>Ga0207864_1001750_pt1 | contig 22751 bp, 23 predicted proteins | sample HigsolmetaAR202D_FD_184834 | JGI IMG/M metagenome (GOLD analysis project Ga0207864, IMG submission 184834) | Ionic liquid and high solid enriched microbial communities from the Joint BioEnergy Institute, USA - AR20-2-D (SPAdes) (version 2) ... | reverse complement strand
CGGGGCCCCCGCTGCACGCCACCAGTACCAGTTCGCCCGCGGGCAGGCCGCGCAGCGCGCGGCGCACGGCCGCGCGCACCAGCGCCACGGGGGGCGGCGGTCCGCTCACGTGTGCTCCGGGGCCTCGGCTACCGGTCCTCGGGCTCCTCGCCGGAGGAGAGCGGCAGCGGCGGGTGGAGGACGCGGGCGATCCACGCCTCGGGGTCGCGGATCTCGGCGAGGGTGGGCAGCGTCTCGGGGGACTCCCAGATCCGGTTGAAGTCGGCCATGCCGACCCGGGCCACCACCGTGCGCACGAAGGCCGCGCCCTCCTCGTACTGCTTCAGCTTCAGGTCGAGGCCGAGCAGTTGGCGCAGGGCCTTGTCGATCCGGTTGCCGCCGTGGCGGCGGCGCTGGAAGCGGCGCCGGATCTCGGCCACGCTCGGCACCACCTGGGGGCCGACCGCGTCCATGACGTAGTCGCCGTGCCCCTCGGCCAGGGTCATGACCGCGGTGATGCGGTCGAGGATCTCGCTCTGCTGCTCGGTCTGGAAGATGTCGATGAGGTTGGCCTCGTTGCCGCGGACCACCTCGGCGACCGCGTCGGCGACCGCGCGCAGCCGCTCCAGGAGGTCGCCGACGCTCAGGTGGGAGGCGCGCAGGTAGTCGGTGATGAGCTGCTGGACGTAGCCGCGCAGCCACGGGTTGGCGGTGAACTGGGTGCGGTGGGTCTCCTCGTGCAGGCACACCCACAGCCGGAAGTCGTGCGGGTCGACGTCGAGCTCCTGCTCGGCGTGGACGATGTTGGGGGCCACGAGGGTGAGGCGGCCGGTGGGCGCCCGGCCCTCGGGGTCGGGGGGCAGGAACAGCTCGTACTGGCCGAGCACGCGCCCGGCGAGGTAGGCGAGCACGGCGCCGAGCTGCGCCCCGGTGACCCGGGAGCCGACCGCCGTGGTGATGGTGCCGACGGGGGAGTCGTCCAGGGCCGAGGGCTTGAGGCTGTCGATGACGGGTTCCAGCACCACCCGGAAGCCGTCGACGTTCGCCCTGATCCACCCGGGGCGGTCGACGACGGTGGCGGGCCCCACCGGTTCGAGGCTCTCCATCCCGGTGAACTCGCGCACGTGGGTCTGCGCGGCCACCGAGAGCTCCCGGAGCTGGGCCACGGCCTGGCGGGCCTCGGTCAGGCTGATCTGCGGACCGGGCCGCACGAGGCGGACACCGGTGTTGACGGCTACTTCCCAGTCGATCAGAGTCACTCTTTCACCGTACCCACTAGGGCCGGGACTACCGGGGGACGCGACCGATTCGCCGGTCCGTGTCCCGAAACGGTCTTGATTCGAACACCTGTTCGCACAGAAGGGGTATGCTTGCCGCATGGTCGAACAGCGGTTGCCCGAGGAGTGGCCCGCGGGGGTGCACCCTTTCTGGGCCGAGGACTTCCCGCAGAGCGCGGCCGAGTGGCTGTTCGGACTGCTGCCCGGCGACTACCGGCTGCACGGGGTGCTGCGCAGGTACCCCGCGGCGCTGTCCGCGCTGGCGCTGCGCCACGTGCGCACGCAGTTGGAGGCGGCCCGCGAGGGCTACCGCAGCACCCCCGCCGAGCTCGACGGCCTGCTGCCGCCCGCGGCGCTGGACCAGGTCAGGGGCGTCTACCGCACCGAGGGCACCCGGCTGGCCGCGACGCTGCGCGCCGTCGAGGCCGTGGACCGCGCGCTGCGCGGCCTGCCCGCGGGGACGGGTGTGCGGTGAGCGGCCGGTCAGGTGGTGACCCGCACCACCAGCGCGGTCTCGGTCCCGGTGTTGACGAGCTGGCGGCCGTCCACCCCGCCGAGCACCCGGGTGCGGCCGCGCACCAGCTCCTGCACCGCCAGCAGGCGGCCGTCGCGGCCGGTGACCACCGCGTGGATCCGGCCGTGGACCACCAGGAGCACGTCCCCGCGGGCGGGACCGCCCTCCGGACGGGCGGGGGGCAGCGCGACGAACCCGTTGGGGTGCAGGACCACGACGCTCATCCGCATTCGGCCGCGGGTGCGCCGCCGGGCCGCGCGCGGCGCACGCCGCCAGCGGCCGTGCGTGCGCGGCCACGTCTCGGGGCGGGCGAGGACGGCCGCGGCGTCGCGGGCCGCCGCCATGAGCCGGCCGACGGTGGGCAGGGAGCGGACGACGAGGTGCGCGTACGGGCTGCGCGCCCCGGCCATCACGATGTCGCCGATCCCGTCGGGGGAGGAGGCGGCGGGACCGACCGGGGATTCAGTGGTGGATTCCGTGGGAACGGCAGAAACCGTGGGCAGAGCGGACAACATCGACAGTGGTCCTTCGTGCGTGTCGGTCGCCCCACAGACCGTGGCGGGACGACGTCAGAGTCAGAAGAGGTGCTGCGACGCGGCGCCGGAAGAGGACGGCGCCGACGGGAACGCGCCCAGAGGCGCACAGGGAACGGGACCCCCTTCCCGGGGGTTCACGGAGCGCAACAGGGCTCGGCCGTTCAGCGACAACAACACGAAGAAACCGGACACAGCGCACTGGCCACACGTCGGAAGGCCACCGGGACCCTGCGGACGACGGTCGGCTGGAACATGACAGTGCGCGAGCGCATGTCGTCAAGAAGACCAACCCCGGGTTGCGATGTCAAGCCGGAGGCGGCGGTCGGAGTGTCGTCTCCCTCACCCGTCCGGCTGCCCGGGGCGTGTCCAGTGCAAACACCCCCGGGGAAACCGGGACCTGTATTTTCGGCTGGACCGGTGGTGACATCGGGCTTTGCCGAAACCACCGAGGTTCTGATTGCGTAGGGGCGACAGGCGGGCGGTCGGAGGCCCTCCACCGGCCCGGCCGCCGCGCCCGGCTTTCGGGATCGACACCGGAGGTGACACGTGGGACATGGCGGACACTCCCGCCCCGGGGAACTCGGGGCCGTGGCGATCGTGCCCGACTCGACGGGCGCCCAGGTCGTACGGTTCGCGACCCGCTGCCTGGTCGTCCTGGCCTCGGGGGTCATGGCCGCCGGGTTCCTGGACTGGCAGGCGGGAGTCCTGGTGGCGGGCCTGGTCGCGCTCAGCTACCTCCTCCAGGCCACCCTCGCCCCCCGGCTGCACGCGCCGTTCGGCCGGGGACGGCTGCTGCGCACCCTCCACCAGCACGGCTACCACGTGGCCCCCTGCGGCCACTCCCGGCACGTGGCGGTCGGCGCGGGCGGCGTCTACCTGCTGGAGACCCGCAGTTGGCAGCACACCTTCTCCCGCAACGGCGACCGCTGGATGATCGGCACCCTGCCCGCCGACCGCGTCGTGGAGCTGGTCAGCGCGCACGCGGCCCACCTGGAGCGCTCCCTGCACCTGGCGGAGAACTGGCCGGGCGTGCGGGTCACCCCGGTGATCACGACGGCGGGCCGCCTGCCCGAACCGGTGCTGCACTCCGGCCGGGTGGTCGTGGCCCGGCCCCGCCAGGCGGTCGAGCACATCCTGGCCCAGCCGACCATCCTCGACCCCCAGGACGTCGCCGGCATCGTGCGCTGCTTCGCGGCCTGAGCGGGACGGCGGGCGCGCCTCCCGCACGGCCGACGCCCGCAGCCGACGGCGGCCCCGCATGGTTCCCGGCGCGGCTTCCGCGCCGGCGGCACAGATTCTCCGCGTTGGCGAAATTCGTCCCCATTTTTGAGGAAAGTTCGGTGCCGCGGGCCGGGAAACCGTAGGTTGATGCCCATGACGGACCTTGAGCTCCTCCAGGTGCTGCGATCGGGCTCCGCCGACCCCGCACACGCCTGCGGCCTGCTCTTCGACACCTACGGAGAAGACCTCTACCGGCACTGCCGCGCCGCGCTCCGCGACGAGGACGCCGCGCAGAGCGCGCTGCGCGACACCCTGATCGTCGCCCTGGCGCACATCGACCGCCTCTCCGACCCGGCCCTGCTGCGCGACTGGCTGCACGCCCTCGCCGACGCCGAGTGCGCGCGCCACGAGGCGGTCGCGGGACGGGCGGAGGAGGAGGCGCCCCGCGAACCGACGCCGTCCGCCGCACTGAGGGTGCGGGTCCTCAGCGCAGCGGTCGCCCCGGAACTCGCCGAGTACCGCAGTCACGTGGCGGCGCGGGGCGACCACTTCGACCGGCAGGGGTTTCCGCTGCCCGCCGCGGACCGGCGCTCCCCGGGGTCCTCGGTGGTCCCCGCGGTGATCGCCGGGGTCGGTGCGGTGGTGGCGCTGGCCGCGGCGCTGTTCCAGTTGGCGGTCTCGACCGCCTAGACCTGTGCGGAGGGTCCGTCGCCACGGTCCTGCCGGCTCGGCGTTCCCGGGACCGGAAAGCAGCGTCCCGGCAGGACCTGCGGTCTCGTCACCACGTCCGCGCCACTGTCGTCCGTCGTCTGCGGATCGGGATCAGTCGTCCAGCTTGAAGTACGCGCCTTCCTCGTGCCCGTGGTCGGCGGCGCGCTTGATCGAGTTCTTGATCTCCTGCTCGGCCTCGTGGCGGCCCACCCAGATGGCGCCCTCGACCGACTTGCCCGGTTCCAGGTCCTTGTAGACGGTGAAGAAGTGCTGGATCTCCAGCCGCTCGAACTCGTTGACGTGATGAATGTCACGCAGGTGTTCCATGCGCGGGTCGGTAGCAGGGACGCACAACACCTTGTCGTCGCCTCCGGCCTCGTCGCGCATGCGGAACATGCCGATGGCGCGGCACCGAATCATGCAGCCGGGGAAGGTGGGGTGCTTGAGCAGCACGAGCGCGTCCAGCGGGTCGCCGTCGTCACCCAGCGTGCCCTCGATGAAGCCGTAGTCGGCGGGGTAACTGGTCGAGGTGAACAGCATGCGGTCCAGCCTGATGCGGCCGGTCTCATGGTCCATCTCGTACTTGTTTCGCTCTCCCTTAGGGATTTCGATCGTGACGTCGAATTCCATACTGTTCTCGGCTCCCCTAGCGACTAATGTCGCCATAGTTCACAGGTTTTCGCGATGCCGACGGAAGGCAGGTACCGGGAGTGCGGAACGATCGACTCTGGGCTCTCCTCACCTTGGCCTTGCTCATCCTGTTCGTGCTGGCCACCGGAGCGGTCGCCCGCGACGTGATCGCCGCCCGCCCCCCGGAGACCGTGCCTGTTCCCGTCGCGGTCGCAGAGACGGTGCCTCTTCCGGCCTCCACTGACGCCGAGGCCGTGGATCCGGCCCGGCTCGCGGATAAGCTCGATGATCCCATGGCCCAGTCGGGCATCGTCGAGGGGCTCTCCGCATACGTGGTCGACGCGGAGACCCACCAGGAACTCTATGCGCGCGACGCGGACGAGGGCGTGGTCCCCGCCTCCACCACCAAGGTGGTCACCGCGGTGGCCGTGCTCCACGAGGTCGGCCCCGACGCGCGGATCGAGACCCGCGTGGTCCGGGGGGCCGCGCCCGACGAGGTCGTCCTCGTCGGCGGGGGCGACCCCACGCTGACCGAGAACGCCGACCCCGACCGCTACCCCCGCCTGGCCAGCCTCGAGGAGCTGGCCGACCAGACCGCGCAGGCGCTGGCCGAGGCGGGCGTGACCACGGTGCGGCTGGGCTACGACGACTCCGCCTACACGGGGGACTCCCTGGGCCCCGGCTGGAAGCAGGGCTACATCGACGAGGGCAGCACCGCCGCGGTGCACGCGCTGATGCTGGACTGCGGGATCGCCGAGGTCGTCGACGAGTGCGGGCGCATCGGCCTGCCGTCGGAGAGCAAGTACGGCACGCGGGTGTCGGACCCGCCGCTGGCCGCGGCCGAGGCGTTCGCCCGGAAGCTGGAGCAGGCGGGCGTCACCGTGGCGGGCACCCCGCAGGCCGTGCAGGCCCCGCAGGACGCCGAGCCCCTGGCCACCGCGTCCTCTCCCCCGATCTCGGCCCTGGTCGAGAAGACGCTGATGGACAGCGAGAACAACGTCGCGGAGGCACTGGCCCGCCAGGTGGCGATCGCCAGGGGCGAGGAGCCCAGCTTCGAGGGCGCCGCCCGCGCGGTCATGGCGGTCATGGACGAGCTAGGGGTGACGGGGGTGCAGGTCAGCGACGGCAGCGGCCTGTCGGTGGACACCCGGATCACCAGCCGGGCGCTGGCGGAACTGCTGGTGCTGGCCACCGATCCCGACCGTCCGGAGCTGTATCCGACGCTCTCAGGGCTGCCCACGGCCTACGCCACCGGGAGCCTGGCGGGCCGGTACTCGCCGGAGAGCGGCGCCGCCGGGGGAGCCGGGGTGATCCGCGCCAAGACGGGGACGCTCAACGAGGTCAGCGCGCTCGCCGGGACCATCTACACGGCCCAGGGGCGTCTGCTGGTGTTCGCGTTCGTGGCCAACCATCCCGCGGCCACGGGGTCGGCCCTGGACACCCTCGCCGCGGCCGTGGCGGAGTGCGGCTGCTGAGGGCCGGGGAGCCGGGGCCGAGGGGTCAGGCCGCGGCGGAGACCTGAGGGGCGAGCATCGAGTTGAGCCGCGCGGCGGCGCCGGAGGGGTCGTTGGCGGGGTGGGTGACGGTCGCCCCGCAGCGGTCGCTCCAGATGAACATGCCGTCGCAGCACCACACGTTGAGCCCGCAGGTGGTGGAGACGAAGGCGACGTCGGGGGAGCCTGTCTGGAACCAGGGCTGGGCCCAGCCCTCGCGCAGTTCGCAGAAGAGTGCCTCGACCGAACGGTCGGCGCGGAACCCGTGCTTGGGGAGACGCCGCACCCGAGCGGCCTCTGCCTGTTTCGCCCGATAGGTCCGTGGATTGTTCAGTCGCGGATGGCTCAAGGTTGGCTCCTGCTGGATCGCTCGGTCGCCGCGATACTGCGGCAGTCCTCTCCCCGTTAGCGGCCACTGGCTGTGTCCGCGCCGGTCGCTTCGTCCCGCAGAGGACAGGCAACCGAAGGATCATCCTTTTTACGAGGAACAGAGTGCACCGTTACCTCGTAGTGATCCTCGGAACCGGGATGCTAGCAGCATCTCCCCAGTAACAGGAGCCTCTTGAAGATGTATGGCATGTCACATTGTAATCATCTCGCAACCATGTCATTGTGAACGTTTTGCCTGACCATTGCCTGATTTACGACTTCTGACGCCCGCTCCTCCCCCGCCTCCGACCGCGAGTGGTCGGGACCACTCACAGCGCGCCCCCGCACCCCGCATCCCCTGTCCCCCAGGGGAACCGGTCTCGTCAGACCGCCGTGGTATGCCCCCAGATCGCCAAGTAAACGTGTTTTATCCCTCATTGTCCGACTGTGGCCCCGCGGACGCGGAGCACCGCCGTAGGGGGAACGCCCCGGAGGCGGACGGTAGCCGCCGGAGTACGATCGGCGCTGGCCGTACGCGGCCGGGACAGGAGGAAGATGAGTCTGCACACGCCGCAGCAGGCGGACACCCAAAGATCCGATGACAGGACTTCTGCCGTTCCCCGGGTGGCGAGCGAGCCCTCGGGCGGCCCACGCGCCTGGCTGGTATGGGGCACCGCCGCCTCCGTCTACCTCCTGGCCATGTTCCACCGCAACGGCATGAGCGCGGCCGCCCTCCAGGCCCAGGAGCGCTTCGACGTCGGCCCCGCCCTGCTCTCCGTGCTGCCCATGGTCCAGTTGGCCATCTACGTGCTGCTCCAGATCCCCTCGGGGCTGCTCGCGGACCGGCTGGGACCGCGCCGGTCGCTGCTGATCAGCCTGGGCGTCATGGCCGCGGGGACGATCCTGTTCGCCCTCGCCCCGGACGCGCGGGCCGCCGTCGCCGGACGCGTGCTCATCGGCGCGGGCGACTCCCTGGTCTTCCTCAACGTCATCAGGGTGGCGGCCCTGTGGTTCCCCCGCCGGCACTACAGCATGGTCAGCGCGTTCACCGGCATCGCCGGCGGCCTGGGACAGCTGGTCAGCGCCGCACCGCTGTCGGCGCTGCTGACCGGCCTCGGCTGGGAGGCCTCCTTCCTCGCCGCGGGCGCGGTGAACCTGCTGGTGGGCGCGCTGGTGCTGGCGGTGCTGCGGGACCGCCCCGACGGCCGCCCCGCCCCCTCGCACGCCTTCCCGTCGGTGCGGGAGAGCCTGGCCGAGGCGCTGTCGCACCGCGGCCCGCGCATCGGCATGGCCGCGCACTCGGTCATCATGGTGCCCTTCACCGTCCTGGGCGTCCTGTGGGGGTATCCGCTGCTGGAGGAGGGCTACGGGCTCTCCACGCGCGCCGCCGGCCTGCTCCTGACCGCGGCGATGGTCCTGCCGATGGCGCTCGCGCCGTTCCTGGGCCGCATCCCCGGCAGCCGCCCGCGCCTGCGCAAGCCGATGGCGCTGGTCCTGGCCTGGACGGTCACCCTGCTCTGGCTGGGCGTGGTGCTGTGGCCGGGCGGCCTGCCCCCGTTCCCGGTCACCGCGGCGGTGGTCCTGCTGAGCGCCTTCGCCTCGGTGCTGGCGCCCTCGGTCTCGTTCGACTACGCCCGCGACGGACTGCCCGAACAGCGCACCGGGACGGCCTCGGGCCTGGTGAACATGTGCGGGTTCACCGCGGTCATGCTGGGCGTGGTGGGCGCCGGAGTGCTGCTGGAGTTCGGCGGCGCCGACGCGTCCTTCCAGACGGCCTTCGCGCCCATGACGGCGCTGTGCCTGACGGCCTCGACCGCCATGACCGTGCTGCTGCGCCGGGCCGACCGGTGACCCCGGTGCGGGACGGGGCGCCGGGCGCGCGCCGCGCCCGGCCGCGGGTCAGCGCACCCGCACGCACAGGGCGGTGGCGATCGCCGCGATGCCCTCGCCCCGACCGGTGAGCCCGAGGCCGTCGGTCGTGGTGGCGGAGCAGGAGACCGGGGCGTCCACCGCGGAGCTGAGCACCTTCTCCGCCTCCTGGCGGCGCGGTGCGAACTTGGGCCGGTTGCTGATGATCTGGATGGCGATGTTGCCGATCTCGTATCCGGCCTCCCGGACACGCCGGGCGGCCTCGGTCAGCAGCGCCACCCCCGAGGCCCCCTTCCAGCGGGGGTCGGAGGTGCCGAACTGCGAACCGAGGTCGCCCAGGGCGCATGCCGAGAAGAGTGCGTCGCAGGCCGCGTGGGCGGCCACGTCGCCGTCGGAATGACCGCTCACCCCGACTTCACCGGGCCATTCGAGCCCGGCGAGGAAAAGCGGTCTTCCCGACATGAAGGGGTGGACGTCCGTTCCGACGCCCACCAACGGCAATTCGCGAATCAACTCGGTGTTTCTTGGATTACGTCAACTGGTGGCGAGGACTTCGTCGAGGAGCGCCTCGGCCTTGTCCTCGTTGGTCTTTTCGGCGAGAGCCAGTTCGCTCACCAGAATCTGCCGGGCCTTAGCGAGCATTCGCTTTTCGCCGGCGGAGAGGCCGCGCTCCTTGTCACGCCGCCAGAGGTCCCGGACGACTTCGGCGACCTTGTTGACGTCACCGGAGGCGAGCTTCTCCAGGTTCGCCTTGTAGCGCCGGGACCAGTTCGTGGGCTCCTCGGTGTGCGGAGCGCGCAGCACCTCGAAAACCCGGTCCAGGCCTTCTTGGCCCACTACGTCGCGGACTCCCACCTCTTCGGCGTTGTCCGCGGGAACACGGACCGTAAGGTCGCCCTTGTCAACCTTCAGAACGAGATAGGTCTTTTCCTCGCCCTTAATGGTTCGTGTTTCGATAGCTTCGATTCGAGCAGCCCCATGATGGGGGTAGACAACAGTGTCGCCGACCTTGAAAGTCATGTGACAAGTACCCCTTCCGCTCCTACCAGGATACCACGAACCTGTCCCTTAACGCACCTGTCGGATTTGTGAATACGCAGGTCAAGGCCGCAATAACCGACTTGGCTAAGCCAGCCCGGGCCGCCTGTCGAAGCTTCGGGAAAACACGCGGGACCGACCTCCGGCCGCTTCTCCTGATAGTGGTGGGAATCTCCTATTCTACCCACGAATGCCCATCTCGGCCACGGGTACACGCCGAACAGGGCCGTGGGATGACCCACGACCCTGTATGAACTGTCCGGAATGCCCGCTGTACCAGGGTCACCCGTCCCCGTAGGACTCCTTGGGGCGCTCGCCTGTCACCAGGTAGACGAGGTGGTCCGCGACGTGGACGGCGTGGTCCCCGAAGCGCTCGTAGAACCGCCCGGCCAGGGTGACGTCCATCGTGGCCTCCACCCCGTACTCCCACTTCGGGGAGAGGATGCGCTCCAGCAGCTTGCGGCGGAGCCGGTCCATGCGGTCGTCGTCCTCGTCCAGCTCACGGGCCGTCTCGGCGTCCCGGTTGGCGATGACCTCGCCGGCCTTGACCACCAGCAGCTCCGCCTGGTGTCCCATCTCCAGGACGATGGAGCGCAGCTCCGCCGGGATGGCCGAGTCGGGGTGCCTGCGCCGCGCGATCTTGGCGATGTGGACCGCGTGGTCCCCCATCCGCTCCAGGTCGCCGGACATGTGCAGCGCGGTGATGATGGCCCTGAGGTCCTGCGCGACGGGCTGCTGCCGCGCCATGAGGGCGAAGGTGCTGTCGTCGATCTCCTCGTTGAGGGCGTTGATCCGCTCGTCCCCGGAGATGACCTCCTGGGCGGCGTCAAGGTCGGCGTCCAACAGTGCGGTGGTGGCGCGGGCGATGGCGTGTCTGGCGAGCCGGGTCATCTCGACCAGCCGGTCGGAGAGAGCGTCCAGCTCCTCGTGGTATGTGTCGCGCATGATCCCAATCGTCCCAAGTGCTCTCTGAATCACCGCGAAATCCGCGGTGAACTCTTGAGAAAACTCCCTTGCGTGTCCCCCTCGACCGGGTAACGGGATGTTCTGTCCGCTTACGATCGAATTGTGGAAGGGGAGCTGCTGGCCGCGATCGCGGGACTCGTCGGGCTCGTGACAGGAGTCGCGGCCGGTCTGGCGTTCCGCATCAGCGAGTCGACCCGCAGTCATACCCCCGAACCCGAACCGCAATCGAGGCTTCCGGCAGGGGTGGCCGAGGTGCTCTCGGCCCTGCCGTCCTCCGCGGTGGTCCTGGACTCTACCGACCGGGTGCTGCGCGCCAGCTCGGCGGCCCGCGCCTACCGGCTCGTCAGCGGCAACGAGCTGGTGATCGGCGAACTGCTCGCGCTCGCCCGCCAGGTGCGCCGCGACGGGGTGATCCGCGAGACCGAGATCGAGGTGGCGGTGCGCCGCTTCGGCCCCGACTCCACCTCCTTCGCGGTCCGCGTGGCCCCCCTGGGCGGCACCGGACTGATCCTGGTCCTCGCCGAGGACCAGACCGAGCGGCGGCGGGTGGAGGCGGTACGCCGCGACTTCGTCGCCAACATCAGCCACGAGCTGAAGACCCCCGTGGGCGCGCTGTCGCTGCTCGCGGAGACGATCAGCGACGCCAGCGACGACCCGGAGGCGGTGCGCCGCTTCGCCTCCCGCATGAAGCACGAGGCCGACCGGCTGACCAGCCTCATCCAGGACCTGATCACCCTCTCCCGCATCCAGGGCGCCGAACCGCTCTCCGAACCGGTCGAGGTCTCCGTGGACACCGTGGTGGAGGAGTCCCTGGACGCGGTGCGCACCGCCGCCGACACCAAGCGGATCGAACTGGTCTCCGGCGGCGTGCGCGGCCTGACGGTGATGGGCGACGAGGGCCTGCTCATCACGGCGCTGCGCAACCTGGTCACCAACGCCGTCGCCTACAGCCCGGAGAACACCAGGGTGGCGGTGACCGTCCAGACCTCCGACGACATGGTCGAGATCGTCGTCGCCGACCAGGGCATCGGCATCCCCCCGCAGGACCTGGAACGGATCTTCGAGCGCTTCTACCGGGTGGACGCGGCTCGGAGCCGGGCCACCGGAGGCACCGGCCTCGGCCTGGCGATCGTCAAACATGTCATGACCCTCCACCGGGGGGAAGTGACCGTGTGGAGCAAGGAAGGCGAGGGGTCGACGTTCACGCTGCGTCTGCCCCGGACCGACTCTCCGGAGCCGCCGGGCTCCACTGGCAACTATCAGGAGGCAGCACAGTGACGCGTGTACTCGTCGTCGAGGACGAGGAATCCTACAGCGACGCCCTGTCGTACCTGCTCCGCAAGGAGGGATTCGAGGTGGCCCTCGCCCCGACCGGGACCGCCGCCCTGGAGATCTTCGACCGCACCGGCGCCGACCTGGTCCTGCTGGACCTGATGCTGCCGGGCCTGTCCGGCACCGAGGTCTGCCGCACCCTGCGGCAGAAGTCCAACGTCCCGGTGATCATGCTCACCGCCAAGGACAGCGAGATCGACAAGGTCGTCGGGCTGGAACTGGGCGCCGACGACTACGTGACCAAGCCCTTCTCCTCCCGGGAGCTGGTGGCCCGCATCCGCGCGGTGCTGCGCCGCCGCGGCTCCGACGACACGATGCTGCCCACCGCCCTGGAGGCCGGCCCGGTCCGCATGGACGTGGAGCGCCACGTGGTGACGGTCCGCGGCGAACAGGTGCAGCTCCCCCTCAAGGAGTTCGAGCTGCTGGAGGTGCTGCTCCGCAACGCCGGGCGCGTGCTGACCCGCCCCCAGCTCATCGACCGGGTCTGGGGCGCCGACTACGTGGGCGACACCAAGACCCTCGACGTCCACATCAAGCGGCTGCGCGCCAAGATCGAGACCGACCCCAGCTCCCCCCGCCACATCATCACCGTGCGCGGACTGGGCTACAAGTTCGAGCCGGAGGCCTGACCCCGCTCCGAAACCGCGAGCGGCCGGGCCCGTACCGGACCCGGCCGCCGCCGTTCGCGCTACCGCGCGGACTACTTGCCCTGGTTCTTGACCGCCTCGATGGCCTCCTTGGCGGCCTCGGGGTCCAGGTACTCGCCGCCCGTCTTGCGGGGGGTGAAGTCGTCGTTGAGCTCGTAGACCAGCGGGATGGCGGTGGGGATGTTGAGCCCCGCGATGCTCTGGTCGTCGATGCCGTCCAGGTGCTTGACCAGGGCGCGCAGCGAGTTGCCGTGCGCGGCGACCAGCACCGTGCGGCCCGCGGCGAGGTCGGGGATGATCGAGTCGTACCAGTAGGGCAGCATCCGCCGCACCACGTCGGCCAGGCACTCGGTGCGCGGCATCAGCTCGGGCGGCAGGTTCGCGTAGCGCGGGTCGCCGTGCTGCGAGTACTCGCTGTCGTCGGCGAGCGGCGGCGGGGGCGTGTCGTAGGAGCGGCGCCAGATCATGAACTGCTCGTCGCCGAACTCGGCGCGGGTCTGGGCCTTGTTCTTGCCCTGTAGGGCGCCGTAGTGGCGCTCGTTGAGCCGCCAGGAGCGCTTGACCGGGATCCAGTGCCGCCCGGCCTCCTCCAGCGCGATGTTGGCGGTGCGGATCGCCCGCTTGAGCAGGGAGGTGTGGACCACGTCGGGCCGCACTCCCGCCTCGGCCAGCAGTTTCCCGCCCTTGCGGGCCTCTTCCTCGCCCTTGGCGGACAGGTCCACGTCCACCCAGCCGGTGAACAGGCCCTCGGCGTTCCAGACGCTTTCGCCATGGCGCAGCAGTACCAGAGTCGACATGTCCCTCAGCCTAGCGACCCGCCCGTCCCGCGAACGCGCGGGGCACCGATTGGTCTACGCCAATTCCCCGGGCCTTCACCCTTCCCCGTCGGGCCCCTGCTCCACCAGGTGGCGGAAGGCCTTCAGGTTGCGCCGGCTCACCCCGCGCTTGGTGCGCCACGCCCACTCCTTGCGGATCGCCGTGGCGAACCCGCGCTCCAGCGCCGGGTTGAAGTTGTCGTCGGAGTAGGAGAGCACGCACCCGAGCAGCCGGTCCACCTCCCGCGGCGTGATCCCCGTCAGCGGCAGCCGACCGGTGATGTAGACGTCGCCCACCTCGTCGGCGGTGAACGCCATGCCGTACATGTCGGCGCTGCGCCGCATCAGGTAGCGGTAGAACTCGCCCTCGTTCTCGTCGGGACGCCGGCAGAAGAAGCTCTTGAGCAGCAGGCTGTGCTCGCCGATGTTCAGCCACACCAGCGTCTTGAGCTTGCGCTCGCCCGGCAGGGTGACCAGGAAGGCGTCGGGGCGGGGCCGCTCGTACTCCAGCTCCGCCTCCTTGAGGGCGGTCTCGATCGCGCTGGCCGCGTCGACCTGTTCCTGTGTGGGCATGCGGTTCCTTCCGGCTCTCGTCGTCCTCGGCCGGGCGGGGGTCCCGGCTTCGTCCCCATCCTCGTACGGCGCTCCGATCACCGGCACGGCACGGTCAGGCGGTACCGCGCCAGGGTGGTGCGGTAGGCCGCCATCAGCCCGTCGACGGTCGCCTCCCAGCTCAGCCCCGAGGCGTGCCGCACCCCCGCGGCGCCCATGCGGTCCCGCCAGGCGGGCTCGGCCACCATCCGGCGCAGCACCCGCGCGTAGTCGTCGGGGTCGTGCCCGTCGATGAGCACCCCGGACACGCCGTCGCGCACCGCCGTGGGCAGGCCGCCCACCCGCGCCGCGACGACGGGGGTCCCGCACGCCTGGGACTCCACCGCGACCAGGCCGAAGGACTCCGAGTAGGACGGCACCACCGTGGCGGTGGCCGCCCGGTAGTAGTGGGCCAGCTCCTCGCGCGAACGCGGCGGCTCCAGGCGCACCACGTCGGAGATGCCCAGCGACCGGGCCAGGTCGGACAGCAGCTCCGGCTCGGCGCAGCCGCTGCCGGACTGGCCGCCCACGACCGCGACGACGAGGCGGTCCCGCAGGCCGGGATCGTCCTCCAGCAGCCGGGCCGCCGCGCGCAGCAGCACGTCGGGGGCCTTGAGCCGCTGCACCCTGCCGACGAACAGCAGCAGCGCGGTGTCTGCGGGCAGCCCCAGGCGGCGCAGCGCCTCGGCGCGCGGGCCGGGGGTGAAGGTCTCCAGGTCCACGCCGGGGAAGACGGTGGAGATGCGGCCGGGGGAGGCGCCGTAGTAGTGGACGAGCTGGGCGGCCTCGTCGTCGGTGTTGGCGATGAGCCGATCGGCGAGCGCGACGAGCTCGTCCTCGCCCCGCACCCGCTCCTCCGGCTCCGGGGTGTCGCCCTCGGCCAGCGACAGGTTCTTCACCCGGGCCAGGGTGTGCATGGAGTGCACGAGCGGCACGCCCCACTCCCGGGCGGCCGACCACCCGGCCTGGCCGGACAGCCAGTAGTGGGCGTGCACCAGGTCGTAGCGCCCGTTGAGGTCCTCGGCCTGGGCGCGCAGCAGGCCGTGGACGAACGGGCACAGGTAGCGGACCAGGGCCGTCTTGTCGAGCCTGCCGTAGGGACCCGCGGGGACGTTGCGGACGGTGACCCCGGGGGCCAGCTCGACCTCGGGGGGCTGCTCGAAGGAGGTGGCCCGGGTGAACACGTCGACGGCGACGCCGCGTTCCGCCAACCGCTTGGCCACCTCGACGACGTAGACGTTCAGTCCGCCCGCGTCGCCGGTCCCGGGCTGGTCGAGTGGGGAGGTGTGCAGGCTGATGGCGGCGATCCTGCCGAGCCGCTCGGCCCCGCTCTGCTCCTCCGCACCCGGAGTCTGTGACGCCACTCGGCTTTCCGTCCCTTCCGGTCCTCGGCTGCTCACTGCGGTCCCCGACGGGCCTCAACGGTCAACATTCGCCAAGGACCGCAGTGTTCCCATATTGGCCACGGAGGCGGAGGGGACCGGAAGGCGGGGTGGGGCTTGCCTGACTCCCGCTTTCCCCTGAGGTCAGGCCTCTTTGACCGTTCCCTGGCACGCCTCGGCGAAGGCCGCGTACGCCCGTGTGTCGAAAAGAACAAAGCTCACATACTCGACATTGGTCGGAGTATTTCGGACAGCGCCGAGCGCGATCCGCGCGGCGGCCTCCACCGGCCACCCGTAGGCCCCGGTGGAGATCGCCGGAAAGGCCACACTGCGCGCGCCCAGCTCGTCGGCGACCCGCAGCGCCTCGACGTGGCAGGAGGCGAGCAGCGCCGAACGGTCCTCCCGCAGGCTGTAGACCGGACCGACCGTGTGGATCACCCACCGCGCGGGCAGCCGCCCGGCCGTCGTGGCCACCGCCTGCCCCACCGGAAGCCCGCCGCCGTAGCGGCCGGCGCGCAGGGCACGGCACTCGGCCAGGATCTCGGGGCCGCCGCGGCGGTGGATCGCGCCGTCCACCCCTCCCCCGCCCAACAGGCTGGAGTTGGCCGCGTTGACCAGCGCGTCCACGCGCTGCTCGGTGATGTCCCCCAGGACCAGTCGGATGTCCACCCCTCCAGGCTACGCCCGCGGGGTTGCGGCCACGTCTTTTTACACAGAGTAGTGACCCATTCTCCCTAAGTGGTTAGCAGGCCGCCCCTACAGCGGAACAACTAGTAACAGCCCTGGTCAAGACCGCTTCTCCCGACGGAGGGATGCATGCCGAAACCCGAGAGATTCGTCTCCCGCTCCGACCTCGGCTGGGGAGCTTCCGGAGGCTCCTACGCCAACCCGAGGCAGGGCCTCGTCATCCACTACGACGGCTCCAACCAGAACCTCGCCAACCGGGACCACTCGGCGTGTGTCGCCTACTGGAGGAACACCCGCAGCTTCCACACCGGACCGTCGCGGGGCTGGGCCGACATCGGCTACTGCGTCGACGAGCGGACCGAGATCCTCACCTCCACCGGCTGGCGGACCTTCCGGGAGGTCCGACCGGGAGACACCGTGCTCACCCTCAACCACCGCACGGGCCTGGCCGAGTGGCAGCCACTCCTCGACGTCTACGTCTTCCCCGCACAGCCCCGCACCATGATCCGCATGGAGGGGCGCACCCACTCCTCGCTGACCACCCCCCAGCACCGCTGGCCCGTGGAGCACGCCCACCGGCGCGCCGACGCCGAACACACGAGGAGCCCTGACCGGGCACGGCCCGCCGCCTCCCGGTCCACGCAGGGCTGGGAGTGGAACTGGGCCACCACCGAGACCCTCACCCACCGGGACCGCATCCCGCTGGCCGCCCCCTGCGCCGACCTGCCCGCCGAACCCAAGTGGTCGGACGCCCTCGTCGAACTCGCGGCCTGGCTGTGGCCCGGCCTCCCCGACGACCCGGAGGACCACGACGGCCGGGGCGCCGACGTGCCCCTGCGACCACGGGAGAGGGCGCAGGCCGCGCGCCTCCGAGCGGCCCTGCACGGCCTGTTCGGCCCGCCGACCGACCCCGCGTCCCGCACGGACCTGCCCGCCGACAGGCGGACGGAGTGGCAGGAGCGCTCCGACGGCCCCCGCACGGAGTTCCGCCTGTCCGCGGAGGCGGCCCGCACCCTGCTGCAACACCTCCCCGGCGGGGCGCCGACCCCGGCCTTCCTGCGGTCGCTGACCCGGGCCCAGCTCGACCTGTTCGTCGAGACCTCCCTGCTCGCGGGCAGCACCACCGGCAGGACCGGTGCCCGCAGGAGCCTCGTCCACCGCGGCCGCGCCCGGGCCGAGGCCTTCCAGTTCGCCGCGATCCTGGCGGGGCACGCCACCACGCTGCGCCGCCTCCCGGCCGCCGCCCCGGACCGGGCCGACACCTGGCGGGTCGACCTCCACCCGGGCACCGGGTTCGCCCCCAGGGCGGCGGCCTCCGGCACGGGCTCCTTCACCATCGCCGAGGAGCGCTACTACGGGCACGTGTGGTGCGTGCGCACCCCCAACGCCACCTGGCTGGCGCGCCGCCGCGGCACCGTCTACTTCACCGGCAACAGCTTCGGCGCCTGCCCGCACGGCTACGTGTTCGAGGGCCGCGGGCTGTACCGCTCCCAGGCCGCCCAGCCCGGGGGCAACTCCACCTACTACTCGGTGACGCTCATGTCCGGCCCCACCGACACGATCACCGACGCCCAGATCAACGCCGTGCGGCAGTTGCGCGAGTGGCTCATGGAACCCGAGACCTCCATCGGGAGCACGGTGAAGGGCCACCGGGACTTCATCTCCACGAGCTGTCCCGGCGACCGGCTCTACCGGATGGTCCGCGACGGAGTCTTCAACCAGCCCGCACAGTGGGGAAACACCGAGGAGGACAACGAGGTGCCGCACTACCTCAACATGGCCCAGACCAAGGACGTCGTCGTCTCACCCAACAAGTTCGTCTCACTGCGCTGGGACACCGTGTGGACCGACACGGCCCAGATCGCCCACCACGACGGCCTCGCCGTCGTCACCAAGCCGTGCGACCTCAACGGCGCGCTCTGGCTGGAGATCTCCGACCTGGTCGAGGGCGACGACGTCCAGGTGCGCATGGCCGACTGGGAGCGCAAGACGAAGAAGTACCGCCTGCACCCGATCGCCGAGGGGATCGGCACCGGAGGCAAGTCGTTCCCCTCGTTCTCGATCGTCAACCGGATCGCCGACGGATACACCATGGACCTGCGGGTCTACAACGTCTCCGAGAAGCCCTTCACCCTACACACCGCCACCTTCAAGGGACACGTCTGGCTGCGCTGACCCGACGACGCCGTCCCGCACCGCACCGCTCCCGATCCAGCTCCTCCGGCTTCCTCCCCCTCTCGCCCCTCCCCGTTTCCGTCACCCAGTCGACCGGGAGGTCGCCATGCTCACGTCCATCGTCCGCACGACCGTGCCGTTCATCGTCGGGGCCCTCAGCACCCTGGCCGTCACCTACCTCGGCGTCGAACTGCCGGAAGCCGCACTCACCGAGCTCGTCACCGTCCTCGTCGCAGGGGCCTACTACACGGCCGTCCGCCTCCTCGAGGAGCACGTCTCCCCCGCCTTCGGCCGCGTCCTCCTGGGCCTCGGCCTGCGCGGACGCCCGAAGTACGACCTGGCCTGACCACACCGGAACAGAAAGGTCCCCGGCCGGTGGGGCGGGGACCTTTCCCAACGCGACGGCCACGCACGCCCCACGCGCGGGACGACGAGGCTGCCCCGCGGCCCCCGGGGCCGTCGGACCATCCCCACGTGCGTGGGGAGCAGGCGCCCACGCGCGGCGTGTACTGGTGGGGCCGCGGACTATCCCCACGTGCGTGGGGAGCAGGCGCCCACGCGCGGCGTGTACTGGTGGGGCCGCGGACTATCCCCACGTGCGTGGGGAGCAGTAGTCGGCGATGTTGTTGAAGTACACGCGGTGCGGACCATCCCCACGTGCGTGGGGAGCAGTAGTCGGCGATGTTGTTGAAGTACACGCGGTGCGGACCATCCCCACGTGCGTGGGGAGCAGAATCTGTGGGACGGCATGTGGATCCGAGATGGCGGACCATCCCCACGTGCGTGGGGAGCAGCCGGTCGTGCTCCCGGAGCGCGTCGACTGCGGCGGACCATCCCCACGTGCGTGGGGAGCAGGCACCCCAAGCGCAGCCTGGATAACTCCGCTTCGGACCATCCCCACGTGCGTGGGGAGCAGGCGCGCGCCCGCGCGGTCAGCCGCGTCATGGTCGGACCATCCCCACGTGCGTGGGGAGCAGGTGGGACCGCTGGTGGTCGCGGGCATGGTGGCCGGACCATCCCCACGTGCGTGGGGAGCAGCATCGCCGGGGCGGTGCTGGTTGCGGCGGTTGCGGACCATCCCCACGTGCGTGGGGAGCAGGGAGACACGCAAACAATGACGGTTGCTCGCGGCGGACCATCCCCACGTGCGTGGGGAGCAGAGCGGCTCCAGCTCTCTGCTCCTGGTGCGGTACGGACCATCCCCACGTGCGTGGGGAGCAGCTGGTGGCGGCACTCCGGGTGCCGCCTGGCTACGGACCATCCCCACGTGCGTGGGGAGCAGAACACGATCACCCCGACCACACTGGCCCCCGCCGGACCATCCCCACGTGCGTGGGGAGCAGCAAGGCGGGGTCTGGGGCCTCCCAGACGAAGGCGGACCATCCCCACGTGCGTGGGGAGCAGACCCCTCTGGACGGGTTCATCCAGGCACACCGCGGACCATCCCCACGTGCGTGGGGAGCAGTCGGGGGCGCCATCGCCGGACAGCGGGCCCTCCGGACCATCCCCACGTGCGTGGGGAGCAGGTCCTCGGTCTCGGTGTTAGCAGTCCCGTGCTGGGACCATCCCCACGTGCGTGGGGAGCAGCGCAGTTCAACCAGCGGCACCATGCCCATAGGAGGACCATCCCCACGTGCGTGGGGAGCAGGCCACACAGTAGGTTGCCGCCCCCCGAGGAGCACGGACCATCCCCACGTGCGTGGGGAGCAGATGGAGCGCGGGGACCGCGACCGCTCAGAGGTCGGACCATCCCCACGTGCGTGGGGAGCAGGCGCCGTCTCGGACCCGGTCACCGCCGAGGTGCGGACCATCCCCACGTGCGTGGGGAGCAGTGCGGCAACTTCCTACGCGCAGACAGCAAACACGGACCATCCCCACGTGCGTGGGGAGCAGGAGTCAATGATGCGCCGTATCGACAAGTTCGTCGGACCATCCCCACGTGCGTGGGGAGCAGCTGCGAGGACTCCTCAACATCGAGGACGACGACGGACCATCCCCACGTGCGTGGGGAGCAGGAGCTGTAGGGCGGGCCGGAAACCCGGTCCGCCGGACCATCCCCACGTGCGTGGGGAGCAGCGGCCCGAGGCCGTCGCCAACTATTTGGCGACCGGACCATCCCCACGTGCGTGGGGAGCAGAGAAACTGACCTGCGGTTTCTCGAGGCGTTATCTTGCCGTGACCACTCTTGCGGGCAGCCTCAGCCCGTAAAGTCACCCTAGACCAATTTCACGGGAGAACGCCGCCGTTCCGGTCGATTGGTCGGACCCTGGAGGCACAGGCAGGACACCCCCTGGTCGGGGGCAATGTAGGCGGGGAAGCGTCCAGCCTGCTTCGGCTGGGAGGCCCGGCAGCCTTGACCGCCGCTCCGGTACCTGAGGGGTTGTCCGCTTCCCCGTAGCGCTCCACCGCCCGGAAGCCCGGTAGCCGACAATCCCTCTTGCTCCCGAGGAGCGGTCAAGGCTGCCGGGCCTCCCGGCCGAAGCAGACAGAAACCGTTACTGCAACACAGCACCAACCCCACGTGCGTGGGGGAGCACCGTGCACGTAGACAGAGCGTCGACGAACGGCCCGGACCATTCCAACCCCTGAGAAACAGGGGTGTCCCGCCTATCCTGAGGAGTGCGACCACCACAAGAAAGGCAGGGCTGCCATGCCCCAAAGTGGCACCCCTCACCCAGCTCCCGAACCCGCGCTCGGGGCCACCATCCGGGACCTCCGAACCGCACTCGGCTGGTCCCAGACCCGGCTCGCCGCCGCACTCTGCGACGCAGCCGGGCACGACACCATCACCCGCGAGTTCGTGTCCCGCTGGGAAAACGGCCGACGCACCCCCGGCCCCTACTGGATGCGACACCTCGCGGCCGTCCTGCAAACCCCCGTCGAACTCCTGGAGCGCGCCCGAGTGGACCGCAGACAGTTCCTCACCAGCATCGCCGGGGCAGCGATCGCCCCAGCCGTCACCTCAGACCTCATCGAACACGGATTCGCAGCCGCCCTCCACGGCTACCCCACCCCAGATGACTGGGAACACCGCGTGGACGTGTACGGCCGCGACTACATGACCTCCGGCGCCGCCGACATCCAGAAACGGCTGGCCGCTGACCTGGTGGTGCTCCAGCAGCAGCTCGACACGCCCGCCATGTGGGCGACCGCCGCGAAGCTCGCGGTCCTGTACGCCAAGACGTTCCCCGGCTCGGACGGGGCGCGGGCCGTGACCTGGTACCGGTACGCTGCCGAGTTCGCCGACCGGTCCGAGGACACCGCGACCCGCGTGTGGGTGCGAGGCCGCGCCGCGATCGCCCTCGGCTACGAGGGAGCCGCCCTCGGAGTCGCGAACCTGCTGGCCGACCAAGCGCTAGCGATCGACGACCGGCCCTCCCTGGGGCGGGTGAACGCGGTCATGGGGAAGGCGCACGTCGCCGCGCTCCGCGGCGACCGGGCCACCGCGCTCACCCTGGTCGACGAGGGGAGGAGAGTGTTCGACCGGGTCGGTTCCGACGACGCCCCGTCCGACTACGCCGTCCCGTGGTGGCGGTACAACATCTTCACCAGCCTGTTGGCGGCCCGGCTGGGGGAAGAGCGTCTGGCGGTCGAGGCCCAGGACGAGGCGGCCCGCCACCTGCCCGCCACCCTGCCCCGGTTCCGCACGCATCTGGAGCTGCACCGCGGCCTGATGCTGGCCCGGCAGGGCGACCCGGCCGGGGTCGACTACGCTCGCGCCGCGCTCGACCAGCTCCCGCCCGAGAAGCACTCGTTGACGCTGCGGATGTTGTTGCGGGAGATCCAGGCCGCGTAGTGCTGGCTACCCCTGTGGCCACTCCCCCCGGGCGACGGGTCGCGGCAGAGTCAGGGCATGGCCGACTACAGTCTGAGCCCCGAGCAGATGGCGCTGCTCGCCGACGGGCGCGCCCACGTGGTCGAGGAGGACCACGGCCTGGCCGTGGTGATCGGCCACGACCGGCTGCTCATCCCCGTCGGAGCGGACCCGGCCCTCGCGGTCACCGCACTGGCCAACCTCGACCGGGTGCTCGGCACAGCACTGTCGTCCGCCACCACGTGGCACTACCGCAAACGCCGCCGCAGCCCCGCCCGCTAGTCCCTTGCGGGCGGCCCGGCCCGGTCCGTCACCCGGGCCGGACAGGGTGGGGCCCCCACGCGGGCAGACCCCACTCCACTCCTCCTGGTGGCCCGGCCCTGTCACCCTCTCTCCGGGGCCGGGCCACCACCAGTCCCGACGATACGGTCCGGCGGACACTGTGGCACCGTCCGGCCATGAGGAGACGACGGCGGACCGCCGGCGGGATGGCCGCATGCTGGCCGCCACCGCCGCAGTCACGAACGCAACCGGCATGCCGGACGACGTCGACCCCGCACCGGCCACCAGCCCTGAACCCGAGCAGCAGAGCCCGGCCCCCAGAAGCGGCCGCCGACCGACCGGCCGTGACCCACGACCAGTTCCAGGAACACGGCCCGGGCTGACCACCCACCGCCGAGGAGGCCGTGCCGGGCCGCGAGGCGG
>Ga0207864_1001749_pt1 | contig 22758 bp, 19 predicted proteins | sample HigsolmetaAR202D_FD_184834 | JGI IMG/M metagenome (GOLD analysis project Ga0207864, IMG submission 184834) | Ionic liquid and high solid enriched microbial communities from the Joint BioEnergy Institute, USA - AR20-2-D (SPAdes) (version 2) ... | reverse complement strand
CATCGATGGCCACGGTGGCTGGCTACAAAGCCGCTGTGCTCGCCGCCGAGCGCCTGCCGCGGCTGTTCCCGATGTTGATGACCGCCGCAGGCACCATTTCACCCGCGAAAGTATTTGTCGTCGGCGCGGGCGTCGCAGGCCTCCAGGCGATCGCGACGGCCCGACGGCTCGGGGCGGTGGTCGAAGCCTATGACGTCCGCCCGACTGTGCGCGAACAGGTAGAGAGCGTGGGCGCCAAGTTTCTGGAGATCCCGCTCGAAAGCACAGACGCGGAAGACGTGGGCGGGTATGCAAAAGCGCAGGACGAGTCCTTCTATCGAAGACAGCGCGAGCTGATGGCGCGGGCAGTAGCGGCAAGCGATGTCGTGATCACGACGGCCGCGATCCCGGGCCAGAAAGCCCCCGTTTTGGTTACCGAGGAGATGGTGAAGGCGATGGCTCCGGGTTCCGTAATCGTTGATCTCGCGGCCGAAAGGGGCGGCAACTGCGAATTGACACTTCCTGATCAGGTTGTGGAAGCGCACGGCGTCACGGTGATCGGTCCCACTAATCTGGCTTCCACGGTCCCATATCACGCAAGCCAGATGTACGCCCGAAACATAACCAACTTCGTGCTGCATCTACTATCGCACGGGCACGAAGAAAATGATCAGATCCTCACCGAAACACTGGTCACGCGAGGCGGCCACGTGGTACATCCGCGCGTTCGGCAGCTACTCGGCCTGCCCGCCGATGCCAGCGTAATCAAGGAGGCGTGACAGCTATGGACGACCTGGTGGTAGCCATCACGGTGTTTGTACTTGCGTTGTTCGTCGGCAACGAAGTGATCTCCAAAGTCCCGCCGACTCTCCACACGCCGCTCATGTCCGGATCCAACGCCATCTCCGGCATCACCCTGGTCGGAGCAATCCTCTCTGCGGGAACACAGTACACGACGCTTACGTCAATCCTCGGCTTCACGGCGGTAGTGCTGGCCGTCATCAATGTCGTCGGGGGATTCCTGGTGACTGATCGCATGCTGCGAATGTTCCACAGGAAGGACCGATGACCCTAAATGCTGTCATAAACCTCGCCTACCTGGTAGCAGCCATACTGTTCATCGTTGGCTTGAAGGGGTTATCACATCCCAGGAAGGCGGTGCGCGGCAACATCCTCGCCTCGATTGGAATGCTTCTGGCAGTCGTTGTGACGCTGCTCGACCGGAACATCGTGAGCTACCAGCTGATCTTCGCCGGGCTCGTCATCGGGTCGCTTCTGGGAGTCGTACTGGCAGTGCGTGTCCCGATGACTGGCATGCCGCAGATGGTCGCGCTGTTAAACGGTTTCGGCGGAGCGGCCTCCGTATTAGTTGCCGGGGCAGCCCTGATTGAGACTGTGATGGCAGGCAGCGCGCCGGCGCTTGACTTCCGGATCGCCACTGTGGCTTCCGGACTCATTGGATCCGTCACCTTCTTCGGCAGCCTTGTCGCGTTCGGCAAGCTCCAGGAACTGGTCAACACGAATGCGGTTGTCTTTCCCGGGCAGCATCCCGTCAATGGCGTGGTGGCTCTGGCGGCGCTTGGCTTCAGTATCTGGGTTGTCATGAATCCGGAGAGCACCGGCGCCTATTGGATTGTCGCGGGCATCGCCGGTCTACTCGGTATTCTGCTGACCATACCGATCGGCGGAGCAGACATGCCCGTCGTCATCTCCCTCTTAAACTCCTACTCGGGACTTGCGGCAGCCGCTACTGGATTCGTCCTCCGGAACAATATGCTCATCATCTCGGGCGCTCTTGTGGGAGCATCCGGGATCATCCTCACTGAGATCATGTGCCGGGCCATGAACCGCTCGCTCGCGAACGTGCTGTTTGGCGGCCTCAGTTCCACCCCGGCCAGTAAGGCAAGCGTCGACGCAATCTACAGCGGAAAGGTGAAGGCGGCATCGGCCGAGGAGATTGCGATGCTGCTGGAGACCGCGCGGCGAGTCGTCATCGTGCCCGGTTATGGATTAGCCGTATCGCAGGCACAGCACGCCGTCCGGTCGCTGGCGCAGCTCCTCGAATCACGCGGGGCGACCGTCGAATTCGCAATTCACCCCGTGGCCGGCCGGATGCCGGGGCACATGAATGTTCTGCTAGCGGAAGCCGATGTCCCTTACGAGAAGCTGAAAGACATGGATGAGATCAATCCCACCTTTGCGCAAACAGACGTCTCCATCGTAATCGGCGCAAATGATGTTGTGAATCCGCTGGCGCGCACGGATCCGAAATCGCCCATTGCCGGCATGCCGATTCTCGATGTCGACAAGTCGCGAACCGTTGTCGTCATAAAGCGAAGTTTGAGCCCGGGATTCGCAGGCATACCCAATCCCCTGTTTGCTGCCGATAATACGCTGATCTATTTCGCAGACGGAAAGAAAGCGGTGAACGATCTCATACAGGCGCTGAAGGAGCTTTAGCACGCCGCATACGCGTCAGTTGTCATCAGACTCCGCAAATGTCGCCAGCCGTACCCTTCGATGCGCCTCGCCGGCCGTATGCGGCCAGTTTCCCGCTCCCTCCCGCTAACTCCAACAATAGTGTGGGTCAATGAATCATCCATAAAGCGTCCATAAAGCGGGACTCCTCGGAGTCAGGAGGACACGTGTTCGGGCGGGCAATTAAGCTTTTCACGCTTTTTGGATTCGAAGTGAAGCTGGATCCTAGCTGGTTTCTCCTGGCGTTTCTGATCACATGGACGCTGGCAGTAGGGTTCTTCCCTTTCACGGTACCCGGGCTTGAACGGTCAACCTACTGGTGGATGGGTGCAGCGGGAGCTGTCGGACTATTTGTGTCCATTGTGTGGCACGAACTGTCCCATTCCCTGGTTGCACGGCGCTACGACCTGGCAATGCGAGGAATCACGCTGTTTGTCTTCGGCGGCGTCGCCGAGATGGAGCGCGAACCGGCTACAGCGAAAAGCGAATTTTTGATGGCCGTGGCCGGTCCGCTTTCGAGCGTTGTTTTCAGCGCCATCTGTTACGGGCTCTTTCAAGCGGGGCGCGATACCTGGCCTGTTGCGGTTACCGGCGTGCTTGGCTACCTCGCCTGGATTAACATCATCCTCGCAATCTTCAACATGATCCCCGCCTTTCCGCTCGACGGCGGAAGAGTGCTGCGCGCAGCGTTATGGCACTACAAGGGCAACCTGAAGTGGGCGACCAGAGTCTCTGCAGCTATCGGTAGTGGATTTGGAGCCCTTCTGATGATCCTTGCTGTCTGGCAACTGTTCGTGGGCAACTTCATCGGCGCCATCTGGTGGTTTCTCATCGGACTCTTCATTCGAAACGCTTCCCGCATGTCGTATCAGCAGCTCATGATCCGGCAAGCACTGGAAGGCGAGCCGGTCCGGCGCTTTATGCGAACGGAGCCGATTACCGTCAGCCCGGATATTTCCGTCGAGGAACTCGTCGAAGATTACTTCTACCGGCACCACTACAAGATGTTTCCGGTGGTCTCCGATTCGCACCTTGTCGGCTGTGTCAGCGCAGCGGACGTCAAGGAGGTTCCGCGCGAGGAATGGGCCATGCATCGGGTTTCTGAGCTGAACAAGCCCTGCTCGCTTGAGAACACGATCGCGCCCGACACCGATGCCGTCAAAGCATTGGCGAAAATGAATCAGTCCGACCGTACGAGGCTTATGGTTGTAGAAGGAGACCGCCTGGTCGGGATTGTCTCCTTGCGCGATCTGCTCAGTTTTCTTGCAATGAAGATGGATCTGGAGTCGAACAACGGACAAAGCGTTCCTCTACCCACTCGCTGAGCCCCCGAGCAGCCAATCCGATCGCTTGAGGATCGAGCTACCCTGCTATTGCGATCCCCTTCATTCGAGGCCTGCCGCCTGCACGTTGCCCGAATGCTGCAGCGTCCCGCAGAATTGGTTAGAGAATAGGCCTTCTCGCTTCTTCCGTTCATCAGTACTCGCATGTGGACTACAGCGATCGCGGCTCTCGCCGCAGGAATCTGGGTTTATCTGGCGGCGGGCCGCGGAGGCTTCTGGCGGATCCGGCGGAGTCCGGGTGCACGTCCCGCCGGAACTGAGCCGCGGGTCGTCGCTGTTGTACCAGCACGCAACGAAGCGGCTGTGATCGGTGATGCGGTCGGATCTCTCCTGACGCAGGATTACCCTCGCCTTGTCCAGGTAATCGTGGTCGATGATCACAGTTCCGATGGCACGGCAGACGCGGCGCTCCGTGCAGCGCAAGCCAGGAAGGCAGTTGAACGTTTGACGATCGTGAATGCCAGACCGCTGCCACCGGGCTGGAGCGGAAAGGTCTGGGCCATGGGCGAGGGAATTCAGGCGGCCGCCAGCGCCTCGCCCGATTACTACCTCCTCACTGATGCCGACATCGTCCACGGCCCAGGCAACCTTCGGAGGCTGGCGGATCGGGCGGAGGAGGGCAACTTTGACCTTGTCTCGCTGATGGCGACCCTGCGATGCGAATCGCTCCCGGAGCGGCTGCTGATCCCAGCGTTCGTTTTCTTCTTCTTCAAGCTCTACCCGCCGTCCTGGACGGCTCGACGGGATCGAAGCACGGCCGGCGCCGCCGGCGGCTGCATGCTGATCCGACGAACGGCGCTCGAGCGAATCGGCGGAATGGCAGCGATCCGCAATGAACTGATCGACGACTGCTCGCTTGCGAGCGCCGTGAAGGGTTCTGGCGGCAGGCTCTGGCTGGATCTCGGCGAGGATGTAAGAAGTATCAGGCCCTACGATTCCTTCGGCGTCATCTGGCGAATGATCGCGCGTACTGCGTTCACGCAGCTCCGTTACTCCCCGATTCTGCTGGTAGGAACCGCGGCTGGCATGATGCTGACATACCTAGCGCCGCCGCTCCTTGCCCTGTTTGGATCTCGCCCCGCCAGTATCCTGGGCGCAGGCGCATGGGTGATGATGATGCTCACCTACCTGCCGATGCTGCGCTTCTACCGGCAACCGGCGTTCCTGGCGCCGCTGCTGCCGCTCGTCGCGCTTTTCTATCTCGGAGCCACTCTCGATTCGGCCCGCAGGCATTGGGTGGGACGAGGCGGCGAGTGGAAGGGTAGAGTGGCAGCGGCGTAGACGCCGGTCTGCCGATTTGACATTACCGGCGAAAAAGGGCGACGATATGAGGTTCTTTTGACTCGCTTAATCGATCTTCATACACACACGGACCAATCGGACGGCAGCGCGACACCCGGGGAGCTTGTGAAACATGCGGTGGATCTCGGGCTGGAAGCGCTGGCCATTACGGACCATGACACGCTGGCTGGATGCGACCTCGCCGCTCCGCTCGCCCGGGATGCCGGCTTGGAGCTAGTAACCGGCATCGAGCTGAGCACACGGCTGGACAACGGTTTGATGGACCGCCTGCCCGGAGTGCCCAGGCCGAAGCGAATGCCTTCCGTCCACGTGCTGGGATACTTTCTCGATGGGCCTCCGTCGGCCGCCTTTCGGGAATTCCTGCAACGGCAGCAGGAGAGCCGCCGGAAGCGGAACCGGGCGCTCGTCGCGAAGCTGCAATCTCTTGGCGTCGACATCACCCTCGACGAAGTGCAGGCACTCGGCCGAAACCTGACCGGCCGGCCGCACTTTGCGCAAGTGCTGCTGCGCAAAGGATACGTGAAGACGCTCCAGGAGGCGTTCGACGTCTACCTCGCCGATTCCGCGAAGGCGGCGGTAGAGCGGGAGGAACCGACCCTAGAGGAAGGGATCCGGCAGATTGCCGCAGCCGGCGGCATCGCATCGCTTGCTCATCCCGTGCGGCTCCCCTTCGGCCGTGATGCGCAGGCGCTCGAGGCCCTCGTTCGAATCCTGATCGACGCCGGCATGGAGGCGATCGAGGTTTACCACAGCGAGCACAGCCCCGAAGACACGGAACTCTACCGCTCCATGGCGGCTAGGTTCGGCTTAATCCAAACCGGCGGAACCGATTATCACGGGACAAACAAGCCGGAGATCAAACTAGGCACGGGCAAAAACGGCAACGTTACGCTGACGCGGGAACTGCTGGACCAGATGCGTGCCCGGCAAGTCGACGCCTGACGATCAGGTCCGGGCGGCAGCGGCGCGCTCACGGATCCGTCCGACGGCTGCTTCGAGCGCCGCACGATAGAGGCCGACGTCGCTGCTCCAGGAAATCACGTTCAGCCCGAGCGAGATCCACTGCTCGGCCTGCTCCATGGATGCCGGTTGCGCTCCGAGCGCTTTTCCGTGGGCCTTGGCGGCCCTGGCGACTTCACGAAACGCTGAGAGAAACTCCGGATGCTGAAACTGGCCGGGAATGCCCATCGACTGGGTAAGGTCGAAATGACCGATCCATAAGACGTCCACGCCATCGACGGCGGCGATTGCATCACAGGCCCGCACTCCGGCGACGGATTCGATCTGACAAATGATCACCGAGTTTTCGTTGCTTTCAGCAAAGTAGGGGGCCGGGTCCGGCACTAGGTAGTCGGTGTGCGCGGTGCCGAGGCAGACTCCGCGCCTGCCCAGCGGCGCGTATTTGACCGCCTGCACAATCTCGCGCGCCTGCTCCGGCAACTCGACGTTCGCAACCATCACGCCATACGCTCCCGCGTCCATCACTCGTGCCAGGAAGTGATACTGGGTTTGCGGGACGCGGACGAACGGCGCAAAGGAGGCAGCCCTGGACCATGCGATCAGGTCGAAGATCCGCTCCATTTCGATACCGCTGTGCTCCATGTCGAAGACGACGAAATCGACGCCAGCGGAATCCAGAATCCGGGCGATGCCGCGCGTACCGAACTCCATGATCATGTGGCCGATTGGCATGCGGCCGGAAGCAAGAGCTTCGCGGAACCGGTTTGGCTTCATTCCTGCCTCCTGTAGCGCGCCAGTTTTCTCTGGAAACCCGGCCGGCACAGCACTTCCCGATTCACGATGTGCTGGGGGATTTCTCCGCGAGCAATGGCCAGGATATTGTCACAGGCTTCCAGGGTATTGGCTTGTACGATTTGTTCCGTCCACGCAAGAGCGTGCGGCGCCAGCACGACGTTGTCTAGTTCCAGCAGCGGATCATCCGGCGCGAGAGGCTCCTGCTCAAAAACATCCAGGCCGGCGCCCGCGATCCATCCCCCGCGCAGCGCCCGGACCAATGCCGCCTGGTCGACCACGCCTCCCCGCGCAGTATTAATCAAGTACGCCGTCCGTTTCATCTGGCGCAGCTGCGTCGCACCGACCAGCCCCCGCGTCTCCGGAGATAACGGCGTATTGATGCAGACATAATCGCTTTCCCTGAACAGTACTTCCATCGGGACCAGTTCGACGCCAAGCGCCGAGGCTCTCTCGGGCGGGACATAAGGATCTGTCGCGATCCGCCTTTCGAAGCCGAGGGATTGCGAGAGCCGGAACATCTCCTGTGCGATGTTGCCGCAGCCAAGGCTGCCAAGGGTCCGGCCAACGACATTGCGTCCAAGTCGCGGTAGATCCTTCCGCCATCCGCCGCGGCGCACCAGACGGTCCTGCTGCACCAGATTGAGCGATACGGCAAAGATTAACGCGATGATGGACTCCGCAACGGGCCGCCGGACAGCGCCAGGAGTGATTGCCAGAGCGACATCAGCGTTTGTCAGGGCCTCGGTATCAATCAGATCGTAGCCGACACCCCAGCGGGCTATGAGGATCAGGCGATCGACGCCGATCAGGCTCTCCTGATTGATGCGCAGGGCAAGAGCCAGGATGGCGTCGAATTGATCAAGCGCCTCTGGCCTTGCTAGGAGGTTGTCTTGCGGAGGCATCGCGCACCATTCCAAGCCATCAACTCCGGAAAGGCGCCTTGCCACGATGCTCTCAACGCCTGCTTTTACGTCTGCCTTTACATCCGTAAAAAATCCGGGGAGATTCCAACGCGGAACGGGGCGGGCGCGGACTGCGCGGCGGAGTCCATGTCAGGAGGATTATACACGGGCGAACAAGAGGTCGGAACTCGTATCTATCCCGGTCCCCTACAATGAAAAATGGGCATGCAGGAGCTTCCCATCTACGAGGCGCCAGTGAGGGGAATTCTCACTGCGACGTCCGGATTTATCCGGGAGGCGGGCTTCAGTCATTCGTTAACACCTGCACGCAACTGCACCTTCGGATGTACCTACTGCTACGTTCCGACAATGGGCATCTACGGAGGGTTGAAGCCGCCAGACTGGGAGCGATGGGGTCAGTTCACCACGTTCAAGTCGAACGCTCCGAGCCTTCTGCGCAAGCAATTGCGGAAGGACCAGACTATCTACTGTTCACCGCTGGTCGATCCGTATCAGCCTGCCGAAGAGCGCCGGCAGGCGATGCGTCCGATTCTCACAGCCATAGCCGAGCGTCCTCCCGCGCTCTTCGTCATTCAGACGCGGGGTCCGCTGATCCTGCGCGACCTCGATCTGCTGCGGGTCCTGGCGCGGCGGACGACCGTCAGGGTCAGCTTCTCGCTTACCACGGATCGGGAGGACGTCCGCCGCTGGTTCGAGCCGCATTGTGCTCCGCTTGAAGAACGACTGCAGACCATCGAGAGGCTTCGGGAGGAAGGCATCGAAGTCTTCGCGACTCTGGCTCCGCTGTTGCCTTCCAACATTGAGCGTCTAGTAGAAGCGGCGCTGCGCGCCACGACGCAGGATATCATCGGCGATCCTCTTCACATCCGCGAGCACAAGCGCCACGGAGCAACCACCCGTCAAGCAGCCTTCCGGATTGCTGGTGTCCGGGGATTTCGGGAGTGGCTGGATCCGGACTTTCAAATCCAGCTCACAGCCCGCATCGCAAAGCTGGTAGAAAGGGCTGGCCGCCGCTTTGCTGCCGGCCCCGAAGGTTTTTCCTGGCTGGCGGCTCTGCCAGCCGGGTCTGGAGGATCTATCAATGCAAGCACACGTCGAAACACAGCAGAGGGCACAGGAGGTTCTTGCCAGGCTCGGCGTTCCGCGCGTGAGTTCGGGAGCGTGCTGGGGAGAGTGGATCGCTGAGCCGTCTGGCGGTGAACTGCCATCGATCAGCCCGATCGACGGGACGGAACTGGGGCGCATCCGCATGGCATCGGAGACGGACTACGAAGAAGTAATCCGCCGCGCCGAGGAAGCGTTCCTCGAGTGGCGCATGGTTCCTGCCCCGAAGCGAGGTGAAATCGTGCGGGAGATCGGCGAGGCGCTGCGCCGCCACAAGGACGATCTCGGGACGCTCGTAACGCTCGAGATGGGCAAGATTCTAGTGGAAGGGAAAGGCGAAGTGCAGGAGATGATCGACATGGCCGACTTCGCCACGGGCTTGTCGCGTCAGTTATACGGCCTAAGCATGCACAGCGAGCGTCCGATGCACCGGATGTACGAGCAGTGGCATCCCCTGGGCATCGTCGGAGTCATCACGGCCTTCAACTTTCCGGTCGCCGTCTGGTCCTGGAACGCGTTCATCGCTCTCGTCTGCGGAGACTGCGTGGTATGGAAGCCGTCGACGGAAACTCCGCTCACTGCGGTGGCGGTTCAAACCATCTGCAACGAAGTCCTGAGCCGCCATGGCTGGAAGGGGCTTCTGAATCTGGTGATCGGACGCGGCGCAACAGTCGGTGAGCGAATGCTGCAGGACCGCAGAATCCCGCTCATCAGCTTCACCGGATCGACCCGGATGGGCTATCGCGTCGCCGAGACGGTCGGCCGGCGGCTGGGGCGGACTCTGCTCGAGCTGGGTGGAAATAACGGGATCACCCTGATGAAGGACGCCGATCTGGACTTGGCGCTGCGGGCGGTCGTTTTTGGCGCGGTCGGAACGGCGGGACAAAGGTGCACGACCCTGCGGCGCCTGTTCATCGAGTCCGACATTGCCCCCGATTTCATCGAGCGACTGAAGAACGCCTACCGGCAGGTACGAATCGGCGATCCACTTGACGCTTCGACGCTCATGGGACCTCTGATCAACAGGAATGCGGTCAGAGCCTACGTCGATGGCATCCGGCGCATCCGCGAGGAAGGCGGCGAGGTCATCTACGGAGGCAACGTAATTGAACGCAACGGCGGCTGTTACGTTGAGCCGACGCTGGTCCGGTCAAAGCCGGAGATGCCGGTCCTTAAGGAAGAGATTTTTGCTCCGATTCTGCATATCATCGAGTTTCGCGACCTCGAGCAGGCAATCCGCTGGCACAACGACGTTCCGCAAGGTCTGTCCTCGGCCATTTTCACCACCAATCTCCTGTCCGCGGAGACTTTCCTCAGCGCTCGCGGCAGCGACTGCGGCATCGCCAACGTCAATATCGGCACGAGCGGCGCTGAAATCGGCGGCGCATTCGGCGGAGAGAAGGAAACAGGTGGCGGACGGGAGGCGGGTTCCGACGCCTGGAAAGCCTACATGCGTCGGCAGACGGTTACCATAAACTGGAGCAGGGAGCTTCCCCTCGCACAGGGTATCCGCTTCGAGATATAACCTGTGACTGAAGCAACATTCATGCCGTCACAGGCCGTTGGCCTGTGCAGATGCAGAGGAACGTCGAAACTTGGCCATCTATACCTGTTACGACATGATTGCCGACTGCCGCGCCAACAAGCGCGAAGGCTGGATCTACTTCGTCAAGCAGTATTTGCCCGTTTGCAAGCAGCTTTTGCAGCGGTATCATTCCAACCGCTCCGCGGATAAAGATCTCATCAACCGCGTAATCGTAGCCCTCTCCAAGCCGGACTCGCCATTGTTTCAATCCCGCGGCATGACTCCGGAACGGGAGTTCGTCGCTGAACTGCGGCAATACGTTCTGGCGGCGGTCGAGGAGGATCGTCCGAGCGCGCCTCCGGAAATTCCCCTCGATCTTGATACGCTAACTCGAGCCGTGGAAGGATTCTCGGCCATCGAGTGTCAGGTGGTCTGGTTAACGACGATGGGCTACAGTCCGGAAGAGATATCCACCGTGCTCCGCATGGACGCCGGGACGGCGCGGAAGATCATTGACCGCTGCCTGGAGAACCTGCGGCATCAGATGGACCAATGGAGCCAGGATCTGCTTCAGACCAACGGCGCCGCACTTGCAGCACAGGCTCTCTCCCAAAAGAGCGACTCCTGTGCTGCCCTTCGAGATTTCCAAGACCTGCTGGATGGGAAAATGACCTGGAACCGCCGCCAGAACCTTGAACTGCACCTCGTAAAATGCTGGTACTGCGTCGATCGAGCGGCCCGCTTCCGCGAGGTCGATGAACTGCTCAGCCACAACCGTCCGTTAACCTCCGAAGAAGCGGAGCCGTATCTCAAGCTTCTCGGTATTGAGAGCAAGAAGCCTTCCATCTGGAAGAGGATGCTGGGCGCAACCGCGCTTGCATTGATCCTGATCCCAGCCGCCTATCCGCAGACCACGGAGCAGCCAGTTCGGGCGGTGACAGATCCGGGTGTCGTCACGACCCGGCAAGCGATCACGCCCGCCGGCATTCCAGCCGTCTTCCAGGGGCGGGTCTACGACGTGGTCTTTGGATCCTCCACGTCGGAAGTCTGGGTTCTGAATGCCGGGCAAGTGATCCGCTTCGACTACCGGGCAAACAAAGTCCTGCAGCGAGTCCCGTTCTCCGGCAACGCAGGCCTCCAGGGGCTGGTATTCGACCCGGTGAAGAATCGCCCTCTGGTCAGCAGCACCGATAAGGCCCGTAAAGCGCGGCTAGCAACCATCAATGCGAACGGGTGGCAGGAGCTCGCCGCAGACTTTGGCAGGAACATCACCGGCGCACCCGCCGTCGCTACGAAACCGCAGCCTGGAGGGAAGCGAGTCGCCGTCGTTCCACTGATCTTCGACAATAAGCTCGCGATCATCGATGCGGATGATGGTACGTTCCTTCAATCTGTAAACACCGGCATCGCTCCATTCGGAGCGGCAATCAACGCCAACGGAACAGTCGCTTATGTGACGAACTGGGGCGGACGCCTCCCTCAGCCCCAAGATCTCACCGCACCTACCGGATTCAATCCCGAAGCCGACCGCGTGGTTGTCGATAAGCGCGGCATCGCCTCAACCGGTACGGTGACCCGCATCGATCTCGTCGCCATGAATGCGACCCATACAATTCCGGTCGAACTGCACCCGATGGCCATTGTTTGGGATGAAGAGCGCGGCCGCGTCTACGTGGCAAACGGGAACAAGGACTCGGTCTCGGTGATCGATGTGAAGCAGAACCGGGTCGTACAGACGTTCCCTGTGCAGCCCTTCACGCAGCACGCTCCCGGAATCGCGCCCACCGCGCTGGCCCTATCCCCGGACGGATCGCGGTTGTTCGTCGCGTGCGGAGGCATCAACGCAATTGCCGTAATGGATGCCACAAATGGGCGCATTGAAGGCTTGATTCCCACTGCCTGGTATCCCAACGCCATTACAGTCAGCCCGGACGGAAAGAAACTCGCCGTCAGCTCCCTGCTGGGGGCTGGTTCAGGATGGCGCGACGAACCACGCAAGCGGTTTGTCCACTCCTACCGCGGCTCGATCAGCGTCATTGACATGCCGGACAGGGCCCAGCTTGCCAGCTACACAACGGCAGTGGCAGAGAACAATCATCTGGCTGTCGGCCCGATGCGCCCAGCGCCTCCCATCTCAACCAATGCAAAGCCGGTTGCAATCCCGGCACGTGCGGGCGAACCCTCCCTGATTGAACACGTTGTCTACATCATCAAGGAGAACCGCACCTACGACCAGGTCTTCGGCGATTTGCAAAAAGGCAATGGAGACCCTTCGCTGGTCATGTTCGGCGCCGATGTGACCCCCAATCACCGCCGGCTGGCGGAGCAGTTTGTCCTGCTTGACAACTTCTACGCAACGGGCGGAAACAGCGCCGATGGCCACCAGTGGGTGACGCAGGCGAACGAGACGGCCTATTGCCTCTGGCCCGGCTACACGGGACGCAGTTACCCGTTCGACGGCTCCGATCCCATCGCCTACTCGCACGGCGGCTTCATCTGGGACGCCGCCCTCAACCGGGGCAAGACGGTCAGGATCTACGGAGAGTACGCCGGCAGGATGCTCAATACCAAGCCGGAGCAGCGGATCCGGTACCTGGAACGCTGGACCCGCGGTGAGGACTTTACGAAAGAGTTCTACATCACCGCGCCCATTGAGCCACTGAACAAAATTCTCGCCCGGCAATACCCGAGCTACTCCAACGATATCCCGGACGTCGTACGCGCGAGCATCTTCCTGGCCGATCTCAAAGAGTGGGTGAAAACCGGAAAGATGCCCAACCTCGTCATCATCCAGCTACCGAACGACCACACGTTAGGAACCCTGCCGGGAGTCTCCACGCCCAAGGCAATGGTGGCTGATAACGATTACGCGCTTGGGCAGATTGTGGAGGCCCTATCGAAGTCTCCCTTCTGGAAGAAGATGGCGATCTTCGTCGTGGAGGACGATGCGCAAAACGGCGTCGATCATGTGGACGGACACCGAACCGTTGCGCTTGCGATCAGCCCTTACAGCCGGCGCGGCCACGTGGACTCGACGTTCTACTCACATCAGAGCATGCTCAAGACCATCGAGCTCATCCTTGGGCTGCCGTCGTTATCGCTGTTCGATCTCATTGCCACCGACATGCGTGCCAGCTTCCAGAACGAACCCGATTTCACACCGTACGAAGCAGTGAAACCCCAGCAATCGCTTACGGAGCTGAACCCGCCGCTTCAAGCCTTATCGGGCCCGGCCAGGCGCGCCGCACTGGATTCCATGAAGATGCGATGGGACGTGCCGGACGCCGTGCCGTCAGACCGCCTCAATCGAATCCTCTGGGGCGTTACCCGCGGATGGAACACAAAGTATCCCGGCACCCGGCAGGCGGTCTTCGCTCCACTCTCCCTGGACCTTGATGACGACGAGCGGGAGACGCGGTGAAGCGACTCTGCGTCTTCTGCGGCTCACGTCCCGGCGTAGGCGAAGTCTACGTCGATGCCGCAGTTCAACTGGGCCGCCTGCTCGCAAGCCGCGGCATCGAGCTCGTCTACGGCGGAGGCAACGTCGGCCTGATGGGGACACTAGCCGACGCCGTAATGGAAGCGGGAGGACGGGTCACCGGAGTGATGCCGGACTTTCTCGTGCGTAAGGAAATTGCGCACCAAGGAATCACGAGTCTTGAGATCGTCGCCAGCATGCATGAGCGAAAGCAGCGCATGGTCGAGCTCTCGGATGGATTCGTAGCCCTGCCGGGCGGGTTCGGCACACTCGACGAGTTGTGTGAAGTCCTCACGTGGGCGCAGCTTGGCATACACGTCAAACCGTGCGCGCTCTTAAACGTCGACGGCTTTTTTGATCCGTTCGTCGGCTTCCTGGAGCATGCCGCTCAGCAAGGCTTCATCAAGCCTTTGCATCTGGAGATGCTGCTCTGTGACCGCGACCCCACGGCGCTGCTGGCCAGGATGCAGGCCTTTCAACCGGTATATTCCGACAAATGGGCGAGGCGGCCGGCCGCCTCGTAACCTACTTCTTCCTGGCTCGGGCAGTCGAAGGGGGAACGATACCCTTGGTCCGCAGATAGCCGACGATATTTCCGTAGTGGGCGTTCCAGCTCGCAAGCAATCCGATCATCACATTGACCGGGTAAACCTTGCGGCCATCCACGTCGAGAGGGGCAAGAGCCTTTTCGTCGGTGGTGTTCAGAAAGAGCGCGTCGCAGTACTGAAAGGAAGCGGTGATGGCCTTGACGAGCGCATCTTTGTCTGTGGGCGAAAGCGTCACGGTACGAGGAGCAGGCTGTCCGAGGCCCTGTGAGCAAAGGTTGTAGTTCATCCCGACGTTGTGTTCGATCCACTCCCCGAAGCTTCGCTGCTCCGGCGTGAGCCGGTACGAATAACTCTCGGCGGGCATTGCCTGAGCCGATTCAATCAAGTTCAGCTTTGCGGTGTTGTAGCGGGGCTGGATCGCGGACATCAGCGGCCCGGTTTGTGCAAATACCGGTAACGTACCCAGAGCCAGCAGCAGGCAGCGTGCCAGTAGCATCGTGTCTCCTCGTCGCAGCACCATGGGCGTAATTGTAGCAAGCTGTGGGCTCTGCTACAGACCGCCCGGAACCAGGTCTGCGCACCGTCGTCCAGGGCATCGTATCCCCGCTCCCTTTATAATCAGGATTCCACCCAAAAATGCAGAAGAACCCTCCCCAACCACGAATCCTGATCGCCGACGATCAGGCCGATGTCATTGAAGCTCTGCGCCTTCTCCTAAAGGGCGAAGGATTTCAAACGGAGTCGGCTACTTCTCCAGCGGGAGTGATCGCCGCGCTCGAAGCAAAGGACTTCGACGCACTGCTGATCGACCTCAACTACACACGCGACACGACTTCGGGACAGGAAGGCCTCGACTTGCTGGGGCGGATTCAGGCGATCGACAACACTGTACCAGTTATTGTCATGACTGCCTGGGGAAGCGTAGAGCTCGCCGTGGAAGCGATGCACCGGGGAGCGCGGGACTTCATTCAAAAACCGTTCGACAATGCGCGCCTGCTCAGCATTCTTCGTACACAGGTGGAACTCGGACAGGCGCTCCGCCGCAGCCAGCGTTTGGAAGCGGAAAACCGGCTCCTGCGGGCGGAAGGGCGCCCCGTGATGATTGCCGAATCGCCCGCGATGCGGCCCGTACTGCAACTGATCTCCCGCGTGGGACCCTCCGACGCGAACGTCCTGATCACAGGCGAGCCTGGCACCGGCAAGGAAGTCGTGGCGAGAACGCTCCATGCGGTCTCGGCGAGATGCGGCAAACCGATGGTGACTGTAAACGCCGGCGGGCTCGCGGAAGGCGTCTTCGAAAGTGAGCTCTTCGGGCACGTGAAGGGCGCCTTCACAGATGCAAAAACAGACCGTGTCGGGCGGTTCGAACTGGCCGACGGAGGCACTTTGTTCCTCGACGAGATCGCCAACGTTCCGTACAACCTGCAGGCAAAGCTGCTGCGCGTGCTCGAGGTCGGCGAAATGGAGCGTGTGGGATCCTCAAAGACGCGGCGCGTGGACGTCCGGGTGATCTCTGCGACCAACGCAAATCTGGCCGAGGAAGTGGCAAACAACCGCTTTCGCCAGGATCTCTTGTTCCGGCTCAACACGATTGAGATCCACCTGCCCCCGCTCCGGGAGCGTAAGGAGGATATTCCCCTATTGGCCTCGCATTTCCTCACGATCCATTCAAAGCGGTATCGAAAAAATCTGACCGGGTTCGACACAGCCGCGATGCAAGCCCTGCTTAGCAATCCGTGGCAGGGCAACGTTCGTGAGCTCAACCATGTAGTGGAGCGCGCCGTCCTGATGGCTCAGGACTCGCTGATCCGCGTCGGTGACCTGGCCTTGCGGACCGGGCGCGAGGGCAGCTCGCAGAAGATCGAAGATATGAGCCTCGAGGAAGTCGAGTGCTTCCTCATCAAGAAGGCACTGGCGCGCTACGGAGGCAACGTCAGCCATGCCGCAAACGCCTTAGGGCTAAGCCGCAGCGCTCTCTATCGCCGGCTCCAGCGCTATGGCCTGTAAGTAAGCGATGAAGCTGCGCCTGAGGAAACCGGCTCACGAGGAACGGATCCTCATTCTGGCGCTTCTGGCGGGCTTGCCAGCCATCCTCATCTGCACAATCATTCTCTGGACAGGCGACTACACCCCGAAAGTCCGGTGGACGCTGGCCGTCGTCATGTACGGCGCCTGGCTCGGGTTTGCCTTTACGGCCAAAGAGAAGGTCGCCTCCCCGCTGCGCACCTTAGCGAGTCTGCTGGAAGCAATGCGCGAAGGAGATTACTCGATCCGCGCCCGAGGTCTGGAGGGCGAAGACGCCCTGAGCGACGTCATGCTTCAGGTGAACGCGATGGGGGCGACGCTGCGCGCGCAACGGCTGGGGGCGCTCGAAGCAACCACCTTGCTTCGAAAAGTGATGGAGGAGATTAACGTCGGCGTCTTCGCGTTCGACGGCAACGAACGCCTTAAGCTCGTGAACCGGTGGGGCGAGAAACTGCTGGCACAGCCGGCGGAACGGCTTCTCGATCGCACCGCGGAACAGCTTGGGCTGAAGGAGTGCCTGCGCGGCGAGCCGAACCAGACCCTGCAGCGGAGCTTTCCAGGCGGCACAGGGAGGTGGGGACTCAGCCGCACCACGTTCCGGGAGGGCGGACTTCCTCATCAACTCCTGGTGATCACGGATCTCACGCGTCCCCTCCGTGAAGAGGAGCTTCAGGCGTGGCAAAGGCTGGTACGGGTGCTGGGACACGAGCTGAACAACTCCCTCACACCGATTAAGTCGATCGCAGGAAGCCTGGAAAGTCTCATCCTTCGGGATCCCTTACCCGAGGACTGGCGCGAGGACGCACGGGCAGGATTGCGCATCATCGCTTCGCGGTCGGAGGCACTCAGCCGATTCATGAGCGACTACGCACGGCTTGCGAAGCTGCCGCGACCGAGGCTGGAGCCAATGGAAGTCGGCCCGTGGATCCGGCGGACTGTCGACCTCGAAACGCGCCTCCGGCCCGTCCTTGAGGAGGGACCCGAAGTCACCATCCTGGGCGACTCCGACCAGCTTGAGCAGGTGCTGATTAACCTGATCCGGAATGCCGTGGAAGCGGCGATGGAAACGGGTGGGGGTGTCCAAGTGGGCTGGTTGAAAGATCATGGCAATCTTGTCGTCTGGGTGAAGGATGACGGCCCGGGCCTCTCAAATACGAGCAATCTCTTTGTGCCATTCTTCACCACGAAACCGGGCGGGTCCGGAATCGGGCTCGTGCTTTCCCGACAGATCGCCGAAGCGCACGGCGGCACACTGACGCTCCAGAACCGGGAGGGTGCGCCGGGCTGCGAGGCCCGCCTTTCCCTGCCCCTCTAACCCGGTCCTGTCCGCCCTGCATGAGATTTCGGGAAAAAGACGCACGCAAAAACGATTCTTCACCTAACCGCGAGGACCCTCCGCAGGTCTAAAGGTCAGATGCAGGACAGCGACGCAGCGGTAATCGCTCGGGCGCAAGCCGGAGATAAGGACGCTTTCCGACTTTTGGTCGAGCGATACAGCCGTGCTGTGTACCGTCTTGCCTATCGTATGACCGGAAACCAGCAGGATGCCGAGGATATCGTCCAAGAGACGTTCTTACGGGCGTACAAGCAGATCCACAGGTACGAGTCGCGATCTGCTTTCTGCACCTGGATTTACCGGATCGCCAGCAACTGCGCGATTGATCTGCTCTGTTTTCGCAAGCGCTATGAGGCGGACAGGGAGCAGATTGATGTGATCGACTTCGAACGGTCGGAAGCCGTGGCCGCCGGGGCCGCTCAGGTCCCTGCGCAGGATCGCCTGGTCTACGCGGCCGAGCTAAAGCGCCGCGTGGCGGCGGTCATGGCCGAGATGAGCCCGCAGGAGAAGATGGCTTTCGTCCTGCGTCACCTGGAAGGCCAGTCCATCGAAGAAATCGGCGCTGCACTGGGCACCGGCCCGAGTGCAACGAAAAACAGCATCTTCCGCGCTGTTCAGAAGCTGCGCAAAGGGCTGGAGCCCGTGATGAGTTCTCTGCGATGAAACATTTGACTGAAGAAGAGCTGATTTTGCTCTACTACGGCGAACCGGGCGGACGGCCTGAAGCCGAGGAGCACCTGGACCGTTGCAGCAACTGCTACGAGAGGATGCTGGCGCTCCAGAGACTGCTGAACTCTTTCGCGGCGCCTGAGGTGCCGGATCCCGGACCGGACTTCGAATCCCGCATCTGGCAGCGGCTCGAGCCCATGCTGGAGGAGGTAAAGCGTCCCTGGTGGAGGCGCCTCCCTCGCATTGTGTGGCTGGATCTTCCGCCGAAACGCGTCCTGGCCGCCTCGGCAGCCGCAATCTGTCTGGCGGTCGTGGCCTTCTTCGCTGGACGCACTGTACCCAATACCGAACCGACGCCCCAAACGGCCGCCTCAGAATCGCCGGTCGTCTTGGAGCGGGTCCTGGTGCTTGCAGTCGGGGATCACCTGGAGCGCTCGCAGAGGATGCTTGCTGAACTGGTGAACTCAGGCGAGAAGGACCTGCCGGATCTTACCTATGAGCGCGCGCGGGCGCGCGAACTGGTGCAGGCAAACCGCCTCTTCCGGCAAACCGCCGCACGAGAGGGCGATACGAGCGTAGCGAGCGTGCTGGATGACCTCGAGCGGGTGCTTGTAGAAGTCGCGCACGCCCCGGAGGACATCTCGCCGCGGCAGTTGAGAGAATTGCGGCGGCGGATCGAAAGGCAAGGGATTCTGTTTCAAGTGCGGATCGTCGGAGACAGGTTACGGAGGCAGCAGGCGGCACAACACGAAGCGGAAGAGACGCTCTAGGAAGTCACAGGAGAAGAATTATGTATCGTTTCACGGTATGGGCGGCGGCACTTCTGCTACCGCCTGCAATTTACGCCCAGGCAAGTAACAACGAAGAAGCGTTTCAAAAGATGCTTCGGGCGGAAGAGGCTCTGCAAAAGCCGCTCCCCCCTGCGCCACCCTCTCCGCCGGGGCTGGATCCCGCAGATCTTGAGGTTGCCGTTCGCAAGGCAATGCAAGCCGTAGAGGCGTTGTCTGGCATGCCGGGTGTGCCACCCGCTGTCCCAGCTCCCGCGCCCGTCCCCGGCCTTCCCAACGCCTTTGAATACGCCAAGCCGTTTTTCCTGGCGCAGGCCGCGCCTGTACGGATCGAGAAAGGCGTCAGTGAGCGGGAACGTGGAAGGCGCGCTGCCGAACGCGCAAACCGCGCGTACGCCCGAGGAACCAGGGAATTGGACCGCCGGAACTGGCAGGAGGCAATTTCAGCGTTTGACGAAGTCATCCAGGCCAACAGCAACCGCGCTGACGGCGCGCTCTACTGGAAGGCCTATGCGCTCAACAAGCTAGGAAGACGCGAGGAGGCGCTTGCCACTCTCGATACATTGCAGCGCCAGTTTCCGTCGAGCCGGTGGCTCAATGACGCGAAAGCTCTGAGCGTGGAGGTACGCGAGGCCGCCGGAAAGCCAGTTTCCCCGGACGATGTAAACGATGAGGATCTGAAGATTCTGGCCCTCAACAGTTTGCTCCAAACTGACCCGGAGCGTGTGATCCCGGCCATCGAGAAACTGCTCAAGGGCAGCGGCTCGCCAAGGGTGAAGGAACGCGCCTTGTTTGTGCTGGCACAAAGCCAGTCCCCCAAGGCGCGGAACGTGCTTGCTGCGGTCGCGCAGGGCGGAGCGAATCCAGATCTTCAGATCAAGGCCGTCGAGTACCTGGGGATCCACGGGGGCAAGAATCCGGAAAACAGGAAGACTCTATCTGATGTGTATTCCGGCACAAACGACGTGAATGTAAAGCAGGCGGTTCTCCGCAGCTTCATGATTGCGCGTGATACGGAGCGTCTCATGGGGGCGGCGAAGTCAGAGTCTTCTGGGGAGTTGCGCGAATACGCAATCAACATGCTCGGCTCTCTGAAGGCCCAGGAAGAACTCTGGCAGCTCTACCAGTCAGAGTCCTCGCCGGAGATTCGCGCGCAGATTGTCCGAGGGCTCTTTGCCAGCGGAGACACCAAGCGGGTGCTCGATATCGCAAGGCAGGAGAAAGCTCCTGAGGTGCGGCGGGAAACGGTATACCTGCTTGCGAACATGAAGAGCGTAGATGCGGATTCGCTCCTTTCGCTCTATTCAGCGGATGCGGAAATGGACGTGCGCCGCGCGATCATCCACGGTCTGGCGTCAAGGAAGGCAGCCAAGCCCCTGATCGATATTGCCCGTAAAGAGACGAACGCAGAGCTGAAGCGGGAAGCGGTTCATGCCCTTTCCCGAACGAAATCCCCCGAAGCGACGGAATTCCTGATGGAGCTGCTGAACAAATGAAACTCTCCTGCCTCGCCCTGTTCCTCCTCATCGCGGCCTCGGCGCAAGCACAGCCGAGGATACAGAACGGCGTTTTGGAGACGCATCCCGTTCAGGGGAGCCTGGAGCAAACGTTCCGCAAGATCGTTCAAGCTGACTCCGGGTCGTCGTGGATCGGTTACGCCGTGCCCTCGATCCGGGGTGGGAGCAGCTTGTGCTGCGGCACGGATTCCTGCTGTGGCGCCTGCCGGCTGGAGGGAAACGCCGCGAATCCCGAGGGCGGAAAGCAGGACAGCGTCGCGAGGCTGGAGAGTTCAAACCGCATGCTCGTGATGTTTCGGATCGAAGGCCGAACGGTCAACCGGATCCGGACGTTCCATGAGAACTGCCCACTCGACGCCGGTAGATTGCGGGTCCACTGGCTGGGTGATGTGCAGCCAACGGAAAGCATCAAGCTGCTGGCCGGCTTCACGACGGCAGTGGACGCCGACAGCGGTTCGCTCAAGTTGGGTCAATCCGCTTTGACCGCCATCGCCCTCCACGAAGACGGCGGTGTAGACGAATGGCTTCGCAACTTCGCAGAATCTCAGACTCCTTCGAAGCTCCGTCGAAACGCAATCTTCTGGCTTGGATCAGCACGGGGGAAGAACGGCTTTGAAGCCCTCGCTCAGCTCGTGAAGAGCGAGCAGGACCCAAGCATCCGCGAGCACATCGCCTTCGCTCTCTTCACAAGCAAAGAGCCGCAGAGTACGCGGGCGCTGATCTCGATCGCCAGAACGGACTCCAGCCCGCAAGTGCGCTCGAGAGCCCTGTTCTGGCTGGCGCAGAGAGCAGGACGGCAGGCCGCCGGAACAATTGCAGAAGCTGCCGAGAAGGATCCGGATATGAAGGTGAAGCGGCAGGCCGTATTCGCCCTGTCCCGCTTGCCCAAAGATGAAGGAATTCCGCTGCTGATCCAGCTCGCCCGCACCGCGCCCAATCTGACCGTCCGGCGGCAGGCGATGTTCTGGCTCGGGCAGAGCAAGGATGACCGAGCGCTCTAGTTCTTTGAAGAGATCCTGACGCGGTAAGTTGCAGCAGTCCGGCCGGACACGCAAGCATGAAAGGAAGATGGCCGGCCGGGTTCTCCAGCTCAACGTGTCTCGCGGCGGGGTGCCGAAACGCCCCATTCCAGAAGGTTTCGTAACGCCGCTCGGCATTGAGGGCGACGCGGTTGCCCACCCACAATTCCACGGCGGCCCTCAAAAGGCCCTCCTGCTACTTGCCTCGGAGGTAGTGGATCAGCTCGCCGCCGAAGGTTTTCCCGTCTACTACGGCGCTTTGGGTGAAAACGTCACGACTCAAGGTGTGGACCACAGGCAGTTCCGGTCCGGCCAGCGCTATCGAATCGGAGATGTCATCATCGAGCTGACGCGTCCGAGGATTCCCTGCTCCGCCCTCAACGTCTATGGTCCCGGGATTCAGGAAGCAATTTATGATCGGGCGGTGAAAGAGGGAGATACCACATCCCCGCACTGGGGGATGAGCGGGTTTTATGCCGCTGTGGTGCAACCTGGAATGATCCGGGTGGGCGATCCGATTCAACTGTTGGAGCAGGTGGCCTAAACCCGCAAGATATAATGGGTCTGGTAAGACCGGGAGGGCTGGCAACGTTTGCTGGAGCAGATTGCATTCCAGGACCGCACGGCGGCGGTATTCAGATTGTCACGCCTGAACGAGCATCTGGAAGAAGGGCTCACAGCACTCCTGGAAGTGCTGCTTGCCTCGTGCGCCGATCCCGATTCCGCTTTATATTTCCTGGAATGTCTTCAGTCGCGTCAGCCTGAAGCGTTCCGCCGGCTCACATCCAACCCGACCGCCCTTCAGCATCTCCTCACAGTCTTCTCGTATAGCCGCTTTCTCTCCGAAGAGCTCCTGGAGCATCCGGAGTGGGTGGAAGAACTGGTGGAGCGTGGCGTGATGCACCGCGTCCTTTCAGTGGAGGAGTATATCGCGCAGCTTGAAGAGTGGCTCGGGCACTCGCCCGGAAC
>Ga0207864_1001734_pt1 | contig 22936 bp, 21 predicted proteins | sample HigsolmetaAR202D_FD_184834 | JGI IMG/M metagenome (GOLD analysis project Ga0207864, IMG submission 184834) | Ionic liquid and high solid enriched microbial communities from the Joint BioEnergy Institute, USA - AR20-2-D (SPAdes) (version 2) ... | reverse complement strand
CTCCGTGCGCTCGCGCAGCCGCGTCCCCCTGCCGCCGCAGAGGATGACGACGGGCGGCCTCTCCATCAGCCCCTGCCGGCCGCGTCAGCCGCCGGCCACCGCGGGCAGGATGGTCACCTCGGCGCCGTCGGCGATCTCGGTGTCCAGGCCCTGCTGGAAGCGGATGTCCTCGCCGCCCACGTAGACGTTGACGAAGCGGCGCAGGTCGCCGTCCTGCGTGATCCGGTCGCGCAGCTCGCCGTGCTCCTCGAAGACCGCGTCGAGGACCTCGCCGACCGTGGAGCCGGAGACCTCGATCTCCGCCTGGCCGCCGGTCGCGGCGCGCAGCTGGGTCGGGATCTTCACGGTGACTGGCATCAGACGGCAACCTCCTCGCGGAACTCCGCCTCGAAGCTGTCGAGGCTGGGATCGATCTCGTGCATGCGGAAGCTATCGCGGGTCGCGTCGAGCGTCTTCAGCCCCTCGCCGGTGATGTAGACGACGACGCGCTCGCCGGCCCCCAGCTCGCCCCGTTCGGCGAGCTTGCGCAGCACGCCGACCGTGACCCCGCCCGCGGTCTCGGTGAAGATCCCGGTCGTCTCGGCCAGCAGGCGGATGCCGTCGCGGATCTCGTCGTCGGTGACGGCGTCGATCGAGCCGCCGGTGCGGCGCGCGTGCTCGACCGCGTAGGGCCCGTCGGCCGGGTCGCCGATCGCCAGGCTCTTGGCGATCGTGTCCGGCTTCTGCGGCTTGCAGATCTGCCAGCCTTCCTCGAACGCGGTCGCGACCGGGCTGCAGCCGCGCGCCTGGGCGCCGTGGAAGCGCGGCAGCGAGCCCTCGACCAGGCCGAGATCCAGCCACTCTTCGAAGCCGCGGCCGAGCTTGGTGAACAGCGAGCCGGAGGCGATCGGCACCACGACCCGGTCCGGCAGCTCCCAGCCCAGCTGCTCGACCGTCTCGTAGGCGAGCGTCTTGGAGCCCTCCGAGTAGTAGGGGCGCAGGTTGACGTTCACGAACGCCCACGGGCGCGACTCGGCCAGCTCGGTGCAGAGCCGGTTGACGTCGTCGTAGTTGCCGCGCACGCCGACCAGCTTCGTCCCGTAGACGCCGGTCGCCAGCAGCTTCTGCTCCTCCAGGTTGGCGGGCACGAAGACGTAGGAGTCGAGCCCCGCCGCGGCGGCGTGGGCGGCGACCGCGTTGGCGAGGTTGCCGGTCGAGGCGCAGGCGACTGTGCGGAAGCCCAGCTCCTGTGCCTTGGCGACGGCGACCGCGACCACCCGGTCCTTGAACGAGTGGGTCGGGTTGGCGGCGTCGTTCTTGATCCAGATCTCCGCCTCCACGCCGAGCCGCTCGGCGAGCCGCTCGGCGCGCAGCAGCGGCGTCAGGCCCGGCTCCAGCGGGTCGCCGGGCCGGCCCTCGAAGGGGAGGAAGTCGGCGTAGCGCCAGATCCCCTGCGTCCCGGCCTGGACGCGGCGCTTCACCTCCACCGGGTCCAGGCCCGAGTGGTCGTAGGCGACCTCCAGGGGGCCGAAACAGCGTTCACAGAAATAGGAGGCGCCGAGCTCGTAGCGGCTCCCGCACTCCTTGCACTTCAGGCTCTCGACTGACATCCGATCCTTCTTTCCTTACGAAAAAGACCTCCGCCAACTGTGGGGCAGAGGTCCGATCGGACGTTTCCCCACATCTTCCAGGCGCTCGTCCGAGGCCTGCTGGACTTGGCACCTTCTCCGGCGCGAGGCCGGAGCGGTTGCCGGGGCTTCACTGGGCCAGTCCCTCCACCCCTCTGGATGTGGCGTCTATGTCGGGGAGAAGCCTACCAGGCACCCCCGCGCGCATCGCCACGCGGCGCGCAGGTGGCTAACCTTGACCGGCAATGGCGCCCTACGACGAGACGATTGGAACGGCCGATGCCGAACCTTCCGAAACCCCGGTTGCGCCGCCCGCGCCGCTCCGAGCTCGTCGCCCGGCCCGAGACTTCTGAGCCGCAGGCGCCGCGCGTCGAACAGATCGAGGCGGCGGGGCTGCGCTGGATCAACATCGAGCGCCCCGGGGCCCTGGAGCGAGGCTGGCTGGCGGAGCACTTCGACTTCCACGCCCTCGACCTCGAGGACGTGCTGTCGCGCAACCAGCGGCCGAAGATCGACGTCTACGACGACTACCTGTTCATCGTCCTGCACCTGCCGGTCTTCGACCCGACGGTGGGCCGGCTGGGAACCGGCGAGCTGGACCTGTTCGTCGGTCCCGACTACCTGGTCACGATCCCCAACCAACCGCTGCAGCCGGTCGAGTACCTGTTCGAGCGCTGCCGCGGCAAGGAGGAGCTGCGCGAGCAGCTCTTCTCCCCCGGCTCGGGGTACCTCCTCTACCGCCTGGTCGACGACAGCTTCGACTACTGCTTCCCGATGCTGCGCAAGATCGGCAACAAGCTCGACGCGCTGGAGGACGACATCTTCAGCGGCCGCTCCGACGAAGTGGTGCGCGACATCTCCAACGTCAAGCAGGAGATCATCAACTTCCGCAAAGTCATCCGCCCGCAGCGGCCGGTGCTGCGCGACCTGGAGAAAGTCAAGCAGCGCTACCTGGCGGCCGACCTCGACCTGGAGATCTACTTCGACGACATCGTCGACGCGCACGAGCGGATCTGGGACATGCTCGAGAACTACAAGGAGGTCGCGGAAGCGCTGCAGGAGACCAACGAGGCGGTGCTCTCGCACCGGGTCAACGACATCCTGCGCGTGCTGACCGCGATCAGCGTCATCGTCCTGCCGCTGACGCTGGTGGCGAGCATCTGGGGCATGAACGTCGGCGTGCCGGGCGAAGGCGACATGGACGCCTTCTGGCCGGTGCTGGGGGCGATGGTCGTGCTGCTGGTCGGGATGGTCGCCTACTTCCGCCGCCGCGGCTGGCTCTGAGCGGCGGGGCCGCCGAATAGGATGCGGTGCCGGTGGCTCGATTTCGTCTCTGGGCGCCCTGGCGCCTCGCCTACGTGAAGGACGCAGCAAAGGACAACGAGCAGGAGTGCGTCTTCTGCGCCAAGCCCGCGGCCGGCGACGACGAGGCGAGCCTGATCGTGCACCGCGGCGAGCGCTGCTTCGTGATCCTCAACCTCTACCCGTACACGAACGGGCACCTGATGGTGGCGCCCTACGACCACGTCGGCCGGCTGCAGGACCTGCCGCCGGAGGCGCTGGAGGAGATGATGTCGCTGGTGCAGCGCTCGATGCTGCGGCTGGAGGACGTCTACGCGCCGCACGGCTTCAACGTCGGCCTCAACCAGGGGCGGATCGCCGGCGCCGGGGTCGAGCACCACATCCACATGCACGTCGTCCCCCGCTGGTCGGGCGACAACAACTTCATGCCGGTGATCGGCGACACCAAAGTGATGCCGCAGACGCCGGCCGAAAGCTACGCGGCGCTGAAGGAGGTCTTCTGAGTTGAGCGCGCAGCCCCTTGCCCCGCCGGGGATCTTCAAGGCCTACGACATCCGCGGCCTGCACGGCACGGAGATGGACGAGAGCACGGCCGAGGCGGTCGGCCGTGCCTTCGCCCGCGTGCTGGCGCGGCTGCGCGGCAAGCCGACCGCCGAGCTGAGGGTTGGCCTGGGGCGCGACATGCGGCTCACCGCCCCGGCGATGGCGGCGGCGCTGCGCGAGGGCCTCGTCGCCGAGGGCGCCCGCGTCGTCGACGCGGGGATGATCGCCACCGAGATGCTCTACCACCTGGTCGGCTCGCGGGAGCTGGACGGGGGCGCGATGGTCACCGCGTCCCACAACCCGAAGGCCTACACCGGGGTGAAGCTGGTCCGCGAGGGGGCGCTGCCGCTCTCCGGCGACGCCGGGATCGGCGACGTGCGGGCCGAGATCGAGGCCGGCCTGGGGCCGGCGCCGGGCGGCGGCGCGGTCGAGGAGGTCGACATCTGGGACGAGTACCGCGCCCACGCGCTCTCCTTCATCGACCCGGACAAGGTGAAGCCGCTGAAGGTCGTCGTCGACGGCGGCAACGGGATGGCGGGGCCGATGGTGGGGCCGATCCTGCGCCGCCTCGGGCTGGAGCTGGACGAGCTGTACTTCGAGCCCGACGGCGAGTTCCCCGACCACGAGCCGAACCCGCTGTTGCCCGAGAACCGGGAGCTGATCATGACCCGCGTGCGGGAGGTCGGCGCCGACTTGGGGATCGCCTGGGACGGCGACGCCGACCGCTGCTTCTTCATCGACTCCGGGGGCGAGTTCTGCGACGGCGACTTCGTCTGCGCGCTGCTGGCGCGCTCGGTGCTGCGCAAGCGGCCCGGGGCGACGATCCTCTACGACCCGCGCTCCAGCCGCGCCGTCCCCGACCTGGTCGCGGCCGAGGGCGGGCGCTCCGCCCTCTCGCGGGTCGGGCACGCCTTCTTCAAGGCGCGGATGCGCGAGGAGGACGCGGCCTTCGGGGGCGAGGTCTCCGGCCACTACTACTTCCGCGAGTTCTGGAACGCCGACTCGGGGACGATCCCGGCGCTGCTGATGCTGGAGCTGCTGTCGACCGAGGGCCGCAGCCTGGCGGAGCTGATGGCCGAGTTCCGCTCCCGCTACTTCATCTCCGGCGAGATCAACTCCGAGGTAGACGACCAGGAGGCGAAGATGGAGGAGATCGCCGCCCGCTACGCGGACGGCCGCATCGCCCGCCTGGACGGGATCTCGGTCGACTACGACGAGTGGCACTTCAACGTGCGGCCGTCGAACACCGAGCCGCTGCTGCGCCTCAACCTCGAGTCGCTGGTCTCGCGCGAGGACATGGAACGGCGCCGCGACGAGGTGCTGGGGCTGATCCGGGCATGAGCCTGACGCCCGAGCAGGCGCTGGAGCAGGCGGCGCTCGCCGGCATCCACCGCCTGCCGGTGCCGACGCCGTTCGCGGTCGGGCGCGTCAACGCCTACTTGATCGAGGACGAGCCGCTGACGCTCGTCGACACCGGGCCCAACTCGGGCAAGAGCCTCGACACGCTGCACGAGCTGCTGGCGGCGCGCGGGCACTCGATCGCGGACGTGGAACTGGTCCTGGTCACCCACAACCACATGGACCACATCGGGCTGGTGGAGATCGTCGTCGAGCACTCCGGGGCCGAGGTGGCGGCGCTGGGCGCGGCGGCCGAGCGGCTGGCCGACTTCGAGCGCGACACCCGGGCCGAGGACGAGCTGGCGGTCTCGCTGATGCTGCGCAGCGGCATCCCGGAGGACATGGCGATGGCGCTGCGCAGCGTCTCGGAGAGCTTCCGCGGTTGGGGCTCCCGCGTCGAGGTGACGCGGCCGCTGGCCGACGGCGAGGTGCTGGAGCTGCGCGACCGGCGACTGGAAGCCCAGCACCGACCCGGGCACAGCCCGATGGACACCCTGTTCTGGGATCCCGAGCGGGGCATCCTGTTCGCCGGCGACCACCTCCTCGCCCACATCTCCTCCAACCCTCTGATCAGCCGCCCGCTCGACGGCTCAGGCACCGCGAGCGACGCCGGGGCGGGCCGAGGCGCCGAGCGCACGCGCTCCCTGGTCGCCTACCTGGACTCGCTGCGCCGCACCCGCGAGCTGCCGGCGCAGATCGTCCTCGCCGGGCACGGCGAGCCGATCACCGACCACGTCGCCCTGATCGACGCCCGCTTCGCCGCCACCGAGCGGCGCAAGGAGAAGATCTACCGCCTGATCGCCGAGCGCCCCCGCACCGGCTTCGAGATCGCCCAGGCCCTGTGGGGCAACGTCGCCGTCACCCAGGCCTACCTCACCCTCTCCGAGGTGATCGGCCACGTCGACCTCCTGCTCGACGAAGGCCGCGTCCGCGAGGCCGACGACGGCACCGTGATCCGCTACGAAGCCACCTAGCGCCCGTCCCGGGCCGATCCGAATACCCTGCACGCGCCGATGAACGCCTCCCTCCGCGCCCGCCTGCTGCGCAAGACGCCCAAGAAGCGGATGCTGATCATCGTCAACCCGTACGCGACCACGGTGTCGGACCGGCTGCGCAACCTGGTCGTCTACGCGCTGCAAGGGCGCTACGAGGTGGAGGCGGTCTCGACCGAGGCGCAGAACCACGCCACCGAGATCGGGCGCGAGGCTTGCTCGGGCGGCTACGACGTGGTGGTGGCCTTCGGCGGCGACGGGACGCTGAACGAGGTGGCCAACGGGCTGGCGGGCACCGACCTGCCGGTCGCGATCCTGCCCGGCGGCTCGACCAACGTGGTCTGCCGGACGCTGGGGATCCCCAACGACGTGGTCGACGCCACCGAGCACCTGCTCTCGCTCGCCGACGACTGGCAGCCGCGCAAGATCGACCTCGGCCGGGTCGGGGAGCGGCGCTTCGTCTTCGCCTGCGGGGCCGGCATCGACGCCACGGTCGTCAAGCGGGTCGACGAACACCCGCTGAAGAAGGCGAAGGGCGGCCCGTACTACTACTCCTGGGCCGCGATCTCGGCCTTCTACCGGCGCTACCTGGTGCGGCCGGTGCGGATGCGGACCGAGGTGCCGGGCGGCGAGCCGGTCGAGGGCGTGACCACGATCGTCCAGAACTCCGACCCGCTCACCTACTTCGCCCGCCGACCCGTGCGGGTCTGCGAGGGGATCGCGATCGACGACGGGACCCTCTCGATGGCGGTGCTGCGCCGCGCCGCCCAGCGCGACATGCCGACCCTCGTCGCCCGCCTGCTGAGCCGGCGCCGCACCGCCGCCGGCCACCGCCGGGTCGCCCACTTCGACGACGTCACCACGGCCACGATCACCTCGTTGAGCGAGGATCGCGACGGCAGCCCCCGCCCCTTCCCGGTCCAGGTCGACGGCGACTACATCGGCGAGCGCACGCGGGTCGAGCTGGGCGTCGACCCCGGCGCCCTGACGATCGTCGCCTGACGCGGGGCTCAGCCGCGCGCCTCGCCGGCCTCGCGCCCGGGGGCGTTGAGGAAGTCCAGCTCGGCCAGGTAAACCAGCACCGCGTGGGCGGCGAGCCGTTCCAGCGACACCCCCTGGCGCTCCGCCTCCCTTTCCATCAGCTCCTCCAGGTCCGGCGCCAGGGCCACTTCGACGACCAGCACCGGGTCGGGCAGCGGCTCGTCGGTGAGGAAGCCGGGAATCTGCGCCGGGCGACGCCCGGCCGCCAGGCGGCTGGCGTAGTGGAAGACGGACTTCTCCGCCGCCGCGGCCATGTCGCCGCCGAGGTGGGCCCGGACGCCGGCGCAGGCCATCGCCCCCAGGGGAACTCTCATGCTGGTCGCCTGCCCGTCGACTACCCGTTCAAGGAGCTTGCTGCGGCCGCCCACGTGGAATCACCCTAGTTCAGCCGTCGCTCGCGTTTGCAGGGGACTCGCGCCGGCCCGCGCTCGGGGCCGCAATTTGGGGATTGACAGCGGCGCGGCTTTGGTCAATCCTGGTTGCAGCTTCCCGAAAACAGCGCCGCCCGACCGGCGCCCGGAGAGACTCGCTCCGCCGGTCCCGCGACGTCGCCGACCCCGGGGGAACCTTGCCGACACCGCACTCGACCGGCAGCGCGGGTGGCCACCGCGACACGCAGATGGTCCGTCGGGCCGTGGCCACGGCGCAGCGGGGCGAGCGAGAAGGGCTGCACTTCCTCTACGTCCGCTTCGCCGACGAGATGCGCCGCTACGTGGCCCGCATCCTCGGCGACCGCCACGAGGCCGAGGACGTCACCCAGGAGGTCTTCATCAAGCTGATCGACCGCATCGACCGCTACCAGCCGCGCGAGGCCCCGTTCGGCGCCTGGCTGATGCGGGTCGCCCGCAACGTCGCCCTCGACCACCTGCGGCGCCGCCGAGTGCTGCCGATCGAGGAGGCGCGGATCGCCGACGGCCGCGACCCGCAGGTCGACCCGGCGCGGGCGAGCAGCGTCCGCCAGGCGTTCGAAGAGCTGCCCCACGACCAGCGCGAGGTGCTCGTGCTGCGCCACATCGTCGGCCTTTCCCCGGTCGAGATCGCCAACGCGCTGCGCCGCACCGAGAGCTCCGTCCACGGCCTGCACCACCGCGGCCGGCGGGCGATGCGGGCGCGGCTGGTGGAGCTGGGCGCCGAGCCGGTCGTCAGTCGCGGCGGCGGCCTCAGGCCGTCGGCGTGACGCGGTAGGCGTCGAAGACGCTCTCCACGTTGCGCAGGCGGCTGAGGCACTGCTTGAGGTGCTCGGTGTCGCCGACCTCGACCACGAACCGGTTCTTGACCATCGGGTGGTTGGTGGTGCAGGTCGCCCCGATGATGTTGACCCCCGATTCGGAGAAGGTGCGCGAGAGGTCCTCCAGCAGGTGGGTGCGGTCGTAGGCGTCGATCTGCAACTCGACCCGGAAGGTGGCCTCGTTTTCGCCTTCCCAGCTCACCTCGACGAAGCGCTCCGGCGTCCGTTTCAGGGCCTTGACGTTCTTGCAGTCGGTGCGGTGGATCGTGATCCCGCGCCCCAACGAGACGTAGCCCGCGATCTCGTCCCCGGGCACCGGTCGGCAGCACTTCGCCAGCCGCACGGCGACGTTCTCCACCCCCTTGACCGCGATCCCGTAGTTGGAGGCGTCCTTGGTGCGGCGCGCCCGGTCGGCGCGGTCGAGCTTGGTCGGGTCGTCGTCGACCGCGCCCCCCGCCTTCAGGCGCTGGATCAGTTTGTTGACCACCGCCTTGGTGGAGACCTTGCCCTGGCCGACCGCGATGTAGAAGTCGGTCGCTTTGCGGTAGCCCATTTCCCGGATCACGTCCGCGAGCAGCGCCGACCCGGCGACCTTCTGCATCGGGATGCCGCGCGTGCGCAGCGCCTCCTCCAGTGCCTCGCGGCCGTCGCGCTCGGCGTCCTCGCGCCGCTCCTCCTTGAACCAGGCGCGGATCTTGTTGCGGGCGCGGCTGGTCCGCACCAGCTTCAGCCAGTCGAGCGAGGGGCCGCGCTTCTGCTTCGCGGTCAGCACCTCGACGATGTCGCCGGAGCGCAGCTGGTAGTGCAGCGGCACGATGCTGCCGTTGACCTTCGCCCCGACGCAGCTGTGGCCGACGTCGGTGTGGACCGCGTAGGCGAAGTCCAGCGGCGTCGAGCCGGCGGAGAGGTTCTTCACCTCGCCCTTCGGCGTGAAGACGAAGACCTCGTCCTCGAACAGGTCGACCTTCAGCGACTCGAGGAACTCGGCCGGGTCCTGTTCGCCCTCCGCCTCGACCAGCTGCCGCAGCCAGGTCATCTTCTCCCGCTGCGGGTCGGCGGCGCCGCCCTCTTTGTAGGCGACGTGGGCGGCGATCCCGTACTCGGCCAGCTTGTGCATCTCCTCGGTGCGGATCTGGATCTCCAGCGGCTTGCCTTCGGGGCCGATCACCGTCGTGTGCAGGGCCTGGTACATGTTGGCCTTGGGCATCGCGACGAAGTCCTTGAAGCGGCCGGGCAGCGGCTTCCACAGCGAGTGGATGACCCCGATTGCCCCGTAGCAGTCTTTGACCGAGCGGACGATGACCCGCATCGCCGTGAGGTCGAAGATCTCGTTGAACTCACGGCCCTTCTTGGCCATCTTGGTGTAGATCGAGTAGAAGTGCTTGGCGCGGCCGGAGATCTCCGCTTCGATCCCGACCCCTTCCAGCTCCTTGGCCAGGAACTCGCCCGCTTCGGCGACGTAGCGCTCCCGCTCCTCGCGCTGCTGGGCGACCAGCTGTTTGATTTCCGCGTACTTGCGCGGGTGCAGGGCCGCGAAGGCGAGGTCCTCCAGCTCCCATTTGATCGCGTGGATCCCGAGCCGGTGGGCGAGCGGCGCGTAGATCTCGAGCGTCTCGTGTGACTTTGCGAGCTGCTTCTGCTTCGGCAGCGCGCCGAGCGTGCGCATGTTGTGGAGGCGGTCGGCCAGCTTGATCAGGATCACCCTGACGTCGGTGGCCATCGCCACCATCATTTTCCGGTAGTTCTCGGCCTGGCGCTCGTCGCGGCTCTCGAACGTCATCCCGGTCAGCTTGGTGACGCCGTCGACCAGCCGCGCGATCTCCTCGCCGAACTCCTCCCGGATCTCCTCCAGGCTGGCGCTGGTGTCCTCGACCGTGTCGTGCAGCAGCGCCGCGCACAGCGTCTCGGTGTCGAGCCGCAGCCCGGCGCAGATCTTCGCCACCCCGACCGGGTGGGTGATGAACTCGTCGCCCGAGTAGCGGCGCTGGTCGGCGTGGCGCTCGCAGGCGAACTCGAAGGCGCGCGTCACCTTCTCGCGGTCGATCTTGGCCCGCTCGGCCTTCGCCCGCTCCGTCTTCACCTCGGCCACCGCGGTGCCGGCGCCGGTGGTCGCGATGGTGCCTCCGGTCGCCCCCGGCAGATCGCCCGCCTTGCCGGAGTCGAACTCCTCCACGACCGCGAACAGGTCGGCGAGCAGCTGCTGGTGCTCTACGGCTGTCTGCGGCTTGCGATGAATCGTTCTGCCTCCGCGAGTCGGTCTGTGTAGGCGCGGAACGAGGCCGAGCTCCCCAGTTCCTTTCGCTCTGAGGATACGACCCCCGCCAAGCCGCGCCCGCCTTCCGGCTCCCCGCGCACCAGCCCCAGCTCGCGCAGGACGCGGAAGCAGCGGGCCGCCGTCTCGGGGCTGCGCGGGCGCGGGCCGGGGCCGGCCAGCGCCTCCCGCAGCCGCTCGCCGCCCGCCTCGCCGGCCTCGCGCAGCGCCGCGTAGACGGCGGCGACGGTCTCCCGCGCGGGCGCCCGCTCGCGCGCCGCGGCGAGCGCGAACCCGTCCCCTTGCCCCCACAGCGGGTGCAGGAAGCCGCCCCCGCCGGGGCCGGGCAGCCCCGCCCGCGCCTCGTCGGCGGGCCCGCGCGGCGGGTCGACCAGGACCACGTGCTCGAAGGCCGCCGCCAGCTCGGGGGCCAGCTCCAGCGCCGCGTAGTCGGTGAGGGCCAGGCCCGCGCCGGCGCGCTCGGCCAGCCCCCGCACCGCCTCGGCCCCGCAGCGGTGGCAGGCGAGCAGCGCGGCGCCGCCGTTGAAGCGAGCCAGCCCCCGCGCCCCGGCGGCCAGCTCGGCGCGGCGCGAGGCGTCGGCGCTCACCGCCAGCACGCCGGCGCCGCTGGAGACCAGCTCCGCTATCGCCGCCACCGCCGAGCCGCCCTCGCGGCGCACCTCGCGCCGCCCGCCGCCGGCGTCGGGCGCCGAGGGCGTCGCCGACGCGGGGTCGCGGGCCAACTCGGCCTCGAAGCGCCGCCACCACTCCTCCGCCCCGCACTCGCAGCGGTGCAGGGCGGGCGGCGCGACGCCGGCCTCGTCCTCGCGCAGCGGATACAGCTCGCGCAGCACCACGCGCGGCTCCACCGCCCCGTTCCACTGGTTGACCTCCAGGCGCACGGTCGCGTCCAGCGCCTCGTCCTCGCGCACGCCGAGCCGCGAGCGGCCGAACGCGACCCCGAGCGCCCGGTGGGCGCCGCTGTGGAGGCTGAAGCGGGCGTGCCTTCCCTCCCCCATCGGCCGCACGTCGCTGATCCGCGCTGCCGGGACGAGCAGCCGCACCGGCGGGTTGCCGACCCCGAACGGCGCCAGCCGCTCCAGTTCCTCGGCCAGCTCCAGCCCCAGGTCGTCGCCGCCGACCAGCGCGTCGACCCGCTCCGTGCGCCGCAGCTGCTCGGGCCCCAGCACGGCCGCGGCGTGGGCGGCGAACGCCTCGCGGAAGGCGTCCAGCTCGTCCGCGCGCAGCGACAGCCCCGCGGCGGCGCGGTGACCGCCGAAGCTCTCCAGGTGCTCGGCGCAGGCGCGCAGGGCGCCGAGCAGGTCGAAGCCGGGGATGCTGCGCCCCGATCCGCGCCCGCCCCCTTCGCCGTCCAGCGAGATCACGACCACCGGGCGGTGGTGGCGCTCGACCAGCCGCGAGGCGACGATCCCGACCACGCCCGGGTGCCAGCCCTCTCCCGCCACGACGTGCCCCGGCGCCTCGCGCAGCCGCTCCGGCAGCGCCCGCAGCGCCGCCTCCGCCTCGGCGTCGACCCGCTGCTCGGTGGCGCGGCGCTCGGCGTTGGCGCGGCCCAGCTCGGCGGCGATCTCCGCTGCCCGCGCCTCGTCCTCGCACAGCAGCAGCTCCACTCCGGCGTCGGCTCGGTAAAGCCGCCCGGCCGCGTTGATGCGAGGCGCGAGCCGGAAGCCCAGGTCGCCCTCGTCGAGGCGCGACAGCTCGCACCCGGCGGCCTGCGCCAGCGCCCGCAGCCCGAGCCGCCGGCCGCGCCGCAGCTCCGCCAGCCCGCGCCGCACCAGGGAGCGGTTCTCGCCCACCAGCGGCACCAGGTCGGCGACCGTGGCCAGGGCGACCAGGTCCAGCTCCCCCGTCCCGTCGGCGCCCGGCGCCCCGGCCGCCTCGCGCAGCGCGCAGGCGAGCTTCCAGGCCACGGCCGTCCCGCACAGCTCCTCGAACGGGTACCCGCACAGCCGCGGGTGCAGCAGCGGGCAGTCCGGCAGCCGCTCGCCGGGCTGGTGGTGGTCGGTGACGATCGCCTCCATCCCCAGCTCGCGCGCCAGCTCCACCTCGGCGGCCGCGGTGACGCCGCAGTCCACGGTCAGCAGCAGGCCGGTGCCGCGCTCCGCCAGTCGCCGCACGTTGGCGGCCGTCAGCCCGTACCCGTCCGCCATCCGGTCCGGGATCAGCCAGTCGACGTCGGCGCCCAAGCCCCGCAGTGCCGCCACCGTTAGCGCGGTCGCGCAGACCCCGTCGACGTCGAAGTCGCCGTGCACGGTGATCCGCCGCCCCGCCTCGATCGCGGCCAGCAGGCGCGCGACCGCCTCGGTCATCCCCTCGAAGGCGGCCGGCGGGTGCGACTCGTCGGCGGCGAGGAAGGCCCGCGCTTGCTCGGGCGTGCGGTGGCCCCGGCGCACCAAGGTGACGGCGACCGGCTCGCTGAGCCCGAGCCGCTCGGCGATCGCCAGCGCCTCCGCGTACTCGTAGGGGTCGAGGGCGAAGGACTTCTCGGGCGCCCGCGCGCCGGCCCCGGAGGGGCGCTCGGCCCGGGCTGTCTCGGCGCTCTGGGCGGCGACGGCGGTCACGCGGCCAGGCTATGACCGCGGCCGGACGCCGCGCGGAGCCCGATCCCGCGCTTTGCGGCTACTCCTCGGCGGCCTCGGGGCGCGCGCCCAGGACCCAGACGACCGCCATCCCGATCGCCGTGCCCGGGATCGCGATCAGCGCCGTCAACAGGTCGGTCTCGCCCAGCCCGCGGCCAAGCAGCTGCTGGACGACCATCCCGAAGACGGTCGCGCCCACCACGGCGCCCACGAACGCGCCCACGATCCCCTGCCAGAAGCGGTCCGGCAGGAACACGGTGAAGTGCCAGATCGCGATCCCCATGATGAAGAAGACGAGCAGCGCCATCGTCACCTCCCCTCAGCGCTTGCGCCCGTGTTTGCGCCGTTGGCGGCGCCGCTCGCGCCGCGCCTCTTCGCGCCGGCGCCGCTCCGCCGCCACCGCGTCGTCGCCGTTGGCGGAGGGGTCGGCGCCCGCACGCTCGCCGCTCGCCACCGCCGCCGCGGCGCGCGCCTCGGCCCGCGCCGCCGCCTCCGGCTCCTCGGCGGGCCCCTCCTCGTCCTCTTCCAGCCGCGCCGTCTCCACCTCGTCCGCGAAGGCGGGCACGGTGCCGCCGCCCAGCTCCAGCATCCGCAGCCGCCGGCGCACGAACCCGGGCTCCGTTTCCTTCCAGGCGTTGAGCACCGGCGTCGCGATGAAGATCGAGGAGTAGGTCCCGGAGAGGATCCCGACCAGCATCGCGAAGGCGAAGTTCTGCAGCGTGGCGCCGCCGAAGACCAGCAGCGAGCAGACCGCGAGCAGGGTCGAGAAGCTGGTCGCCAGCGAGCGGTTCAGCACCTCGCTCATCGACCGGTTGGCGATCTGGGAGAAGGTCGCGCGCGGCATCCGCGGCACGTTCTCGCGGATGCGGTCGAAGACGATCACCGTGTCGTAGATCGAGTACCCGAGGATGGTCAGGAACGCGGCCACGGTGCCGCTGTTCACCTCTTTGCCGCTCAATGAGTAGACGCCGGCCGTGATCAGCACGTCGTGCACGATCGCGATCAGCACCGGCACGGCGAATTTGGGCTCGAAGCGCAGCGCGATGTAGGCGCAGATGATCAGCAGCGAGAAGATCAGCGCCTTGGCGGCGCTGTCGGCCACCTGCTCGCCGAAGGTGGGCCCGACGCTGGTGCTCTCGAACCCGTCTTTGACCACCCCGTACTCATCCTGCAGCGCCCGCTGCGCCGCTTTCACCTCGGCCGGCTGCAGCTCGTGGCTCTGGATCTGGAACACGTTGTCGCCCAGCACCGGGTCGGAGACGCGCTGGATCTCCTCGCCGTCGATGCCGGCCCGGTCGAGGGTCGAGCGCACCCCTTCCTCGTCGGTCTGCTTTTCCAGCGCGACCTTGATCCGGGTCCCCGACTCGAAGTCGATGCCGAAGTTGAACTGCTTGGTCGCCAGGGCGACGGCGCCGACGACCAGGATCACGCCCGAGATCGAGAAGAACCAGCGGCTGGCGCCGACGAAGTCGATCCGCCAGCGCCTCCCCTCGCCGCCGGCGCCGAGGGCGCTCGGCGAGCGCAGCAGGCGCGAGCGGCTCATCGTCCCCAACAGCGACTGGGTGAAGACGACCGCGGTCAGCAGCGAGACGATCGTCCCCACGCCGAGCGTGAAGGCGAACCCCTTGACGCCGGCGGTCGCCAGCACGAAGAGGATGAACGCGGTCAGCAGCGTGATCACGTTCGCGTCGATGATCGTCGTCAGCCCGCGGCGGTAGCCGGCGCTGATCGCGCTCGCGAGCGAGCGGCCGTGCCGCACTTCCTCCTTGATCCGCTCGAAGATGACGATGTTCGAGTCGACCGCGACGCCGATCGTCAGCACCAGCCCGGCGATCCCGGGCAGGGTGAGCGTGATCGGGATCAGCTTGACCAGGGCGAAGAAGATCATCCCGTAGGCGCCGAGCGCGATCGAGGCGATCAGCCCCAGGAAGCGGTAGTAGGCGATCATGAACAGGACGACCAGCACGACGCCGATCACGCCCGCCTTGATCCCGTCGTCGAGCGCCTGCTCGCCGAGCGTCGCCGAGACCTGGGTGCGGCTGATCAGCTTCAGGTTGATCGGCAGAGCACCGATCTGCAGCACCGTCGCCAGGTCCTGCGCCTCCTGCACGTTGGCGAACCCGCCCGAGATCTGAGCGCCGTTGCGGCCGTCGATCCCGTCCGGGTTTTCGGCGAAGTTGATGATCGGCCGGGTGACGACTTCGTTGTCCAGCACCACCGCGAAGTGGCCCGAGAGCGCCGCCGCCTGTTCGCCGGCCACCGGGCCGATCGCCTGCGCCTGGCCGCGCTGGGCGATCTTGCGCGTCACTTCGTGGAACGCGTCGCGCCCTTTGTCGGTGAAGCCGAAGGTGACGATCGGTTCGTTGAACTGGCCGTAAGCCTGTTCGGGGTCCTTGATGTCGGTCCCCGAGAGAGCCGGTTCGTCCTTGATCGCGAACCAGCCCGGCTGCGCCGTTTCATCGATCTTCCCGTCCCGGTCGACCGGGTACTCGGAGACGAGGATCGTCCCCACCGGGACCTCGATCACGATCCCGTCGCGGGGCCGTTTCTCGCCGGTCGGCGTGGTGAAGAGGTCTTCGCGCGCCTGCTCGGGCCCGGCGAGCAGCTTGTGCGGGGGCTTCTTGTCGAACAGGTAGTACCGCGGCGTGGAGACCGAGCACCGTTCGCAGTCGGCGACCGGCTTCTGCTTGGAGGCCAGCAGCGCCGCCTCGTAGGCGGTCGGGTAGGCGCCGGCGGCGATCAGCTGTTCGTTCTGGAACGTTTTCGGGTCGCGCCCCGCCTGCCGCCACCGCTTGACCGATTCGTTGTAGGCCCTTTCCGGCGGTTCCTGGCCCGGGCGGCCGCCGATCGCCCGCTCGGGGCCGATCAAGTTCGGCTCCCAGTCGTAGAAGTACAGCTGCGCGGTGGTGCCAACCTGTTCGATCGCCCGGTCGGCGTCCTGGACGTCGGGCAGGCTGACCGTGATCTCGGTCGAGCCGAGGCGCGAGACTTCCGGCTCGGCGACGCCGAACTTGTCGATCCGCTTGCGGATGATCTCGATCGAGCGGTCGATGTCTTCGCCGGTGACCGTCTTCACCTGGCCGGAGGGCTGCCCCTGGTAGACGAGTTCGGTGCCGCCCGCCAGGTCGAGACCGAGCTTCGTTTCCCGGTCGGCGATGATCAGCGCCGAGACGCCCACCAGGGCGAGCACGAAGAGCAGGACGAAGATGTGGCGCCGGCGCGACCCCATCCGGCTACCCCTCCGGGGTGAGGACGAGGAGCAGCCCGCCGTCGTCGTCGTAGGCCGGGAAGACGTCGGCGATCGCGCGCGCCGGCAGATCGCCCTCGGCGTTGACGGCGACCCGCTTGCCGAGCGAGCGCACGCCCCACTCCAGCGAGGTCTCGATCGGGTCGGCGACGCCGTCGCCGTTCGCGTCGGCGGCGGCGCCGCCGCCCCCCTCGTCGATCCACTCCAAGCCGAGGACCTCGCGCACCGGGCGCCCGATCACGTCCTCGTCGGTGAGGCCGGTGAGCTCGAAGCTCCCTTTGCCGGCGTCGATCACCCGCTCCTCCTTGTCGCAGACGAAAAAGGCCGCATTGGGAGCCGGATAGTAATCGTCGAGTAATTCAAAGACGAATCCGAAGCCGCACTTGGAGCAGCCCTTCGGGCGCGTGCTGAAGCCGGCGGTCCTCTCCCCGCTCGCCTCCCTGTTGCCGCAGTTGGGGCAGATGAAGAACGGCATCTCCGACAGGCTAGATGATCGTTTCCCGATTCCGCACGTACCTAGAAGAGGCTCGCCGCCCCCTCCGGCTGCGGCAGCCCCAGGTGCTCGTAGGCGCGCGGCGTCAGCACCCGCCCCCGCGGCGTGCGCTTCAGCAATCCCTGCTGCAGCAGGTAGGGCTCCAGGACGTCCTCGATCGTGTCCTGCTCCTCGCCGATCGCCACCGCCAGGGTCGAGAGCCCGACCGGCCCGCCGCCGAACTTGGTCGCGATCGTCTCCAGCAGCGCCCGGTCGCTGCGGTCCAGGCCGGCGTCGTCGACCTCCAGCAGCGCCAGCGCCCCCGCCGCCACCTCGGCCGAGATCGCGCCGCCGCCCTTCACCTGGGCGTAGTCGCGAACCCGCTTCAGCAGGCGGTTGGCGACCCGCGGCGTGCCGCGCGAGCGGGCGGCGATCGTCTGCGCCCCCTCGGCGTCGATCTCCACGCCGAGGATGCCCGCCGAGCGCTCGACGATCCGCGCCAGGTGCTCGGTCGAGTAGTGCTCGAGCCGGTGGGTGACGCCGAAGCGGTCGCGCAGCGGCGTCGTCAGCAGCCCGGCGCGGGTGGTGGCGCCGATCAGCGTGAACGGGGGCAGCGGCAGCGTCACCGTGCGCGCGCCCGCCCCCTGGCCGAGCACCACCGGCAGCTCGCCGTCCTCCATCGCCGGATACAGCGTCTCCTCGACCGCGCGCCCGAGGCGGTGGATCTCGTCGATGAAGAAGACGCTGCCCGGCTCCAGGGCGGTGAGGAAGGAGGCGACGTCGGCCTTGCGCTCCAGCGCCGGCCCCGCGGTCTGCACCATCGGCACGCCCAGCTCGGCGGCGACGATGTGCGCGAGGGTGGTCTTGCCCAGCCCCGGCGGGCCGGCCAGCAGCACGTGGTCCAGCGGCTCGCCGCGGCGGCGCGCCGCCTCGATGAAGATCGCCAGCTGCTCGGTGACCTGCTCCTGGTTGACGAAGTCGCTCAGGGTGGGCGGGCGCAGCGAGCGGTCGAGGTCCTCGTCGCGCCCGGCGCGAGCGTCGTGGACGCGCACCTCGGCCTCGGCGGGCAGCGGGTCGCCGTCCACCCCCGGGGTGCGGATGCGGCCGCTGCGCTCGGGCGGCCCGCTCACCGCGCCGCCCCCGCGCGGCGCAGCGCCAGCGCCAGCAGCTCCTTCGGGTCGTCGGACTCGGCGCCGAGCGCGTCGAGCAGCTGCTCGGCCTCCAGTGGCGCGTAGCCGAGGTTGACGAGCCCGTCGCGGGCCAGCGCCCGCGCGTCGCTCTCCTCGCCACCGACCGCGGCCTCCTCCTCCAGCTCGTCGGCGACCTGCTCGCGCAGCTCGACGATGATCCGCTCCGCGGTCCGCTTGCCGATCCCGGGCACCGCCTGGAACCGCTTCGCGTCCCCGGCCGCGATCGCCCGCAGCAGGTCACGGGCGCTGCCTCCCGACAGCGCCGCGATCGCGACCTTGGGGCCGACGCCGCTGACCGTGATCAGGCGGCGGAACAGGTCGCGCTCCTCCTCGGAGGCGAACCCGTACAGCGACAGCGAGTCGTCGCGGACGACCAGCTCGGCGTGCAGGAAGGCCTCGCGGCCGACCGCCGGCACCGCCTTCAGGGTCTCGGTCGAGACCGCGAGCCGGTAGCCGACCCCGGCCGCCTCGATCACCACGTGGTCGGGGCGGCGCACCATCACCTCTCCGCGCACCGCGGCAATCACCCGGCCGCCCTCCCCAGCGCCGCCGCCACCGCGTTGCGCCGCCCGGCGGCTCCGCCGTGGCAGATCGCGACCGCCAGCGCGTCCGCGGCGTGGTCGGGCGTCGGCGGCTCCGGCAGCCCCAGCAGGGTGCCGACCATCCGCTGCACCTGGCGCTTGCCGGCGGCGCCGGACCCGCAGACCGCCATCTTGATCGCCTGCGGCGTGTAGGTGAAGCAGCCGACCCCGCGCTGCGCCGCCGCCAGCATCGCCACGCCGCTGGCCTGCCCGACCGCCATCGCCGAGCGCACGTTGCGGCCGAAGTAGACGTCCTCGATCGCCATCGCGGTCGGCTCGTGCCAGGCCAACAGCTCGCTGAGGGAGGCGTGGATGCGCTGCAGGCGCCGCTCCAGCGGCAGCTCGGGGCTGGTCTCGACGACGCCGCCGTCAAGCGCCACCATGCGGCCGCCCTCGACCCGGACGATGCCGAAGCCGAGGTTCGCCGCGCCGGGGTCGATGCCCATCACGACCTGCATGACCCCTGATTCTGGAAAGCGGCCCGGATGCCTTCCGGCCGGCCGGGCGGCGCCTAGGCGGCGAGCTTCTGCAGCACGGACTCGGGGATGTCGAAGTTGGCGTGGACCTCGTCGACGTCGTCCTGCTCGTCGAGCGCGTCGATCAGCTTCAGCAGCCGTTCCGCGTCGTGCCCCTTGACCTCGACCGTGCTCTTCGGCTCGGTGTGCAGCCCGGCGGAGGCGACCTCCACGCCGGCCTCCTCCAGCGCCTTGCGCACCGCGGTCAGGTCGGAGGGCTCGCAGAGCACCCGCAGCACGTCGCCTTCGTCGCGCACGTCCTCGGCCCCGGCGTCGATGGCGACGATCAAGTCGTCCTCGCCGTAACGGGAGGCGTCGACGGTCACCGCCCCCTTCTTCTCGAAGATCCAGCTCACCGAGCCCGGCTCGCCGAGGTTGCCGCCGTGCTTGGAGAAGGCGTGCCGGATCTCGGCGCTGGCCCGGTTGCGGTTGTCGGTCAGCGCCTCGACCATCACCGCCACGCCGGCCGGGCCGTAGCCCTCGTAGACGACCTTTTCGATCGCCTCGCCGCCCGACGCCGCCCCGGTGCCGACGTCGATCGCCTTCTGGATTTTGTCTTTCGGCATCGAGGCGTCTTTCGCCTTCTGGATCGCCGTCGCCAGGGCCGGGTTGCCGCTCGGGTCGCCGCCCCCGTCGCGGGCGGCGACGGTGATCGCGCGCGCCAGCTTGCTGAAGAGCTTGCCGCGTTTGGCGTCCGCGGCGCCCTTCTTGTGTTTGATCGAGTGCCACTTGGAGTGACCGGCCATCGGCCTGGCATTCTATGGCCAAGGGAGATGGCTCAGAAGTTGCAAACCCGCGGCGGCCCGGGGCGCGGCCTGGCGGCCGCCGCCGTCTTCCTCGCGATGCTGCTGGCCGCCTTCTCCCTCTGGACCGCGATCCCGCTGAGCTGGGTCTACATCGGCTCCAAGGTCTCCGCCACCCAGTTCCCCAGCGGCGGCCCCTACGCGGTCGTCGCCGTCGGCATTGCCGTCTCGGTGCTCGCCGACGCCTGGCTGATCGGCCGCCTCAACAGCCTCTACATCCGCATCACCGGCACCAACCGGCTGGGGCCGATGCGGCCCAACTGGCTGCGCAGCATGCGCGACACCGCCCGCGTCGAGGGGTCGGTGACCGTGGTCGAGGCGGTGCTGATGAGCTCCGCGATGCTGGCCGCGATCGCGCTCACGCTCTGGTTCTTCTTCCTCGCCGGCTCGCCGCTGCCCAACCAGTAGCGGCGCCGCCCGCCTTCCTTCGCGACGCGGCCCGGGTCTTCGGCGGCATGCTCGCCACCTTCGTGGCGCCGCGATGCGCGGCCGGCGGCCTCAGACCAGGAAGCGGCCGTCTTCCTGCATCACCTCGCCGTCGACCTCGAGTCGGCCGCCGAGCCGCAGGTCGCAAACGAGGTCGGTGTGGACGGCCGATTTGTTGCGCCCCCCGGACTCCGGGTAGCTGGTGCCGACCGCCAGGTGCACGGTGCCGCCGATCTTCTCGTCCAGCAGCACCTCGCGCGTGCCGCGCGTGATCCCGTAGTTGGTGCCGATCCCCAGCTCGCCGAGGCGGCGCGCCCCCTCGTCGGTGTCCAGCAGCCCGATCAGGTACTCCTCGCCCCGCTCGGCGGAGGCGTCGACGACCTTGCCCGCCTCGAAGCGCAGCCGCACCCCGGAGACCTCGCGCCCCCCGATCACCGCCGGCAGGTGGAAGCTCACCTCGCCCTCGACCGAGTCCTCGACCGGGGCGGTGAAGAGCTCGCCGTCCGGCATGTTGTTGTCGCCCACGCAGGGGATGAAGCGCCGCCCCGCGATGCCGAGCCGGATGTCGGTCCCCGGCGCCGTGATCCGCACCTCCTCGTGGCCCTCGATCCACTCCGCCAGCCGTTCGGTCTCCGCCGAGGCCCGCTTCCACGCGGTCAGCGGGTCGGGGTCGTCGGCCAGGCAGGCGGCGTAGTAGAAGTCCTCGTACTCGGCCAGGCTCATCTCCGCCTCGGAGGCGTAGGCGTTGGTCGGGAACAGCGTGTAGACCCAGCGCAGCTCGCCCGCGGCGCTGCGCTGCATCGCCCGCTCCAGCAGGTGGCCGGTGGCGGCCTGGCGCCGCGTCTGGCGCTCCGGCGGCACCCCCGACAGCTCGCGCGTGTTGGTCGAGGCGCCAACCGCGATCCGCACGTCGGCGTGGTCGACCATCCACTCGGCGAACGGCGAGACCCATTCGAGCTGGCGGTCGGAGGCGTGCTTGAAGTACGCCGCCACCTGCCCCTCGAGGGCAACGTTGAGGATCGGGTTGGCGCCCGCCTTCAGCACCTCCTCGTAGACGGCGAGCAGCAGCGGCGCGGCGGCGCTCTCGCCGTCGATCGCCACCACCTCGCCCTCCTTGACCGCGGTCGAGTACCCGACCAGGATCCGCGCCAGGCTCTGCACCCGCGGGTCCCTCACCGCGCCCCCTCCCGCTCGCCGCCCGCGAGCGCCAGGAACGCCTCGTGCACGCGCGTGTCGTCGGTCAGCTCGGGGTGAAAGGCGGTCGCCAGCACGGCGCCGTCCCGGATCGCCACCGGGTGCCCGTCGTAGCTCGCCAGCACCTCGACGCCCGGGCCGGTGCGCTCGACCCAGGGGGCGCGGATGAACACCGCCCGCACCGGCTCGGGGCCGATCCCGGCCACGTCGAGGTCGGTCTCGAAGCTCTGCAGCTGACGGCCGAAGGCGTTGCGGCGCGCCGTCGCGTCGACGAGGCCGAGGTGGCGGTCGTCGCAGACGATCATCCCCGCGCAGGTGGCGAGGATCGGCCTGCCCGCCGCGTGGTGGGCGCGCAGCGCCGGCTCCAGCCCCGCCGCCGCGATCCCCTTCGTGATCGTCGTGCTCTCGCCGCCCGGCAGCACCAGCGCGTCCAGGCCCTCCATCTGCTCCGGGACGCGCACCTCCACCGGCGCCGCACCGATCCGTCGCAACGCCTTCGCGTGGGCTTCGAAGCCGCCCTGCAGGGCTAGGACGCCGACCCGCAGCTCAGGCTCCGCGGTTCTGCAGCAGCGCGTCGGCCGCCGCCAGCTCCGAGATCTCCAGCCCCGGCATCGCCTCGCCGAGCCCGAACGAGGCCGCCAGCACGCGCTCGGGGTCGTCGTGGTGCGTGGTCGCCTCGACGATCGCGCGGGCGCGCTTCTCCGGGTCGGCGCTCTTGAAGATGCCCGAGCCGACGAAGTTGCCCTCGGCCCCGAGCTGCATCATCAGCGCCGCGTCGGCGGGCGTGGCGATGCCGCCGGCGCAGAACAGCGGCACCGGCAGCCGCCCGGCGGCGGCGACCTCGCGCACGATCTCCAGCGGCGCCCCCAGCTCCTTTGCCGCCGCGGGCAGCTCCTCCTCGCCGAGCTGGGTCAGGCGCCGGATGCCGGAGGTGATCTCGCGCAGGTGGCGCACCGCCTCGACCACGTTGCCGGTGCCCGCCTCGCCCTTGGAGCGGATCATCGCCGCCCCCTCGCCGATCCGCCGTAGAGCCTCGCCGAGGTTGGTGGCGCCGCAGACGAACGGCACCTCGAAGGCGAACTTGTCGATGTGGTTGGCCTCGTCGGCGGGCGTCAGCACCTCGGACTCGTCGATGTAGTCGACCTCCAGCGCCTGCAGGACCTGGGCCTCGGCGAAGTGGCCGATCCGGGCCTTCGCCATCACCGGGATGCTGACCGCTTCCTGGATGCTCTTGATCATCGCCGGGTCCGACATCCGGGCCACGCCGCCGTCGCGGCGAATGTCGGCCGGGACCCGCTCCAGGGCCATCACCGCGCAGGCCCCCGCCTCCTCGGCGATCCGGGCCTGCTCGGGCGTGACCACGTCCATGATCACCCCGCCTTTGAGCATCTCGGCGAGGCCGGTCTTCACTCGAAAAGTCGCGCGCTCGGTCATGCGCCCCATCTTAGGCGGACCTGCCGCTTCGTCCGGGGCTGACCCGACCGCCCAAGCCGAGAACGGCCCGATCGGGTGAGCCGGGAGCGAAACCTCGCCCACTGGCTCCCCC
>Ga0207864_1001732_pt1 | contig 22957 bp, 11 predicted proteins | sample HigsolmetaAR202D_FD_184834 | JGI IMG/M metagenome (GOLD analysis project Ga0207864, IMG submission 184834) | Ionic liquid and high solid enriched microbial communities from the Joint BioEnergy Institute, USA - AR20-2-D (SPAdes) (version 2) ... | reverse complement strand
GCCTTCCGCTCACAACTCGTTTAGCAAGTGGTAGCGTTCCCACCAGTCGTCCATAACGTGTTCGTAGATGCGCCGGTAGAGCTGGTAGACTTTCAGGTACTTTTCATGCGCTTCGGGGTTCGGTTGATGCTCACGCGTCACGTGAATCACCTGGCGCATGGCGTCTTCAACGCTGCTGTACACGCCCGACGCAACACCCGCCAGAACAGCTACGCCGCGCGCGCCCAATTCTTCACCCGCGGGAACCAGAATCGCGCGGCCGGTTGCGTCGGCGAACATCTGCGTCCAGAAGGGACTGCGCTTCCCGCCTCCTGCAATGTACCATTCATCGACTTCGAGGTTAACCCGCATATAATTGTCGAGCATCGCCAGCGCCGTACCCTCGTAAACGGCGCGCAGCAGATGCGCTCGCGTGTGCTCTACGCTAATGCCGAAAAACTGCGCCCGCGCCACCGGATTCAAAAACGGCGCGATCACACCGGCTGTGTTCAGGTACGGATGGTAGATCACGCCTTCGCAGCCAATTGGAATCTCCGCGGCTACCGCTTCCGCCCATTCGTAGATATTGCGGCCCTCCGCCTCGGCAGCCGCACGCTCGGCGGCACAGAACTCTTGCAGGAACCACTCTAGGTTCATCGTTCCCGCCGTATTCACCAACGAGCGCACCCAACCACCATTTCCAGCGCGCGTTTGCACGCCAATGCCCGCTGGCTCAAATGACGGTTCGGCATAGATGAAATTGTTGAGAAAGCTTGTGCCGACGATGGTACATGCCTGACCGGGCCGGTATGCTCCTGCCCCTAACGTCGACGCCGCCACATCGACCAACCCGGCAACGACTGGAATGCCCGCTCGCAGGCCCGTTACCTGGGCAACTTCCGGCAGCAATTCGCCGGTGATCTCGTCGGAGTCGAGCACTTCGGGAAGCAGTCGCCGTGTCGATTCGATGCCGCAGGCGCGAAGCAACGTATCAGAGTAGGCGCTCGCGCGCAGGTCGTAGGGCGTATAGCCTGCATCGGAATGCTCGGTCGCGATTTTGCCCGTCAGCTTAAAGCGAATCCAGTCTTTGCAGAAAACCGACCAGCGCGCCCGCTCCAGTGTTTCAGGTTCATTTTCCTGAAGCCAGCGCAGAACGGCGACTGTATAACCGGGGAACATGATGTTACCGCCAATGCGGAACACCTCGTCCATCACGCCTTCGCGCTGCCAGTCAGCGATGATCGACGCCGCGCGACCATCATTCCAGAGAATAGCGTTGCGTACCGGACGGCCAGCGTCGTCCAGCAGCCAGCTACTACAGCACATTCCGCTGAGGCCAATGCCTGCGATCTCGCCATGTCGTAGCGCCTCGCTGGACGCCACCTCGCGCAACGTGGCAAGTACGTCTTGCCACAGCGCTTCCATCGACATTTCCGACCAGCCCTGTCGTTCCCGAATAATAGCCGGCGTGCGGCGGCTGACGACAATTTCCTCGCCGCGTAGATTAAACAGCACACTCTTGACAACCGACGTTCCGACGTCGATACCGAGCAGATACAGCATGTTTTGCCTCTACCCTGCGAACTTTGGTTCCGGAATGCCCTTGACGTCTGTCCGAATACGGAACAGATCGCCCGCCTGCGGCTGCGTATGGCGGCGTTCCTCGCCAAGTAGCAGCCACGCCGACGTTACAAATAGCTCGTCGAGATTGTCGCCGCCGAACATCGGGCAGGTCGGATACTGCACCGGCATTGGAATACTCACCATGAGTTTACCGTCCGGGTCATAGCGGTCGACACGCCAGCCATCCCACATCGCGATCCAGACGCAACCCTCGCTATCCACCGTCAGGCCGTCCGGCTCGCCCTGCTCCGGTCGCAGAAAGACGCGCCGGTTGGCAATTTCGCCGCTTTCGAGGTCAAAGTCATAGGCATAGACCGTGAACACCTGCGAATCGCTGTAATACATCGTCCGGTTATCAGGGCTCCAGCCGATGCCGTTTGAGCAGGTAATGCCGGTTTCCATCGTGTGCAGCGTGCCGTCAGGATCATAACGATACAGGCAGCTATTGCCGTTGTCGTCCGTAGTGCCGGTCCAGAAACGGCCTTTGCGGTCGACAGCGCCGTCATTGAAGCGGATATGCGGCTTATGCGCTTCGGGGTTACAGAGGAACTCAGGTGTTTCCTGCCCTACATTCCAGAAATGCAGCCCGTTCTTGAGCGCCGCAATAAACCCGCCACGCTCGCGAAAGCCTATCGACCCGACAGGCGCGCCAAGCGAAAATGTCTCATAGCTGCTCTCGCCGTACTTCATGCGGTGAACGTTGCCGGCGAGAATATCGACCCAGTAAAGCGCTCGTTCTTCCGCAGACCACAACGGGCCTTCGCCCAACTCGTGACCAAGCGTTAATAAGTTCTCAACCTCATATTTCATGATGAACGTCTCACTATTCTCATGAAGCGCGCTGCGAACGCACATGCAAATAAACCGCGACAGCGAGAATAAGCCCCTGCACCATCAATTGAATCGTGTAAGGCAAACCGATGAAGCGCAGAAAGCTAAACAACAGCGCCAGAAATAACGCACCGCCCGCCGAACCGATCACCGATCCTGAACCGCCCGACAGAGACGTTCCACCGACAACTGCTGCCGCAATCGAGTCGAGATTGCGTCCGTCGCCCAGCGTCAGAGTACCCGTTCCCGCGTAACCGGACAGAATAAGGCCGGCAATCGCCGCCATCAGCCCGGACACAACATACGCCAACACAATCACGCGATCAGCAGGAACGCCGGACAACCGCGACGCTTTTTCGTTACCTCCAACAGCATACAACTGGCGGCCAAAAACGGTCTTTTGCAGCGCGACAGCGGCAAGCGCCGTCAGGACGACCCAGAAGATGACCGCCGTAGGGATCGGGCCAACGAAGCCGGTTCCAACAAATTCAAGCGCTGGCGAGATATCGCCCCTCGGCGCGCCATCGGTGTAAACGTAGGCCGCGCCTCGCAAAATGCTGAACATGCCAAGCGTCACCACCAGCGGCGGGACCTTGAGCCGGGTGATGAGCAGTCCGTTCGCCAGCCCGGTCAAAAGGCCAATACCGAGGCAAATGAGCAACGTCCCCCCTAACGTCTCGTCGCTGCCGCGCAACAGCGTCGCCGCGACGACGTTGACGAGCGTCACTACCATGGCGTTCGACAGGTCGATGCCGCCGGTAATCAGCACGTATGTCTGGCCGATGGCGAGAATGCCCAGCGCTGACGCCTGGCGCGCAACGTTGAGCAAATGCGAAAGCTCCCAGAACGAGGCCGACACCGATCGTGCGAGCAGCAGCAACAACCCGACCGCAATCCAGATAATCGCCGCCGGAGGGAGACTGAGTTGTAGCAGCGCCCGGCGCGCCGATGACTGGACCGATTTTGCCGTCATACCGTTTTCCTTCGTGTCCGCAGGTAGCCGATTGCTAGAGCGCCGATAAGAATGACACCTTTGATGATGAACTGATAAAACGGGCTGACGTTGTTGAAATTGAGCATCGTACTGAGGACGCCAAGCGTCAGCACCGCCGCCAGCCCACCCCACAGGTCGCCAACGCCACCGAACAGGCTTGTGCCGCCCAGTACACCGGCTGTAATCGAGTCGAGGGTGTAAGGATCGCCCACCAGCGGGTCGCCCGAACCGATACGAGACGCGAGGAAGAGCCCGCCGAGCACCGCAAATATGCTCGATAGTATGTAAACGGCCAGCTTGATGCGCTCGGTTCGCAGCCCGGACAACCGCGCGCTGGCCTCGTTACCGCCCACAGCGTAGACCGCCAAACCGAAAACCGTGCGCTTGAGTACCCAGGTTCCCACCACATACAGAACCAGCAGGTAAATCGCGGCGTAGGGAATCGGGCCGAGCGTGCCGCCGGGACAAAACGAACAGTCAAACGGGCCAATTGCCCCGCGTGAAAGCTCACGGAATTCACGCGTAACCGACCCGCCCGGTGAATAAAGCAGATGCAGCGTAAGCCCCTGTATCGCCGTCCCACTCGCCAGCGTGAAGATCAGCGGGTTCAGGCGCAGGTAGCCGACCCCAAAGCCGTTTACCGCGCCGATCAGCAGGCCGATGAGCAAGCACAGCAACACGATACCCGGCGTCGCTTCGGGATGACTCTCCATTTGCAGCGCGGCGATCACCGTTGTCAGGCTGATGACCGAACCTACCGACAGATCGATCCCGGCCACCAGCATGGTCGCAATCTGCCCGATGGTGACAATGCCGAGTACCGTCGAGTTACGTATCAGGTTGGTCAGGTTTGGGCCGGTCAAAAAGCGCTCTTGCGACGCGGCAGCCACGATCAGCAGAATGAGGAGCGCGTAATACGCCGGGCCAATTCGCCCCAGCAACCGGGTTACAGACCGGACGGAAAACGGTTGTTGCGTCAGTGTTGTCACAGAGCTGCTCATGATGTAACGGGTACGGAAGTATCGGATACGCTATGGATAGCAGCCGCGGCCATCAACTGCTCCTCGGTCGCGGTCGTGCCGTCCATTTCCGCGACGATTCGACCTTCAGCCATGACCAGAATGCGGTCACTCATGCCGAGTATTTCTGGCAGTTCGCTCGACACCATGACGATACCGACACCCTGATTTGCCAGATCGCGCAGAATATGATGTATTTCGCTTTTGGAGCCCACGTCGATCCCGCGAGTCGGTTCGGACACGATAAGTATCTGCGGTTCCATACCGAGCCACTTGCCGACGACGATCTTCTGCTGGTTGCCGCCGGACAGGTTGTTCACTTTTTGCGAGCGATGCGTCACCTTGATCGCCAGCCTGTCGATCAGGTGATGCACGAACGAGCGCTCGGTCTTTTCATCGATCAGGATCTTGCCGTTTGTCCGCCGGGACAGACTCGGCAACGCGATATTTTCATTGGCCGAGCGTATCAACACCAGCCCATCGCGCTTGCGGTCATCAGAAACATAGGCGATGCCCGCGCGGATAGCGTCGGACGGCGAGGACAAGCGTATGGGCTGGCCATTGCGTAGAAAGGTTCCCCGGTCATACGGCAGCGCGCCAAACATAATCCGCGCCAACTCGCGCTGGCCCTGCCCCTCCAGACCGGCAATGCCCAGAATTTCACCCCGGCGCACATCGAGGTTGATATCGAACAGCTTGCCCGCAACATTCAGGTCGCGGACGCTGAACAGCACCTCGCTGGCGGGCGTACCGCGCGGCGGATAGTAATCGGTGAGATCACGACCGATCATTTTGGCAACAATGGCATCGCTGGTCAGGGACCGCGCCGGACTGGTTTCGACATGGCGGCCATCCTTCAAAATCGTGACCGAGTCCGCAATCTGGAAAATTTCGCGCATGCGGTGGGTGATATAGATGATGGCAACGCCCTGCTGTTTGAGCGCGCGAACGACATCCAAAAGATGCTCGGTTTCGACGGCGCTTAACGCCGCCGTCGGCTCATCCATGATGAACACTCGCAGATCGCGCGCCAGCCCCTTGGCAATCTCGACGACCTGTTGCTGCGCCACGTCCAGATCAGCTACCAGCCGCCGCGTATCCAGCGATACGTTGAGACGCGCCAGCATTTCGCGCGCCCGCCGGTGCATGGCCTCTGTATCGACTTGCCCGCCCCATTTTTTCGGAACCTGCCCTAGCATGATGTTCTGTGCGACATTGAGCTGGGGAACAAGGTTGAATTCCTGATAGATTGCGCCGATACCGAGTCTGAGCGCTTCGACCGGGCTGTCATAGCGCACCCGCTGACCGCCAAGCCAGATTTCGCCTGCATCAGCCTGCTCCGCGCCGGCAAGAATTTTGATGAGGGTTGACTTGCCCGCGCCGTTTTCCCCGACGAGCGCCCGAATTTCGCCACGCCCCACAGACAGCGTGACGTTATCCACGGCGCGGACACCGGGATACGTCTTAACAATATTACGCATTTCCAAAAAGGGTTCAGACATAAGCTATAACCTCAAATATGAGGCTGTGTCCGCTCACATTGCCCTCTCCCTGCCCTCAGGCTTCCGAAGGCAGGGAGAGGCGTGTCGAGCGAAAACTTCTGAGGCGCAGCGCTCACGCCTCATCCTGCATCAAATCAGGATGAAGCTTCTTCGGTCGCTTCGCCCGTGCCTTCGCAGTCATACATTTCGGTGATGGCTTCAGGAGACATCAGCGTGTTCGACCAGACGCCGTCCGGGCAGTCAAAGCGCACATACTCATGGACGTTTTCGTCGGTGATCAGCGGGTGCTCAAGTTCGGTCCACTTCGCCACCGTCTCGCCGTTGAGGCAGTCAATCGCCACCTCCAGCGCGGCCACGCTCTGCCACGTTGGTTCATCCGGCCCTATCGAGCTAAAGCCATTTTCGAGGTTCGCGGCCCAGTATTTCAGGAAGCCGTTATAGCCCTCACCGGGAACCGGCACAGGATCCAGACCAGCAGCGAGGAAGGCGTCAATCGCGCCCTGAGACATCGCGCCCCCCTGAGAATACACGCCATCGATCTGTCCGGGGTACGCAGCGATGAAGTCTTCCATCGCAGCCTTGCCCTGAGCGTAATCCCAGCCGGCCGGCTGCCGCGCCAGAATGTTGATGCCCTCGCCCAAACCGGCAATCGCGCCCTCAGAGCGCAGGTCGCTCACGCCCATTCCGGCGATGCCCTCCAGGATGACGATGTTGCCCTGACCGCCCAACTGCTCGCGCAGCCACGCGCCACCGATGTAGCCAAACTTAAACTGGTCGGCCCACAGGATCGAGTGGAACTGGTCGGTATCAACGAAGTCGTTGAAGACGATCGTCACGATACCCGCGTTATAGGCATCCTCAACGCTCGGCGCAATCCCTTCCGGCGAGCCGGGTGTAATGAGGATGGCATCGACACCGCGTGCAATCAGGTCGTCAATGTCGCTGATCTGCTTGGCGACGTTCCCGTCCGCATTGGTGATGATCAGTTCTTCGATGTCGGGATTACCGGCGGCAGCGGCTTCAAGCTCGGCGATCATTTGCACACGCCACGAATTGCCGAGGCTGAAGTTGGAGACGCCGATGGTCCACGGGCCTTCCCGCGCCACTCCGGCAGCCGCGCAATCGGTTTGCTCGTCCGTCCAGAGCTCGGGAACCCGCCCCATCGGGTTCAAATACGAGTATTCTTCGGTGGCCTCTTCCTCAGCGTCCTGGGCAGCTACGGATAGAGCGAGGAGTGAAATGAAGAGGGCAGTAAGCAGCACGCGAAAAGCGGATGGCTTGAAGGACATACTCTCTCTCCTTAAGACTGCTATTTTCTAAAGCTGCGAATGCAAAAACGCGGCATTGAGTCGACCGGCAGCGCCTCCTTTCCTCATAAACCCCGGATAAACACGTTGACACCCGGAACCTGCATACGACGGGTGCCACTCTGAGATGCAATTGTGCAAAGTAATTTGATGCTAGAATGTATTATAGCATGAGTGGTACGTACCAGCGCAAACAATAACACGAACTCGCATACTCGCTTATGAGCAATCGACCGACCTTGTTGGAAGAATGGCCGCTCGACCCGACCAGCCGCACGCCACTGCACGTTCAGTTTGCGAACTGTCTGCTTGAGAAAATAGAAACGGGCCTGTGGAAACCGGGTGACCGCATCCCATCCGAGCGTAGCCTGATGCAGCAGGCGAACATCAGCCGAGCGACCGTGCGGCAAGGGCTGAACGCGCTCGCGCTTGCCGGAGCCATTGAACGGATTCACGGGCGCGGCACGTTCGTCAAACAAACCAAGTATGAACACACGATTTACCATGCCTATAGCTTTTACGAGCAACTCTCGGCTGAAGGCGTTCACCTGCAGGATCAGGTGCTGACACGTGAACTCATCGACGCGCCGGAAAATATCGCCGCCCGGCTTCAGGTTGAAACAGGCTCAAAGCTCATTCACCTGAAGCGCCTTCGTTCGGCCAACAACGTGCCGATGATGTTGAGCGTCCATTATTTCCCCTATGCGTTGTGTCCCGACCTCGTGCATGACGTCTTCGACTCCTCGCTTTACCAACGGCTGCATGACCACTACGGTTTGCCTGTCGTGCGCGCTACCGATCGGTTTGAAGCCCGCCTGCCGAACACAACAACCAGTCGCCTGCTCAAAATCTCGCGCCGCGTTCCCGTCCTCTATGTTGAGCGTCTTGCCTTTACCACGAACGACGTGATTCTGCACCTTGGCCAGACGTACATACGCGGGGATATGTACTGTTTCCGCACCGATCTGCCAGCGCGGGCAACCTCGTTGATGCTGAAGCAGGAAGCCAATACGGCGGGAGGATAGAGACATACTTAACAGGGCCGTCCCAGAGTCACCCTTACCACAATCCACACAGGAGAACGTTATGTCAGACCGCATTCATGTCGCCATTGTCGGCTGCGCTCACCCGCATATCTTCCCTCGCATCGAACTACTACAAGCGGAGCCGGACGTCACGATTGCCGGTTGCTACGATCCTGACCGCGCGCTGGCCGAAGGCATCTCACGCCGCTGCAATATCCCGGTGTTCGAAAGCGTTGAGGCGCTGCTCGACTCGCCCGGTGTCAACTTCGTGCTCATTGAAGGCTGGGACACCGCCAATCCCGACTATGTGCGCGCTGCCGCCAGGCGAGGGTACGCGGTCATGGTGGAAAAACCGGGCGCGCCCAACCTTGCCGAGATGCAGCGCCTGATCGACGACATTCGCGATATCGCCGTACCCTTTCAGGTAGGTTATATGCTGCGCTTTTCGCAAGCGGTCGCGCACATCCGTCGCTTTCTAACGGACGGCGTGCTCGGCCAGATTACGCTGGCGCGCTTTCATGCTGCCGCGCCGGTTGGCGGTGCAGCCGAAATCTGGCAGAGTGTTCCCGGCGACATGGGCGGCGTCGTCTTTACCGATGGCTGTCATTTGGTCGACATCATTGTCCACCTGCTCGGTATGCCCAAATCGGCCAAGGGGATGCTGCTAAAGCTGCCCAAGGGCGAGACGGTGCTGGCGCACGGCTTCAAGCGAGACACGCTTTCCGAACTCGATGTGACCGTAGAAATGCCCATCGGCGACCTGATGTACGAGGACGCGGGCGTTGCCACGCTCGACTTTGGGGACAAGCTGGCCGTGTTCGACGTGACCGGCTGGGAAGCGCACCCGTGGGTCGAAGCATGGCGCGTCGAGTTATACGGCACTAACGGCACGCTACATGCCGGCCTGAACCCGGCATGGTACCGGCTCTATGTCCGCAATCCACACGGCAGCTACCAACCCGGCTGGCATTCATGGGAAGCGCTCGACAGCCTTGGCATAGGTAACTCGCTGGTGGTCGATAACAACTACTCGGCTGAAATCCGTCATATGCTCGACCGTGTCCGCCGCTGGGACACAGACAACGCCGTCTGGATGGCCGAAGCCGAAGGGGTGATCGCTGTCCTTGACGCGATATTCAAGTCAGCAGCAACAGGAGATGCAATTCCTGTTGAACAGCGCTTCTAACACAGTAGGACGCTGCACCCTGTACGCTACTGTACAGGGTGCGGCATTCCACTCGCAAACCGATAGCAGTTACTCCATCGAGAAGCGAATTTCTTCCATTGCTGCGTCAAGCGCCGCCTGCACATCCGCTTCCGTGCCTCGCCCCCTTGAGCAGCGTTGACATCATCGTGACTGAACGAATGCCGGATCGCGCCTTCCAGGAGCACCTCCGCGCAGTATCGACGGAACTGGTTGTCGCACAACAGGACTAAAAAGCCAACTCTGGAACGGCGAAAGTCTCATCATCGCGGACGATCAACTCGCCATCCAGATAGAGATTTTTCGTCGACAGCAAATGTCAAAATGAGCGTTGGAGTAGTTTTCTCCCTTCATGCCGCCGTACGGCGCGGGTGCATCGAAAATGTTGCGCCCGATGGATACCATGACGGTTCCATACAATGATTCGGTATCCATGCCGTTGTGGCTCCAATCGCACCGGTGATCGATCGTCCGGATCCGGGGCCAGCGCCCGGGCGAGTGCAGCTCGCTGCAATTGTCCCCCGCTCATCTCATATGGATACAGTTTGGCAAAGCGCTCGCTCAGCTCAACCTGATCGAGCAACTGGAAAACGCGCTGTTTTTTCTCGGATGGGCTGAGTTCCGTGACCAATCGCATACTATCGAGCAGTGCAGCTTCGATGGTCATCATCGGGTTGAACGAGGTGAGCGGATTCTGAAATACCATTTGCAGTTTGCGCCGCAGCGGGCGAAACTGGCTTTCGCTCAGATGCTGGATTTCCTGTCCTTCATAAAGAATTTTGCCTGCATCCAACGTCGTCAGGCGTAAGATGCTTCTCCCCAGCGTAGATTTGCCAGAACCGCTTTCGCCAACCAGCCCCACCGTTTCACCACGATTGATCTCGAGAGAAACGTTGTTGAGTGCAATCATTTTGACCCGGCGAAGGCTCCGGCTTCGAACGGTAAAGGTCTTTACTGCGGAGTCAACACGTATAAGAGGCACTGTATCCGTTTGCAACGGTGCCTCATGAGAATGAAGCTGGGTTGGCTGGTGAACGCCTGTGCTTGTAAAAGAAAAACGATCCACGGTGCTCAAATCACTTTTTACTCAAGCTTTCAGCAAAGTGACACGCCGAAACATGCCCCGGTTCAACTTCAATCAATGGCGGCGCTTCACGCCGGCAAATTTCCGCCGCTAAAGGGCAACGCGCGGCAAAACTGCATCCCTGCCATAGCTCCCGCATGTCCGGTACTCTTCCGGGTATAAACGGCATGAACTCGCCACTGGTTTGTTCGAAGCACTTGAGAAGCTCAATCGTGTACGGATTAGCCGACCTCTCAAGAATTTGGGTAGCAGGGCCTGCTTCCATAACGCCGCCGGCATACATCACGATGACGTGGTCGCACATGGCATGGACGACCGCTGGCCTGTGGACATCACCTGAAGCTGACAGCACACGACGGAGACAGCAAGGCGTAGCACCGGCTCATCAAGACCATGATGGAGCGGATTTACGTGCAAGTTGCGAGCGTGGTCGCCATGACAGGGTGTTTTCTGAGCGACCACGAGCACGTCTTACGAGATGGGGTAGCACCTGCATAAAACATTGATTGAAAAGAGCACCTAACAAACAGCCAGCCTATATAAGCAGTTGATAGATGCATGTTAATACTTCATCAGGATTCTTTCGACCGCCTTCTACGCTTCTCAATCACTTCCGCAAGTGCAAATCCGCAACCAGATCCAATCTTAATCTCCGTATTTACCAGACCGCGATAGAATAAGCAATAATGCAGTGTGCTAATAGAGGCCTCTAGTAAGGCTCTCTCATCCCTACCCTCTCGCTGTATGGGAGTATTTTTCGAATGGATGTTTTTCAACTGCGTGAAAAACTGACGCAGGATTATGCGACGTACGCGCAAAGCTTTATTCACATCCAGGACGAACGAATCCACGCGTTTGTTCAGGAACAGCTTCAGCGTGGCGTCTTCTGGCCCGATCCGCTCATCCAGCTCAATCCGATGTTCAAGCCAGGCGCCTCGGTCAGCGAGCTCGTCGAGCAGGGTATCTTGCACCCGGAATGTGACAGGATATTTCGCAAAGGCGAAGAGCGCGGCACATCGAAACCGCTCTTGCTCCATCAGCACCAACTCGATGCCATCTACGCAGCCCGAAACGGGCATAACTACATCCTGACGACAGGCACTGGTTCCGGCAAGAGTCTCGCTTACATAGTCCCCATCGTAGACTATGTGCTGCGCCAGGGGAAAACACGGGGCATTCAGGCAATTGTTGTCTACCCAATGAATGCCCTGGCAAACAGCCAGTATGGCGAACTGGAAAAATTTCTGACGCGTGGCTATCCCGACAAGCGGGGACCGGTCACGTTCGCCAGCTATACAGGCCAGGAAAACGAAAAGCAGCGCCAGGAAATTCTCGCCAACCCTCCGAATATCCTGCTCACCAACTATGTCATGCTTGAGTTGCTGATGACGCGCCCGCGCGAGCGCGCACTCATTGAGGCGGCACAAGGGCTACGGTTTCTTGTTCTTGATGAGCTGCACACATACCGCGGTCGCCAAGGAGCCGATGTCGCGATGCTGGTACGACGTGTTCGCGAGCGTCTGTCGGCAGACCGCTTGCAGTGTGTTGGCACATCTGCGACCCTGGCTACCGAAGGCACTTATGACGAACAAAGAGCAGAAATTGCACGTGTCGGAACGCAATTATTCGGAGCCCCTGTCGATCCGAATTACATTATTGGTGAAACACTGCAACGCACGACACCCGAATTCGACGCGGATGATCCTGCGTTTATCCAGGCATTGAGAGACAATATTAGCTTTTACACCTCTGCCAAGCCGCCGACAGGCTACAAGGATTTCACCAGCCAACCACTATCCCAATGGATTGAAAGCGCATTCGGCGTAACCTATGACCCCGACAGCCAACGGCTTGTGCGAAGCAAACCCCGCAGTATTACCGGTCCAGCCGGCGCAGCACGTGAATTATCGCAGTTGACCGGTCACGACGAGGCGCTGTGTGCGGCGATTATCAAGAAGTGGCTGCTTGCGGGTTACGAATGCGAACCGAACCCCGACACAGGCATGGCGCCCTTTGCATTTCGCCTGCACCAGTTCATTAGCCCCGGCGACACCGTTTATGCGACGATCGAAGCTGAAACGGCGCGCTATCTGACCCTCAGCGGCCAACGGTATGTACCGGGCAGCCGCGAAAAGATCCTTTACCCGCTCGTGTTTTGTCGTGAGTGCGGGCAGGAATACTACGTCGTGCGTCTGACAGAAACCGACGATGGCATACAGGTCGAGCCGCGTGATTTTCGAGACAGGCTGGATGACGACGAAGGCGAGGCAGGGTATCTCTATTTGAGTTCAAGGCGCCCCTGGCCAGATGACTATGATGAACTGCTTGATCGCATCCCCGAAGACTGGATTGAAGAGCACAACGGTGAGGTGCGAATTCGCAGCAACCGCAGACGCCAGTTACCACAACACTTGAACCTTGGGACAAACGGTCATAGTCACCCCAAAGGCCAGCCGTGCGTTTTCGTTCAATCGCCATTCCTCTTTTGTTTGAACTGTGGTGTAACGTACTCACCTCGTCAGGGAGATTATGGGAAGCTCGCGGCGTTGAGTTCCGAGGGCCGCAGCAGCGCCACGACTATCCTCAGCCTGTCGGCCATCCTGTCGCTGAAGGAGAGCGATCTCGATCAGCGGGCGCAAAAGTTGCTCAGTTTCACCGACAACCGCCAGGATGCATCTCTGCAGGCAGGCCATTTCAACGACTTTGTTGAGGTGGGTCTGCTTCGCGGGGCGATTTATCGCGCCGCGCTGGATGCCGGGCCGGAAGGATTACGCCACGAGACGATCGCGCAAAAAGTTTTCGACGCACTTCACCTGCCATTTGAAGCCTATGCCAGCGAGCCCAATGCGCGCTTTCAGGCGAAGCAGGAAACAGACTATGCACTACGCACCGTTCTGGGATATCGAATCTACCGGGATTTGCGACGCGGATGGCGCATCACCTCACCCAACCTGGAACAATGTGGGCTGCTGGAAATTGACTACCTCTCGTTGGATGAGCTATGCGCCGCTGAAGATGTGTGGGAAGCCTGTCACCCCGCTTTGGCGACAGCAAGCCCGGCAACACGCGCTAAGGTCGCTAAGGTGCTGCTGGATTACATGCGTCGCGAACTGGCCATTAAGGTCGATTACCTCGACCCGCGCTTTCAGGAAACAATCAAGCAACTTAGCAGCCAACGCCTCATCGATCCCTGGGCGATTGATGAAAACGAAAACATGGAGTATGCCGCCACGCTCTATCCACGCTCGCGCCGTCCAGGAGACATGCAGGGTAATGTCTATGTCTCCAGCCGCGGCGGCTTTGGCATGTACCTGCGACGATCCAGCGTCTTTGCCGAGTATGACCGCGACGCGCATGGCAGGATAGGCTTACAGGAAACCGAGACGATTATTCGCGAATTGCTGGAAGCCTTGCGTTTGGCCGGTTTGGTGGAACGGGTTGACGATCCGGAGGACGACGTGCCCGGCTATCAACTCGTTGCCTCCGGATTGCGCTGGCGTGCCGGTAAAGGCGAGCAGTCCTTCCTCGATCCGATTCGCGTCCCGCAAGCGCCGGAGCAAGGCGGACGAACCAACCCGTTCTTCATTCACTTTTACCAGGAAGTGGCGCGTCGGCTTCATCTGCTGGAAGCACGCGAACATACGGCGCAAGTCCCTTATGAAGAACGGGTTGAGCGCGAAAAGAAATTCAGGTGCGGCGTCCTACCCGTGCTCTATTGTTCGCCAACGATGGAGCTGGGCGTCGACATTGCCGAACTGAATGTGGTCAACATGCGGAACGTTCCGCCAACGCCGGCAAACTATGCCCAGCGATCCGGGCGCGCTGGACGGAGCGGCCAGCCTGCGCTGGTCTTCACGTACTGCTCCGCCGGAAGCCCGCATGACCAGTACTTCTTCAAGCGACCAGAGCGTATGGTTTCAGGAGCCGTCACGCCGCCGCGGCTCGACCTGACCAATCAGGATATGCTGCGGGCGCATGTCCACGCCATCTGGCTGGCGGAAGCGAATATCAACCTTGGCGAGACACTCAAGGATATTCTCGATATGTCGGGCGAAGAGCCGTCGCTGCAGTTACTCCCCGACAAGCAGGCCGATATCGACAATCCCGTCGCTCGCCAAAAAGCCCTTGCAAGAGCGCGACGTGTTCTCGAAATGGTCGGTGACGAACTCCAGAATGCCGGCTGGTATCGCGACGATTGGCTTGATAAGGTCTTCGCTAACGTTGCCAGAGCTTTCGACGCGACATGTGACCGGTGGCGTAATCTCTATCGCGCCGCGCTGAAACAGGCGCGCAACCAGGACGCGATCATCCGCGATGCCTCGCGCAGCCCCGCAGACAAACGCCAGGCCATGCGTCTGCGTACCGAAGCGGAAAGCCAGCTTCGACTGCTCACTGAAATCGAAGACTTCCGCCAGTCGGACTTCTACAGCTATCGCTATTTCGCGACCGAAGGTTTCCTGCCGGGCTATAGTTTTCCCAGACTCCCGATTTCAGCCTTTGTGCCAGCACGCCGCGTTCGACAGCGTGACGAGTTTCTATCTCGCCCGCGCTTTCTGGCCGTGTCTGAGTTTGGGCCGCGCGCGATTATTTATCACGAAGGATCGCGCTATATCATCAATCAGGTCATCCTGCCGGTCGATGATCAGGATTCGCTGACTAGCCAGGTGAAGCAGTGCGGTCATTGCGGTTATATCCATCCGCTGCGCGGAAACGACAACTACGACCTCTGCCAGCGCTGCCGTATGCCGCTTGGAGAGCCACTGAAGGCCCTGCTCCGCATGCAGAATGTCGTTACCAAGCGACGCGACCGGATCAATTCGGACGAAGAAGAACGCCTGCGTATGGGCTATGAAATCCGCAGCGGCGTGCGCTTCCCCGACAACAACGGCCAGCCAGAATATCAGTCAGCGCGGCTGACACGCGGCGAAACCGTGCTGGCCCAACTGACCTACGCCCAGGCGGCGACGCTGTATCGCATCAATCTGGGCTGGCTACGACGCAAGCAGAAAGATCAGTATGGCTTTGTGCTCGACATCGAACGCGGGTACTGGGCGCGCAACGAACAACTGGACGAAAGCCAGGACCCGGCTGACCCGATGTCGAGCCAGGTACGTCGTGTCATTCCGTACGTAGAGGACACGCGCAACGCGCTGCTGATCGAACCTGCGGCCACGATGGACAACGACGTCATGGCCGCCCTGCAAGCCGCGCTCAAGCGCGCGATTGAAACAATCTATCAATTGGAAGACAACGAACTGGCGGCAGAACCACTGCCCGACTCGAGCAATCGTCGCATCCTGTTGTTCTACGAAGCGGCTGAGGGAGGCGCAGGTGTCTTGCGACGGCTGGTTGAAGAGCCACATGCCTTCGCAGCGGTGGCCCGGCAAGCGCTGGAGATCTGCCATTTTGACCCGGATACCGGCGCGGACCTGCGACGCGCGCCGAGATCGACGGAAGACTGCGAAGCCGCCTGCTATGACTGCCTGCTCAGTTACAGCAACCAGCGCGAGCACGCGATCCTCGACCGGCATCTCATCCGCCAGACGTTGCTCGACTATGCCAGCGCCGTGGTCGCTGCGAGCCCGACCAGCGCCACGCGCGAAGAACACGTCGAACGACTGTACCGGCTGGCCGGTTCGGAACTGGAGCGGGAATGGCTGGACTACATCAACAGCCGCGGCTACCGGCTGCCCGATGACGCGCAGGTGCTGTTCGAGGACTGCAATACCCGCCCTGACTTCGTTTACCGTCAGGCATACACGGTGGTTTACATCGACGGATCGCACCACGATTATCCACATCGCCAGGAGCGTGACCGGGCCCAGGTTGACTGTATGGAAGACCGGGGGTATACGGTCATCCGCTTTGGCTATCGCGATGACTGGGACGAAATACTGGCTGCGAACCCGCACATTTTTGGAGTGAGAACATGACGTTTGCCGTTGGATCGCTTGTTCGCGTCAGACAACGCGAATGGGTTGTCCTTCCCGACTCGACCGAAGAAGTGCTGCGGCTGCGCCCGCTCGGCGGCACTGATGACGAGATTGCCGGCGTGCATCTTGGCCTTGAATCCGTAGAACCGGCGACGTTTTCGCTGCCCGACCCGAACCAGCCGGGCGACTACCGCTCGGCGCGGCTGCTGCGCGAGGCGGTGCGTCTCGGTTTCCGTTCCAGCGCCGGGCCGTTTCGCTCGTTCGCGCGCATTGCTGTCGAGCCGCGCCCCTACCAGCTTGTGCCGCTGTTGATGGCGCTCAAGCTCGACCCGGTGCGCCTTCTCATCGCCGATGATGTGGGTATCGGCAAGACGATTGAAGCGTGCCTGATTGCCCGCGAACTGCTTGACCGTGGCGAAATTCAGCGCATTGCCGTTCTATGCCCACCCCAATTGGCCGAACAATGGCAAAACGAGCTGCGCGCCAAATTCTATATCGATGCCGAACTGGTCCTGCCGAGCACGGCAACTCGCCTTGAACGTCACACGCGCATGGGCGAGTCGCTGTTCGAGCGCTATCCCTTCGTCGTGGTCTCGACCGACTTCATCAAGTCCGAACGCCGCCGCGATGAGTTTCTGCGCGCCTGCCCGGAATTCGTCATCGTCGACGAGGCGCACACCGTCGCTCACACCACGGACAGGCGCGGCGGACGTCACCAGCGCTTTGAGCTGGTGTCCGCACTGTCCGAAGATCCATCCCGGCATCTCGTGCTGGTGACGGCCACCCCGCATAGCGGCAAGGACGAAGCATTCCGCTCGCTGCTTGCGCTGCTGAAAAAAGAGTTCAGCGATCTGCCGGAAGACCTTTCCGGCCCGGATTATGCGCTTTACCGGCGCGAAGTCGCCCGCTACTTCGTTCAACGGCGGCGCGCCGACATTCGCCACTACATGCAGGCCGATACGCCATTCCCTGAGCGTGAAGCCGCCGAAGAAACGTATACCCTGACAGAGCCATATCGCCGCCTGTTTGACCGGGTCATGCGCTATGCGCGTGAGACGGTTCGCGTACCCGGAGAGACCAAAGCCCGCCAGCGCGTCCGCTGGTGGTCGGCGCTTGCCCTGCTGCGTTCGCTGGCATCGAGTCCGGCGGCGGCAGCGGCGACCCTACGCAACCGCGCCGCCACGGTCGAAGCGGAGACGGCCGAAGACGTGGACGAAATCGGCCAACGCACCATCTTCGATCTCATCAACGACGACAGCGCCGAGGGCGCGGACGTCACGCCCGGCGCTGACCTCGACACCCTCGCGCCCGACAGCAACCGCCGTAGACTGCTGGAAATGGCGCGCGAGGCCGAAGCGCTCAAGGGCGAGCAGGACGCCAAACTGACCAAAGCCATTTCGCTGGTGAAGACGCTGCTGAAGGACGGCTATAACCCGATTGTCTTCTGCCGCTTCATTCCTACGGTCGAGTACGTGGCAGAAGCCCTCCGTGACAATCTGCGCGGCGTCGAAGTCGGCGCGGTGACCGGCTCGCTGCCGCCGGCAGAGCGCGAGCAGCGCGTCCTCGAACTGACACAGGCCAATAAGCGAGTCCTCGTCTGCACCGACTGCCTGAGCGAAGGCATCAACCTGCAGGAAGGTTTTGACGCAGTCGTACACTATGATCTATCGTGGAACCCGACGCGTCACGAACAGCGCGAAGGCCGGGTTGACCGTTATGGACAGGCCAGCCCCAAAGTCCGCGTCGTCACCTACTATGGCATCGACAACCAGATTGACGGCGTCGTGCTCGACGTTCTGCTGCGCAAGCACATGACCATCCGCGAGCGCCTCGGCATTTCGGTGCCGATCCCGCGCGACCCGGCGCAATTAACCGAAGCGATTTTCGAGGGCCTGCTTCTGAAGGAAGACGCCGGTTTCACGGCCCAGTTTCTGCCCGGCTTCGAGGAATACATGAAGCCGATGCAGACGGAGCTTGACCTGCAATGGGAATCGGCGACCGAGCGCGAGAGGCGCTCGCGCACGATGTTCGCGCAGGAAGGCATGAAGGTAGACGAGGTCGCCGCCGAACTCGCGGCTGCGCGGGCGGCGGTCGGTTCCGGCATTGATCTGGCGGCGTTCATGCGTACGGCGGCGCGCATGCACGGCGGTGTCGTCTCGGAAAACGACGCGACTCACTTCGACTTCACCGAAAGCCCGCGCGGGCTGCGCGACGCATTGCAGGGTCAAGTTCGATTCAGCGCCCGGTTTGAGCCGCCCATCCGCGACAACCAGATTCTGCTGACACGCACGCATCCACTGGTCGAGGCGCTGGCGACCTATATCATGAATTCGGCGCTCGACACTTCCGCTGCCGAAGGCGAAGTCTACGCCCGCCGCTCCGGCGCGATCCGCACGACCGCCGTGGAACGACGTACCACGCTGCTCATCGTGCGCTGTCGCTATTACCTGCTCTCGCGTCTTGGCCATGACGAACGTCAGTTGCTGGCGGAGGATAGCCTGGTGCTGGCGTTTGAGGGCGCGCCGGATCAGGCGGAATGGCTGGACGATGCAACGGCGGAACGGCTGCTGCTGCACGAGCTATCGCCCGACGACGAGAATATCCACCCGATGCAGGCGGCGAACTTCATCCGCCGCGTCGTCGATGGCTTCGAGCACATTGCGCCACATCTCGACCGGATCGCGCGCGAGCGCGGCCAGGCGCTGCTCGAAGCGCATACCCGCGTGCGCGAGGCGGCGCTGCGACGTGGCGACCGGCGTGTCCGCTATGACGTTCAGCCGCAACTGCCGCCGGACGTGCTTGGAATCTATGTCTATCTGCCGGCTACGAAACGCTAGCCGAGGGTTTGAAAATGGCTGCTCGTAACAACGACTTCTTCACCACGATTCGCACCGAGGGCGCGCTGCTGCCGCCTGACCTGCTGCGCCGCATCGCCGATGGCGACTCCACGCTCGACGGCCTGCGCCCTACCGACTACCACCTGTCCGGCGAGCGGCTGAATGAGGCGATCAACCGGGCCTGGAACAGCTTGCAGGGCGCGTGGTCAGCGTTTAAGACGGCGCGCGAGAACCTTGCTCCCGGTGACCTCGGCACGACCATCACCCGCGAGCGCTGGCTGCTGCCCCTCTTCCGCGAACTGGACTATGGCCGCCTGCAAACGGCAACGGCGGTCGAGATCGATGGGCGTTCTTACCCGATATCGCACCGCTGGGGAAATGTGCCGATTCATCTCGTCAGCTATCAAATCGACCTCGACAAGCGCACGCCGGGCGTGGCCGGAGCAGCGACCACCAGCCCGCACAGCCTGATGCAAGTCTTCCTCAACCGTTCGGATGACCATCTGTGGGGCTTCGTCTCCAACGGGTTGCGGCTGCGGATTCTGCGCGACAACGTCAGCCTGACGCGACAGGCGTATGTGGAATTCGACCTCGAAGCCATGATGGACGGCGAAATCTACGCCGATTTTGTCCTGCTATGGCTGCTGTGCCACCAGTCGCGCGTTGAGGGCGAGCGACCCAGCGACTGCTGGCTGGAAAAGTGGATGAAGGCGGCTGAAGAGCAGGGCACGCGCGCGCTGGACCAACTGCGCGACGGAGTCGAACGCGCCATCAACGCGCTGGGCGCGGGCTTCATCACTCATCCGGCCAACCGCGCCCTGCGCGAACGCCTGCAATCGGGCGCGCTGGACAAGCAGGAGTATTACCGCCAGTTGCTGCGCCTCGTCTACCGCCTGCTGATTCTGTTCGTGGCGGAAGACCGCGGCCTGCTCTACGACCCGAACTCGACCGAAGCCGCCCGCGCCCTCTACGTCGAGTCATACTCCACGCAGCGGCTGCGCCGGATTGCCGAACGCATGCGCGGGACGCAGCACGCCGACCTGTACGAGAGCCTGCGGCTGGTGATGCGCCTGCTGGGTGGGGAAGCCCCCATCCCCGGCTCTTCCCCCACTGCTTCGCAGGGCTTACGCGCAGGGGAAGGGAAGCCAGCCTCAAGTGGCTCTAAAGTCCCTCCACCTGAGGGAGAGGGATTTAGGGTGGGGGCCGCCACCCTCGGCCTGCCGGTGCTGGGCAGCTTCCTGTTTTCCGACGAGGCAGTGGCCGACATCATCGACTGCCAGATCGCCAACGCCGACCTGCTGGAAGCCGTGCGCGCCATTGGCTTCGTCGAAGACAAGAGCGTACGCAAGCTGCGCCAGATTGACTACAAGAACCTGGGGCCGGAGGAACTGGGCAGCGTTTACGAGAGCCTGCTGGAACTGCACCCGCAGATCAATATTCCGGCGCGCACGTTCGCGCTGGCGACCGCCGGAGGCAACGAGCGCAAGACGACCGGCAGCTATTACACACCGACCTCGCTCATCAGCGTGCTGCTCGATTCGGCGCTCGACCCGCTGATTGCGGAGGCTGTGAAAGGCGACGGAAAGGCCCCCATCCCCGGCCCTTCCCCCACTGCTTCGCAGGACCTACGCGCAGGAGAAGGGAAGCCAGCCTCAAGTGGCTCTAAAGTCCCTCCACCTGAGGGGGAGAGATTTCGGGTGGGGGCCACAACCACAGCCGAGGAACGCCTGCTCAACCTCAAGGTCTGCGATCCGGCGTGTGGCAGCGGCCATTTCCTGATCGCCGCCGCGCACCGTATTGCCAGAGCGCTGGCATCCGTGCGAACCGGCGACGAGGAACCCTCGCCGGAGGCCACCCGCCAGGCGCTACGCGACGTTATTGGCCGCTGTATTTACGGCGTCGATATCAACCCGATGGCGGTTGAGCTGTGCAAGGTCAACCTGTGGCTGGAGGCGCTGGAACCGGGCAAACCGCTGTCGTTTCTGGAACACCGCATCAAGCAGGGCAACAGCCTGCTTGGCACGACGCCCGCGCTGATGGCGCAGGGCATTCCCGACGACGCCTTCAACCCGATCGAAGGCGACGACAAAGCGGTCGTCAGCAAGTACAAGAAGCAGAACCGCGAAGAGCGCAGGCAGCGCGAAGCCGGCGTTTACCAGCAGTCGTTGTTCGCCGCGCCGCCTGCCGACTACGCCCGCCTGAGCGCCGGGATCGCCGCGCTCGACGCGCTTGACGACGACACGCTGGACGGCATCCGCGAGAAGGAAGCGCGTTACCGCAAACTGGCCGAGGACGAGGAATACCAGAAAGCCCGCGGGCTGGCGGACGCCTGGTGCGCCGCCTTCGTCTGGGAAAAGGCCGCTACAGCCCCCATCCCCAGCCCTTCCCCCACTGCTTCGCAGGGCTTACGCGCATGGGGAAGGGAGTCACAGGAAGCGTCTCTTAAAGTCCCTCCACCTGAGGGGGAGGGATTTAGGGTGGGGGCCGCCCCGCCGCCCATGACCGACCTGCTCTACCGCCGGCTGGAGCAGGACCCGCTTGCGCCCGCGCTGGCCGATGTCCGCGCCTACATCGCCCGGCTGAAAGAGCAGTACAGCTTCTTCCACTGGCATGTCGAGTTTCCCGACGTGTTCCACGTGCCGGACGACCCGGCGCAGGCCGAGAACGAGCAGACCGGCTGGAGCGGCGGCTTTAGCTGCGTGCTGGGCAACCCACCGTGGGAGCGCATCAAGATTCAGGAGAAGGAGTGGTTTGCCGAGCGCGCGCCGGAGATTGCCGCCGCGCCGAACACCGCTGCCCGCCGGCGCATGATCGCCGCTCTCGAAAAAGACAACCCGGCGCTGCTGGCCGCCTTCAACGCGGACAAGCGCCAGGCGAAAGGCGAGAGCCATTTCGTGCGCGTTTCGGGGCGCTATCCCCTGTGCGGGCGTGGCGACGTGAATACCTATACCATCTTTGCCGAATCGAGCCGCCAGATTGTGGATGCTGCCGGGCATGTCGGCATGATCGTGCCGTCTGGCATCGCCACCGACGACACGACCAAGTTCTTCTTTCAGGACTTGATGGAATCGCGCTCGCTCGTCAGCCTGTACGACTTCGAGAACCGCGAAGGGTTGTTCCCTGCGGTGGCCAGCCTTATGAAGTTTTGCCTGTTGACGATGGCTGGCCCGGCACGCCCCGTGAAACGCGGCGCGGAGTTCGTCTTCTTCGCGCTCAACGTGGGCGACCTGGACGACAAGGAGAAGCGCTTTACCCTGTCTGCCGAGGACATTGCGCTGCTGAACCCGAACACGCGCACCTGCGCCACGTTCCGCAGCCGCCGCGACGCCGAACTGACGAAAGCGATTTACCGCCGGGTGCCGGTGCTCATCAAGGAAGGCCCGCCTGAAGAAAACCCGTGGGGCATCTCGTTCCTGCGAATGTTCGATATGTCTAACGACTCGCACCTGTTCCGCACGCGCGAGCAGCTTGAGGCACAGGGCTACCGGCTGGTGGGCAACCGCTTTGTGGCCCCCACCCTAAATCCCTCCCCCTCAGGTGGAGGGACTTCAGAAACCTCGTCTTATATCGCGGATTCAACTTCCGACTCCCTTCCACCTGAGGGGGAAGGGCCGGGGAT
>Ga0207864_1001728_pt1 | contig 22976 bp, 18 predicted proteins | sample HigsolmetaAR202D_FD_184834 | JGI IMG/M metagenome (GOLD analysis project Ga0207864, IMG submission 184834) | Ionic liquid and high solid enriched microbial communities from the Joint BioEnergy Institute, USA - AR20-2-D (SPAdes) (version 2) ... | reverse complement strand
AGGTCGTAAGTTTGGAAGACGCCGCCGTAGGGGGATCCGAGGAAGGTAAGATCCATACGACCGGAGGAATCGAAGTCAATGCCCTCAATGAAGGGGCCGGCTTTCAATACAAGCGCTGATCCTGACCCTTCACGCGATTCCAAGGGAACAGTATGCCCCAGCCCCACCCAGCCGGTGGCCCAGGTACTATTTATATCCGCGCTTCCGCTGAGGCCGAATCCCGGCTTATCAGCTGACCAGCCGGTGCCGAAAGTGGGATCCTCCCTCAGCAGCGTCGCCCCGACCAGATTGATGTCTGCGCCGATCTCAAGCGAGCCCTCGGACTGAGCCTCTGCCCATGAGCCCGCAACTTCGCCAAACACGAACCGGTAGCTTAGCACAGAAGGAATGCCGAAGACAGACATGGAGCTGCCAAGCCCATATTCCAATCCAATGCCGCCCCCCCAGTACTGAAGGCTGTCGCTGAATGAGAACGCCATCGTCTCGTTTGTGCCTGTGCGGATGGTGCCTATGCCGGGGCTCGAGGCAACCTCTTGAAACGAAGTCCTCACGTAACCGCCGATCGTCAGGCAAGTGTCAGTTCCAGGAATATAAAAAAGACCGGTGCCGCATCCGCCCGGCAACATCCCGATGTTTGAGGGCGGCACTTCATCCAGTTCATCAGCCAGACGCTCCAATTCGGTCAGGCGGCGACGCAGAAGTTCGACGTCCGCGCGCTTTCCCTCAAATTCCGCCAGTTTGAGCTGAAAACGCACCCGTTCTATCTCGTCGAGAAGCCTGTCGTATTCAGTATCTTGTTCACGGTCGAGAACTGGTTGCCGTACCAGCCTTCTTTGTTCTGCGCGCTCACGTTCGGCGACAATTTCCCGGATAATCTCTGCATTCCTCCGGTCGATTTCCTGCAGCCGCTTCAGCACGATTCGCTCCACAGCTACATCTTTGTAAAGCGCCAACAAGAGATTGTTTATGTCTCTAAGGTTCAGGCGTTGTTTATCTATTAGCTCCTGAAAACTTTCCGTTGTTACATTTTTTATGTGAACTGTCATACCTTCTATGGTCAGATCAGCGACAAAACCAAGTCCCCTAGCAACCCTTCGCAGCGATTGATCGACTAACCGACTTACCATAAACCTAGCAAGCTTGGTGCCTTGGATGATTCCTTCATCGGCCTTGCTACCTTTCGCTATTTTTTCGACTTCAGCCTTCGCCTCAGCCTGCATATTCTCAAGCTCGTCAATGGTCGTTCCGAGCTCTTTGGCAACTTCCTCGAATTGCTTGATCTGCGCCAGCCGCTCGCTGATCCGCAGATTGACCGAACGGAGTGATTCCTGAATCGTTCTGCGTCCACCGATCTCGCGCGCTTCCCGTTCGAGCAATTCTCGCTCATTCTGAAGTTGTTCTATTCTCGTCGGCGGTGGAAGCGGCGGCAGCCCTCCCGGCAACGGTGTTTCGGCCCCAGCGCCAGACGCCACAAAAACAGTTGATAACGCCAGCACCGTAATATACGGAAGCTTCATCATCGTCCCCAAGCCCATTAGCTGAACTACCCCACAGTCCTCCTAAGCATATTTTCTATACTTTTTTGCAAGGGCGCACAATGCTCAGATTGCCGAAACCTGTTGAGATTTATCGGAGCTGACATCGGAAAGATGAGCAGCAATGACGCTGGAGATCTCTAATTACCGGTCAAGGTCGGCTTGAAGGATGATCTTCAGCGGAACGACGGCGCTGTGATGCGATGACGACTTTGGATTTCGACGGCCGGACGGCCTCATCGCGGTGCCGCATCATGCGGCCGCCGCTCTTTTTTCGTGCCAGACGTATCGGGTGATGTTGTAGGGGAGATTGGCCATGCCGATCTTCATCGTCGCTCTTGCGATGCCGATGGTCTTTACGAACAGGCCCATCCTGGCTTACTGGTAAGCGAAGACGTGCTCTACATGAGCTCGGATCTTTGATCGCCGGCCATTGGCTCTGGCGGTCGCTTCGCTCATCGGGCGCCCCTTCGGCTTCTTCTGATGGGTATCGCTGACAAAGCCGTTCCTGTCGAGCCAGGCCTCATTCTTCCTGGAGCGATAGGCCGTGTCGGCCCATACGGTTGAGCCTGTGTTGGGTCGCCTGACCACGTTGCGGAGCTGCGCACCGTCATGGGCGGCGGCATGCGTGACCGTCCAGCCGCGAATGAAGCTGTGTCGCCGGTCGATCGAGGCATGGTTCTTGTAGCCGAAGATGGGAACGGCGAAGGCTCATTGAAGCCAACCTCATCGCGAAGATCGCTGAGCCGAAGCGAGAACTGGCGCATGGCCGCATGCGTCGTGGTGACATTGTACAGGTTACACATTGCTGAAGGTGCAAATGTGGGGCCGTGCCGTTTTCGCCGCGGGTGACGTCAAGGACGAGGATTACGCCGAAGCCCTGGTAGAGCTCGCCACGAAGGAGTTTGGCGCGCTTGATGGTGCGTTCAACAACGCCGGCATCGTCGGCACAATGCAGGCGGTCCCCGACATGAGCGTCGGTAACTGGAATGATGTCATCTCAGTAAACCTGCCGGCCGCGTTCCTGGCTGCGAAAGCCCAGATCCCCGTGATGAGGAAGAAGGGAGGCGGTTCAATCGTCTTCACGTCCTCCTTCGTCGGCTTCGGCAATGGTGGCATGCCCGGAATGGGAGCCTATGCCGCCTCCAAGGCCGGATTGATTGGGCTAGTTCAGTCGCTGGCCTCCGACCATGCTCACGAGGGTATCCGCATCAACGCGTTGTTGCCGGGTGGCACGATTACCCCGGCGGCCGGCGAGGGTAATCCGGATGTGCTGGCATATATCTCCAACCTGTATCCGATGAAGCGAATGGCGAAAGCGAAGAGATTGCGCAAGCGGCAGTCTTCCTACTTTCCGATCGTTCGAGCTTCATGACGGGCAGCCCATTGATTACAGACGGCGGAATGTCCGTTCGGCTAACATAATGGTTACCTATCTCAGCCGCGTGGTTCAATGACCACGCGGCAAGAGGATTCGCAGCGTACCTGATCCTGTGGGAGCGCATCGGCGGGAATTCCGCGTCCCAATTTGTCGCTTTCATCAACGTCCAGGGCAAAGCCGAGCGTCTGCTTCACACCCCGATCGGGCGAGAACGAACCCTCAATTACCGCTCTCGGAGGGAAGTCGTGCGGGCAGGTTGGGGGCCGAAAGCGGACAGTCTGCTATTGATCATTGCTTCGCGGTGAACTGCCGTCTCGATCTCGAAATCTGGGTCGCCGTCGAGTTTGTCGAGAAGCTCTATCAGTCGCTCGATCTCGGCCTCAATCGCGGCACGATCGGGCCAGGACCAATCGCGCGGTAGTTCAGCCCGCCCCCTGCACCAACCTGCCCTGCGGAAATAGCTACCTGTGCGGGCAAGCTCGTCGAGATCGGGCATGGAGTAATTGAGCTTGATGCCGCGGGCGCGGATGGCATCGATGATGGAAAACCAGTCGGACGATTGCGGGCGCTGGAAGCGAATGCCGTAGTAACCGCCCAGAGCTCGCAGCTGCTTCAGCGATCGATTCGGAAATGCGCGCGTGATGCTGACATTTCTCGGCAACAACCCAACGAACGTGCACGCACAGTTGTTCATCGTGACCAACCCGGGGAGTGGCTTCGAAAACTCTACCGATATCTCCGGCAACCGAGAGGGACGAGCAACGATCGCTCGCGGAATGGAGCAGGCTAGGCAGATGATCGCCGGCGCTTAGCTATTGCTTGGCAAATTCTGCCGCGTCTCCTGAAGGCATTGATGAACGTCTCTGAGCGTTCGGTAAGAACCGCTGGTCAAGTCCGAGAACGCGGCGCGCCTTGACCGCCATCATCCTATGGCTTTATCAATCCTAAAACACAAGGCAGGGGAGCTACCCTTCATGAAGGCCGTTCTTGGCTCAGCCGCTGTTTCGCTTGCGATTGCCTCACTGTTTTCGTTTGCTGCGCATGCAGATGGTGGGTTCGACGTCGTCACTCTCGGCGCCAGGGGCGGCATCGAGGATGGCAACCTGAGTGCCTTCATGGTCGCGCCGGCGGGTGACCCGCGCGCCGTAACCTGTGACGCAGGCTCCTTGGTGAACGGTTTGCGCGTCGCTGACGCCAAGGGCGTGTTTGACGGCGTAAGGGTTCCGGAGGATTCTCCCTACACGCGCATCGGCTATGTGCTGACCGAACAGATCAAGGGCTACCTGATTACACACGCCCATATGGATCACCTGGCCGGATTGGTTATCGCTTCACCCGACGACAGCAACAAGCCGATCTATGCGCTGGCCTCTGTCAACGAGCGTATCCAGCGCAACTATTTCAATTGGGAGGCCTGGCCGAACTTCGGCACGGCGGGGAAGGAGCCGCACCTGAAGAAATACGAGCTTCGAGACCTGCCGGCCGGCGAGAAGACCATGATCGACGGGACCGCGATGCAGGTCACGGCATTTCCGCTGTCTCATTCAGGTGTGGAATCCACGGCCTTCCTGATCGAGAGCGGCGACAATGCCCTACTGTGCTTTGGCGACACAGGTCCGGACACAGTAGAGAAGACGACGCGGATGCGGGATGTGTGGGCAGCGGTTGCGGAGCGCGTGAAGCAGAAGCAGCTGCGCGCAATCATCATCGAGGTGTCCTACACCAATACGCAGCCTGACGAGTTCTTGTTCGGGCACCTGACCCCAAACTACCTGATTGCATCACTGCAGGAACTCGAAGCCATGGCCGGGCCGGGATCATTGACGGACCTGCCGGTCGTGATCAGCCACATCAAATACTCGCTGAAGAAGGGTGAAACACCCCAGGAAACCATACTGCGTGAGTTGCAAGCAGCGAACTCACCGGAGGTCCGTTTCATTGTGCCAGAGCAGGGTCAAGCTTGGCAGTTCTGAACAGCTGTGTTGTGCGCCGGGTTCGGTGCAATTGAGCCGCACCAAATAGCATTCTGACCCGAAAGCGCGAGCTACAGCGGCGATGATGTACCATTGCAAATGCCTTCTAGGCTGTGTGGACGGATTGCCGCATGAAGAGAGGCGAGAATTCCTCTGAGGGGATTTGTCTGATTCATGGAGAGCCGACTGATTTGGAGGTCGGCGATGTCCACGAAGATGACAGAGAAGGATTGGATGGTGGCGCTGGAGGTGTTCCGGGCCTCACTGCCGTGCCGTGGCGACAAGGGTCGCGACGACCGGCTGTTTCTGGAAGCGATGCACTATTTCTCGGTTCACAACATCACCTGGCGGGCGCTGCCGGAGCGGTTCGGCAAATGGAACAGCGTATGGAGACGCTTCGGCCGGTTGAGCAAGGCAGGCGTGTTCGAGACCTTCTTCGACCATCTGGCTTCGCTGTCATCCTCGGCGCATCTGGTCCAGATATTCAGCTCGACCATCGTGCGCGCCCATGTCTCGGCAGCAGAGGCAAACGGGGGCAGAAGGGTCAGGCGCTCGGCCGCTCACGCGGCGGCTTCTCCACCAAGATCCACCTGAAGACCGATTTCGACGGCCACCTGATCGCCTTCGACCTAACCGGCGGTGAGAAGGGCGATGCACCGCATTTCCCGATCCTGCCCGGGCTCGGCCCCGATGTCGATCCGAGGGCGGCCGTTGCCGATAAGGGTTACGCCAGCAAGGCCAACCGACAAGCGGCGCGGTCACGGGGCATCATCCCCGTTATTCCGCGAAAGGCCAACGAAAAGGGCAAGCCGGGCTTCTTCGCAAAGGCCATCTACAAAGGGCGTGCGCGTATCGAGCGGGCGGTCGGAAAGCTCAAGCGCTTCAGCGTCTCGTCCTACGATGCGAGAAGACGAAGCGGGAACTTCGCATCCATCGTCGCACTCGCAGCCGGTTTCACCTTGGTCAAATCCGTCCACATTAAACAAGAGTAAGTCAAATTCAAATCTTTGCCTGCTTCAGAGCGGCCGCGAGGTCTATCACAATTTTGGATTTCTTTCGCATTGGGAACAGCATCAATGTGCGGAAACTTACCGAAGGCTTCATGGGCCGGAGGGTGAGTCCTCTCTCGACAAAGCCTGTCGCCGTGATTGGATCAACGATACCACATCCGACACCGGCCAGTACAAGCGCGCATATCGTCGATGAATATGCCGTTTCGACCACGATCTCAGGTCTTACCCCATGATCGAGAAAGATAGCTTCGGCTTCACGCCGGGTCGTGTCCTCCGGGGACAGCGCAACGAAGGGTACACGATGAAGATGATGGGGGACAATCACGTCCACTGCCGCAAGCGGGTGCCCCGGTGGTATAGCCACTGACGCCGCGATTTCCGCAAAAGGTTCTGCCTCGACACCGCTCACATCGATTTCATCGGCGGTAACGGCAATATCGATCTGATGCGCGGCCACCATGTCGCGAATGGCGGACGATCCCGCAACATGGAGAGAGATAGCGACATGTGGATGTTTCTTGCGAAAGTTCGCGATGGCGTGAGGTATTAGGTTCGTGCTGAAGGCTGAAAGGCAGGCAAGACGGATGTCGCCTGAGCCGTAGTCCCGAATTCGCGCAGCCGCGCTTCTCAGTTTTGCGAGGCCAGCCAGCGAAAGCTGCACCTCTCGAAAGAACAGATGTCCCTCCGCCGTTGGCGTGAGGCGACCCTTTTCCCTATCGAAAAGCCTGAATCCTATCGAGCGCTCCAAGGTCGCAACCGCTTTGCTGACAGCCGGCTGCGAAATGCCCAATGCCTCCGCCGCGCGCGACGTCGTCCCATAGGTCATGACAGCTTGGTAGGCTTCAATCTGACGGATGTCCATGAAGCGCCTCTATAATCGAATGGAATAGAACGCAGCGATCTTCATATTGGACAGAATAGGATCCGGCATGTCAAATTTTGCTTGGTCTGGCGAAGAGGAGCGTGATGCGGAACGAGACCAAGTGCCTTACCATCCCCCCTGTCAGCCTTGAGGGCTACGATAGTCTTACAGTGCCGGTCTATCGTGCCTCCACGATACGCTATCCAGACGCGTCGTCCTTCGCAGCCCGCTTTGAACGCGACACGGACGGATACACCTATGGGCTCTACGGAACGCCGACGCACCGGTATTTGGAATATAAGATCACCGAGTTGGAGGGAGGCGCTCGAACTATACTGGCACCTTCCGGCCAAGCTGCGATCACGAACACCCTTCTGGCTCTCCTGCATGCCGGCGAAACAGTTTTGATCCCCGATACGGTTTACGGGCCGGTCCGGGATTTTGCGCAGAACGAGCTCCGGGCGCTCGGCATCAGGGCCGTGTTCTATGATCCATGCGATCTCAAGGCACTTGCATCGCTTCTCGATGATCAAACCCGATTGGTCTGGGTGGAATCCCCCGGCTCGGTCACCATGGAGGTTCAGGATCTTCCGGCCATTGTGGAGATGGCGCATGCGAAGGGCGCGCTCGTCGGATGCGACAACACCTGGGCCTCCCCCTTGAACTGTAGGCCGCTCGATCTCGGAGCGGACATCGTCGTTGAGGCGCTAAGTAAGCATTTCTGCGGCCATTCGGATGTTCTGATGGGATCCGTGACCCTACGCGACCCAGGCTTGGGTCAAAGGCTGAAAGCCGCATTCGGCCGTATCGGCATCGGGGTTTCTCCGGATGACTGCGTGCTTGTTCTGCGTGGCATTGAGACATTGGCGGTCCGGCTTAAGCGGGCGGCCATGACTGCCCGCGCTATCGCCGACTGGCTGGAGCGGCATCCACTTGTTGAGAAGGTGTACTTTCCAGCCCTTCCGGGCAGTCCCGGCCATGAGATATGGAAGCGCGATTTTGCCGGGTCATGCGGCGTACTGACCTTCTCGTTGGTCAACTCCGTGAATGCTGGGATCATCAAGGCGCTCGATGCACTGAAGCTGATTAGTATCGGAGCGTCCTGGGGCGGCACCAAGAGCCTGATTGCACCGACTTCCCTGAGAGATTTGCGAACGGTGAAACCGTGGATCGGGCCGGATTATCTGCTGCGTCTGAGCATCGGGCTCGAACATCCCGACGACATCCGGGAGGATCTTGAGCTCTTCTTTTCTTCCTTGGAAGCGACTGCAGGAGAACCGAACGCGCGCGATGGCACAGGCAGGATGGTGGAACGGAACAAGCAAACCTTGGCAGAGGAAATGCCACTCAAGTCTAGATCGGAGCTTTCGTGACTGCTCCGGATGTTTGGAAGTCGCCGAGGGGAAGGCGAAGCAACAGGGAGAGAAATCATGCAAACGATCAGCTGGATGACTGCGGTTTCCAAAGCTGCCTTTATGACCGCCCTGGTCCATGCAGGAGTGGCATCCGCGCAAGGGTATGACACCTCCACGGTAGAGGTGAGCGAGGCTTTGGCAGCACGCGTTCCATCCGCCATGCGAGCCGCGGGAGTGCTGGTGGGCGGATCGGACAATGACTACGCACCGTGGGAATATCTTGCTGGTGAAGATGGCCAGACCCCGGAGGGGATCGACATAGATATCGGCAATGCCATCGCGGCAAAGCTTGGCCTAAAGTACGAATCTCGTACCGCCCAGTTCACGACCATCCTGCCATCGCTGGGAACCAATTATGACATCGGCTTATCGGCGTTCTCCATAACCGAAGAGCGAAAACAGGTCGTCAATTTCGTTTCCTATGCCGCAACTGGTAACGAATGGATTGTCAAGGCTGGCAATCCAACTGGATTTGACCCCAGTGATATTTGCGGCCGCCAGATCGCGGTGCAGAGCGGAAGCCGTCACGAGGAGCGGCTGCACTTGATAAATCAGGAATGCATTTCGCGCGGCAAGCCGGAAATGACATTCCTGCCGTTCAAGACGCAGACCGAAGCCGTTACGCGCGTCGCTACGGGCGGTGCCGATGCAACTGTTACAGGCAGTGCTACCGCGCTCTACGCCGCATTCGTCTCAAATGGCGCTCTCGAAACCATGCGCCCGGTGGGTGAACTCCTGGATGTCAGGGGCCTCAATGGTATCGCAATTGCCAAGGACGACATGGAGCTGACACAGCTCATTGCTGACACGCTGAACGAGTTGATCGGGGAAGGCACCTACAAGGCCATACTGGATGCCTGGGGCATGGGTGCCGTTGCCGTCGAGGAAGCCCTCATCAATCCCGTGGAGGAGCATTGATGTGGCGGAGCACAGTGCAGGGCTGAAAATGGGAAGCCGCCTGTCAGCGTCTGAGGCTACGGCGCATGCAATTCCGCGCAACCATGTGGTGCCTAGGCGCTATCCGGGGCGCGTCATCGCCGTTATTGTCATCCTGATCCTCGCGCTGCAGGCTGGCAAGGCGGTAGCGACAAACCCCAATTTCCATTGGGAAGTCTATGCAGAGTACATCTTTTCACCCACGGTTCTGCGTGGCGTAGGCTGGACTCTCCTGCTCACAGTAGTGGCCATGGGTATCGCAATACCCTTGGCCCTAACCCTGGTTGTCATGCGCGAAAGCATCAATCCGATCCTTCGGGGAGCGGCTTGGTGTTGGGTGTGGTTCTTCCGCGGGACGCCGGTCTACACCCAGCTGGCCTTCTGGGGCCTTTTTGCGGTCCTTTTTCCCAGCATCTCCGTTTCGATTCCGTTCGGACCAGAACTTGTCAGCATAGAAAGCCGCTGGATCGTAACACCGGCCGTTGCCGCCATCATTGGCTTGAGCTTCAATGAGAGCGCGTACCTGACGGAAATTTTCAGAGCCGGCTTTCGCGCTATCGATCCAGGTCAGATCGAGGCAGCGCAAGCCATCGGCATGTCCCGGCCAAAGATCTGGACGCGCATCCTCATTCCGCAAGCGATGCGCATCATCATCCCGCCGACAGGCAATGAGACCATCGGAATGCTGAAGATGACGTCGCTGGTGCTGGCGGTGCCGTTCACTCTCGACCTTACCTTTGCCACCAACGCGATTGCCAACCGCACCTACTTGCCGGTCCCGCTCCTGCTGGTGGCGGCCACGTGGTATCTGGTGATTACGTCAGCGCTCATGGTTGGACAGTATTACCTTGAGCGTTACTACGGGCGCGGGCAGGGCCCTGTCCTTGGAAAAGGAGGGCAGCACTGATGGACGGGGCAGCGGTAAATCCGGCCGTCGAAGTGCGGGACGTTCACAAGTTCTATGGCGATTTCCACGCTCTGCGTGGCGTGAATCTAAAAATCGCCAGGGGTGAGGTGTGTGTAGCCATCGGACCATCGGGTTCCGGGAAATCAACGCTCCTGCGCTGCATCAATCAGCTGGAGACAATCTCCGCCGGACGGATCTATTTGAACGGAGAACTACAGGGATACCGGGAAATAAACGGAAAGCTCTATGAACTTTCGCCCAGGCAGATTGCCCAGCAACGGCGGCGCACCGGAATGGTCTTTCAGCGTTTCAATCTGTTCCCGCACATGACAGCACTCGAGAACACCATCGAGGGTCCGGTGCAAGTCAAGCGTCAAATCAAAGCGGAGGCAATAGAGCGGGGAATGGCTCTGCTTGAGCGTGTGGGCATGAGCGGCCTGGAGAAGCGCTACCCCAACCAGCTTTCCGGCGGCCAGCAGCAGCGCGTGGCCATTGCTCGTGCCTTAGCCATGGATCCGGAGGTCATGTTGTTCGATGAACCAACTTCGGCCCTTGATCCCGAATTGGTGGGAGAAGTCCTTGACGTCATCAAAGATCTGGCACGTACCGGAATGACAATGATGCTTGTCACCCACGAAATCGGCTTCGCACGCGAAGTTGCCGATCAACTGGTCTTCATGGACAACGGGATGATCGTTGAAAGCGGCAGCCCTTACGACGTCCTTACCAATCCCCAGGAAGCCCGAACACAGGCGTTCCTTTCGAAGGTCCTCTAGCGGCCCGGAGCATCATGGAACCGATTTCACCAAGACCTGTCATGAGCAGACTGGAAGCGATACTTGCGAAGGTCGATGCTAACATGCCCACGTCAATTGCCGGGTTGAAGCATCTCCTGACGTTCCCTTCCGTTTCCAGTCAGCCAGACTGCAAGGCGGGCATTATCGCATGCGCAAAATGGCTCCAGACACAGTTGGATGATCTAGGCTTCAACGCCGAAGTCGCGGAGACCGAGGGCCACCCCCTTGTCCTTGCACGAACACCATCCCCTGGCGGTGCTCTGAGGGCACTTTTCTATGGGCATTACGATGTACAGCCGGCTGAACCAATCGAAGCTTGGCACTCTCCGCCCTTTCAACCCATGATTAGGGAGGAGGAAGGCCTAACCCGCATTTACGCGCGTGGCGCTTCCGATAGCAAAAGCCAGCTCTGGTCAGTCATTGAAGCCTTTCGCGCTTGGAAGTTTGTTGCGGGCGATCTCCCACTCGAAGCCGTTGTCGTGCTCGAGGGGGAGGAAGAGATTGGCTCGCCGAGCCTGGCGCAGATCGTCGAGCGCTATCGCGATCTTCTGTCCTGTGACGTGGCTTTCATTTGCGATAGTGATATGTGGACATCCACACGTCCGGCCATTACGACGCGTCTTAAGGGCCTTTTCCACGAGAAAGTGACCATTCACGCCCCGAATGGCGATCTTCATTCCGGTCATTTCGGCAATGTGGCGATGAACCCGGTGCGCGTGCTGGCCGGGATTCTTGCCTCGATCCACGATGAGCGGGGGCAGGTAGCAATAGAAGGCTTCTATGAAGGGGTCCGTCCCCTGCCCGCGGCGTTGCGCGAGCAATGGCAATCACTTGATCCCGCGGAAGCCCTGGCGGGGGTTTCGACAGAGGGCGGACCAGAGTGGGACGCGTGCGGGCCTTTTGAACTCATATGGGCACGGCCGAGCATCGACTTAAACGGCATTGTTGGCGGAAATACCGGGCCTGGCGAGCGATCGGTCCTGCCGGGATCGGCCACGGCGCGCCTGTCGTTTCGCCTGGTGGATGGGCAGAGCCCTGAGCAGGTCCGCTCGATTTTCCGCCGCTTTGTGGAGGCCAATCTCCCTCAGGGGGCCCGTGCAGAATTTGAAGGACAAGGCGGAACATCGGCGGTATTGGTCAATGAAAACAGTCCTTACATTGCTGCAGCCGCCCGCGCCCTTGAGGCCGAATGGGGGGAACCTACCCTGCTTAAGGGGTCGGGCGGGACCATACCGATAGTAGAACTCTTGATGAGAGAACTTGCTGTCGTCGACTGCATCGTCACCGGATTTATTCTAGCCGATGATGCCATCCACGCACCGAATGAACGATATGATGCAAATCGACTGCGTAAAGGGATTCGAAGTTGGGTGCGCATCATCGACGAAGTCGGAAAGTTATAGGCGCAAAGCGAAACCGCAAGCGCGCTTGGACTTCGTGATGGCTGTCAAGCGCCTGGAAGCCGCCCAGGTCGCCCCTCAAGTGTGAATGAACGCTGTGTGGTCGCGTGGCGCGGCCTGGCCCAAGGGGCGCTACCCCTCTGGACTCCTGCCGCCCACCCCGTGGCTTGACCCCATAGGGTGGTCCGGTTTCAATCATAGTGCATGATCGGCTTTGGGGCTATTGCCTGGGCAGATGACGGTGCTGCTCCGCTTGCTGGCGCAGGCCAGATGACGGCCTCGGTACAGCCTTGGCGATGAACTCCGGGACGTTGTCGGAACGGACATGGCCGGGCACACCACACAGGATGAACAGGTCCGACAGGGCGTCGATGACGTCGGTCGAGTTGAGCTTGCGATTGATGCGGATTGCAAGGCATTCCCTGGTGAACTCGTCGATGATGTTGAGCATGCAGAATCTCCTGCCATCGTAGGTCCGACCCTCGACGAAGTCATAGGACCAGACATGGTTAGGGTGGTCGGGCCGCAGCCGGACGCACAATCCGTCCTTCAGCCAGAGGCGACCCCTCTTCGGTTGCTTGTGGGGAACCTTGAGCCCCTCCCGCCGCCAGATCCGTTCGACACGCTTGGCGTTCACCGTCCAGCCCTCGGACCGCAGCATCGCCGCGATCCTGCGGTAGCCGTAGCGCGCCCATATCGGGAAGCAAGCCGGATGATATCGGCCGCCAACGCATCCTCATCGGCTCGGCCGTGCGGCTTCTTGCGCTGCGTCGAGCGGTGTTGGCCCAGGACCTTGCAGGCAAAGCGCTCCGACACGGAGAACTTCGCCATGACATGATCGACGCAACGGCGGCGGCGAGCGGGGCTCAGAAGTTTTGCATTCGCTGCCCTTCGGGTCCCGAGGCAGCCTCTTTCAAGATCAGCTTCTCGAGTGTCAGGTCCGACACCGCCTTGCGCAGCCGGTCATTCTCTTTCTCAAGCTCTTTCAGGCGCTCTAACTGGTCACCCTTCAGTCCACCGAACTCCTTGCACCACCGGTAATACGTAAACTGCGTCACGCCGATCGAGCGAACCGCTTCTCCGACGGATCGGCCTTGCGACAACAACACGTCGACCTGGCGCAGCTTCACCACGATCTCTTCAGGTCTATGCTTCTTCTGGGGCATTCCAACGTCCTCCTACGGCTCAATAGCCTACTTCAGGGAGGACCACTTTTCAGGGGGCAGACCAGGCTCTCCTGGCACGCGACGCAGGCTTTGAGGGAAAGGGCAAGATCAAGGGTGAATTCTATTAATTGAGATAAAATATCAATCCTTTGCCCCATCCGATAGGATTCATCGGTGCGGTACGTCGAAATGGCATCGCGAATCCTACAACCAGAAGATTGAATCCGTCGCTCCCGACCTTCGAGACATCCAAGATTAGGATTCGTAGGAATCCGGGCAGAAATCTCCGGCGAACAACCGCTCTTGGAGAACATTTGGCGTTATGAGCGTTGCCTCAGGGGGCCGGAACTGGCTCGACTGAAGAGGTGGGGAGTGATCGCGATCTATGCGTCGTAGGACGAACTCAAGAGCCCAATGGACATTCGCGTCAGCCGTACAGTGCCAAGGTGTCCAGATCGTCAGCACTAGGACTACACGGCGTATTTGGTGGCTGCTATCCGAAATAGCGCAGCGTGGGTCTAACCGATGACGGAGACCCCGAGGCGGCGTTACCTATGTCTAGCCCGACGCCCTTGTAATGCGTGAAACCATCGGGGCTCGGCAACCACGCTGGGGCTAAGACTTCTGGCCATCGCATTTCCAGGCAGAGGGGCGGAGCAACACAGTCGGATCAGCGATCCGGCAAGCGGTGGCCCGTTAGTGCTGTTGCGTGGTACTTCGTGGACCGAAACCTGAGATCGTTCTCGCAGGCTTAGCTAGCGCCCTTCTCGAAGTGGCTCACCGGCTCACATCATCGGCGGGAAACGCCCGAGTCGCGTTTCAGGAGAGGGAACGAGCAGCTTGAGCTGGATGCCGCGGCGCGAACACGCCGTGCGCCGCTGTGAAAGAATCTTCGCGCTAGGTTTGGGGCTCGGCTCGGTGAGGCTCGTTACTGGCACCCCCAGCCGAAAGCGCTTCGAGAACGTCTCCCCATCGCTTCAGCTCCTCACATAGCTCGTCAAACCGGTTCGATATTACCTGATTTAGGTCCACCATTTGACCTCTTAGAATCAGCCTCTTAGGCTAACTACGCTAACTGCGGGCGGTTTCTGCTCACCTAGCGGGAATATCCCTTCGGTCAGTGAAATCCGACGGGGAAATAGCGCAGATAGAGTTCCGCAAAGATTCCCTTTGCCTCGATCTCCTGCAGCGCATAGTCAATGGCGGTGACGAGATCGGGCAAGTCATGCCGCACAGCGACAGCTAGCCCTTGGCCCAGATATTCCGGCGCGAAATAAGGCCCGCCCGTAAAGGCACAGCAGTGCCGGCCTTCTTCCCCCGCCAGCCAGAACGAAAGCTGCATGCCGTCGCCGAAAACCGCGTCGATCGTACCGTCGGCCACATCCTCAAGCAGCCGCTCGCGGTCGGAATAGGTCACCGGGCGCATTTGCGGGAAGAAGTCGCGCAGCATGGCTTCATGGGCCGTATCCGCCATGACGCCGATCCGCCGGCCGGCAAGTTGTTCATAAATGGGTTCGGCGAAACCCGCCGACCTTCGGGCCACGAAGCGCGCTGGAAAGCGAAGATAGGGACGCGAAAACAAAAGTGTCACCCGCGTTCGCCTCGTGATTGAAAGGCCGGCAATCAGAGCTTCCCCCTCCCCCTCGTCAAGAGCGGCCTCGAGTTCATCGAAGGGAAGCGCCTGAATTTGGCAGCGGTCGAGAAGATCAAGCTCGATGCAGATGGCGCGCGCCAGATCCAGGTGAAACCCGCTCAGCCGGCCTTGCGCATCGAGAAAGCTGAAAGGAAAGAAATCCGTCGTCGTAAGAAACCGCAGGCGTGCAATCTCAAGTTCGGCCTTTGCGACCCCCTGCCTTTCGTCCCAGTAATCGGGCACGGTCTGCGCCCGGCTGGCGCCACTCGCTACCGCGGCCAGAATGAAGCTTGCCAGGATCGCGGCCAATGGACGCATCGCTCTGATCTCCCCTGAATCAATCCTATAACGCCGCTGCACGAAGCAGGAAACGATTGCAATCGATTTCGTTTGCAACCAGGCATTGACGTCTTCGAGATAGTCTATCAAGATGGGCCGTGGGGTCTGTGAGGATGGGACCCGCCGGTAATTGATTTGGGGGGCTGGCGAATGCCAAGGGGAGCCACTAGCCACCGGCGATTGTTCCGGTGCACAAGTAACTTCGAAATCAGCGGGTATATCCATACCACTTATAGCGGAACATTCCTGTTCGTTCCGACCACTTCCTAAGGCGGTCTATTCTCCGCCGTTTCAGCACCGTATGAAGATCATGTCTCCCAACCCGTTTACAATGGGCGGTGCGGGTGTGTCGAACGCTGCGCGCGATCACTCTCGCAATGCGCCTCAAGCAATGGACAGCCACGGTTACGCTCCGTCCAACGTTACCGATTGGCAGCCTATTCTTACGCAACTCGGAGTGGCCGAGCGGGATGTACATGCCGTGGAGTTGCGAGCCAAGCTGGCCGGCGTGCCGTTTCAGGTCGAGCTGATGGCATCAGGGCTCGTGGAAGAGCGGGAGCTCTTTCGCACGCTTGCTGAACACCTGGGCATCGAATTCATGGCCAAGGTCCGGCCTGAAAGTCTTTTCATGCCGGAGCGCCATTGTATGGAGGCTTTGCGCCGCCCGGGGGGCGTGCTGAAAGCCGTCGCCGCGGATGGGGCGCAAACCGTGCTTTTGATCGCGCCGGACCGGCTGGACATCCCGGCGATGCGACGCTTTCTGCAGCGTCACGACCGTGTGGCGAAGCATATCCGGATGGTGCCGCCGTCGGAACTGCGCAGGGCGGTCCAGCTGCGGGCTCGGGAACCCCTGCTGCGCACCGCCGTAAATGGGCTGTTCGAGGCAATGCCGCACCTTTCGGCCCGTTTCGTCCTCAATGCCTGGCAGGGAGTGGCGCTTGGCGCCTTCACCGTTCTTCTGATCACAGGCCTGCTCATGGCGCCAATGACCTCGCTGCTGGCGCTGCATGGTGCCCTTTCGATACTGTTTCTGGGTTGCGTCACGCTTCGTATGGTCGTCGGCCATAGTGTGCGTGAGACACCTCGGCCGGCGCTCACCAAGGCCGTGCGCACTGAAGAGATGCCGGTCTATACGGTTCTCGTGGCCCTCTACAAGGAGGCCGAGGTCGTGCCGGACCTGCTCGTCGCCTTGGGGAGGCTCGTCTGGCCACGCAGCAAGCTGGAAATCAAGCTGGTCTGCGAGAGCGATGACAAGGAAACGCTCACCGCGATCCGGTCACAGGAGCTGCGCTCCTATATCGACGTCATCGAGGTGCCGCCGGGCGGCCCGCGCACCAAGCCCAAGGCATTATCCTACGCGCTGCCCATGTCGACCGGAGAATTCCTCGTGCTCTATGACGCGGAGGACAGACCCCATCCCTTTCAGCTCGTGGAAGCGTGGGAGCGGTTCCGCGAAGGTGACGAGAAGCTGGCCTGCCTGCAGGCGCCGCTTGTCATCTCAAATAGGCACGAGAGCTGGATCTCGGCGATGTTCGGCTTCGAGTATTCAGCTCTGTTTAAAGGCATACTGCCTTGGCTCGCCCGCCGCCACCTTGTCTTGCCGCTCGGCGGCACGTCCAACCATTTCCGCCGCGCGGTGCTGGAGGAAGTCGGAGGCTGGGATCCGTGCAACGTGACCGAGGACGCCGATCTGGGCCTCAGGCTTGCGCGGCTCGGCTACCGCACCGGCACCATCGACTATCCGACCTATGAGGATGCGCCGACCTCGGCCCGGATATGGCTGCCGCAGCGCACACGGTGGTTCAAGGGTTGGGCTCAAACCTGGCTCGTCCACATGCGCAACGCGCGGCAGCTTTATCGCGATCTCGGGCTCGCCTCATTTGTGGTGACCCAGGTTTTGACCGCCGGAATGCTGATCTCGGCGCTTGCCTATTCGGTTTTCGGCCTGACGATCCTCTGGGTCATCGCACGGCTTCTTTTGGGGTATCTCCCCACTCCGCCCAATCTGGCACTCCTCCTGCTCGATATGGTCAACATTGTGTTCGGCCACGGAGCTTTTCTGGCGCTGGGCTGGTGCACATTGCCCGCGACAGAGCGGCGGGGTCTCTGGAAGCTCGTGCTTTGGACGCCGGCCTACTGGATGCTGTTGTCGGCAGCGGCCTGGCGCGCGCTCTGGCAGCTTTACCGCTGCCCGCATGCTTGGGAAAAGACGCCGCACCGGCCGAGCAGGCCGATTAAAAAGACGGTTGCTGATACGCAGCTACGCACACAGCCGTCCGCGCGCCCGTCTCCGCTCTCCCGGATGGCGTAGACGCGCCTTCCGCGCCCGGAGATCCGTGCGTGCATCAGCTGTTCGCGCCGGAAGGCGCGGCCTGCCCGGCGGGCGTCCGGGTGCCGTAGCGCATGATCTCGAAGCGGGCCGAAAGCGCGTCATAAAGCAGTAGCCGTCCGACCAGTGGCTCGCCCACGCCGGTAATCAGCTTGATGACCTCCATCGCCTGCAGGCTGCCCATGACACCGGTCAGCGCGCCGACAATGCCCGCCTCCGCACAAGTTGGAACGACTCCCGACGGAGGAGCCTCGGGGAACAGGTCGCGATAGGACGGGAGCGGCGCGCCCGTCGGCCCAAGCTCATACGGCTTCAGCACCGTCAGTGATCCGTCGAAGCGGCCCACCGCCGCCGTCACGAGCGGAACTTTCTGTTCCGCGCAGGCATCGGCCAATACGTATCGCGTTGCGAAATTGTCCGAGCCATCGACGACGATATCGTATCGCGCGATAAGCGGCCCGGCGTTTCCGGCATCGAGGCGCAGAATATGCATCTCGACCGTCACATGCGGGTTGAGCCGGCGGATTGCCTCCCGGGCGCTCTCGGCTTTCATCATTCCTACCGCATCCGTGGCATGGATCACCTGTCGCTGGAGATTGGACAGGCTCACCACATCGTCATCGACGATGCCGAGCGTGCCGACACCGGCAGCGGCAAGATAGTGCAGCACCGGCGCGCCGAGCCCGCCAGCCCCCAGCACCAGCACCCGCGCGCGCTTCAGCTTCTGCTGGCCCGCGCCGCCAATCTCCGGCAGTACGATGTGGCGCGCATAGCGCTCCAGCTCTTCATCGGAAAGGATGGTCTCATTCATGTCGGGACCTTACTGTGCGTCAGGCCGCTTGTCAGCGGGGCTGCTTACACCCTGCTCTGCGGGTTCTAAAAGGTGGGCGTTCTTCAGCCATCATATGGGCGCGGCATCCCATTGGCCTGCTCGACGTGATGAGGCAGAATGCGCCGCCGGGGCCGCATTTCCTTGGCCGGAATACTAGAATACTAGCTTTGCGATGGCACTCCTGCTACACGATCCTGAAATCGTTGGTGCCGGCCGGAAAGCGGCAAAAGCGGCCGGACGTAGATGCGGAAGGGAGAGCGATGAGGCAGACATGGCGCTGGTTCGGCCCTCAGGACCTTGTCTCAATCGATGACATCCGGCAGGCAGGCGCGGAAGGCGTGGTCTCCGCGCTTCATCATGTGCCGAGCGGAGCCGTCTGGACGCCTGAGGAAATCGAGAAGCGGCAGCGCGAGGTGGCAACCGCAGCCAATGGCCAGCCCTCCGGCCTGGCCTGGGAGGTGGTCGAAAGCCTGCCGGTTTCCGAGGACATCAAGAAGCAGAAAAACGACTGGCGGGAGCACATCGCCAACTATCGCACCAGCCTGAGGAATCTCGCTGCGGCAGGCATCAAAGTGGTCTGCTACAATTTCATGCCGGTGCTCGACTGGACACGGACCGATCTTGCCTGGCGGCTGCCGCATGGCGGCACCTGCATGCGCTTTGATCTTGTCGATTTCGCTGCCTTCGACATCGGCATCCTGAAACGTCCGGGTGCGAGCGAGGATTTCCCGCCGGAGATCGTCGAGGAGGCGAACCGCCGCCTCGCGGAAATGGATGCCACGCGGAAGAACGAGCTCGCTCGCAACATCGCCTTCGGTCTGCCGGGCGCGGCCGAACATCTCACCATGGACGATCTGCGGGCGCATCTGGAAGAATATGGCGCCACTTCGCCCGAGCAGCTGCGTAATCATTTCATCGCTTTTCTTGAAGAGGTGGTGCCGACCGCGGAGGAAGTTGGCATCCGGCTGTGCTGCCACCCCGATGACCCGCCGTTCCAGCTCCTTGGGCTGCCCCGCATCATGTCCACCGAAGCCGACTATGCGACAATCATGAATGCGGTTGATTCGCCTGCCAATGGCATCACGCTTTGCTCCGGCTCGCTCGGGGCCCGACCCGACAATGATCTGCCTGGCATGATGCGCAGATTGGGAAGCCGCGTGCATTTCCTGCATCTGCGAAATGTCAAGCGCGAAACGGCGAACATTGCGGGCTCGTTCTACGAGGCGGAGCATCTCGGCGGCGATACGGACATGGTGGCGCTGATTGCGGAGATCCTTAAGGAAGAGGAGCGGCGCAGGGCTGCCGGCAGGGAAGACCATTCCATTCCCATGCGGCCGGACCATGGGCAGGACATTCTGGATGATCTCAAACGCAAGGCGCAGCCTGGCTATCCGGCTGTCGGGCGGCTGAGGGGGCTTGCGGAGCTGCGCGGCATCATTACAGCGCTCTCCCATCCTGAATACGGTTTGGCGGAATGAGCGAACGTCTAGCTCTGAGCAAGCTTACGGGTCTTCCCCGAACGGTTGCCTGCCCGGGCTATGATCCAGCAGCCCACGGCGCAGGCATCGTGCATATCGGCGTCGGCGCTTTCCATCGAGCGCATCAGGCGGTCTACACCGACTCGGCCCTTGCCCGTAAGGGCGGCGACTGGCGCATCGACGGGATAAGCCTGCGCAGCACGGACATCGCCGATGCACTCAATCCGCAGGACGGTCTCTACACGCTTATCATACGCGGCGAGGAAGGGATGTCGGCCCGCGTCGTCGGCAGCATCCGCCGGGTGATCGCCGCCGCGCGCGAGCCGGATGCGGCTCTTGCGGCACTTGCCGCGCCGGAAACGCGCATCGCCAGCATGACGGTAACCGAAAAGGCCTATGGCATTGACCGGGCGCGCGGCGCTGTCGATACGGGTCACCCGGCAATCGCCGCCGATCTTGCTAACCCCCGCGCGCCTGCGGGCGTGATCGGCATGCTGGTCGAAGGCTTAAGGCTTCGACGCGAGAGAGGCCTTGCGCCTTACACCGTGCTTTGCTGCGACAATCTGCCGGATAATGGCAGCCTCGTACGCGCGGGCGTGCTCAACTTCGCCCGGCGGGTCGATCCTGCTTTGGCGGGCTGGATCGAGAACAATGTCGCCTTCCCCGCCACGATGGTAGACCGCATCACGCCTGCAGCCACGGAGGCCACGCTGGCCGAGGCGGAGCGGCTCACGGGCTTTGCCGATCTTGCGGCGATAGAAACCGAGCCGTTTACGCAGTGGGTGATCGAGGATCATTTCACTGCCGGGCGCCCCGCCTGGGAGGCGGATGGGGCGATCTTCGTGGAGGATGTCGCCCCCTACGAGGCCATGAAGCTCAGAATGCTCAATGGCACGCACTCGATGCTCGCCTATGCAGGCTTTCTCTCGGCGCACAAATACGTGCGGGATGTGATGGCCGATGCCGCCCTCGCCCGGCTCGTGCGCCGCTACATGCAGGCGGCCGCGGCCACGCTCAGCCCTCTGCCCGGCATTGATTTTACTGACTATGCCAACGCGCTTGCCAAGCGCTTTGCCAACCCGGCCATTGCGCACGAAACCTATCAGATAGCTATGGACGGCACGGAGAAGCTTCCCCAGCGCATCTTGGGCGCGGCAAGTCATGCGCTCGAGAACGGGCAGGATATCCGCCCCTTCGCCTTCGCTGTCGCCGCCTGGATGCGTTACGCCCTGGGTCGCACCGACGATGGCGCTCCCTACACCTTGCGCGACCCGCGTGAGGAGGTCATTCGCGGGGCGCTAGCTGGCGCGAACGATGCCGGCGACATTGCCCGCGCGCTCTTCGCACTGCCAGGTGTTTTCCCCGAAAGGCTCACGGGTGACGAGCGCTGGACCAGCCTTGTCACGGAGATCCTCGCAACGATGCTCCACAAGGGCATGGCAGGCGCCGTAAAGGAAGAGGCTGAGCGGCAATCGCGATAAACTCCGGACCAAAGGCAGCTTCGTGGTCGTGCAGGCGGAGATCATTATCCTGTGTCGGCGGGGCGGATTGCATCCGCGATGGCACGCAAGCGGTCCAGCTGCTTACCAATGTCGGATTGACGGTCCTTAACGGCCTGGTGCACGCAGTTGCGCGGGCGTGACGTGTCTGTAACGCCGCATGGTTGAGGTGAGGTGGCTCTGGCTTGAAAAGCCGCTCATATAGGCCACCTCGGAGATGGTCATGCTCGTCTCCCAAAGCAGCTTTTCCGCCGCGTCAAGCCGCCGGTTGAGAAGATATTTGTGCGGGGGCTCGCCGAAGGTCTTTGTGAAAGCCTGAAGGAAATGCCCCGGCGAAAGATCGCAGACCTCGGCGAGGTCCGCCACGGAAAGCTTCCGGGCGAAGTTATTCTCCAGAAAATCACGGACCCTGCGCGCGCTGTACTCGGAAAGCCCGCCCTTCACCCGGGTGGGCCGCACGCGTGAGTCGGCATATTTGCGCAGCAGATGAAGACCGAAAATGGTGATTACCGAATCAATCAGAAGCTCGTTGGCACGGTCGCTCCGAGCCACTTCGTCACGGAGCATCTGCGCAAGTGACAGCGCAGTCGGATCGACGGTGCCGAATGGCACGGTTCGAAGCTCGGCCGCGCCCATGTCAAATTCCTGCTCGGCCAGGGAAAGCATGCTCTCGCGGCGGATCCCCACCACCAGATTCTCTCGTGTGGATGACCAGATGGTCCGGCTTTCCACATTGGCGGGGTTGATGACCAGCATGCCCAGCGGTGCATCGAAGGTCTCGAGCTTATCGCTTGCAAAGGCCGCAGAAATTTTTGGCGAGGGCGCAAGCATTATCGCCGCAAAGTGATTCTCGGAAAGGAAGTTTTGTGATCCCGGCGGGCGAATCGAGTGAACTACCCCGCCTCCGAACGTCGCCTTCCGCGGGCCCGCGCTCGCGGGAATCACATTCAATATTTCCACGTTTGTCGATCGACCGGCCCCCATGAACCGTCGATGCGCACTCCCGCCCGTACCTGTTAGCATCGGTGGCCGCCACCCCGAATTATTACCCAGTACATTCCGTCATTTCAGCGGCAACTGCACCCCCTCCCCCTCCCGTACTCGGAGCAATCAGACTACGTCTTCAACCACCAACCATGAAGGCGCCTGTCCTTTACGAAGGTTGCACTGCCGAGAGGTTACGCTTTCCCTGTAAGGGAAAGCAGGTGCGACACATTTGCATAGCTCTTTTGCAAGTTGGCTCTTTAAACCGCGCGCAGGGTCCCCTATCTACGGCGCAAGTCCTCGACGGGGTCTCCTCCTCCCGCCTCGTCGAGATGCGGTCAGCTTTCCTCCTCCTAGTGCTGACCGACTTCAAAGGCACCCGCCGGCATCCTCCCCCGGCGGGTGCTTTTTATATCAACGAGCGCGCAATCCGATCATGATCCCCCCGAAGCCTGACCGCCGTCAGCCTGCCTTGAGCAGCATGTCCGGTTCGGCCT
>Ga0207864_1001725_pt1 | contig 22990 bp, 22 predicted proteins | sample HigsolmetaAR202D_FD_184834 | JGI IMG/M metagenome (GOLD analysis project Ga0207864, IMG submission 184834) | Ionic liquid and high solid enriched microbial communities from the Joint BioEnergy Institute, USA - AR20-2-D (SPAdes) (version 2) ... | reverse complement strand
TCTGCGCAGGCATGACGGCAGGAGCACCGCAGTGCGCCCGGCAGCGCCTCGGGCGCGCATACAATGCTGAAAGTCCGAGTTTTTTGCTGCGCGCGGGCGTTGTCCCTGGCGCATGCTGCAGGCGCTTTCGCGAACCTTGCCTGGGCGCGCTGCAGTTCCTTTCTTGCCTCCTGCGTGATGATCCTCGTAACCGGCGGCGCCGGGTTCATCGGTGCCAATTTCATCCACCACTGGCGCTCGCTGCGGAGCGAGCCAGTGACCATTCTGGATGCGCTCACGTATGCCGCGAACCCGGCCACGCTGGCCGATCTGACGGGGCTGGGCGATGTGCAGCTGGTCCATGCAGATATCGGCGACCGGGCGGTAGTGGAGAGCGTGCTGGCCACGTACCGGCCCCGCGCGATCGTTCATCTCGCTGCCGAAACCCATGTCGACCGCTCCATCCTCGGGCCGGAGGCCTTCGTTCAGTCCAACGTGGTGGGCACGCAGCGGCTACTGGAATCGACTCGGGCCTATTGGGCGGGGCTGACTCCGGCCGAGCGTTCCGCGTTTCGATTCCTGCATGTCTCTACCGACGAGGTCTATGGTTCGCTCGCCCCTGACGACCCTCCCGCGCACGAATGTTCGCCGTTTCGTCCAAATAGCCCGTATGCTGCATCCAAGGCGGCGGCCGAGCATTTCGTGCGGGCTTATGGGCAAACCTACGGTCTGCCCGTGCTGGTCGTGCGTAGTTCCAACAATTTCGGGCCCTACCAGTTTCCCGAAAAACTGATTCCGCTGATTATCCGGCGTGCGCTCGACGGGGTCAGCCTGCCACTCTATGGTGATGGCCAGCAGGTGCGCGACTGGCTCTACGTGACCGATCATTGTGAGGCACTGGTACGAGTGCTCGAGGCGGGCGAGCCGCACGCGATATACAACGTCGGGGCAGGAGCGCAGCTGACCAACCGTGTCGTGGTGCAGCGGTTGTGCGCGTTGCTGGACGAGCGGCGCCCGCGTCCGGATGGCCGCTCGTACACCGAGCAGGTGGAGTTCGTGCCGGACCGCCCCGGACACGATCGCAGGTACGCCCTCAACACCTCCCGGATCTGCCGGGCTCTAGGGTGGCGGGCGCGCACCGCATTCGACGAAGGACTGCGCGCCACGGTCGACTGGTACCTGGGCCGGCACGACTGGCTCGAACGCACGGGGCGGCAGTCGTACCATCATTGGCCGGTAGCGCTTCCGGACGCGGGAGCCAGCGGAGGGGGCCCGGGAAGCGCTGCCGATCGGACATGACGCAACGAATTCTTCTGCTTGGTGCTGCGGGCCAGCTCGGGCAGGCACTCGTCCCGCAGCTTGCTGCCCTGGGTTCGCTTACGGCATTGACGCGCAGCGAATGCGACCTGTCTCGCGCGGAACAGCTCCGGATGGTGGTGCGTACGCTGCGGCCGCATGTCATCGTCAATTCCGCCGCCTACACGGCCGTGGACCTGGCTGAAAGCGAGCCAGAACTGGCGGCGCGGGTAAATGCTGCCGCGCCTGCCGTGCTGGCGGAGGAGGCACGCCGCCTGGACGCCGTGCTGGTGCATTATTCGACGGATTACGTTTTCAGGGGCAACCGGCGCGGCCGGTACCGCGAAACCGACCCGCCCGACCCGGTGAACGTTTATGGCGCCACCAAGCTCGCAGGCGAGGCTGCGGTTCGCACGCATGAGCGGCACCTCATCCTGCGGACCAGCTGGCTGTTTTCACCCCGTCCCCGGAACTTTCTCAGCACCATGCTCGAGTTGGCTGCAGGCCGGGATGCGCTCGAGGTGGTGGCTGACCAGCACGGCACCCCCACCAGCGCCACCTGCGTTGCCACTGCCACGGTGCACATGCTGACGAAACTGCTGGTTCGTGACGGCAGCTTTGGTACCTACCACGTGGCTTGTTCCGGCACGGCTTCGCGCCACGAATATGCACGCTTCATCGTCGCCGAAGCCTGGCGAGCGGGTGCGCGGCTGCGTTGCCGGCCCGAAGACGTGCGGGCGATAATCGGCACCGCGCGCCGCGACCCGGCCGCGCGTCCCGCGAACAGCAGCCTCGACAACCGGCAGGCCATGACGGCTTTCGACCTGCACCTTCCGTGCTGGCATCAGGAGGTGCGCGCTGCAGTACGCGCCTGGCTGATGCAGCGGGGCGGATGGGCCACATGAGGGCCGTGCGCAAGTCGGTGTGTCGCCTGCCGGCTAGTCTGGAGACGGAGGCGTGCAGGTGCGTGGCCGACAACATCGCATTCGAGAGGGACGACCGACGTGAACATCATTCCCGCCCGGCTATCCGGCGTCTTCCTGTTGCAGCCCGTCATGCATCGCGATGCGCGCGGGTTTTTCATGGAGAGCTTCAATCGGCGTGTCTTCGGCCAACTGCTTGGGCTCGAGCCGGAATTTGTCCAGATCAATCATTCGCATTCGCGGAGAGGCGTATTGCGCGGTCTGCACTACCAGATCACGAAACCGCAGGGGAAACTGGTCAAGGTCGTGCGGGGCGAGATCTTTGACGTCGTGGTCGACCTGAGGCCGCAATCGGCCACGTTCGGAACATGGGAATCTTTCCAATTGTCGGAACAAAACCAGAACCAGTTGTGGGTCCCACCGGGGTTCGCCCATGGTTTCGCGGTCGTGTCCGAGGATGCAGACGTCATCTACGGCGTCACCGACTACTACGACCCCGTGGATGAGCGGTGCATCGTATGGAACGACGTTCGGCTGGGTATCCCGTGGCCGGTGCAGCACCCCCTCGTGTCCCGCAAGGATGCGCAAGGCCTGACGTTGGCGCAAGCGGAAGCGGAGATCAGGAACCGCCCGATGGAAGCAGGCCATGGCGCTGCCCGATGAGGATTGGCATGGTATGTACACGGATCGTTACCTGCCACTGGCAGGTACTCGAAGGTTGCGGGATGCGCCCGGCGTGCGCGCTGGGCGCGTTCAGCGCGACGTGGCATTGCCGCGTTTGTCGAGGGGGCACTGGTCGAGGCTGAGTTCGAATATCAGCCACGCGGCCTGTTCGAAATCCTCGACGACATGGTGCGGCTGGCGGTAAGGGCCGCGTTGCCAGGCCGTTTCATTACCGTTGTTGATGAGTACGGTCTGGCACCCTGCGCGTGAGCCGGCTTCGATATCGTCAAGCATGCCACCGATGAACCAGGAACGGGCAAGGTCGATGTCGTGTCGCGCCGCCGCGTTGAGGAGCAGTCCAGGCGCCGGTTTGCGGCAGGCGCAGCGCATGGCGAGACGCGGCACGATGCCATCAGGGTGGTGCGGACAGTAATAATAGCCGGCGAGTTGGGCGCCCGCTTCGGCGAACATGTCGTGCAGGCGGCTGGCCGACCGTTGCAGATCAGATTCATCGCACCAGCCGAGTGCAGCGCCAGGCTGACTGCTGACGACTATGAGGGGATATCCGATTCGATCGAGACGGCGTACCGCCGCGCTCGCGCCCGCGGCAAATGTCATGTGCAGGGGGTCGACACGGGATGGAACGGGCCGCAGCAGCGTCTCGTCCTGCTCAATGAAGATTGCGGGAATCATGGCCATGATGCCTCACATGGAGCAACATCATCTCTTTACGGGAATGAGCGCCTGAGGCTACGGGGCTCCATGCGGAAGTTCCCGCAAGATTTGTTCCGCACCGAAAGCACGCGTGGCGCCCTGCAGTGTTCGCGGCGCTGCGTGTCCTCAGTCGTCGAAAAAGCGCGCAACCGGACGCGGGTCGCGCTGCAGCAGCAGGCGGACCAGGGCCGGGTCGGCCGTATTGCCGCGGTTGAGCATCTCGAGCGTGTCGCTGTCGAGCATGGCACCGGGCACGAGATTGCCGATACGGGCGACCACGCGCATCAACATCATGGGTACCGGCAGAAACAGTGGGCGGGAAGCGATGCCCTGGGCTCGGCGCAGTTCGCTGTAGAACTTGCGCAGGGTCATGGGAATGGGCCCGACCAGAGGAACGGTACTGGCGGGCAATTCGGGGGTCTCTACCAGGGTGACGATGGACTGCACCACGTCGTTGACGTGAACCGGCTGAACCCGTTGCTCGCCGTTGCCTGGCAACGGAATCACTGGCAGGCGTGCGAGGGTGGAGAACAGGCGAGCGCTGGTTCCTCCCTTGCCGAACACCAGTGCGGGCTGGACGATGACGTGTTCGATCGGCAGGTGGCGGAGATAGTCGTCGGCCGCACGTTTGCTGCGGTGATACTCCGAGCGTGCTTCGGCGTCGGCGCCAAGTGCGGAGATCTGCACGATGCGGCGCACGCCTGACTGCACGCATGCATCGAACAGTGCGACCGGCGCGGCGTAATGGACGGCATGAAAGCGCTGGCGGCGGGTCTGCTGCAGGATGCCGACGGCGTTGATGACGACGTCGTACGGCGCCGCGTCGGCATCGGCCTCCGCGCGAGGAAACAGGGGCGCCCAGGCAGAGCGGGTAGCGGCGGCGTTGAAGTCGACCGGGTGGCAATGCAGGCCCGGCACGGATTGCGCGGCCACGGCTGGATTGCGGACGGCTCCGGTAACCACATGCCCGTGGTCAATCAGGGTTCGCGCAACCCGCCTGCCGATGAAGCCTGTCGCACCAGTGATGAGAATGTTCATGCATTTCACCTCACTTTCCCGTGCCGGCCACCGAGTGCTGCAACGCGGTGTACCATGTCGCAGCAGCGGGACGCCGCCGCGGGCAGCTATGTCATCTCGCGCAGCCGGTGCCGTTGCAGTTTCCCGCTTTCGGTGCGTGGCAATGTATCAACAAATACGATGCTGCGTGGGTACTTGTACGGGGCAATCTGCTGCTTCACGAAATTCTGCAGTTCAGCCACGAGGGTGTCGCTGCCCTCGTAACCCGGCTTGAGCACCACGTAGGCCCGGATGATCTGGCCGCGTTCCTCGTCCGGCACGCCGACCACACCACATTCCGACACCGCCGGATGAGCCAGCAGGGCCCATTCCACCTCCGGGGCAGAGACGTTGTAGCCCGAAGTGAGGATCATGTCGTCGACACGGGCAACATAGTACACGTAGCCGTCCTCGTCCATGCGGCAGGCATCGCCCGGCAGGTTCCAGCCCTGGCGGACATAGTTGCGCTGGCGCGGATCGGCCAGGTAGCGGCAGCCGGTGGGGCCCTTGACGGCGAGCAGGCCGATCTCGCCCGGTGGCAAGGGGTTCATGTTCTTGTCGACGATCATTGCCTTGTAGCCGGGCAGGGCACGGCCGATGGCTCCAGGACGGTAATCTTCTGGTCCCGATGCGATGTAGATGTGGATCATCTCGGTGCCCCCGATACCGTCGTGGATTTCGATGCCGGTTGCTTCGCGCCATCTGCGGCGCGTGTCTTCGGGAAGCGGTTCACCCGCCGAAACCGCCTTTTTCAGGCTGGGAACGGGATGCTCGGCAATCTGGGCCGCCATCTGGCGGTAACCAGTGGGCGAGGTGAAACAGATGGTGGCCTGGTACTGCTGGATCGAGCGCAACAGCAGCTCGGGCGACAACCGTTCGAGCAGCACCGTGCTCGCGCGCGCCCACAACGGAAAACACAGCAGGCCGCCCAACCCGAAGGTGAAGGCCAGTGGCGGGGTACCAATGAAGACATCTGACGGTTCGGGTTTCAGGCAATGGCGTGGAAAGACTTCGCACATGGCCATGACGTCGCGATGGAAGTGGATCGTGCCCTTGGGCGTGCCGGTGGTACCCGAGGTGAAACCGATGAGTGCCGGATCGGTTGCCGCCGTAGGCACGGCATCGAACGTATCGGGCTTGGCTGCTGCCAGGGGTTCAAGCGTGCCGCCATCGCCGTAGTACAGGACATGCTGGACACCCGGCTGTTCGGCGCAGGCCTGCTCGAGTTCCGCAGCGAGCGCGCGGTCGGAAAGCACATGGGTGACCTTTGCCTGCCGGATGATCTCCTTGAGTTCCTTGGCGCGCAGCAGTGGCATCGTGCCGACCGCGACGCCTCCGGCCTTGAACACCGCGAGCCAGCAGGCGCCCAGCATGGGCGTATTGCCGCCCCGGAGCAGGACGCGATTGCCCGGCACCAGCCCCATGTCTTCGACCAGTACCCGTGCGAGGCGGTTGACCTGCTGCTGCAGCTGCCGGTATGTCCAATGAACGCCGGCACCCATCATGGCGGGGCGCTCGCCATGGCCTTCGGCCACCGCCTTGTCGAGCAGTTCGGTAGCGGCATTCAGCTGGTCGGGAAACTGCAGCTCGGGAGTCTCGAACAGCAGCTCGGGCCACTCTTCGGCGGGTGGCAGATTGTCGATGACGAAAGTGTCGATGTGTGCGGTATATGACATGGTCAGGGTATGCGAAAGGTGAAGACCGGAAGCCAACCGCGCCATTCTGCGCGCGCCCGTTGCGTGAAGAGGACGTAGCCCGTCGGGACGAGGGCCGCAAGCACGGGCGACAGCATGCGATGAATGAGCTGGATGGGCGCGAAACGATGGAGCGGACCCGCACAAGGCGATGTGGCTGTCTCCTCCGGTTGCAGGTAGTTATGGATATCAGTAGTTCGCTCTTAAATATTTGACTTCATTCGTTCAGTTGTCAAGTAATCCCGAAGGTCGACCGAGCGCGTGGCAGCATGGCAGGATCGCGGCGCGGATTAGGGTTTGTACTGATAAAGTGCGGATGCGGGGAGCTCGGGAAATTACCTGCCGGGAAAAGCGGAAAAAGGTGTTGCGGGTGCCCATCAGCGTGGGTAGAATGCGCACATAATACTTTAGAACTAAACTAATAGGCCCATCCGCAGCTGTCTGGCGCGCGCAGCACGGTCTGCCCTGCGGGCGTACCCAACACAACATGCACCGGAGTCAATATGAAAATCGTCTGTATAGGTGGTGGCCCGGCCGGCCTTTACTTCGCCATGCTGATGAAAAAGCAGGACCCTGGGCACGACATTACCGTCATTGAACGCAACCGCCCCTATGACACTTTCGGGTGGGGTGTGGTGTTCTCCGACCGGACCCTCGACAACCTGCGCGAGGCCGACGAGAAAACCGCCAGCCAGATCCTCGACGCGTTCAATCACTGGGACGACATCGACATCCACATCCGCGGGCAGACCATCCGCTCCACCGGCCATGGCTTCTGCGGTATCGGGCGCAAGCGGCTGCTGAACATCCTCCAGGAGCGCTGCGAGGAGCTGGGCGTCAGGCTGGTCTTCGAAACCGAAGTCAAGAGCGACACGGAGTTTCCCGATGCCGACCTGATCATCGCCAGTGACGGTATCAACAGCCAGATCCGGACGAAGTACGCCGACACATACAAGCCCGACATCGACCTGCGCAAGTGCCGCTTTGTCTGGCTGGGCACGAACAAGCTGTTTGATGCCTTCACCTTCGCATTCGAAGAAACCGAGTGGGGATGGTTCCAGGCGCACGCCTACCGTTTCGATGCCGATACATCCACCTTCATCGTCGAGACGCCCGAGGAAGTCTGGCGCAAGGCGGGCCTCGAGAACATGTCGAAGGAAGAGGGCATCGAGTTCTGCGAGAAGCTGTTCGCGCGTTACCTCGACGGACACAAGCTGATGTCGAATGCGCGTCACCTGCGCGGCTCGTCGCAGTGGATCAAGTTCCCCCGTGTCCTGTGCGAGTCGTGGGTGCACCACAACGGTCGCGCGCCGGTGGTGCTCATGGGCGACGCCGCGCATACGGCACATTTTTCCATCGGTTCGGGCACCAAGCTGGCGTTCGAAGACGCCATCGAACTTACCCGCTGCATCGGCGAAACGCCCGACGACCTCACGGGCGCACTGCAACGTTACCAGGATGAGCGCAGCGTTGCCGTGCTGCGGCTGCAGAACGCGGCGCGCAACTCCATGGAATGGTTCGAAAACGTCGAAAGGTACGTCAGCCTGCCGGTCGAACAGTTCGCCTATTCCCTGCTGACGCGCAGCCAGCGCATCAGCCACGAAAACCTGCGCCTGCGCGACCAGCACTACATCGAGGATTTCGAGTCGTGGTTCGCGCGTCGATCCGGCATCGATACCTCCGTCCGCAAGCAGTCCGTCCCGCCGATGTTCACGCCGTACACGGTGCGTGGTGTCACGCTCAAGAACCGGGTGGTCGTGTCGCCCATGGCACAGTATTCCTGCGTCGATGGCCTGCCCGCCGACTACCACATGGTCCACCTGGGCGCACGGGCCATGGGCGGCGCCGGCCTGGTCATGACCGAAATGACCTGCGTTTCTCCTGATGCGCGCATTACTCCGGGCTGCCCGGGTATCTGGAATGACGAACAGCGCGATGCCTGGAAGCGCATCGTCGACTTCGTGCACGCCAGCACCGATGCGAAGATCGGCGTGCAGCTGGGGCATGCAGGTGCCAAAGGCGCCACGAAGGTAGCCTGGGAAGGCATCGACATGCCGCTGGAGCACGGTGGCTGGGAGCTCATTTCCGCATCGCCCCAGCAGTACCTGGATGGGATCAGCCAGTGGTCGCGTGCCATGACGCGCGACGACATGCAGCGTGTGCTCGACGACTTCGTACAGGCCACCCTACGGGCGAACGAAGCCGGATTCGACTGGCTGGAGCTGCACTGCGCACACGGCTACCTGCTTTCATCGTTCATCTCGCCGCTCACCAACCAGCGCACCGACGAATACGGCGGGTCGCTTGAAAACCGCGTGCGGTATCCCCTCGAGGTGTTCGCGGCAATCCGCAGGGTGTGGCCGCAAGACAAGCCCATCTCGGTGCGCATTTCGGCACACGACTGGGTCGAGGGAGGCACCACGCCCGACGACGCGGTGCAGATTGCACGCTTCTTCAAGGAGGCTGGCGCCGATGTCATCGACGTGTCGTCCGGGCAGGTCAGCAAGAAGGAAGCGCCAGTGTACGGCCGCATGTTCCAGACTCCGTTCTCCGATCAGATCCGCAACGAGGCGGGCATTCCCACCATCGCGGTCGGCGCCATTTCCGAGGCAGACCACGTCAACAGCATCATCGCCGCCGGCCGTGCCGATCTTTGCGCGATCGCCCGACCGCATCTGGCGAACCCGGCCTGGACGCTCATGGAAGCGGCCAAGATCGGGTATCTCGACATCGAATGGCCCAAGCAATATCGTTCTGCCAAAATGCAGCTCGAACGCAACATCGAGCGCGAGCGGGCAGCCGCCGCGCAGTTCGAGCGAACCATGTTGGCAAAGAGGGCGTAATGGGTTTATCGGAATCCCTGCAGGGGCGTCATGCCCTGGTTACGGGCGCGGGTCGCGGCATCGGTGCCGCGATCGCGCGCATGCTCGTCGCCGAAGGGGCGCACGTGTCATTACTCGGGCGCAACCGGCAGGCGCTTGAACAACTGGCCACCAGCCTTCCCGACGGGCGCGCCAATGCTGTCGTGGCCGATGTCACCGACCCCGGGCAGGTGCGAGCGGCTTTCGACGCAGCACGGGCCCGCTTCGGGCCGGTCGTCGTACTCATCAACAACGCCGGACAGGCGCGCAGTGCACCGTTCCGGAAGACGTCGCTCGAGCTCTGGCGGCAGATGCTCGACGTGAATCTCACCGGCGCCTTCCTGTGCTGTCAGGAAGCAGTGGACGACATGCTGCAGGCCGGATTCGGCCGCATCGTGAACGTCGCCAGCACCGCCGCGCAAAAGGGGTATGCCTATGTCTCGGCCTATGTCGCGGCCAAGCACGGGGTGTTGGGGCTGACGCGGGCGTTGGCACTCGAACTGGCTACCCGGAACATTACGGTCAACGCAGTCTGCCCGGGCTATACCGACACCGATCTGTTTCGCGAAAGTGTGGCGAATGCCATGGCCAAGACGGGCCGCAGCGCGGACGAGGTGATCGCCCGGATGATCGCCGGCAATCCGCAGCAACGTCTCATACAACCCGAAGAGGTTGCCCATGCAGTGCGCTGGTTATGTAGCAACAATGCGGGAGCGGTAACCGGCCAGGCCATTTCCGTTTCGGGTGGTGAGGTAACAGCATGACCGATCAATCCCACGCGCATCTGCTCGAAATCCAGGAGCTCGGTCACGAGGCACGCGTGCATAACGATGACCACGCTGCACTCAAGCTCTGGCTGCGCCTGTTGTCGTGCACCACACAGCTCGAGAACGAAGTGCGGCGCCGCCTGCGCCAGAAGTTCGGTGTATCGCTCGCCCGGTTCGACTACATGGCGCAGCTCTACCGCTTCCGCGGCGGGCTGAAAATGCGCGATCTGTCCCGTTACCTCATGGTGACCGGCGGCAACGTGACCGGGCTTACCGACGAGCTCGTACGCGAAGGGCTGGTGGTGCGCGAGGCCAGCGATACCGACAAACGCTCGCGCATCGTGCGGCTCACGCCCAAAGGGCGCAAGGCCTTCGAAGCGATGGCGCAGGCGCACGAAGAGTGGATCCTCGAACTGTTCGGCGACCTCAGCGACCGCAACATCCAGCAGCTGTACCGTCTGCTCGGCGTGTTGCGCGTGCAGTTACAGAAGAACATACAGGAGCAACAATGAGTACCGATTCCACGCCGCGAGTCGACCCTGCCCTGCTCGCAGGCAATCGCAAGCCTCTTGCCGGATATCAGGCGCGCCACTTTGGCTGGCAGGCGGAAGCAGGCGTAGCCGTCATCACGCTCAACCGGCCGGAGCGCAAGAACCCGCTTACGTTCGATTCCTACGCCGAATTGCGCGATCTGTTTGCGCAGCTCAAGTTTGCCGATGACATCCATGCCGTCGTGCTGCGCGGCGCCGGGGAGAATTTCTGCTCCGGTGGCGATGTACACGAGATCATCGGTCCGCTCATTCGCCTCAAGGCTCCCGAGCTGCTCATGTTCACCCGGATGACGGGCGAAGTGGTGAAGAACATGCGCACTTGCCCGCAGCCCATCATCGCTGCGGTTGACGGCGTATGCGCGGGGGCCGGGGCCATCCTCGCGATGGCGTCCGACCTGCGGCTGGGTACTGCTCGCAGCAAGACTGCCTTCCTGTTCAACCGGGTGGGGCTGGCGGGCTGCGACATGGGAGCCTGCGCGATCCTGCCCCGTATCATCGGCCAGGGGCGTGCGAGCGAATTGCTGTTCACGGGCCGCGTCATGACTGGCGAGGAAGGCGAGCGCTGGGGCTTTTTCAACCGGCTGTGCGAGCCGGAACAGCTTGACGAAGAAGCGCGCAAGCTTGCGGCACAACTGGTTGAAGGGCCTACATTTGCCAACGCCATCACCAAGAACCAGCTGCACCAGGAATGGTCAATGTCGATCGAACAGGCCATCGAGGCCGAGGCCCAGGCGCAGGCCATCTGCATGATGACCCACGATTTCCAGCGCGCCTATCATGCTTTCGTTGCCAAGCAGCGTCCGCGCTTTGAAGGGAACTGATCATGGCCGATCAATCCTACCTGCAATGGCCCTTCTTCGATGAACGTCACCGGCTGCTGGCGGCCGAGGTCGATGCCTGGGCCACAGCGCACCTGGGCGATCATCACGACGATGATGTGGACGCAACCTGCCGTCGGCTCGTGCGGGCGCTGGGCGAGGCCGGGTTTCTCACCCATTGCATTGCCGGGCGCGATTACGGCGCGCAGGGCGATGCCATTGATACGCGCGCGATCTGTCTGCTGCGCGAAACGCTCGCGCGCCATTCGGGCCTTGCCGATTTCGCGTTCGCGATGCAGGGGCTGGGGTCCGGCGCCATCTCGATCGCGGGCACACCCGAGCAGAAAGAGCGTTACCTGCCCCGCGTACGGCGCGGCGAGGCCATTGCCGCTTTCGCCATTTCCGAGCCCGATGCCGGTTCCGACGTAGCGGCCATGACCTGCAGTGCCCGGGTTGAGGGCGATGAGGTCGTTCTCGACGGCGAGAAAACCTGGATATCCAACGGTGGCATCGCAGACTTTTACGTTGTGTTCGCACGCACGGGCGAAGCCCCCGGCGCACGTGGCATTTCGGCGTTCATCGTGGATGCGGGCACGCCCGGCTTCGAGATCGCCGAACGCATCGACGTCATCGCGCCGCACCCGTTGGCGCGGCTGCGCTTCAGCAATTGCCGCATACCGCTCAGCCAGCGCATCGGTGTTGCGGCCGAAGGTTTCAAGATCGCGATGCGTACGCTTGACGTGTTTCGCACCTCGGTGGCGGCGGCCGCACTCGGGTTCGCGCGGCGCGCACTGGATGAAGCCCTGCAGCGTGCGACCACGCGCAAGATGTTCAACCAGACGCTGGCCGATTTCCAGCTCACCCAGAGCCGGCTGGCCGAAATGGCGACGCTCATCGACAGCGCCGCGCTCCTGACTTACCGCGCCGCATGGCTGCGCGACCAGGGAAACACCATTACCCGGGAAGCAGCCATGGCCAAATGGACGGCCACCGAGAACGCTCAGCGCGTCATCGATGCCGCAGTACAGATGTGGGGCGGCATGGGGGTCGTCAGCGAACAGCCGGTCGAGCGCCTGTATCGTGAGATCCGTGCGTTGCGCATCTACGAAGGCGCCAGCGAGGTGCAGCAGCTCATCATTGCGCGCGAACTGCTCAAGGCCTATCGGGGGTGAGGGGCTGCGCGCAGGCGTGCAGGATTCGACATCTCATGCATGTGTCTGCTGCGGGCAGGTGGTCCGGCCCGTGGCTCTCAAGGAAAAGGAGAGAAAAGTGCAAGTCTTACTTCCCAGCGGCTGGCCGCGCCCCAAAGGGTATGCGAACGGCGTTGCCGTCAAGGGGCGCCAGGTTTTTGTGTCCGGCATGGTAGGCTGGGACGCCAACGAAGTCTTTCAGACGGATGACTTCGCCGGTCAGGTGCGGCAGGCGCTGCTGAACATCGTGGCAGTGCTCAAGGAGGCAGGCGCCCGGCCTGAACATATCGTGCGCATGACCTGGTACATTACCAACAAGCGCGAGTATCTCGACTCGGCGCGAGAGGTGGGTCAGGCGTTTCGCGAAATCATCGGTTCGTACAACATCACGATGACTGCGGTCGTGGTGGCGGGTCTCATCGAAGATCGCGCCAAGGTCGAGATCGAAGCCACCGCGGTCATCCCTGAGGATTGATCGCAACGTCATCAAGAAGCAGTGAGCATGGCCGCACCGCAACCCGGTGCGGCTTTTTCGTGCGCGACCGGCAGGTGTCATGGCGGCGGGAAAGTCGGATAATCACTGCATGAGTCTATTCCCCATATACGCCGATGTGGCCGGGCGTCCGGTGCTGGTGGTGGGAGGGGGGCAGGTGGCGCTGCGCAAGGTCGGCGCCCTGCTTGAGGCCGGGGCACAGGTAGTCGTTGGTGCACCCCGGCACCTTCCCGAGCTGCAGCAGCTCGAGCGCGAAGGCCGTCTCCAGCTGCGCTTGGGCGAGTTCCAGCCAGGCTGGCTCGATGGCATGTGGCTGGTGGTCGCGGCCACCAGCGATCGTGCGGTGAACGGGCGCGTGGCGGAAGCGGCCGAGGCGCGTCGTATCTGGTGTAACGTCGTTGACGACCCGGAGCTGTCGTCGTTTCAGGTGCCGGCGGTGGTCAACCGCGCACCCGTAATGATCGCCGTCTCGTCATCCGGCGCGGCACCCGTGCTCGCGCGGTGCATGCGCGAACGGATCGAGGCCCTGTTCGACCACTCGGTAGGCGAGCTGGCGCAGCTGGCGGCCAAGTACCGCGATGCCATCCGGAATCGCTATGCGGATTTGGGACAGCGACGTCGGTTCTACGACTGGCTGTTCGATGGGCCGGTGGCGTCGCTGGTGCAGCATGGCCGCACCGGGGAAGCCGAGACCGTACTGCAGGCTGCCCTGAAAAGCGAGCCGGTCGTGCACGGGCGCATCATCTTCATGGGGGCGGGCCCCGGGCGGGCCGCATTCCTGACCTTGCAGGGGTTGCGGGCGCTGAATGAGGCGGATCTGATCGTGCACCAGGATGTACCCGCCGAGATCCTGGCCATGGCGCGCCGCGATGCCGTCGTGCAGGGATGGCAGAGCAGCGAGACCGGCGACACCCTGTTGCAGCACCTGGCAGCGGAAGCGTCACGTGGGCGCTGCGTGGTGCACGTACGCTGCGGTGCCCCCTACCAGCCAGAGGGGATGGATGCGTTCCGTGCCAGCCTGGCTGGCCATGTTGACGTCGAAATCGTGCGTGGTCTCCCGCCTGCCTGAGCGGGCCGGTGGGAACACTGTGGTGTGCAATACCAGAATGACTGGATGAAATCAGTGGAACCTGGGGAGGAGGAGGCCTTGAAGATCGATTTTTCATCGAAATGCGTGCTGGTTACTGGTGCCAGCAAGGGCATTGGGCTGGCGTGCGCACTGGCGTTCGCACGTGCCGGTGCGCGTGTCGTGGGGGTGTCGCGCAGCGAGGCGAATCTGTCCGCCGCGCGTAGCCAGTTCGAGGACGAAGGGCTGCAACTGATCACCATCCCGGCCGATCTGGTCGATCCTGAAGCGGCGGCCGACGTGGTGGCACGGGTCGAGCATGAGGTGGCACCGATCGATGTTCTGGTGAACTCTGCCGGGGCCGCGCGGCGCTATGCGCCTGAAGACCTGGATGCCGCTGCCTTCCAGCAGGCTATGCAGGCCAAGTACTTCACCTATGTGCACGCCATCGATCCGGTCATCAAGCGCATGGCTCATCGCAGCCACGGCAGCATCGTGAACATCATCGGTCAGGGCGGACGCCGGGCCACGCCGCACCATATTGCGGGCGGGTCGGCCAATGCGGCCCTGATGCTGACGACGGTCGGGTACGCGCGTGCGTATGCGGACAAGGGTGTCCGGGTGAACGCGATCAACCCGGGCCTGACGTACACCACCCGGCTGGAAGAGGGCATCGAAGTGGAAGCCCGCGCAGCCGGTCGCAGCCGGGAAGAAGTGCTTGCCGAGCGGATCCGCGAGATTCCCATGGGCCGCATGGCGCAGCCTGAAGAGATCGCCGCCGTGGCCATGTTCCTGGCGTCCGACTGGGCAAGCTACGTCTCGGGCGCCATCATTCCCATGGATGGCTGCGCAACGCCGGTCATCTGAGAACGCACGACACGCGAAAAGGGGGGAAGGCCATGCGGCAAATCGATGACGCGGACACGAGCAGATGGCCGGTGCCCGATGGCATGGACCCGGCCGAATGGGAGGTGCGGATCGACCTGGCTGCCTGCTATCGGCTGGTGGCGCACTTCGGCTGGACCGATCTTGTCTACACCCACATCTCGGCCCGTGTTCCCAACAGCGACCACCACTATCTGCTGAATCCTTTCGGGCTGGCTTTCGAAGAAATCACGGCATCCAACCTGATCAAGATTGACCTGGACGGCAACAAGGTTGACGATTCGCCGCATCCGGTGCACCGGGCCGGGTTCGTGATCCATAGCGCGGTGCATGCCGCACGCCCGGATGCCAATTGCGTCATGCACCTGCATACGCGGGCGGGCATGGCGGTATCGGCGCTGGAAGAAGGCCTGCTGCCGCTTACCCAGCACGCCATGCTGTTTACCGGCAGGGTGGGATACCATGCTTCGGAGGGCCTGGCCGTCGATCTGGACGAACGGGAGCGCATCGCTCGCGACCTCGGTGACAACGATGTGCTGATCCTGCGCAACCACGGCACGCTGGTGGTGGGCCACAGCATCGGCCAGGCGTTCAGCAAGATGTGGCACCTCGAAAAAGCCTGCCAGGCGCAAATGGATATTCTCGCTGCTGGCCGGCCCTATACGGTGCCGCCGCGTGAGGTTGCCGAGCAGGTTGCACGCAGGGGGTTCCACAAGGGGCCAACCAGCGAGCATCGGGGCGCAATCAGCCCCCTGGGCAACCTTGAGTGGCCCGCACTGCGCCGTCTCGCTGATCGGCTCGATCCGGGGTACAGGCTGTAACGGCAAGGCACGGTGCGCCGGGTCGCCAGGGCATCGCGTCCGCCGCGCTGGCGGGGGCTGTGGCGCGGTGCGGCGGCTAGCGCATGATGACCGACACCACCGCCAGCACCAGCATCAGGCTGATGCCGATGCGCAGCTTGTGCGCATCAATGTGCCGGAACAGTCGGTGGCCCACAAGGAAGCCGACTGGCATGATGATCAGGCCGATCAGCGCGGGCCCCAGGGCACCGGAGCCAATCTTGCCGGCCACGGCCAGCATGGCCAACCCCAGCCACCCCTGTGCGCAGAAAACAGCGGTCAGCGTTCCCCGATACTCACGAACCGAATAGTTGTTGGCGCGAATGTACGCAACCAGAGGTGGCCCGTTGACGCCGGTGGAGGTAAAGAGACTGCCGCTCAGCAGCCCGGCTACCGCAGTGGTGGCGCGGTTGTTTGGCAGTGCCATGTTCAGCGCCACGATGCATAGCGCCCCCAGTACGACGCACACGATGACCCACTTCAGCACGGGTGCGGGCAACCAGGAAAGCGCAGCCACCCCGAGCGGCAGCCCCACAGCCGACCAGCCCAGCAGGCTGAGTGCCTTGTGCCGGTCGACGTAGGCCCGGTCGTGGAACAGCAGGTAGGTGCTGAGCACGGTTCCCATCACGTTGGACGCCACGACCGCCTCGGCCGGACCGGTGACCAGCATGAGCAGGGGAATGAGCACCATGGCGAACCCGAACCCGGTCAACAGCTGGCTGACGACTGCGAGGAAGACGGAGGTGGCGATGACGATGATGGTGAATTCGTTCATGACGTAGCGACACGGCGGCAAGCGGGTACCGCCGCGCTGAAGACCTGGACGCGGGGGCGGCAGTCGGGTGCCGAGAACCGACGACCTGGGCAAGTGCCTGTCGGCACGAAGATTCGACACTCCCGGAGGGGGCCCGCTACCGGGCCCGTCCGAGTGTAGCAGACCGCCTAGCGCAGGATCAGGACCGGCACAGGGCTGGTGCGCAGCATGGTGGTGGTCGTACTGCCTACGATGAACTCGCGGATGCGGGAGTGTCCGTAAGCTCCCATAACGAGCAGGTCGATGTGATTGGTCGAGATTGCGGAGTGCAGCACGGTCTGGGCGTCGCCCGGTTGCTGTATGACGCTGACGGCGAACCCGGCGTCGGCAAGCGTGGTACGGGCCCACTCGAGCTGCTGCGCGCCACTGCTGGTGGGGTTGCCGGCCGTGATGATGTGGCAGGGCAGGTTCTGCAGCAGCGGGCTGGCAGCCACGCGCTCGATCATCTTGCATCCCGTCGGGCTGCCGTCGAACGCAATGGCGAAATGGCTGGGTTCGGTGTACTTGCTGGTGGCGACCAGCACGGGTTTCTGCAGCGATCGCACCACGCGCTCTACGTTGAGGTCGAGCGTGAGCCGGGAAACCCCGCCAGGCTGCGGACGTTGCCCGAGGACGACGAGCCGCGTGTCGTCCTGCAGCTCAAGCAGGACTTCCGCCAGGATGCCCAGGCGCCGTCGGGTGGATGCCCCGTCTACGCCCTTGCTGTGGCTGTACTGCAACGCGGCCTCGAGGATCTTCTCGGCCTGTTCTTCAGCGATCTTGGAGTTCTGTTCGTCGAGCTGGGTAAGTTCGGCAAGCAGGATTTCCTGGGCTCCGAGTCCGACGCTTCCGCTCAGATCGTGGATGAGTGCGCGGTCGGGCTGCTGCTCGATGACATGCAAGAACTCGAGCGGGGCCTGCAGCCGTTGCGCCGCCCAGATCGCGTAATCGCAAACGGTCGTGCTGTTCGATGCACCGTTGATGCAAGCTATTACCTTGTTCATGCGGGCCTCGCGAATCGTGGTCAGCCAGGAGACGCAACAGCGGCTTCACTGGCTGACGGGGTCGTTGTGCGCGTGTACCACTTCGCGACGCGACAGCGAAACGAAGTCAGGGAACACGATAGCCGTCATTGCCGGGAAAGCATAGGGGTAAATTCCCGGAAACCGGCCCGGACGCCGCACAAGGGCTGCCGGCAGGGGCGGGCTCGTCTAGTTGACGGTGACCTTCGCTTCGGCAATGACGCGGGCCCATTTGTCTTTTTCGGCGCGGACCATTTCGCGCAGCTGGGCCGGAGTCGAACTGGCCGGTTCCATGCCCAGCGGAGCAAGCCGGTCGCGAATGGCGTCGGATTGCGCGATCTGGCTGATGGCCTGGTTGAGTTTTTCGACGATGGGTGCGGGCGTGCCGGCGGGTGCAAAGAAGGCGAACCAGCTGGTGACATCGAAGTCGGGAATGCCCTGTTCCTGTACCGTAGGCACGTCGGGCAGGTAGCGGCTGCGCTGGGCGCTGCTGACGGCGAGCGGCCGCAGGCGCTGGTCCTGGATGAACTGCATCGAGCTGCCGACAACGTCGAACATCATGTCGACCCGTCCGGCAATGAGGTCGGTCAGGGCGGGAGTACTGCCGCGGTAGGGAATGTGGGTTACCTGAAGGTTCGACGAGCGTGCGAACAGTTCACCCGCCAGGTGCAGGGGTGTACCGGCGCCCGGCGATGCGAAGGTGATGCCCTGGGGCGCCTTGCGCGCATGGTCAAGAAGTTCCTGGACAGATTTCACGGGCAGGCTGGGCGGAACGACCAGCACCAGCGGGGCGCTGGCCAGCATGCCGACCGGCTCGAAACTGGTGAGGGGGTCGTATGGCAGCTTCTGGAACAGGCCGGGGTTGATGGTCATGGTGCCACCAGCGCCGAGCAGCAGGGTGTACCCGTCGGCTGGAGCACGGGCAGCGGCTTCGGTTCCGGTAATGCCGCTCGCGCCCGAGCGGTTTTCTACCACGAAGGGCTGGCCCAGATGCTGGCCGAGGGCATCGGCGTAAACACGGGCGACGATGTCGTTGGCGCCGCCAGGGGCGTAGGCCACGATCACCCGTACGGGCTTGTTCGGGTAGCTGGCGGTGTCGCTGCCCTCCGCGGCCACCGCGGCCGATGCCAGGGCGAGGCCCAGCCCGGCGGCACCCAGGCGTTTCAGGGCCGGAAGGGTCGCCGCGACAGCGTTTCGGATCCATGCGTGCAGGCGCCCGGGCGCATGCCCACCTGTGGGGTTCGCCTCGTGCCGTGTTTCGGGAATTCGTGCATGGTTGGAATGGATCGGGTTCATTGTCTGCCTCCGTTGGTGGCCCGGACCGCCCAGCGGTCGCGCAGGCCGTTCTGCTGAAAAAATCCCTCCCATGAAGCGCACGGTCGCGCATCCACAGGGACGTAGTAAACCCCAATGTTCTAACAAATGAATGAAATAATCATTCCGATGCACCGAATGGCACCATTTCGCATCAGGAAACGACATGATTCGGGAGCGTCATGGGATGCCGGCCATGAGCAGGGTGTGCTGGTGTCGGGTACTCATGTGCTCGATGTACCGACGCAAATTTGAATGATCATTCATTCATTCATTCTTGCTACAGCGGTGTTTTCCTGGTGGCGTTGTTCCTGGCACAGTGCTCACGCCGCGAAACCGGCATATGTTTGGACATGAGCGTTTGCTGATGGGCTACGGTGTTGCAGGTATTCTGACGTCCTTCCATGCGGTGGAGCGCAGCTCCCTGGAAATGTCGCGGGCGGCCGACTGCACCTGCGCAATGAGCAGCGGATCTGGTGTTGCATCGATGACCGATTGTGAAGCGACGATTGCGATTGAGCCGCAGACCCGGTTCTGGTGATCGAATACCGGTGCGGCAAGCGCGGCGATGCCCAACAGGCGCTCGGCGACGGCCACTTCGTACCAGTGCTCGCGGATCAGCTGCAGGCGGGCCTGTATTTCCTCGACGTTGGTAAGCGTGTGTTCGGTAAGCTGGTCCAGCGGCCGCGACAGGGTCAGCTCGACCATGTCGTCGGATGCGAAGGCGAGTATGGCGCGGCCCAGGGCAGAGGTGGCAGCCGGAATGACGGCGCCAGGGCGCACGGTGATGGCGATGTGCTGGCTGCTTTGCACCGCGTCGATCACGATGACGTCGGTGTTGGCAGGCATCGTAAGCAGGGCTGTCTGCTGTGTTTCTTCACTGAGGCGTCTGAGATACCGGTGCGCGACACGGCGCAGGCCAAAATTCTCGGCCACCGACATGCCGAGACGGTAGATTTTCCACCCGAGCTGATAACGGTCTGTTGTTTCGTCTTTCGAAACGAAACCGAGTTCGCGAAGGTTGTTCAGGTGGCGGAACACCCGCGCCTTGGTTTGCCCGAGGCGGCGTGCGAGGTCGCTGACGCCGATGGGCGAACCGACGCGCGCCAGCTCTTCGAGGATGTCGAATGCTACGGCTACCGACTGAATCGAGGCAGAAGTTGCGGATTGCGATGCGCGGGTCATGACGGTTGAAGGAGGGTGTTTGCCCCTGCATTGTATTGCATTTGGACCTTCTTGGGCGTATCGCAGAGCGATACGACAATCTTGACGGAGGGGCGAAGCTTCGTTATCGTATCGTGCACAGAGACATTCGTTTCATGGGTCGAAACAAAAATGCACGATAACTCATCGTTAAGTATTGCCGCACCCACCGAATGGCCTGACGGCCATGCCCATGTCCCCTATTGGGTCTTCCAGCGCCAGGATGTGCTGGACGCCGAGCAGAAGCGCGTATTCGAGGGGCCGGTCTGGAACTACCTCGCACTGGAAGCGGAAATTCCCAATGCGGGCGACTACAAGACCACATTCGTCGGACGCATGCCCGTAGTGGTTACGCGCGACACCGACGGCGAAATCTATGCGTTTGAAAATCGTTGCGCGCACCGTGGCGCGCTGATCGCCCTCAACGACTTCGGCAACGCTTCCGAACATACCTGTGTATACCATGCCTGGCGGTACGACCCGCAAGGCAATTTGCGCGACATTGCGTTCGAACAGGGCGTGCGGGGGCAGGGGGGCATGCCGGCAGATTTTTCGCGCGAGGGTCTCGCGCCACGCAAGCTGCGCATTGCCAGTTTCTGTGGTCTCGTGTTCGGCAGCCTGCACGATGATGTGCCCGACATCGAGGAGTACCTGGGTGATGAAGTGGCGGCACGCCTCGAACGCGTGGTGGGCGGGCGCCAGATCGAAATACTCGGGCGCTTCACCCAGACTCTGCCCAACAACTGGAAGCTGTATGCCGAGAACGTGCGTGACACCTATCACGCCAGCCTGTTGCATACGTTCTTTACCACCTTCAAGATCACGCGCCTTACGCAGGAAGGCGGGGTGCTGATCAGCGAGAGTGGCGGCAACCACGCAAGTGCATCGTACAGCCGGGTGGTGGAAGGAGAAGAGGGCTACTACGCGCAACAGGCCATTCGATCCCACAACGACGAGCTGAAGATCCGCGATCTGTCGATGCTCAATCACCTTGACGAGTTTGGCGATGGCATCCAGCTGCAGATCCTCACGGTGTTCCCCGGGTTCGTGCTGCAACAGATTCACAACTGCATCGCCGTCCGTCAAATTGTGCCTGCCAGTGTCGACAAGACGGACCTCAACTGGACCTACCTGGGGTTCGCCGATGATACCGAGGAACTGCGGCAGATGCGTCTGAAACAGTCCAACCTGGTCGGGCCTGCCGGTTTCGTTTCCATGGAAGACGGCGCGGTGGGCGGATTCGTGCAGCGCGGGATAGCAGCAGCCGAAGACAGGCAGGCGGTCATCGCGCTGGGCGGCTACGACACGCAATCTCAACCATTTCGTGCCACCGAGTCGTCCATCCGCGGATTCTGGCGCGCCTATCGTGACACCATGAAAATCTGAACATGAATGTATGAATGATCAACTGATACAGCTCAATGCCGAGTATGCTGCTGCACTGGATGACGACCGTCTCGAAGACTGGCCGTCGTTTTTCACGGAAAGGTGCTTCTACCGTGTCACGACCATCGACAATTACCGGCAGGGCATGCAGGCGGGCCTGATCTACGCCGATTCGCGCGACATGCTGGCCGACCGCATACTGTCGCTGCGCAAGGCCAACGTGTACGAATTCCATCGGTACCGTCACGTCGTGGGCGTGCCACGCATTCTCGGGAACGATGCCCAAGGGGGCGGGACCATGCGCGTATCCACGGGTTTTGTCGTGATTCGCATTTCCCGTCAGGGGCAGTACGAAGTGTTTGCCAGCGGCCAGTATCTGGACGAGGTCGTCACCGAAAGCGGCAAGCTGCTGCTCAAGCGTCGCGACGTGGTGTGCGACAGCTCACGCATCGATACCCTGCTGGCCATCCCGCTATGAGCGCGGTCCAGCCCAGTCAGGCCACGCGCGCGCGTCGCGCCGTGGGCATCGCCATAGGCGACCCTAATGGCATTGGTCCGGAAATCGCCATCCGTGCGGCGCTTGCCCTTGGTGGCGCTCCGGGCATGTCCCCGCTCGTATTGATCGGCGACCGCCATGTCATCGATCGCACGGCCGACCAGCTTCGTCTGGGGCCGGCCGAGCGTGAGCGTCTCGCCGTGGTCGACGTTGGCGCACTGGCTCCGGATGCATGGCAGCCGGGCAAGGTCGATCCCCGTGCCGGCGCTGCGACCGTCGCTTACGTGCGCAAGGGGGTCGAGCTGTGGCGGGCAGGCGAGCTCGCCGCGGTTGCTGCCTGCCCGCATTCTGAAACCGCGGTGAATGCCGCCGGCATACCCTTCTCTGGCTACGCCGGGCTGGTGGCTGACCTGACCGCCACACCGCGCGACCAAGTGTTCCTGATGTTGTGCGCGGGGGCGCTGCGGGTCGTGCATGTCACGGTACATGAGCGCCTGGCTGATGCCATATCGCGCATTACGCCCGCGCACATCGTCAGCGCTGCCGCGGCAGCGGCAGCGAGCGTGCGGCGCATGGGCGTGGAGCAGCCGCGCTTCTGTGTCCTGGGCATCAATCCACATGCCGGAGAGGGCGGCCTTTTCGGGGATGATGACGAACGGGTAACCCGGCCAGCGGTGGCGCAATTGCGAGAGAGCGGGCTGCACGTGGATGGTCCCGCAGGTGCAGACCTGGCATTGTCGGAACAAAAACATGACGTGTATGTCGCCATGTATCACGACCAGGGTCACATCGCCGTGAAGATGATCAGCCCCAAGGGTGCATCGGCGGTCGTGGCCGGCTCACCCCTGTTGTTCGCCAGCGTCGGCCATGGCGCCGCATTCGACATTGCCGGCAAGGCCTGCGCTGATGCGACGGCCATGATCGATACCGTACGCCTGCTCGCAGAGGTGGCCTGATGCGTTGCACCGCCAGAACACCCGG
>Ga0207864_1001719_pt1 | contig 23045 bp, 24 predicted proteins | sample HigsolmetaAR202D_FD_184834 | JGI IMG/M metagenome (GOLD analysis project Ga0207864, IMG submission 184834) | Ionic liquid and high solid enriched microbial communities from the Joint BioEnergy Institute, USA - AR20-2-D (SPAdes) (version 2) ... | reverse complement strand
TCTCTCTCTCTCTCTCTCTCTCTCTCTCTCTCTCTCTCTCTCTCTCTCTCTCTAAAGAGTTTCATATAGACGAGCCAGATCAGAGGCGTCGAGAATGTTATCATCGCAAGGTAGCGGTCTCCCGACTTCGCACGCATGATCGTTCCAGGAGCCTGGCCCTCTTCTTGCCGATTTCTGATCATTGCATGACAAGATACTCGTCAGCTTTCTCTCTCACATGACCTCTGACGAATCGTGGATAGTCGTAGTTGGCCAGCATCTGATCGACGATCGGGCAATGGACCGGTTCGACCTTCAACTGTCCCAGGTTGATGAGAAGACCAGCAAAGAACCACTCATATGTGTTCGTCTTCTTATCGAAGATGCAGACGCGTTCGTACTCTTCCTTCTGATAGAAGGTCAGATTGTAATAGTCGATCGGAAGGAGGTTGTTCAGAATAGCATCGTCCTGAAGAAGTCCGAATCGATCAAGACAGTAGCCGATCAAAAGAGAGCAGATGTTCCATCTCTTGTTCTCGTAGCCGGTACTTGGCGCGATCCCGGCAACTCGAAAGAAGGCAGCGATCGCGATGTAGATGCTATGTGCGAAGCTCCTCTTCTCCATTGCGAGGTAATCTCGAAAGACCTCATAGGCGTACTGATCCGAGATGTCCCGACCAGAAGTTCTTCTGATCTGGTAGAGAGAGGCTCCGTTTGGTCGATGCCAGACGTGTCCAATCACCTCTTCGATCGGAAAAAGACTGTCGACCAGAAAGGTGACGTAAGTTCGACTCGGACTGGGGCCACAGGCCGAGAATTCTTTAAGTCGTTCTCCAATCAAGACAACACCCGAGTGAAAGCCCTCCAACATGATCGTATTCTCACCCAGGATGTCATAATGGTTAGTCGACCGCCAAACAAGGATGTCTCCTGTCCTTAGATTCATTTCCCAAAGTCTAAAAAAAAATTCGCAGGCAGTCCCTTTCGAACTCTCCTCAGTTCCTTTAGAAAATCGACTCGAGAAAGGTCCGTCTGACATGTTTCGGTATCCCCCTAAGCAATGCGCCCCTCCTACATTGTTCTAACTCAGACTTCCGGTCCAGTTCAGGTTCCTCGCCCTTCCTCTGGAGAGAGCTTTCCTGTCCAGGCTCAGGGCCAGAGGACGCCGTCTCCCGCTTCTTCTCCCTCATCTCCCAGTGGTGGCGCCCAACCTACTCCTCAGAATACTAGTCTTGGAGGAAATGGACAGTCGAATCCCTCTCCTGACCAACTCGGATACTCTCAACCAACAAACCCCACGATGGCCACGGTCAGCCTTCAGATTCAGGATCGACAGGTCTCCCATTTCCGCCGCGTGCTTGAGATTCTGGCAAACTTCTACTTCTACATCGACGGCTCCGAGATGCGAACTGGTAAGACCTATATTGCCGGCGGAGTCGCCCTCCACATGAAGCTGCCCGTCATCGTCTTCTGTCCGAACCGAGTCCGACCCGTCTGGATCGACTTCCTGACCAAGCATGGTATTCCTGGTATCAACTTACCAGAGACTGGCTGCGTGATGTCCTACGACTGCCTTCGCTCTCGTAAGGGTCACCAGCCTCGTCACGGTCTCCTCGAGCGCCTCGACGGTCCAGAGGGAGTGACCTTCACTCCGACTACCCTCCTTATCCAGCTTCTCCAGGCCGGAATCTTCGTCATCTTCGACGAGTGCCAGAAGCTCAAGAATACGAGCGACCAATACAGGGCGGCGAAGGCTCTGATGTCACAAGTCTACACCGTCGGTGGACGCTCTCGTGTCGGCTTCCTCTCGGGTACGACCATGGACAAGCCAGAGCACGCGATCAACTTCCTCCGAATGGTCCGCTTCATCGAGCAACGCAACCTCTACTCGAAGATCCATGGAGAGACTCGCTTGGAGGGAGTGGCCGATCTCCACAACTGGGCCAACCGGGTGAACTCTACTGCGACTGCACGGTACATTGCCTCTCACCAGTTCAAGTCGACGAAGGCTGGCTCGGTCGAGTACGTCTTCGACCTCTTCACGCAAGTGATCAAGCCCAGCGTGATGTCGATCATGCCCAGTCTCCAGACTCCGAAGGACATCAAGAACGGCTACTACGCTCTCGACCCGGCTGACGAACAGGAGTACCGCAGGGCTGTCTCTGCCCTCGCTGATGCTGTCCGCTATAACCACCGTGAGGGTACAGTGAACATGAAGGACAATATGGGTGCGATCACCACGGCCCTTGAGCGCATTCAGGTGGCCAAGTACAAGATGGTCGCCCGCCTCGTCCGCCGGGATCTGACTACTCCGATGATTGTCGAGGGCGTCGAGTACTACCCGAAGGTGATCGTCTTCTGTGACTATTATAAGGCAATCGACCTGCTCCTGCAGGAGCTCGTTCAACTCGGTCCGGTCGAATTTACTGGTCGAATCCCGGACGCCCAGGGTCAGGCCAACCTCGCTGCCTTCAACGAACCGAATCTACGATGCCGCCTCATCGTCGGCAATCCGCTCGTTGGCGGTCTCGGTATCAGCATGCGGGATACAGACGGCCGCTTCCCTCGCAAGGTCTACATCATGCCAGGTTACCGTGTAATGGACCTCCACCAGACGGCTCATCGTCCTTACCCGGATACCGGGCCAGTCACCTCGACGGTTCGCTTCGTCTATGGACTCTCCGGCGCTCGTGAGAACTCCATCCTGAACGCCTGCGCTCGCAAGGGTGAGGTGATGAAGAAGCTGCACGAGGAGCAGGGGGTCAAGTTCCCGAATGAGTACGAGAGTGAGTACGAGCGCCAGGTCGACGGCCTCGATTGGGAGGACCGAGAGGAGCTCGGCTCTGCGTACGCAGAGTCTGTCGTCTCCTATCCAACCGAGGATGATCGGCTGCCGACTCCATGATTGAGGAGGCGATGCGAGCGATGCAGGGCGTGAGTCTCGGCTCCTTCTAAAAAAAAAGTCTCCAGGTTTTCGATGCCAAGGGCATCAAAGACCTTACAGATCGACTTCGACTCCACTACTTGGATCGACCAATCGAGAAAGAAGTCGATTCACGTCTCGTCGAGTCGGTCTCCAGAGGATGTAGATGAGAAGGAGAAGAAGTAAGTCGAGCCAGAGGTTCATCTTTCCTCGGAATCCTGAACGATCCGAATCTCAGTTTCAGTTGGCTTAATTTTTTCTTCCTTCTACTAAACATGGGCAAGGTTCTGGTGACAGTCAACCCGAAACCGGAGCTCTTCTCGGAGATCGACTTTCGCCAACCCGAGTGGTCATCGCTCCTACCACAAAACCTCTCCAACTTCAAGATGGAGGAGCTCCGACGACCGTGTGAAGTCTATCCCGATGGAATCTTTCCAGGGGCGGAGCGGTATCGAGACAACAAACAGATCTCCAAGATACGAAAGTTTCAGAACTATGTCGAATTCTGTAAGGTCGTCGCTGATGAAGTCGTTCCTCTTGGCGGTCAGCTCTTCTTGACCTCTAAGTTTTATGATCGACGAAAAGAGGGCTGGAGTTCCGATGTGACAAAGAAGAAAGAAGGTGAAGTTGTCGCCTACTGTCTCAACGGCGATCTCTACTGTGCTGCCGACAAACCTCAGGCTGATCAGATCTTCTATGGTGTCGTCTACGAGTCTCTCGTCTCGAAGGATCCGGCTTTCATGAAGCTCCGACAGTCTCTTCTGGACGGTGTCTGTCTCGAGCTGACCGGAGCCGATGATGAGTTCCTCAATCGAATGAAGACGGTCCTATTGAAAGGTCTCGAATCGGGCTCCTCTTAAAAATCCCAGGTAGATAGAGCAACTCCAATACTCAGGTAAACATCACGAAGGAGAAACCCACCTGATCCGAGTCCTTGTCAAGATAAGCGTGACGAGCATCTTTGGTCTCCCTGCGGAGAGCAAAGCAAGAGTCTATTCGTCCGAGTTACTGATCGTAACAAGACAACCATTACGTCGGTGGAACTGGAAAGTAACCTTCTGGGTGTATCGGACGGCGTAGTCCTGTAGCACGGAGATTGCGATCTCCTCACCCAACTCGAGACCGGCTCCATCAGATCGGTAATGGATTCCAGCAACACAACGGAAGAGGGACATATTCGAGGCCAGCTTGTCAAGTTCGTCACCGACTCGAAGCTTCTGACCAAGAGGGATCAGTTCCGACCCGTCCTCATTCGGTACGAAGCCATCGAATGTAAAGTCCTCATCATAGAAGGCTTTCAGAACGGTCGTGACAACTCCAGCGCAGACAGCATGTCCTGATGGGTAGGATGGATGAGCTGGCGCGCCTTCCGGATATACCTGAGGAAGGAGTCGACTCCCAAACTTCTCCTGGATCCTAGATCGAAGTAGATCGGGATGAGGTTGAGGTAGATCCTCATGATGATGGAGCCGTTCTACGATGAGACCAAGCTCTTCTGGCCGTAGTTGGAAGATTGGCCATTTGTGGTACCAACACGACATCATTGCTATTCTAGTTGCTCCTGTCATCACATCGTAGAGATCAACAAATGGTTTCTCTTGAACTGCATCGTCGTGACAGAACCCATTCTCCAAACGGACTGCCATTTGAGTCGATTCAAGATTAAAGCAGTGGCTTGACCACACTGTAGCGTGTCGTCGACATGAATGAAGCTAGCTCCATCTCGTGGAGTGATGATGTATCTGGCGGGCCCTTTCTCAAGAGGACACTCCTTCACGGTACCGTTCTGAACGCTCAGAGCCAGCTCCATCTTCGTCATGTAGTCGACCCCAGGGAGATAAGTTCGATACTTCTGAGTGATTTCGAGAAGACCATTCGAATAAGGAAGGTAGAGAAACTGGGAGACATAAGGACCAGTCAGGTCAGCAACTGTCTTTCCACGGAAGAGGAAGTCGGGTCGTGTTTGAGGTAACCCGAGATCTTCAAGAACCTCGGCAACGAGTGGAGAAAGGAACATCTCGGAGGAGTGCCATCGCATACAGTTCCGTCATTTCAGCAGATTCGTACTTGGGAGGTAGATGGACCTCAGTGCTCGACTTATATGGTCCAATCAGATCCCAGCTGTAGACGACCGATGGATTGATCAGCCTCATTGTTCCGGGATATTTGATCGTCTCGAGGTAGCATTGACACTTACGGACTCCTGCTAACATCTTCATGACTTCCTCCTTGTCGGCCTGTCCATCCGAATCATGCTTGAGAGACTTGGTGAAGCAAGCCGTAAAATTAGGAACCCTCATGATGTCACTGTTTCGATCGATATAGGGACAGCTACATTGATGACGTTTGACTAGAGCAACACGAAGACCATATTATTCTTCTCGATTCGCCTTGACCTTCGCAGAGACGCTGCTAGACTTTGGTTTCATCTTTCCTCAAGACCAGTCCGGACTTAAAAACCTGACCGACACGAGCTGAGCATAAGAGTTCACTCATCCATAAAAACTCTCTTGCGATGTCGGTGAGTCAGAAAGTGATCGCACGTGCTATCAAGGACGATCCTTGGCTGGTCTCAGCACGTCCTCCTAAGGAGATGTACGCCCCCAGATCCTTCCGCTGTAAGAAGATTGTCAAGAGATCGATTCCGGTTGAGGCCACAGTCACCGCAAAGGAGGCTCGTGAGCACGGAGTCGAGCTGGAACCGGGGATCCCCGATGATCAGATGGTCGTGGTCGAAGTTCCTCAAGAGATCGAAGAGGAGCAGACCTGGTGGGAGACTCGACTCTGTTTCAATGGGCGTCTCGTCCGAGATAGCAGCAACTCCGAGAGATCCATTGCGATTCCTCAGAGAGCCCATCGACAAAAGATGCGTGAGGAGATCGCAGCTGCGATCGAATCGCCTCTCAGTTTCGTTCACTACGAGAAGTTGGTCGACTTGATTGATCAAGAGATCGACCATTGGAGGTCGACGAACATGAATGGCCGCGTTCAACGACCTATCGTTCTCGTTCTACTCGGCCTTTATGAACCCGAGGACGAGAAGGACTCGGACGTGAATGATCGAATTTATTCCAGGAACGTCTACTTCATCAAGGAGTACTCTTCCTCGAGGCTACTTCTGGTCAGCCCAAGGAACGAGGAGGTCGAGGTCGAATTGGAACCTGGAGTCCTCGATCTCTGTTACAGCCACAACTTCATTCTGTTTGTTCCATCGAACGTTCATTTCTACGATCTCGACGGCGAGATGTTAGTCTAAGGAGAATTCCATCTTGAACGACCCCAGGTCGCTCGAGACATTTATACCGCTCCTTTCAAGAGGTAGCTTGTTGCAATGACTGACTGGTACCCTCTCCAGCTTCTATTTGATATTCAAGATCTTTGATTCATGGCCATACGAGACGAACAATGCAAAAGGTCATCCTGATCCCAAGACCGTCTGAAGCTTGATCGATGAAGATTCTCCCCAGGACTAAAAGGACGAACAATGCAAAAGGTCGCAGTTATCACATGCTTTTCCTATTTGGGGAACAAGAAATACGTATTTAATCCTGAGTACCTTCGTTCGGACCTTCGCAGGATCATTTCGTTCTCTCACAACAAAGCCGGATGTCCTCTCGATCGAATCTATGTTCTGACCGATCTACAGCCCTCCGAACAGATCCGAAGGGAGATCTTAGATGACTTCCAGGCTGAGGTCAAGATCTATCTAGAGGAACTCCGGATTCCACGAGCTATTCTCAGTAAGGCTCTCAAGTTCAGTCAGAGTCACGAGAATCGACCACTCGAGTGGCTCCGGAGTCTTTCACGAAGGATTGAGCCCAAGCGACCTGAACATCTCTATCGACGACTCCTTCGACAAATTCTCCCAGTGATCCGAAGTGGAAGCGTGGTCGAGTTCGCGAGTCTCTTTACAAACTTGACCATCATCTCGGGTGAGGTCGAATATCGGAGAGCAATCGCCTCGATCTTCCGACTACCAATGACACATCTCTTCTTCTATTACACCGGGCATGGAATTCGAATTCAGTCAGCGAACTATCGGCAGGATGTCTGCTTGATCATTCCACGATCCGGACAGATCGACCTTCAACCAAGGGAGACGATCCAAGCTCTCTTTCGGCAGATCCTCGGTCGTGTCAGTTCATTCATCGTCTTTGACTGTTGTCACGCTGAAACTCTAATCGATCTTCCACACAAGCTGACCTTCACTCCTCTGGCAAGAAGATCGCTTCCCCAGTCAGGAGTCGACCAAGATCGTAAGAATGAGGTGATCTATCTTTCGAGCACTCTCCACAACCAGACCTGTGGCTTCTATACTTCCGGAAAGGAGTATGGTAGTCTCTACACCTACTACCTGATCAAGTTCCTCAAGTCGACACACGGAGCCAGCCTCTCACAACTTCAACATGAAGTTGAGGAGAGGATTCGACAGTATCGAGAAAGACAAATGAAGCCTCCACAGAACATGCTCATCGGACTCTCTCATCGGGAGATTCGACAGCTTCCAAGTTGGCTCTTTGAGCGGTCGGAGCCCGGATTCGACCTCATTGAGGCATAAGATTTCTCTGTCGAGCAGAGAATTCAACAGAATCTACTGAAAGTTGGGAAGGCCACCCTGTGATCGAACCATCGACTGAAGCTGAAGTTGAGCAGGTGTCATGGGAATGAAGCCGAGATCAGGGGAGTTCTGAGGAGTCCTCGTCATCGACTTCTGGAGATCCTGGATGCGCTGAGTCAAGGCCTGCAGGTGGTACTGACTACCGGCTCCCAATTTCGAGAGGTAGTAGGACTGCTCCCGGTAGAAGTGGTCGATGAGGTCGGGAGGAAGCGAGCCAAGAACTCGGCTCGACGACCGGAGCTGATAGAGCTGGCGGAGGATCTCAAGGTAAGCGACGGTCTCCTGAACGGCTCGATCGGTCAGCTGCTGGACCGCGGTGATAGGCTGACCTCCATTCATCGAGTGATCGATCAGAGCAAGCGCCTCGTGATGAAGCTTGTCGAAGTTCTTCGCCGCCTCCCTGGCGGCCTTGATCAAGTTACTCTCGCTCTTGATGACGGCGAGGTGACCGACGATGTCGTTCAGCCAGAGCTTATGAACATCGAGGACCGTTCCGGTGGGATGTCGGCGAGGATCATTTTGGCTCGCATCGAGTATAGTCAGATACTCAAAAGGCCTCGTTGAGCATGTCTGAGATAGTGGTCGGATGAGCAGCGATCTTGACCTGCCCGTTGTCCTCACGGCGAAGAATCTCTTGCTTCAGAGCAATGAGCTCAGTGAGAAACCAAGAACTTGAAGAGGGTCTTGGTTCGCCATGCTGAGCTCATGAATCTTCTGGTGGAGCTCGACTTCCGCTCGGCGAGGCGCTCATCAAGCACCTTCAGGTGATCATTCATCACACGCAGCCAGACGGCGTTCTCAAAGTTCAGATCGACCGACATTCGTTGTTTGAGCGAAAGATCTATTATATTGAATTTTCGATCCACGGATCGAGAATTCGTTCTTCAGGCCATCGCGACCGACGCTCCTATAGGGACGACAATGGGAACCATCGACTCGGGTGATGTCAGTTCCCACGTATGTAGATCACCGTCCTGATGGTGGATGATCTTCCCTTCACTCGCCATCCTGTAGAGGATTGCGCTGATGGGAAGTCTATAGGTAATTCTCCCAAGAATCTTCTTGGCAATCGAGAGGGTGTCCAGTGGTCCATCCCTCAAGCAGTTTAGGACTTTTCGATCAATAATCTCGTGCCTCGAGTCACCACGACCCTGCTCGTAGGGAGGCAGAACCTGCTTGGACAAGCCCTCGTTGGAGTGAAGATAGAACCCAGTCTTGATCGTCATTATCTCCGGCTGGAGACCTGGTGGCGGTAACAGCTTCGAAACCTCCTCATACCATTCAAGGAGAGCTTGCCCGTAGACAATGCGTTGTAATGATAGAGCTTCGCAGATCGTTTCCGGTGTTGGCCGGGTCTGCTTCGAGATACTCCCTGCAAGGAACATTTCGTACAAGGTAAATAAGTTTTCGTGTCTCAGCTTTCACAAAGCGATCACTTAAAAGTAGACTAAGAAGGAGTCTTATTCGATCTCATACCGCCTGAAGAAGACCAATTTTCTAAGATAAGCGCTCTTGCAGCTGTTGACGACGAGATTGAGGAGAAGATTTCAGAGGCCGTCGTCACCGAAAGAAGAAGTCGAAGCGCTCGAAGAAGGATCTTCCAGTAGTCAGCATCGAAGAGAAGCTTCCCGCCAAGGAGGAGAAGAAGAAGGCTCCGATGGCTGCGACTCCAGTCCGGAAGTACTGGCCTCTCGAGTTCTTCCTTCTCGAGATGGCGAAGGACGAAGATATTATCACCTGGATCATGAACCAGGGCTCGATTCTGCGAGCCGTCTTCGAGGTGGGATCTTGGAGGATGACAGACGACTCGGAAGGCCAGACCGTCACGGTGAACGGGTGCGAATGTAACTTCCGCTCCGGTAACTCAAGCTTCTTCGTCAGTTGTAAGAAGGCGACGAACACTGAAATTCTCCGTGACAAGGATCGAAAGGCTCGTGCAGCCTGTCTTCACCTCCCGGACGGAACCGTGGTGATCTTCCTCCGCAACGGAGGCCACATCTCGGCTTACGAGTTTAACTTCGAGGAGTCGGTGAGCTGGGACGTTCTTTCCAGCTCAAATAAAAAAGTTACCAGCCCGTACCTTCTAGGTACTAGCTGATTCAAGGTGTCTGAGTGACGTAGCATTCTTCCTAGTTCACTTCAACTCACCGTGGGCGGTAGGTACAATTTTCCTATACCCAGAGACTTTCATCTTATCTATTGGTTGGACGTCCCGGGCGCCCCCTCGAGACATTGAATCAGAAACGAAAAATTCCGCTCGGAAGAAAATGGCAAAACCCGGTCCCCCTGTCTTCGATTTTGACCGGCTTAAGCCGGTCACTATGACCGTCATTGTCTCCTATAACGTCGTGGAGCTTAATCTACCCGCGATCTTCACCTTCTTGCCAGTGACCGAGCAGGTTCTTCCGCGCCACCTGAACATCCAGAAGAAGCAGGGTAAGATTCGTCTTCCTCCTGAACTGAATCGTCCTGGGGAGATCTTGTCGATGCGCTATGATAAACAAGCACGCGGAATTATCAGGTCGGAGACGGCCCGAAGCTTCTCTCATTCGATCATCATTGATATGGGAACCTCTGAGCGGATCATCTCCGTCAAGTTCTCACGAACGCTTGAGTTCACCGGACCGACCTCCATTGACATTGCGAGGGAGGCAGCTGAGAGTCTGCTTCGTCACATGAAGCAATGTCAGGACGATCTCAACTTCATTCGTGCTCATCGAGATCGCGCACTTGCTCTCAAGGATGTCTTCCTCTATGGCTCGAGACTTCACGAGAGTTTCGACGAGGTGGACAAGAGAATCTGGGGGATCTTTCAGAAGCAGACTCGAGGATATCCGGCCGACCGAGTCGACATGTTCCTCTCGTTCATGATCGATTTCGATCGACCTCTCTATACGGGTACTCTGGAGTTGGGTGAGTTCGAGTGCGAGATGGCGAACATTCTCTTCAACTTGGGTTACTCGATCGATCAAGTCACGTTCGCACAGATCATGAATCGGGCACCCTTCCGGTGTGGCTTCAACAACTACAAGAGCGCTTCTGCTGTGGTCGTCTACTACGACTACATCAAGTACGACCGCAACACTGGACAACCCAAGCCAGCCAAGCACACGATCCGTGTCAATCGAAGCGGTCACGTTCGTCACTCTGGTCCGAATCTCCAAGCAATGAAGGAGGTCTATCATGCCTTCATGCAGAGAGTCCTTCAGCACTACAATGAGATTCAGTCCGTCGAGACCTCGAAGCAGTTTCTCCGGATCGTTGGACCATCGAGAGCCTTCTCCGTTTCAGAGTGGAGAGCTCTCATCAAGAATGAGGAGGAGCTCCGCGACAAGATTCTTCGTGGAGATGTTCCAATGGCCAAAGGTGAGGTCTATTCTCAAGGACCGGTCGTCGAAGTGATCAGACCGGTTCTCGAGCTCGAGATCATTGATCAAGGCCTTCTGATTCCCCCTCTTGCCGCTGACACTGTTCCGGTCCAGCGTTCCTTAAATTTTGACTACACCCCCCTCATCGCAACGCGTTAGATGTGTTTTCGTAAGCGATTGCCTATGAAAACTGGATGAGGAACTTGACTACTTGGAAGGAGCTATTCTTCTGAGAGCCCATTGGCCCGTCTTCGTCAAGACAAGAAAGATCGGAAAGTCAGAAAGGAGGATTAATGAAAGACCGATCAAATAAGGATGAGCAGCCGCCATCTTGAGGCAAGCGAGGGCATAGGTGTTGAGACTTGGTCCGAGAAGTCTATAGGCCGAGTAGTAGAAGGAGGAAGCAGTGACAATAGCTGTCCCATAGTAGAGAGGTAGATAGACCTTATCGAGGTAGTCGAGAATGAGAAGAGGTGTAGACAGAATTCGGCTTTCTGAGATCGGCTTCTCTGTCTCGATGGAAAGGAGAGTCTTCTCTTCCTCCTTCTTTGTGAGAAGTCGTTTTACTGGCTTGACAACAACAGAGCTCAGCTCATAGATGAGTCGAGCTGCTGTCAAGAGCCGTCTACCCAGCTTCAAACTAGGCCAGAATCCTTGAGACAACATGCGACGAGCTCTTTCCTCTAGTGGGAATTTTGATCACTCAATCCCGACCAGCCAAGATCGAAATGGAGTCCTCACAACCTCCTCAGCTCTATGAGCTCATTGGTATTGTGAAGGCAGTCAGGCCTCTCAGCCAAGAGAGAGATGCCACTCGGCTAATGACCATTATGAGCACGACCTCTCAACGTGAGTTCGAGGTCTATTGTACTTTCTTCTGTCCAGTTCGCCGAGGTGATGTCATCGCAGGTTACTGTATCAAGGGAGAGAAGGAGCAGTATCTCTTTCTTCGATGTCCTGTTGTCGAACCTCCCTCTTCACGAGAGGCAATCCAGACCTCCTTTACGATCGCCTTCGGAAAACTACGCGTGAGCAAGTGGATGTTAGATCGAGTCTACGATTTCTTCAAACAAGAAACACTCGAGAGGATTGCACAGATCGATAAGTCCCGCTCGATGACCGTAGCAGAATCGAGTATCTATCGAAACAAGGACATGCTCAATGCCGCCGTCATGGAGATGATCTCGTGGTACTCCTTCACCTTCCGAACTCAACCCGAGATAGTAACACCCCTTGTCAACCTGGGCCTCTCCCGAGATCAAGCTCAGAAACTCCTTCGTTGGTGGCATCGAGAGCAGATTCTTCGTCGCCTCTATCTCCTCGGTCTGACCAAGAAGGAGATCAAAGAGTGTTGTGAGCGAGGCTGGGTCAACGGCGCCTCGGTCGCTACTTGGGAGAACAGCCCGAGTGCCCTCTACTATCAGCTCCTCGAGAATCCCTATCTAGTCGAGAAGCTGCCGATGGTCAAGGCGCATGAGATCTCCCAGAGGTACGGTCTCTCTTTTAACCAGAATATGATTGAGTGTGCCGACCTTGTTCGATTCGTCGACATTCAATCTCAAGAAAATGGTTGGGCCTGTTATCCCATCTACACACTTCTGCGACGCTATCCTCGATTCAATGAGCTCCAAGAGACGCTCAAGCGCCAGTACAAGTGTGAGATCAGATACAACTTCCTCTACCTTCGGCATCAGGCGATCATCGAAGACACCCTTTTGGAGCTCCTTCAGAACAAAGAGGTCAGTACGAAGACCTTCGCTTCAGAACGGACTAAGAAACGACTCTGCGAGGAGCAGATCTACGCAGTCGAGAATGCCTTGAACAATACCGTCTCGATCGTAACCGGTGGTGCCGGTACAGGCAAGTGCCTCGCTCCCGAAACGCCTGTTTTGATGGCCAATGGCGAAATCAAGATGGCCAAGGATGTGAGAGCTGGTGATCAGCTTATGGGCGACGACTCGACTCCGCGTCTCGTCTACACTACCTGCACTGGAGAAGACAACATGTACCGAATCGTCCCCGATAAGGGTAGAAGCTTTGTCTGCAACGAGCCTCATGTCCTGACCCTCAAGGGTATCGTGCCTCATATCGAGTTCCGTTCTAATCACAGCTTGAAGTACAACGTCCGTTACTCGGTGAGAGGCGATATCAAGAACAAAGCCTTCATGACCCAGGCTGAAGCCGATGCGTTCATTGTGAGTCTTGGTGAGGATGTCTTTGATATTCCTCTCAACGAGTACCTCAAGAAGCCAGACAGATTCAAGCGTTATACTTACCTCTTCCATACCGGGGTCAACTTCACGGAGCAACCAGTCCCATTTGACCCTTACATCATCGGCCTTTGGCTTGGAGACGATACTTCGAAAGCGGCACAGATCACGAATGTAGACCTTCCCATCTTGGCCTACCTTGAACAGAAACTGCCTGAATACGGACTCCAACTCGAGGCTGTAAGACCTGGAGACAACACTTACAACGTTGTCGGGGTAGGTGAGAACAAGTTTGCACGCACTCTCAAGGACCTGAAGATGTGGGGAAACAAGCACATTCCCTCCATCTACAAGATTAACTCTCGTGAAAATCGGCTTAAGCTCCTGGCAGGCTTAATCGACAGTGATGGGTACCGTAGAGACAACTACATCGAGATCTCTCAGAAGAGCGATCAACTTGCTGATGACATCGAGTATCTGGCTTTCTCTCTCGGCTTCATGGTGACCAGAACAGAGTGTGTTAAGTCTTGTATGTATCAAGGCGAGAAGAGAGAGGGTATCTACAACCGAATCAACATCTTCGGTGATGGTCTTGAAGAGATCCCCGTTCTTCTAGATAGGAAGAAATGCGAGCCTCGTCAGCAGACTAAACGCGCGAATTGTGTCAGCTTCAGGGTCGAACCTGTGGGAGTGGGTCAGTACTGTGGATTCCAGATCAGCGGAAATGGACGGTTCCTGCTCGGAGACTTCTTGGTCACTCACAACACCACAGTGATTCGAGCGATTGGTGATGAACTTGAGCTTCGAGGAATCTCCTACTGCATCCTCTCGTTCACGGGTAAGGCGGTCGCTCGTGTCAAAGAGGTCGTCGGTAAGACGGCCAACATCATGACTCTTCACATGTTCCTCGCTCGTAGTTTTGCGGCTCCCTTCGAGTACGTGATCTTTGACGAGATCTCGATGGTTCCAAACGAGCTCATGGCCAAGGTCCTCTTGAAACTCTCAGTCTCTCAGCCAGAGGGTCGTCGTCTCAAGGTCGTCATGGTGGGAGACCCTAATCAAGTTCAGCCGATCGAGTGGGGTGATCTCTTCAACCAACTTCTTTCAATTGGGCCTGTGAACGACCGGTACGTCATCCCATGGACGCATCTCCAGGAAGATCATCGTCGTGCGAGTCGTGGTGGCGCCCTCTATCGAAACACTCAGCAGTTCGCTCAATCGTTCACTCAATCGCTCATCGGAGACAAGATCGACATCATCTTCGAGTGGGGTGATGATTGTCAGTTCGTTCAAGGACAACTCCCAGAACTCGAAGCCTTAGTGAGCTCTCTTCATCAGACTAGGATCGACCACCGTCAGATCACCATCGTTGCTCCTTATAAGGATCTCGACGATGTGAACGCAATCTGTGAGAGGATCTTTATCAATCCGCGCGCTCCTTCCGTCGTCGACAGCTTCGGGAAGACCTGGCGAGTCGGAGCGCGTGTTATGATGACTGAGAAGAACTTCTACGAGATCGGCGTGATGAATGGCGACGAAGGAATCGTTGTCGAGGTCAACCAACAGAGGATGTATGTTCGAGTCGTCTTCAGAAATGGAAAGGATGTCAACATCCCGACCTTCCTCCCGGTCGTCTCGTCCGAGTACGAAGACACAGAGAAGGAGGAGCCTCTCTCGACCAAGTTTCTCGTCCTTGCCTGGGCCGTCACCATCCACAAGTCCCAGGGTTCCGAATGGGAGCACGTCATCTTCTTCGTTCGAGCAGGGCGGTCTGCCTCCGGGTTCTTCAATAAGAAGCTCCTCTACACAGGGATCAGTCGATCGAAGATTTCCCTCTATGTTGTCGCCAACTCCAAGACAAGCTTCGAGTCGGCAATCTATGTCGATCCTCCCGTCCGGTACGACAACCTGGCGAAGCGATTCCGAGGCGAGCCCTTCGTCGGCTACTATGTCGACCCGGCCCAGGAGAAAATGCGCCAACTTCTGGCCGGTAAGTAATTCTTCTACCCAGATCGGTAGGAGAAGGGCTTCGTCTCTGAGACCTACTTCTGATTCTCCTACCAATCGGTAGGAGAACTATAAACTTACATCTAAGAATCGAAATGGTCGAGCATCTAGCCGATCCCTTCAACATTCTGGACCTCGCCTTGCTGGCAGGCTGGTCTCTCATCTTCTATAAAGCACCGACCTACTTTCATGATCACCTCCGGTGAGTCATCGGACTCGCCTCGACCGTCGTTGGCTTCTTCTGGTTTCCCGCCTTCATCTTGACCGGTCGGTTCGTCCGTGCCTTCTTCATGATCAAGGCCTTCCTCCGTTGGCTCGAGGCGAGACGAAATGGAGACGAGACGATCGAGGAGACCTCCTTCTATCAGGCTCTCTCTCAGATCTCCTCCATCTCGATCCTCTTCTGCATCGGGACGGAGGAGATCACTCGAGTATACTTTGGTCTCGCTCTCCTCTATGATGGATCGATCTTTGAGCTGAACTCACAACAGAGAAAGCGGGACCTGATCAAGCTGACCTTCGGTCTGAACTTGATTTTTACATTACCCTTCCTGGGTTGGATCCTCTGGACGGCTCCTCTTCTCCTTTCGGTTCCGATTATTGGCGGTTACTCGATCAGCCTCTACGACAACTGGAAGATCGTCCAGGTCCGAAAGAAAGTCTGGTAGGAATCTTTTCGGAGGAACCCTACCAAAAATCTTTCAGAGCGAAAGATGTCATTGCCACAAGCTGTCGCCAGTTACTTGAGTTCATGGGAAGGTCACTCCGCCTTGGCACCAGACGACTACGTTCGAGTGATAGATCTTCTTGCCGTGGCCAGCATCGATGAGATCAACAGCGAGATGAACTCCTTGACTCAACAGCGACTCTGGAACGAAACCCTCATCGATGCCTTTCATGATGAACTTCTCAAACGAATCGACACGGAGACCACCTTCGCAATCTCGACCGCTTGGAAAACTCCTCAGGAATGGCTTGATAATCCCTTTGTCACGATTCAGTTGGGATTCGAGGAGTTTTATTTCTTGACTGACTGGAAGGGTGATCTGATTCGATCGGACGATCCGACCATTTCGAGCTACACTCTGATGAACGCCTCGTTTCAGGATCCGGTTGCGAGACAACTCATCCATATGTTGATCGATGGGCCAGTCGATGTCACTCTGAATGTAAATCCAACAGGCCTACAGATCGCTTCCCTCTCGAGTCAGACCGATCCAGATGAACGAATTAAGTTTCAGCCGGTCTCGGATCGATCGTTCACCGTTCCAGCTAAGATCATAGAGACACCAGACTTCAACGTGGTCAAGAGAATGTATCTGAGTCTGAAGAAAGGTCAGCCGGAGATTATCGACGTCTACTCGGACCGTCTGATCGATCAACTGATCGACTACCGTGAGGCTCGTGATATCGTCGACGACAATGGAGACACCTTCGAAGGTGACCTCTTCTTGACTGGAACCGGAGTTGGTGATGAGGAATGACGAGGGCGACATCCCGAGCCTGATGTAATCTTTCTACGGTCATCCGTGAAAAGGTTTAAGGAGACTGGTGAGCAATCGAAAATGGAGAACCTCTCCGAGCTCACACAGTACCACTTTCCAAACATTCCGCCTGAACGGCTGAATGAGGAGACATATCGCTCCTACATCCGAATCTACTCCTCACTCTCGGCTTCACTCAAGTTCTATCGAGGATTCTCCAAGCCGGACCCGATCTTACAGGCCAAGATCTACCGTGCAGTCCGATTGGCCTATGGATCCAACCACAAAGAGCCATCCATTGATCCGAGCGAAGCTCGGTCCGGATTGAGCTTTGCTCAACCCGGTTCGTGTATTGTCTTTCGATCACCTCATGGTCTCGTAGTCAAGGTGAAGGAGATCTATCCAGAATTCGATCGACTCTTTGATTTCTATCTGTCGCAACCGGACAGTTGTGTCTTTCTACCACCTGGATATGACCGGCTCGATCGATATGAGTTTCCCTACTATCATGACCTCCTTCTGAATTTCAAGAAGAATCTCGAGTTGGACAGAACTTCTGCTTTGATCCGATGCAGTGAGAGCAACTCCGAGTTTCTCTTTCTCTGTCTCGAAGAGCCGACCGATCTCGACCTCGCCTCGGAATGGCGTGATTATCTTCAAGGAGGACTTAAGAGAAGAATCAGCCTGAGTCCAGGACAGATCCCGGAGGCCTTTTGTCGATTCCGCTGGACCGAGCGAGTTAGAGCCGAGGTCGACGAAGGTCGTGTCGTGTTGACAGTCAGGTGCAGTCCTCTCGACGAATTCAAGAAGCGAACTGAACAGATCGAGGAGGAGGACGGTTGGACACTTCTGGATCTCGGGATCCCAATTGAGAATGAACAGGAGGCGATCGGACTCCTCCGGAAGACCAAGACAAGAGAACTCATTCCTCTGATCGGTACGACCTGGTGCTGCCTTCGATCCGGACTCGTCGAGAAGGTCAAAGCTTCTTTGACCGACTGGTCTCAAGAGGAGATGCCAGATGGAACCGAGATCTTCACTCAGGTCGAATTCTCCGAAATGTCGGCACTCCAGAAGTCGAGCTTGATTCGGACACCTGAAGGACGCCTCTACTCGCTTCTTGGCCTCTATGAGCAGATTCGGGGCGAAATGAAGACCGATCCACTGACTCGGGAGGCCTATTCAGAAGAGTTCCTGAAGAAGATCGAGGAAGAATTCGAACAGATTCGTGGCCCGTTCTTGGAGGGGTTCCCTCCGACTCCCTTCGATCCTCAACTCATCACCATCTGTCCAGAACTGGACGAGGCTTCGGAAGATCTCGTCGAACCATCAATCTCCTTCTACCTTCAGACGATAGATCATGATAAAGTCGACACTCATCTCTTCTGGAAGATCCCAGATCTTCGAAGGACCGAGTATGCATCGTTGACACTCGAAGCGATCCGAATCTTGGTCCTGAGATGGAGTGATCGGTCACTCTTCAAAGGGTACCGACCAGAGCGCCTTATGAATCCTAACTTGATCTTCAGTCCATCTGCATACTATGTCTTCGAGAAAAATGCTCAGGAGATCGATCTCGGTCGGTTTCCGACCGAAAGACGAGATCAAGCCGATCGGCTCCGAGAACAGATCTACATTCTACAGACTCGTGTCTGATAATTGAGAAGAGAAAAGCTTCCCACGAGTTCGTTTCAACTTCATCATGAAGAGACTCGTTATTTTCGACATCAACGGATTTCTCTGCCGTAAGGTCCCGAAGGACTACGAAGGACCGGTCGACCTCGAACTTACTCACTACAAGGTCATCTTACGTCCTTATTATAAGCAGTTCCTCGACGATTGCTATGAAAAGTTTACGGTCGGCTTTCTCAGCTCGGCCACCTACAAGAACGCCGGTCCAATCCTCGATCTTCTTCTGACACCAAAGCAACAGAAGTTGACTCTCTTTAAGTGGTTTCGTGACCGAACTTCCCTTGAGCCTGATGAGAAGAAGATCTCTTGCGATGAGAGCTGGGATCTGAGTGACTTCCTTGATCTCCAGATCGAAAAGCACTCGACAGTCAAGTACCTCTCGTCTGTCTTGGATTGTCCCAGTCTCAATGAGGGCCGTCCCTATTCTCTCAACAACACCCTCATCTGCGATGATTCGGCATCGAAACTCCGATTCAATCCGAAAAGCAACTGTGTTCTGGTCGAGGCCTACACTGGGCAGGAGAACGATGACTTTCTCTCGACTCTCGCAAACGAGCTTGAGAGACGATTTGAGCAGCTCCGACACCAAAAAGCACGCGAAGCGTGCCTTTGAGTTCCACTGTGTAGAATCAAAGCTTAATTTGTTTTCATACAAATTAAGCTTAACGACTTCTAGTCGCCAGCAACGCTGGTTACCAGATGGCTCCAGCGCTCTCTCTCTCCAGGCTCGTGGTACAACCTCCGGCAGGCGCCGAAGACCATAAAAGCACAAACAAGGAGTGAGCGAAGTAGTCACCTGAAAGCGATCATTTAGATCAGAATGAAACAATGTTCGTGGTGTGAAATGTCGCGGGTGCGACATGACCATGCGGTCGTTGGCCTGTGAAAAGGTGCGAGATGAACAAGAAAAGCTGTCTAAGTGCACCAGAGCCAACACGCCAGAACCTGGATTCTGTCGAGCCAGATCGAATCTCCGATCTGTCCAATGGTCTGGCTACTAGACTGGAAATTTTTTTTAAGCGCGTTTCTCTAATTGATCTCGATTTGTCTCCTGATCGATCTTGAGAAGTCGTTTCTCTTCTATGGCATCTGTTGCAACTTCTCGACCACAGATTGCAATCAGGATCGTTCGAGAGCCTGTTCCGTCAACGAAGTCGATCCTCGAAATTTTCACAGAGGCCCCACCCCCTGGTTGGGAGCGGGTCATTCAGTTGGCTCAGCCCGAGTTGGGGCTGGTCAGTCAGATCCTCCAACAACTGGGTGACTTCTATCCACCAAGGCACCTCGTCTTCCATAGTCTGGATGTCTGTCCCCTTCAGAATGTCAAGATTGTCCTGTTGGGCCAGGATCCCTACCATGGTCCCGGCCAGGCCAATGGTATGTCCTTCTCGGTGCCTCGGGGGGTTCCGATTCCGCCTTCTCTTGGAAACATCTTCACCGAACTGGAGCAGGAGTACAGTCAGGCCGAGTTCGATCGAGTTTACCAGAACTACCTTATCAATCGGGACTATCTTCGGACCCACTACTCTTTTGGAATCGATGCTCAACTCGACGCGCTCTGGAGGAATGAAGACGGATACACAATCGAACAGAACCAAGCACTCCGAGACAAGTCTGCCCTGAACGCGGAGCTCAGGGCCAAGGTCAACATGACCGAGGAGCAGATTCAGTTCTTCACTCAGATGACAGATGAGCAACTTCGCAGTTATGTTGAACGAATCTGTCCAGTCTTCCATCGACCTGACCACGGTGATCTGACTTCTTGGGCCGAACAGGGCGTTCTCCTTCTGAACACATGTTTGACGGTCAAGCCGTATGAACCTGGCTCCCACAAACAAATCTGGAACGGTGTCATCGCTCGAGTGATCGATGCGATCAGTGAAGAGAACCCCGAGTGTATCTACATTCTGCTAGGAAAGAAGGCCCAGGACTTCGGAGCGAAGCTCGGTCAGAGAGCGATCCGCTTGATGGCAAGTCATCCCTCCCCCTACTCGGCCCGTGTCGGGAACCGAGATGTGCCGGCCTTCATCGGTAGTGGAATCTTCAAGGCCGCAAACGAGATCCTTGCAAAGCAAGGGAAGGCGCAGATCGACTGGCGTCTCAATTAGAATTTCTGCACCTCGAGGTGCGAAAAGTCCTTAAGCCAAGAGCAACCACTTCAAAATGCTCATTAGTCTTTTCCTCCAACTCGTCTGGTTCGGTGTCTACCTGAAGGATCCTTACCTCTTCCTGGGGATGGCGGCAATCCTCTACTATTGTGAGTTCGATAAACAGCTTCTCGGAATCAGCCTTGAGCCGATGACAGCGTTTCCTCTCAGTTGCCATTACGTTCTTCAAGAACTCCGGGCCGGGCGGAGACCAGAGCATCCCGAGTTGATCATAGTCGAGTTCATTCGTTGGCTCATCGTCGTGCTGAGCGGGGACTCGGAAAGTCATCGACTGGCAATGTCGAGTTATTGTTACTCTGCCTTCATGGCAATCATGCTCGAGGGATTCCAAGTCTCGACCGAACGACAGATTAAAGTCAAGTATGCCTACTACCTCTTCTGGGCGGGCTATCTTCTCTGGTCGGGTTCCTTCCTAGCAGTTGCCCTTCATCTCCTTAATTTTATCACCGAGTTCCGATTGACTTCTCTTCTTGGGGATTCCGTCACTCGAATTCCGGGGAGAGACGACGATGCGAGGACTTGATGACCGCCTCTTACAGCGATGACAGGTGCCAAATTTACGACAGTCATCACAGATCACGTGGCGACAGGTCGAACAAAGCTTATCACAATACCGTTCTATCAGGACGGATGACTGAGACATTTTCCTTCTTCTCTTATCTTCCATAAGAGAATTCTTGGATCCTCTCGTTGTCGAAGTCTATTGAATCTTCTGAGGGTTCAGTGATCGTCGTTCTTCTGCCAAGGGGGCAAGAGTATAACTGGGAACCAGCCTCTCGACTTCAGTCGTCCTACGACGAGCTAGTTCATCTTGATAAGCAGCCCGAGCCGCAGCTGGATTGAAGGAGGGCTCCCCTGTCTGAATCAAGGTCGTTCTTTCAGGACTCCTCTTGATGACAGTAGTCGGGACCGGTTTTTGTTGTGATCGAACAATGAGTAACTAGATCCACCACTCCATTTTCTCACGGGAATAAAAGATGTTCTGTCTCCAGTTTCGAGATCGAATCTATCAGACAGTCCAGAAACTGGCCGATCCGAATCAGGTTGCTTTCATTCAGGAGGCGACTGGTATTCCAGCCGATCGAGTCATCATGACGAAGTGCGGTTACATCTGTCAGGCTCTCAAAGCCCTGATGAACTTCAAGAACAGAAGACAACATCCACTCGATCTTCCTCTCTCCTCCTTCTATGGATATATGTTCGATTTCGAAGGAGTAGCCCAGAATGGTCACGATACAGGAACCGATCATGAGTTCATCCTCATTTATGATCAGGGTTGGTGGATCATCGACAGTTACCTGGGATGTCGTGAGTTGACTTGTCGTCAAGTCGATCCTGAGCAGATCCTCGAGGTCGCCCGGTATCTTCATGATCAGTTCGACGAGAAGCTCTGGTTCTGGCTGACCGGCTGCCACAGTACAGACGATCCAGACGAACCGACTTCTCAGATGAGAGTCGTCGTCACTGAGTTCGACTACACTCCGATCTAACAAAAAGAGGTGTGTTGAACAGCCGAGGTTTTGATCTGACTGTTTGAGAGGGAGGGCAACCATGCAGACACAGACCTTCACTTTGACCTTCGGTGATCATAGATAGTGAGACTTCAATCGATTTCGAAAGAAGATCCCTCCTAAAAGATGACCTGATGGGGTTGGCTTCTGATCATCCTGGGAGTGGCTCTCGTCTTCTTATTTGTTCAGTGGCAGGGCGCAACTGCTAGAGCCGAAAAGGCGGAGAATGCTCTCTTCATGTATCGGGAAATCGCCGAGCGGACTCGATAATGATCTACGACCTGTCAGTCGTAGATATCAACGCTCTTTTGGTTAGAGCCGACATCTGCAGGCCTCCATGGTGACGGTCCCCTTGAGAAGCTCATACAATTGGAATCGCTCGAGGCACTCTCGGTAGATCTGGATTGTCGGAAGAGCTTGTTCATGAAGCCCCGGAGGAATCTCCTCCAGAAGACAGTCGGTTGCTGCTTCGTGGTCGATCTCAGGCCCCTCGTTCTGGAGGGCGCAGGTCTGTAGAGTACGAATCCCTTCTCCAGAAGAGAGGCGGAGGCCATTCCAAGAAAGAAGAGAAGAAGAAATCTCATAGTTGCCAAAAGAGGAGGAGAGGCACTCTCGGCTCACTTTTAAGGAACTTCATTGGTCGAGAAAGATGGGACGAGCTAAGGACTACATCACGATTTGTGGTTGGGGTCTTTACATTCCGGAAGATGAGTTCAGAGAGAAGCTTCCTGATGTGACCATCTTTCCAGGTCTGAACACTCATGCGAACGTGATAATCTACGGAGTGCGACGGTTCGTCTTCATCTGTGATGGTGTCTTCAAGGTCGATTCACAGAATGAGACGATTGCTGTGATCGATCCAGGTGAGCCCTCTCAGGATCTCCTCGCCTTTGGAAGAGAGCACTTCCCAACGAGGACGCCTCAACTGATGATGATTTCGGTCTAACGTCAGCTGATTTCCGAGTTGTAACTTGAAAATGCTTAGATCGGCTTGCCGTCGACGAGGATCTTGTCCTTGTAGACGCGCATCTTTATCTTTGGGGGAAGCGGCCAAATCCTTCGTCCTGCTTGTTCGAACTGCTCAG
>Ga0207864_1001718_pt1 | contig 23047 bp, 23 predicted proteins | sample HigsolmetaAR202D_FD_184834 | JGI IMG/M metagenome (GOLD analysis project Ga0207864, IMG submission 184834) | Ionic liquid and high solid enriched microbial communities from the Joint BioEnergy Institute, USA - AR20-2-D (SPAdes) (version 2) ... | reverse complement strand
TGAGTTTCTGATGGCCCCCGGCTCTGAGGCACCCGCCGAGATGATGTGGTTCATCCCGGAAAAGAAGGCCATCGAGGCCGCCGAAGATTGCACGCACACCCTCCACAATACATACTCGCTTCGCGGAGCGAAGATTCGAGAACCGCTGCCTTGGTCGAAGTACCTCAATCAGGCGCTGGTGATGTGGGGGGACAAGGCTGAAGTGATGTTCGCGCAGCACCACTGGCCCACATTCGGCAACGCCGAGATCAAAGAGTTGCTAAAGTCGCAACGCGATCTGTACCGCTATATCAACGACGAGACACTCCGGCTGGCCAACCATGGTTACACCAGGGATGAGATTGCCGAGCAGTTCAAATTGCCCGATCAGCTTGCCCATGTTTGGGCAAACCGCGGCTATTACGGCACGATCAGTCACGACGTGAAAGCTACCTACGTGCTATACCTCGGGTGGTTCGACGGTAACCCGGCGACCCTGAACGAACTGACGCCCGTCGAAGCGAGCAAGAAGTACGTCGAGTTCATGGGCGGGGCCGATGCCGTCCTGCAGAAGGCGAGGGAGTCCTACGCAAAGGGCGACTACCGATGGGTCGCACAGGTTGTGAACCACGTTGTCTTCGCCGATCCCAACAACAAGGCGGCAAGGGATCTCCAGGCTGATGCGCTCGAACAACTCGGATACCAGGCGGAGGCCGGACCGTGGCGCAACTTTTATCTCTCCGGCGCTAAAGAACTCCGCGACGGCGTGAAAAGGCTTCCAACTCCGGATACTGCCAGCCCGGATACGGTTCGAGCGATGCCACTGGATCTGTTTTTCGACTATCTGTCCGTCCGCCTGAATAGGGAAAAGGCAGCCAATGCAAAGGCGGTGCTTAATTTTGACTTCGGCGCCGACGGAAAATATGTCCTTGAAATGGAGAACGGCGTACTCAATCACACTCCAAACAGCCAGGCAAGCAACGCCGACGTGACCGTAACTTTGTCGCGCGACACGCTCAACAACATCATGCTTCACAAGACGAAGCTGGCCGATGCAATCCAATCCGGCGATGTCAAGATTGCAGGTAATCGCGCGAAGCTGGACGAATTGGTCTCGAACCTCGACAGCTTCGATTTTTGGTTTAACATTGTGACTCCGCGGCCTACGGCGGGCGACGCAAGTCCGCAATCGTCAAAGGCATCTCGCGGTCAGCGTTGACATCTGGCGGCCTTGCCGGTTTCACGCACGCATAGGGAACCGCAGACTCAAGGATCGTACGATCTTAGGACAAAAATGAAAAAGGCATCCGAACCGGATGCCTTTTGGAACTTGGTGCGGAGGACAGGACTTGAACCTGCACGAGATTTCTCCCGCTAGCACCTCAAGCTAGTGCGTCTGCCAATTCCGCCACCTCCGCGTGAAAACCCGTGGCTACTTCTGAGCCGGCTGCTGTGCCGGCGGAGTCGAGCCTGACTGTGCAGGAGCTGACTGAGCAGGCGCCTGCTGCGCCGGGGTAGGAATTTCCACTCTCTCGATCACCGACGAGCCCGTCCCCGACGCCCTCGTCGCCATGATCGACAGAGCCAGCGACGTCATCATGAACAACACAGCGGCAATCTGTGTCGCTTTGGATAACACCGTCGCAGCCCCGCGCGGTCCGAAGGTCGTTTGAGAACCCATCCCGCCGAAGGCCCCCGCGATGTCCGCTGCTTTGCCGCTCTGAAGCAGTACAACTACGATCAGAAACAGGCAAACCAGCACGTGAACAATAGTCAGCAAAATTACCATGCCAGCTCTGCGCTCTGTCCTAATGATTCAGTATAGGGCACGCGCGGCATGCGGTCAACGTGCCGCGGTCTGTTAAGCTGATGGAACTACAGATGAAAAAAGGACTGGAACGAGGGTGCAGGCTTGGCTTTTGATCCGATCCTGCGGCTCCTTCCCCCGCACCCGCCGAATACACGTCGATGAGCTTAGACTACGAAGCTGCTATCCTTAACGTCGCTCTGCTCTGGCTGCTGACTACGCACCACGAGTTCGCGCACGCCTGGACAGCAACACGGCTGGGCGATGATACTCCGGAGCGCGAAGGGCGGCTCACGCTCCACCCCCTTGCCCACGTCGATTGGCTGGGTACCGTCCTGTTGCCCGCGGTCTTCTCCCTTCTCGGTGGGGGAATGGTTGGATGGGGCAAGCCAGTCAACACAAACCCAGGAAAGCTTCGATACGGCCTGAACGGTCTGGCGCTTGTCGCCTTAGCCGGCCCCTTCAGTAACGTGATCTTCGCGTTTGTCCTCGGCGCGGCAGCTGTATTGGCGTCAGGAATCCTTCCGGACCTGGCCGAATTCGCCGCACGGGGCGTCTACTTGAGCCTCTATCTGGCGATATTCAACATGATGCCGGTGCCGCCGCTCGACGGGTCGAAACTGCTGATCGCTGCCCGCGTACCGCGCTTCATCTACGAGGAACTCGCCCGCTTCGGCTTTGTGCTTCTGATTGTCCTCATCAGTTCAACCCAGCTAGGGCGGTGGATGTCCATTTATAGCTATGAGGGGACGCGGTGGATTCTGCAGCTCTTCGGGGAATGAATACGCTTCGAGGCACCCTGAAGCCCGGTACAATCGAATGCGGAAGCCACTCTTGGCCGGTGCTGGGCCTGGTCTTCAAAACCAGCGAGAGACCCATGTGTCTCTGGTGGGTTCGACTCCCACTGGCTTCCGCCAGCATCCATTTGGAGACAAAGGCCCAAACGAGAGCCGAGTTCGGCCTCGACTCTCGCCGTCGCAGTGGGCTGCTGCGCCTAAGCCGCCTTCCGGCCCGGCATCGAAACCCGAGGCCGTGCAGGCTTGCGGAACGGCACTACCTTGTCCCGCTGCTCACCGCCTGGCAGCGCGCTGGACTTGCGCCAAGGACCGTGGAAGTATTCCTCAAGAGGGTATAGAGGATAGGGCTCCAGTTCCCTGAAGATTCTCCCCAGCTTCTGCTCGATCCGGTAGACGGCATGGAAAAATTTTCCGCGGTCGATATTCAGCTTCCGGCAGCAAAGTTTCCAGTCCGCCCGTAACAGGAAATAGTACTTAAAAATCTTATACTCATTCTCATTTAAATATCGCCGGCTCACCAGGCAAAAATCCGCCACGTATTCTTCTTCTTTTCGGCCCCACATGTTGCCGCCATCGCGGCCGGGTGCCGGGTCCGGAGAGAAGATTCCGAACTTTTCGCGATTCGCGTACTGGCGGAAGCGAGCGTAGCAGGCTCGGAAGATGGATCGAAGTACACAGTTACAGGGATTGATCTTTCCACCGTTCCCTACACGCAATCCAATGCCGTGGCAGTGCGTGCAGTCATCGAGCGCCAGAGCTACTGTCTCTGATCGAGTCCACTCCATCATGTTCTCCAATGTGTGCCGCTGTCCCGCGGCTGTCCTGATGTATTCGATCGTAACCTCGCTATCGTTTCCGTCAATAATGGCTATGTCTACTGACTCCTACTTTTTGATTGATAATAAGCCCTATTCTTTTGAAAAGATGGTACTATTTCGCCAAATTAAAGACTCGAAAAAACACCGGTGCAAGCCGGCCGGAGGTGGCGTCGCGGCGGTGATCTATTCCTCGGAGGAATAGCGTGGGAGGGCAAGTGCTTGATTTCTCAACAATTCGAGGCCGCTTACTGGCTGGGGTCCGTATGAGGGTGCGTAATGGCGAAATCACCGAGCGGAATCTGGCCCGCCGCATCGGCCTCTCTCAGCCTCATGTGCACAACGTACTCAAGGGAGAGAAATCTCTGAAGCTGGAGGTTGCCGATCTGATATTGAAAGAACTTGGGCTTTCCGTGCTGGATTTCGTCGAAGAGGAGGAATGGAGGGCGCCGATTATTGGTGCTTGCGGGCCTCGTCAATTACTTCATGATAGGTCTCGAGAACCTGCCGGGCAGTCCATTCCCAATTGAACCTGCGCACCTGCTCGAATCCTTTCTCGCGGAGGCGGCGCCGGAGGTCCGGATCGAGCAGGATTTCCCGAATTCCTCGTGCAATATCAAAGACATTCTCGGGATTCACAATCACGGCAGCGTCCCCCACCACCTCGGGGAGGGAGCTCACGTTTGAAGTGACGACAGGAGTGCCGCAGGCCATCGCCTCCAGGGGCGGAAGCCCGAATCCTTCATACAGGGAAGGAAACACAAACGCCGTCGCGCACTCATAGAAAATGCGGAGGGTATCGAATGGAATAAAGCCGAGGAAGCGGACGGCCTGTTCAACCCGGGTTTGAATCACCGCCCGGCGAACCTCCGGGAAGCGTGAGATTTCATCGCCGATAATGATCAGGCGCAAATCTTTATAAATGGGGTTATTCTCAATATCCCCTCGCAAGACGGCAAAGGCTTCCACCAGCCTCGGAATGTTTTTCTGCGGCCGGATATTGCCCGTGTACAGCAGAAACGGATAGTTGATTTGATACCGCTCCAGCACCCTGCGCCGTTCGTCGTCACCCGCGCTGCCGCCTTCCTCCGTTCGGGCATTGGCTCTGCTCCTGATCAGGAAGCGCGGATCGGGGGCGCCGTAAATCTGCCGGCTCCGCTTCGGCGGAACCCCAAAAACCTGTTCAATGTCCCTGCGTGTGGCTTCGGAAACGGCAATCACGCGATTGGCCCGCAGGAGGCCCCTACGGAAGCGATACAACTGAAAATTGCTCTGCCAGCCCTTCCGCCGCTCATAAAGCAGAGAACTCATGTCGTGGACCGTCACGATGTACGGCTTGGGCATCAACAGCGGCACCGCATTCAGCGGGATGTGGCACAGATCCGGCGAAAGGTGCCGCAAGAACAGGGGGAATGCAACGTGGTCGAGATAGGAACTGTCAGAGCGTTCGTAGGACACGGTCCGGAAGTTGGGCGGCATTCCCGCGAACTCGCTCGTATCCGATTGCCGCGTGACCAGATAATACTCGTTCTCAGTGTCAAGTTTTGCCAGCGACGAGACGAGGTTCCGGATGTACGTACCAATGCCGAAGTCCCGGACCCGGCGCACGTCGATGGCAATGCGAAGGGGCATTCGTCAGACTGGAAGCGGAGACAGTTTCCAGCGGTACAAGGGAAACCTTTCGGCCAGTGCCAGCACACGCCGCTTCACGGAAGAAATGACGTCCTCCGAGTCGGGCCGTGACAAAACTTCCGCAATCAGCCCGGCGACCTCCCGCATCTCCGCCTCCCCGAACCCTCGAGTAGTGACGGCGGGACTGCCGAGACGAATGCCGCTGGGATTCAAGGGCGGATTCACATCGAAGGGAATGGCGTTCTTGTTCACCGTGATGTTTGCCCGGTCTAGCGCCGCCTCCGCCTCCTTCCCGCGGATTCCCTTTGCAAACACGTCGACCAGCATCAGGTGGCAATCGGTACCGCCCGAGACGAGGCGGAAACCGGCGTCCTTCAGTCCGTCTGCGAGAGCCTTGGCGTTCGCCACCACCTGCTTTTGGTAGGTGGTGAACTCGGGCTGCAGCGCCTCCAGGAAGCACGTCGCCTTGGCCGCAATCACATGGACCAGAGGTCCGCCCTGAACGCCGGGGAAGACCATTTTGTCAATGGCAGCCGCGTACTGGGACCGGCAGAGAATGAGACCGGAACGCGGGCCGCGAAGCGTCTTATGCGTTGTGGAGGTGACGATGTCGGCGTACTCGCACGGGTTGGGGTAAAGACCTGCCGCGACGAGACCCGAGTAATGCGCCATATCGACCAGGAGAATTGCACCGACCGAATCCGCAATCTCGCGCATCCGCTTGAAATCGAAGATGCGCGGATACGCGCTCGCGCCGCCGATAATCATTTTCGGCTTGTGCTCCTCGGCCAGGCGCGCCATTTCGTCGTAGTCGACGGTCTCGTCCTCCTTGCGAACCCCGTAAGCGACCACCTTGTATGTCTTGCCCGAAAAGTTCAGGTGGTGCCCGTGCGTCAAGTGGCCGCCGTGGGCCAAATTCATGCCAAGAATCGTGTCCCCGGGCTGCAGCACGGCCGCATAGGCCGCCTGATTTGCCTGTGAGCCGCTATGGGGCTGCACGTTCACGTGCTCGGCGCCAAAAAGCTTACGGGCCCGTTCCCGGGCCAGGTTCTCGACCACATCGGCGTACTCGCATCCGCCGTAGTAGCGCTTGCCCGGATAGCCTTCCGCGTACTTGTTGGTGAAGACGCTGCCTGTTGCTTCAAGGACCGCTTCCGAGGTGAAATTCTCGCTCGCAATTAGCTCCAGCCGCGTCTGCTGGCGTTCCAGCTCACCTTTGATCGCGGCGTAAACCTCGGGATCAGCCTCGCTTAACGGCCTCGACATCCATTCCTGTGACATGCGCCCTCTCCCCTCCTTGATTTCTCTTCTCGATCTCTGCGATCTTCGCCAGCCTCCGGGCGTGCCGCCCGCCTTCGAACTCCGTCTGCAGGAAGACCTCTACCAGCTCCCTGGCGGCTGCTTCATCTGTAAACTTTGCGCCGATAGCGAGCACGTTGGCGTTATTGTGGCTCCTCACCAGCCGCACTCCCTCGGGATTGAAGGCCAGCGCAGCACGGATTCCCGGCACCTTGTTCGCCGCGATCGACATCCCGACACCAGTGGAGCAGACCAGGATTCCCCGCTCGCTATGCCCGCTGGCGACGTCCGACGCTACCGCTTCGGCATAATCCGGGTAATCGGTAGAGTCCGTTGTGTGAGTACCAAAATCGACTACTTCGTAGCCGCTCGCCCGCAGGGCGTCACGAAGACACTCTTTGAGCGCGAAACCTGCGTGATCTGCACCAATTGCAATTTTCATTCGGGATTAACCCTACATACTAACATGCTACAATGGCTGGTTTGCCTTTTCTTCCAAGCGCTTGAGCGCGGCCGGAGTTCCTCCACCCGTCAGGAGCACCAGAGAGAATTCGCATGCAGTGGAGCAAACTGTTCATTCCCACGCTAAGGGAAACGCCCGCTGAGGCCGAGGTCGTCAGCCATCAGCTTCTCCTCAGAGCCGGCTACATCCGCCAGCTCTCGGCAGGCATTTACAATTATCTGTTCCTCGCCCAGCGTTCGCTCTTAAAGATTACGAACATCATCCGGCAGGAGATGGATGCCATTGGGGCTCAGGAGATGCATCTGCCGGCGCTGCACCCGGCCGAGATCTGGATGGAATCCGGCCGGTGGGACGTGATGGGCGACAACATGTTCCGGCTGAAAGACCGCTTCGGCCGCGCCATGTGCCTCGGCATGACGCACGAGGAGGTCATGACCGTCATCGCCCGCGGCGAACTGCGCAGCTACAAGCAGCTTCCCCAAATCTGGTACCAGATCCAGACCAAGTTCCGGGATGAGCCCCGGCCCAAGAGCGGACTTCTCCGGGTGCGCCAGTTCCTGATGAAGGACTCGTACTCCTTCGATCTCGACGCAGCCGGTCTCGACGCCTCCTACGAAAAGCACCGGCAGGCTTATTGCCGGATCTTCGACCGCTGCGGCCTCCAGTACATTGTCGTGGAAGCGCACTCAGGCGCGATGGGCGGGAGCCAGTCGCACGAGTTCATGGTGAGGTCAGACGCGGGCGAGGACTTCGTCGTGCTCTGTCCGGCCACGGGCTACGCAGCCAACCTCGAAAAGGCTGTGTCGCGCCCCGTCCCTCCGGCGGTTCCCGATCCCGAAGGCGACCTTCAGCCCGAAGAGTTCCATACGCCCGGCCGCAAGACGATTGCCGAAGTCGCAGAGTTTACCGGATTGCCCGAGACGTCCCAGATGAAAAGTCTGGTCATGGTGAGCGACGGCAGGCCGATTCTTGCCCTGCTTCGCGGCGATCACCAGTTGAGCGAAACCAAGTTTGCCGCAGTCGCGGGAGGACGGGAGATCCGCCCGGCGCATCCTGAGGAGATCCGGCAACTGTTTGGCGCAGACCCGGGTTCGCTTGGCCCGGTGGGTGTGAAAAATATGCGGATCGTGGCGGACTTGGCGCTGCAAGGCCGCAAGAACATGATCGCTGGGGCGAACAGGGACGATTACCACCTTCGCAACGTCACCCCCTGCGAGGACTTCCAGGCCGAATTTTTCGACATCAGGCAGGTGGCGCCGGGAGATACGGAGCTCGAAACGGGTGCTCCGCTCGAAATCGTGAAGACGGTCGAGATCGGCCACATCTTCAAGCTCGGCTACAAGTATTCAGAGTCGATGGGACTTCGCGTGCTGAACGAATCCGGCCAGGAGGTCACGCCGATCATGGGCAGCTACGGTATCGGCGTGGAGCGGCTGCTGAGCGCGGCCGTTGAGCTTTATCACGACGCCGATGGCATGGCGCTGCCCGCCTCGATTGCGCCGTTTGAAGTCGTCGTGACGCCGGTCAATATTTCGGACGCCGGACAACGGCAGGCAGCCGAGGAGATCTATCGCACCTGTCTGTCTCTGGGCCTGGACGCCCTCCTCGACGACAGGGACGAGCGACCCGGCGTGAAGTTCAAAGACGCCGATCTGATCGGCCTTCCCTGGCGGATTACGATCGGCAAGAAGCTCAGCCAGGGGCTTGTGGAGGTTGTCGAGCGGCGAACCAAGACGTCGTATGATATCCCGCTTGCCGAGGCGGCCTCCTTTGTTGCGGCCCGATTGAAGCAATGAGCGATTTCTGGTTCGAGGTGCGGAGCCAGTTCCCTGCCCTCGAACAGTGGGTGTTCTTGAACACCGCGACCTACGGGCAGCTCCCGCGCCGCGCTGTTGAAGCGATGCAGGCGCACCTCGAACGGCGCGACCAATTTGCATGCGCGGATTTTCTCGAATGGTTCGACGATGCGGACCGGATCCGCGAGCAGCTCGGGCGTCTGATCGGCTGCGCGCCAGATGACATCGCCTTCATCCCTAACGCGTCGACCGCCCTGTCCACGCTCCTGACCGGGCTCCGATGGGAGCCCGGCGATCGCATCGTCACGCTCGAAAACGAGTTCCCGAATAATCTCTACATCCCGGCCTTGTGTCAAGGCCACGGAGTGGAATTCGTCGAGAGCCGGTGGGAAGACCTCTATCGCAATCTCACACCCCGAACGCGCCTGGTCGCGATAAGCACCGTTAACTACAGCACGGGGTTCCGTCCGCCGATCGAGGAGGTCTCCGCCCGCCTTCGGGAGCGAGGCATTCTGCTGTATCTGGATGGAACTCAAAGTGTGGGTGCGCTGCGCCTCGATATCCGGGCGGTAAAGCCGTCCATGGTGGCGGTAGATGCGTATAAATGGCTTCTCGCTCCCAACGGCGCCGCCTTCATGTACGTCAGCCCCGAGCTTCGCAAGATCCTCGCGCCCGCGGTAGTCGGCTGGAGAAGCGATCGCGGCTGGCGTCAGGTCAACTGCCTATCGCACGGCGTTCCGATTTTCAAAGAAAGCGCGGAGAAGTACGAAGGCGGGATGCTCAACTTTCCGTCGCTGTATGCGATGCAGGCGTCCGTCGAGATGATGCTCGAGATCGGACCCGAAAGGATCGAGCGCAGGGTGCTGGAACTGGCGGATCTGGCGCGGGACATCCTGCGGTCCAAGGGAGCGGTGATTCTTCACAACAACAGCCCCATTGTAGCCGCCAGATTCGAGAACCGGGATGCGGCGGCGCTGGCCCAGCACCTGAAATCTTTAAAGATCCTGGTCTCCGCGCGGCATGGAAATCTGCGCGTATCCACGCATTTCTACAACACGGAAGCGGACCTGGACGCGCTCGCCGCGAACCTCTAATCGAAGATCACGCGCCGGCCGTCGATGCGGTAGCGGCCGCTGAGTACGATATCGACCGCTTCCGGATAAATGCGGTGCTCCTCCCGCAAAATGCGCTGCGAAAGAGTCTCCTCGGTGTCATCATCCTTCACGGGCACGGCTGCCTGAAGAATGATCGGCCCGGCATCCAACTCCTCATCGACAAAGTGCACCGTGCAGCCTGTAATCTTCACGCCGTGCTCAAGCGCCTGTCTCTGCGCGTTCAGCCCAGGAAACGACGGGAGCAACGACGGGTGGATGTTAAGGATGGCGTGAGGGAAAGCACTGATAAAGAGCGGGCTCAACAGACGCATGTACCCGGCCAGGCAGACCAGGTCCACCTCGAGCTTACGCAGCTCGTCCACGATCATCCGGTCATGCTCTTCCCTGGAAAGTCCCTGGGAGGGAATGCACATCGCCGGCAGACCGCGCTCACGAGCGATTTCGAGCCCGCGCGCTCCAGGGCGGTTCGAGATCACAATTCCGATCTCTGCATCGCGAATCCGGCCCGCAGCCACGGCATCAGCGATTGCCTGGAAGTTCGAGCCCCGGCCGGACAGCAAAATGGCCAGTTTCTTCATCGATACACGACCTTGGCCTTCCCGCGGGCCTGCCGCCTCACAACGCCGATCTCGTAGTGTGTCTCGCCCAGACGATCAAGCAATCGTCGAGCTTTGCCGATGTCCTGTTTGCCGATGACGAGAATCATGCCGATGCCAAGGTTGAAGGTGCGGCGATAGTCATCCTCCGACATCCGGCCCAGACGCTTGAGTAACTCGAAGATCGGTGGAACAGGCCACGAGCCGAGCTGGATCTCCACGGCAAGGCCGCGTGGAATCACCCGCGGCGTATTGTCCGTGATACCGCCTCCAGTAATATGAGCGGCCGCCTTGAGGATATTCGCCTTTTGAAGCTGCTGAAGCGGCTTCAGGTAGCTGCGATGCACCTTCAGCAGCTCTTCGCCGACCGTCGTGTCCAGCTCCGGCACGAACGTCTTCAGCTTGTATCCTGCGACGTCGAACAGCAGCTTTCTCGCGAGAGAGTAGCCGTTGGTATGAAGGCCGGTGCTTGGGAGTCCAATCAGAACGTCGCCAGCTTGCACCTTCTCGCCCGTCAGCATTCGGTCCTGCTCGACGGCGCCGACAATGAAGCCCGCAAGATCGTAGTCTCCCGGCTGATAGAGTCCGGGCATTTCCGCGGTTTCTCCGCCAATGAGCGCGCAGCCATTCGCCTTGCAGCCGCGGGCCACACCTGCCACGACCTGCGCGGCAACGTCAGCCTCCAGTTTCCCTACGGCGTAATAGTCAAGGAAGAAGAGCGGGGTGGCGCCTTGAACTGCAATATCGTTTACGCAGTGGTTGACCAGGTCCTCGCCGATCGTGTCGTGTTTCTTAGCAAGGATTGCCACCTTGAGCTTTGTTCCTACGCCGTCGGCTGAGGAGATTAATACCGGGCGCTTGAAGCCGCTCAGCCGGAACCCTGCTCCGAACGAGCCGATATCGGTCAGCACGCCACGGGTGAAAGTCTTCTTTGCCGCTTTCTTGATGTGATCTACGGCGCGGCTCGCCTCGTCAATATCCACGCCGGCATCTTTGTACCGGATCTGCTTTCTCACAGGCATCGAATTGGAAACCCCTATAATAGCGACTACTACATGAGGAAAGCCATCTCTTCGCTGCTAGCAATCAGTGCCGCGACCGCGCTGGGAGTCTTTCCCGCGTTTGCTGCCGCGCCTGGTACGATCGCGATCCGAAACGCTCGCGTCGTCACCGTAAGCGGCCCCGTCCTGCAACGCGGAACCATTGTTATCCGCGACGGGCTCATTGAAGCCGTCGGTGAACAGATTACGGTCCCGTCAGGAGCCTGGGTGATCGAAGGAGACGGATTGACCGTCTATCCGGGCCTCATGACCTCCTTGAGCACCTGGGGAATTCCGCAGCCGAACGCATCCGGGGGAGGCGAGCGCAACGCTCCGGCCCCACCGCCCGCTCGCGGTCCCGAGGACCGGCCTGCCACTACGAGCTGGCTGCACGCAGCCGATCTGATTCAAAGCTCGGAGCGCCGCCTCGAAGCAGCGCGGAGCGCTGGCTTCACCACCTCGGCGACGTTTCCCGTAAACGGCATCATCGCAGGCCACGGAGCCATCATCAATCTCGCCGGGGAAACGCCGGGCTCCATGGTGGTGACCCCGTCCGCCGGACTTTACATGACGATGAATCCAGCTGGAGGGCCCTCCTACCCGGGATCGCTCATGGGCGTGATCGCTTACATCCGGCAGGTGTTTTTGGACGCCGAACACTATCAGATGCTGAAGGCTGATTACGAAAAGAGCCCCGCGGGAAAGCGGCGTCCAGCCTACGACCGGGCCTTGGAGGGAGTTCTCAATGCTCCGCGGATTCTGCTACCGGCCGTCAATGCCGCGCAGATCGAACGAATGCTTCGCTTCGCTGCAGAACGGAAGATTCGAGCGGTCCTGTACGGCGGACACGAAGCTTATCGAACCGCTGAAGCGTTGAAGCAGAGCGGCGCGCCCATTCTGCTGAATGCGAGCTGGCCGGAGCGAGACCGCGAAGCCGACCCGGATGCCGAGGAGACGCTCCAGGTCCTGGAGCTGCGGGAGAATGCCCCCTCCAGCGCTGCGGCCCTTGCGAAGGCGGGAGTTCCATTCGCCTTTTACGCCAGCGACTCCGCAAGTCCTCGTGACTTACTGCGCGGAGTGAAGAAGGCGATTGACGCAGGCCTCCCAGCCGATCGGGCGCTTCGCGCCCTGACCTTGTCCCCGGCAGAAATCTACGGGGTTGCGGATCGTCTGGGCAGCATCGAGAAAGGAAAGATTGCAAACCTCCTGGTTACTAAGGGGGACCTCTTTCAGGAGAGGACGCGGGTGCAATACGTCTTCATCGACGGTAACAAATATGAACCGGCGGCGCCTGTAGCAGCACAGGCAGAAGGAGCAGCACGATGAGATTCCGGATTTCTCTTCTTTCTCTCGCACTATGTGTGGCGGCGCCTCTGGCCGCCGCACCCCCGATTGTTATCCGGAACGCCAATGTCCTGACAGTCACCAAAGGGTCCTTTCAAGGATCGGTGGTGATTCAAGACGGTAAGATCGTCGAAGCCGGCCCTAATGTGCTGGTACCTCAGGGTGCAACGGTTATCGATGCGAACGGCATGTATCTAATGCCAGGTATCATCGATTGCCACTCGCACATTGCGATCGACGCGATCAATGAAAGCAGCGTCTCGGTTTCTTCGATGGTCTCAATCGAGGATGTACTCAATCCCGATGCGATCAGTATTTACCGCGCCCTGGCCGGCGGCGTAACTACCGCCAATATCCTGCACGGAAGCGCCAACGCAATCGGTGGCAAGTGCTCGGTAATCAAAATGCGCTGGGGGAAGCGGGCGAGCGAACTGCTGTTTCAGGGTGCAAAACCCGGTATTAAGTTTGCGCTCGGCGAGAACCCAAAGCGCCGCGGATCCGCGCCGCCCGGAGTACAGGGTACGCCGAACCTGCGCTATCCGGCAACGCGCATGGGCGTCGAGGACGTAATTCGGCAGGCCTTTACGGAAGCCAGAATTTACCAGGCGGAGTGGAGGGAGTATTACCGCAAGGTTGAGAAAAACGAGCAAGCAATCCCACCGCGGCGCGATCTGAAGCTGGAGCCGCTCGTGGAGGTTCTGGAAGGCAAACGGCTGGTGCATGCCCACTGCTACCGCGCCGACGAAATCCTCATGCTGCTGCGGATTGCCGACGAGTACGGCTTTAAGATCAAGACGCTCCAACATGTTCTGGAGGGCTATAAGGTGGCGAAGGAGATTGCCGCTCACGGCGCCGGCGCGTCTACTTTCAGCGACTGGTGGAGTTACAAGGTAGAAGCCTATGACGCCATCCCCTACAACGCCGCAATTATGGTGCGGAAGGGCGTTCTTGTGTCCTTGAACTCGGACTCGGCGGAGCTGATGCGCCATCTCAACACCGAGGCCGCCAAGACAATGAAATATGGCGGGCTCAGCGAAACCGAGGCACTATCGCTGATCACCATCAACCCCGCGAAGCAATTAGAGATTGATCATCTGGTCGGCTCCATCGAGCCAGGAAAACAGGCCGACCTGGTGCTCTACGACAAGCACCCCCTTTCGAATTACGCGAAGGTGCAGAAAGTACTGATCGACGGCGAAATTTACTTCGACCGGGACAAGGACTTGAGCGAACGGCCCGCCAAGGAGGCTCGAAAGAAAATGCTGCTCGAACGAGAGAAGCAGCGGCAGGCGGAACAGGCGAAGAACGCACCTTCGGGGAGGCAGCAATGAGGGTTGTTTCGTTACTAATACTGATCTCACTGCCCTTGCTCGCCGGAAACGATGACAGTTTCCTCATCCGCAACGCATCGATCCACCCCGTTTCGGGCCCTGATATCACCAACGGTTCAGTGCTGGTTGTTAATGGAAAGATTGCCGACGTCGGCCCTAAAGTAGCTGCGCCGAAAGGCGTCCGTGTGATCGAAGGGAGGGGACTTCATGTTTATCCCGGGATGATCGACTCGGCAACCCAACTAGGGATCAGCGAGATTTCTTCTGTCCGCGAGACCAACGACATAGGTGAGATTGGAAAGTTCAACCCGCAGTTACGGGCTTCCATCGCAGTGAATGCGGATAGCGAGCATATTCCTGTAACTCGTGTTAACGGAATCACGAGCGCGATTGTGCTTCCTGGAACATCGGGATCAGGTGGAAGGTCCCCCGCCGCCTACGTACAGGGGCAAGCGTCCCTCATCCGCCTTGACGGCTGGACGTGGGAAGAGATGGAGGTGTTGCGCTCGGCAGCCCTTCAACTGCGCCTGCCCTCGCTGGCGCCCGCTGGGCCTTCGCCGACCACAGGCGCAGGCAGACCGGCTCGCACATCGCTGGGCGAGGCGCGGCGGCGCGTGGAGGCCGAGAAGAGAGATATTGCCGATTTCTTTGAGCAGGCCCGCCGGTATCAGAAGGCAAAGGCGGAAGGCGAGCCCGGCTTGAAACCTGACTTGCGATTAGAGGCAATGATACCGGTGCTCGAAGGCAAGGTTCCCGTCCTCATTCAAGCAGAGCGGGAGAAAGCGATCCGGGAGGCCATCGAGTTTGCAGATAAGCAGAAGATTCGGCTGATTCTTGCTAATGTGCGGGAGCCGGGCGCGGCTGTCGAGGAGATCCGAAAAAGGGGCATTCCGGTTATCCTGGGTCCGACGTTGGAGTTACCGCTCGATGAGGACGACCCATACGATTCCGCATTTACGCTCGCCGGCGAGTTACACCGCGCAGGTGTAAAATTTGCGTTTGGTTCGTTCGAAAATCAATTTGCCAGAAACCTTCCCTATCAAGCCGCCAATGCCGTCGTTTTCGGCCTCCCATACGACGCCGCTCTTCGCGCAGTTACGCTGACGGCGGCGGAAATTTGGGGAGTGGCGGACCGGATCGGCTCGATCGACAAAGGGAAGATCGCGGATTTGGTCGTCACCGACGGCGATTTACTTGAGACAAAAACTCAGGTTAAACACTTATTCATTTCGGGGAAAGCGGTAAGTCTCGAAACCAGGCACACGCGCCTGTACCAGAGATATCTCAACCGCCCGTGACCGTTTGGCAGGAGTTTCAGCAATCAGGACCGGAGGCTGGCTCAAGAGGCCGTCCTCCGCGTCTTTTTCTCTTCCACCACCTTCGGCTTTATGACGGCGACGCCGATCCGCTTCATTTCTTCAACCAGACGCTCATAGACCCGTTCATCTTCATAGGCTCCGACGATACAGCCTCCGGACCCCGCGAAGTTGGCGCTGGCCCCGACGCTGCGCGCAACGCGGATCATTTCGAGATTCCCTTCGCTGATCTTGTAAAGGCGCGCCCGTATATCGAAATTCTCGTCGATCAGCCGATTTAGTCTGGAGTAATCGCGAGCCAGTAAGGCTTCGCGCCCTTCTTCAGCGATTTCGGCCCACCGGTGCATCGCCGCGACCACTTCCGGATCCCCGTTCCGCCAGCGTTCCCGTACGTTACTGTGGAACACCTCGGTGCCTTCACTAAGGCTTGTACGGTAAGCCATGTAGACGTTTGGCAAAAGGCCCGGATCCATAGGGATGTATTCGCCATAGCCGCGAGTCTCCATCAGCTCGCGGGCGAAATTCATGTACACGAGCCCTTCGTAGACCTGAATCACGCGATCCTGCAGGCCCGCCGGCACGTTGAGCTCCCGCGTTTCCGTTTCAAGCACAAGATTTGCCTGGATTGGCAAAGGTATCTCCAGCTCGAAGTACTGCATGAGAGCCCGGAGCGCTGCGGTGATGATCGAACTCGATCCTCCCATGCCCAGGCGGAGGGGCACGTTAGTATCGTATTCAATTGTAAAGTTGCGATTGGGCAGCTCAATTCCCTGCTCGCGGCAATAGTCCATCAGGCGCATCAGCAGCGCCTGGATGATCCGGATGCCGCCGTAGTAGCCGCGCCAGCGCGTTGTCTGGTAGAGGTCTTCCAGGCTCTCGAAGACCGGCATGTCGGCTTTCGATGGCCGGATTTCGAGTCTCGCGCTAGGATAAAGTAAGACTCGTGCCCTAAAATTGCGTGCGAGGAATGAGATTGTCTTGCCGTAGTACCCATCGCTCGGATTGCCAAGAAATCCGGCTCTGGCGTACGCGTAAGTTTCGATGAACAGAGTGTCCTCCCGCCCACTTATAGCATACTCGGAAAACTGAATGAAAATCGTCCTGCAACGCGTCAAGGAGGCGCGGGTTGAAGTCGACGGCCGCGTCGTGGGAGCAATCGGACCAGGCCTGCTGCTCCTCCTGGGAATTGCAAAAGGTGACGAGGAAGAAGATGCCGACTATCTCCTCAATAAGGTCACGACGTTGCGCATTTTTGCGGATGAGAACGGCAAGATGAATCGGAGTCTTTCAGACTGCGGCGGATCTCTTCTTGTGGTTTCCCAATTTACGCTCTACGGAGATACCCGCAAAGGGAGGCGGCCGGCATTTGATCAGGCGGCGCCGCCAGAAAGGGCCAGAGAACTGTACGAGTACTTTGTACGCCGGGCACGCGGCCTCGGTATAACTACTGAAACCGGTGTTTTTCAGGCGCATATGGATGTTTACTTGATTAACGATGGGCCGGTTACTTTTATCTGCGAGTCCAAAGATTGACAAACTAAACCATAAGTTACGATATTGAGATTAGGAGTTGAAATGGCCAGAACCAAGTCAGTCGACAATCAAGCTCTCCTCACCGCTGCCCTCGAAGGTCTCGAAATTCAAAAGCAGCGAATTGAAGAGCAGATTCGACAGGTACGTTCCATGCTGGGCCGGCGCGGGGGGCGAGTCACGTCGGAGTCTCCAGTTCTGCCGATGAAGGCCCCCAGAAAGCGGCAATTGAGCGAGGCAGCAAGGAAGCGCATCGCAGCAGCGCAGAAGCGGCGCTGGGCTGAGTACCGGAAGCAGGGTGGACAAGGAAAGGAAAGCTAGGAAGGGCTATGCCGGACCGAGCTGGATATCCCACTGGAACTGCTGGATAATTGCGTCCACTGGTCCGGATCCTGCCACTGTTCCGTGAAGGAAGAAAACAGCGCGCGTTGCAACCGCCCGCGCAAAGGCAACGTCATGTGTAACAATCAGCTTTGCCTGCGGAAGAGCACGCAATAGCTGTACTAACTCGCGTTGTCCCGGAGGATCGAGAAAGGTCGTCGGCTCATCCAGCACCAGAATCTCGGGGTCCATCGCAAGGACGCCGGCGATGGCGGCGCGGCGCTTTTCTCCCGCGCTGAGATGATAAGGAGCCTTGTCCCTCGCATCGCTCATCGCGACCTTCTTCATTGCCGCGAGCGCCCGCTGTTCAGCCTCTTCCGGCCCTAATCCGCTGTTTCTTGGGCCAAACGCGACATCTTCAAGTACGGTCGGCATGAATAACTGCTCGTCCGGATCCTGAAATACGATTCCGATCTTACGTCTTACTTCCGCCAGGTTTTCGCGGACGACCGGCTTGCCGCACACCAGCAGAGAACCCTCTCCTTTCAAAAGGCCGTTCAGGTGCAGCACAAACGTGGTCTTTCCAGATCCATTCGCGCCGAAAAGCGCAACGGTCTCCCCGGGAAACAGGTCAAAATCCACGGCATCGAGAGCAAGGGTGCCGTCCGGGTACCGATAGCGCAACTGGCGGGCTTGGATGAGAGGCTTCATCGCACTGCACCGATTCGGATGATCACAGCAATGCTGAGCGTCAATAGCACAAGAAGCCCGTCGGCCGGCGTAAGCCGCTCAGCGGCAAGGATCGGAATGTGACGCTCAAAACCGCGTGCGACCATCGCTCTGTGAATTCCTTCCGCCCGGTGATATGAGCGAGCAAAGAGCGTAGCCACTGCTCCTGCCGCTACCTGGAAACCGGCACGCTGCAACCCCCGGGAGATCGCGGCCGTTCGCATACGCTGCGCTTCCGTGGAAATTACAAAGAGATAGCGATAAAGATACTGGATCACCAACACCAGCATCGCAGGGAAACCCAGCCTCTCAAACCCTCGCATTAAGTGGGGAAGCGGTGTTGTACCGACCAATAGCAGAACGAACGATGCGGATATGTAACTTTTGATAAGGAGAGCGAAAGCCCGGACAGCATCGCCCGTCAAGTAAACGATCACGGCGAAAGTGAGAGAAAACGGAAGGACGGCGAGGGAGCGGGTAAATACTCCCAGAACCGGGAGGCGGGCCAGACCTGCACTGGCAACGGCCAGAGCTCCAAAACCAGCACCAGTACGCCAAATCCCAGCCGTTGGAGCCGTTCCGACCGCGATCAGCACAATGAGCAGGGAGAGAATCTTAGCCCTTGCATCAAGACGATGAATCGCACTTCGACCGCGGCTCCACCGGTCAATCGTCGTATGATGCAACTGTTAACTCCTGCGATTTACAATTCCTTTTGCCAGCAGACGGCATAACCCAAACATTAGGGCCAGTCCGATCAGACCCGCCGCTGCCCTGCGGAGCCACTCCGAAGAAACACCCTCCAGCTCGTAGTCTGCCAGCGGGGTCGGCAGCAGCGTGTATTGCCGACCTGCAATTCCGATGGCTTCAGACAGATGCTCCAGCCCGTCCGGGGCCCCGGAGGCAAAGAGAACGCCTACTCCCGCCAGCACAACAGAAGAGGCGGTTAATGCCCGAACTGCCGGCGCTGCGGTCGCGGGCTTCTGAATCCACGAGGGGTTAATCGATTCAATGCCCTTCACAACGGCAAGTGTGATGAACCCCTCGATGAGTGCGGAAACCAGAAACAGCGCGAAGGACAGGCCCAGGACAGAGGAGGACATGGATACGCCGGAGACCAGCAACTCCGAAACGGCCAGCGACGCGGAAACAAGAACGGAAAGAGTTCCGGCGGCGACAATGGCCGCGCTCCGGAAACGTCCCCCTCCCCACAATTGATACGGCAGCCATCCGGCAAGCACACCGGCGACCGCCATGTTCATGATGTTGGCGCCCAGAGCCAAAATTCCGCCATCCTGGAAAACCAGCGCCTGCACGAACAGAATCGCTGTCATTACGACGATCGCCGCCTTGGGGCCCAGGGCGATCGAGAGAAGAGCTCCCCCGACCAGGTGGCCGCTGGTACCGGCGCCCACCGGGAAGTTGATCATCTGCGCGGCGAACACGAACGCTCCCATGACGCCCAGGAGCGGAACACGGGTTTCTTCGAGCTTACTACCCACACGCCGGGCAACATAGCCAACTGCCGGCAAACTGGCGACGTCGAGAGCCACCCACACGGGAGTGGACAAGAACCCATCCGGGATGTGCATCGAACGTCACCACGGTAGCACGAATTCACAAATAGTGCCACTCCCAACGGGCAAGATTCACGACGCTCGTACTCGATATAATTGCATTCGCATGGGTGAACTTGCCCGCATCGGCGTAGCGATTGATGCAGACTTGCTTCGCAAGTTTGACGAATTGATTACAGCACGCGGCTACAACAACCGGTCGGAAGCATTCCGCGATCTGATTCGGGATGAACTGGTCCGCAAGGCCTGGGAAGGGCCGGATACCCAAGTCGTCGGCACTGTTACGCTTGTTTACAATCATCACGTGCGGCAACTTAGCGACAAACTCGTCGACATGCAGCACGATTCCTACGAGCAAATTCTGTCGACGCTCCACGTGCACCTGGACCATGACAACTGCCTGGAAGTGCTCGTGGTTCGCGGAAAGGCATCGAATGTTCAGCGGCTCGCCGACGCTCTGATTAGCACGAAGGGCGTAAAGCACGGCAGATTGACCATCACCGCGGCGGGGACCGAGCTGTGATTATCGGCACCGGGGTTGATCTTGCGGAAGTAGACCGGATTGAACGCGCGATTAAGCGTTACGGGAGACGTTTCATCGAACGCGTTTATACTCCGCTGGAGATTGCCTATGTAGAGAGCAAAGCAAATCGCTACGAGCGCTATGCCGCCCGGTTTGCGGCCAAGGAAGCCGGTATGAAGGCGATCGGAACAGGGTGGCGGTTCGGCATCGGGTGGCAGGACTTTGAAGTCGTGAATGCGCCAGGAGGCCGCCCGACCCTGCGCTTTCACCGGAGAGCCGCGGAGTTCGCGTCCAGGCTCGGTGTCCGCTCCATTTCCCTCTCCCTGACACATACAGCGACGCAAGCGCTCGCGTACGTCATTCTGGAATCGTAGTTACTCCCACTCGATAGTGCCGGGCGGCTTGTGGGTGAGGTCGTACAGGACGGTGCAAACGCCGGGTACGCGCACCAGCTCATCGCACATGCGATCAAGCAGCGCCTGCGGCATCGGCACGGACTGAGCGGTCATCCCATCCACGGAGTGGACAGGCCGCAGCACTACGGAATCCGGAGCGGTTTCCGTTCCCAGAGGAATCAGAACAACCGGAAACTGCCAGACCTCCCGGTCAAACCCGCTCTCATGACAAAGCCTTCGGACAATATCATCCGCGCGGCGTAACCGTTCGAGCCTGTCATCGCTCAGGCCCGTACAGAAGACCCGGAACTCGCCTGGATCCTTTGCTCTCGGCTGCACAACTACGCGATTAAAGTCGGTCGAGGCATTGATGAGCCTCGTGGCTCTCGAATAGTCCTCCTCCCAGCCGCGCGACGCATCGAGCAGCAGAATCGGTCGGTAGGTCCTGGAATCGCCCTGAACTCCAACGGAATGGACCGGTACGATCCAGCCGTCGTCCACCCGCCGCAATGCTGCCGGCTGCTGGGAGCAGAGGCAGCGAATGGCCAAACCTGGACCAGGGAAGGGGTGGCGATCGAGAAACTCTGCGGGAATGCCAAGCTCCCGGCCAATCTCGCGGACTTCGTCTTTGTAAAACAGACTCAGCGGTTCAATGATGCGGTTGGATTCGATCAGACGCTGGATTCCCGCCACGCGGTTATGATGCGTCTTAATCAGATCGGCTTTGGCGGATCCGCCCGACTCAATTGTGTCGGGGTAAATCGTGCCCTGCCCCAGAATCCAATGGCCGTCCAGGAAGTGCTCGGTCTGGAGGATCTCCTCCTGCACTTCGACGAACTTCTCGCCAATGATGTTCCGCTTCCGCTCGGGCTCGTGCACCCCGGACAAGGCGCTGAGGAAGCGTTCCCGCGCATCCTCCACGGAAAAGTCCGTCGCTCCAAGCGAAGCAAACAACTGACGCACATACGGCGTCTCCCCTTCGCGCATCAGACCCGTATCGACGTAGAGACCGCGCACCCGCTCCGGCCCGAGAGCCCTCAGGCAAAGGGTATAGGCAACCGTAGAATCTACGCCTCCGCTCACGAAGAAGAAGACGTTCCGGCCGCCGGCAACCTCGCGAATCTGATCCTCGATAAGAGAGATGCGATGCTTGGGATTCCAGTCGTGCTGGCAGCCGCTGATTCCGAAAAGGAAATTCGTAAGGATCTCCCGGCCGCACTCGGTGTGTACGACTTCGGGGTGAAACTGAACGCCGTAGAGCCTGCGTTCCGGATCTGCGATAGCAGCCGTTCCGCACGTCTCTGTGCTGGCAAGCAGGCGAAAGCCATCCGGAAGAGCGCCCACGGTATCCCGGTGGCTCATCCAGATCTTCTGCGGTTGGTCAACCCCGCGAAAAAGCGGACTTTGCTCTCTGACTTCGAGATAGGCCAGGCCGTACTCACCGCGGTCTCCCTTGGTCACGGTGCCGCCCAGCAGATGAGCCATCAATTGCTGGCCATAGCAGATGCCGAGAACGGCAGCGCCGGTGGAAAAAATGGCCGGGTCAACGGTTGGACTTCCCGGCTCGTAGACGCTGCAGGGTCCACCCGAAATAACGATCGCTTTACGGCCGGAGAGCTCGGCTGCGGGCGTCTCGCTTGGGCGGATTTCCGCGTAGACTCCCAGTTCGCGAATCTTACGGGTGATCAGGTGGCAATACTGGCCGCCCGTGTCGAGAACAGTTACCTGGGGCTCTGGAGTAGGGCTCGCACCGGCGGCGCGAGCCGCGTTCGAAACAATCGATGTCGTGCTCAATGAGTCTCAGACTTGCTGTTGTTCACGCGCTGCACAATCATCTTCTTCGCGTTTTCCAACAGACTCTTCGCTTTCGGCAGGGATTCAATCGCCTTCGCGACCATGGGATCGGTCTCAATGGTCAGGCGCCGCGATTCTTCGATGCTGAACGCCGTGGTGTAGACTTCCAGACGCAGCCGGCGCTTCACCCAGTCATGGTTCTCCGCGAATTCGGCTTCCGTGAACCGGATGCCCGAATCCAGCAGATACTTGTGGAACTCGTTCATGATCTGGGTATCCGGCTCCCAATTCTTGGGCAGCTTGGCATCCGTCTTACCGAAATACTTAGCGGTGAAGTTAAAGAAGGCGTATTTCCTGAGCAGCTCGGTCTGGAAGCGGTTCAGCTTCTCCTGCTCAAACTTTTCATCCGGTGCGATACCGCCGCCGCCGTAGACGGTGCGGCCGCTGTCCGTCAGCTTAACGTCGTCCGGATTCTTCGTTTCCAGGTCCTTGCGGAAGTAGTAATCGTAGAAGGAGCGGTTCTGGTAATCCCGCTGGATCAGCCGTCCGCTCGGCGTGTAGTACTTGGCGGTAGTCAGCGCCAGCCCGGTATTCTCGCCAAGCGGATAGACCGTCTGCACCAAGCCCTTTCCGAACGTGTTCTCTCCAAGGATCCATGCGCGGTCGTGATCCTGCAGCGCACCGGAAACGATCTCAGCAGCGGAGGCGGAATAGCGGTTCACCAGGACGACGATCGGATAGTCGTGGCCATTGCTGCCGTGGCGCGCCACATACGGACGCTCGGCGGACGAACGTCCCCGGTGGGACACGATCGTCTGATTCTTCTGGAGGAAGCGGTCTGCAACCAG
>Ga0207864_1001716_pt1 | contig 23087 bp, 28 predicted proteins | sample HigsolmetaAR202D_FD_184834 | JGI IMG/M metagenome (GOLD analysis project Ga0207864, IMG submission 184834) | Ionic liquid and high solid enriched microbial communities from the Joint BioEnergy Institute, USA - AR20-2-D (SPAdes) (version 2) ... | reverse complement strand
AGGGCGGGAAGGCTCGACGATGCTCGCGCCGAGTTCGCCCGCGCCGCCCAACTGACCCAGAACGAGGCCGAGCGGCAACTGCTCACCGCACGGGCCGAGTCTCTGTGAAGATCCTCCGCGCTCAGAGCCGCAGGAATCTTCACAAACGGGAAGACCCCCGCCCGGAGGCGGGGGTCTTCGTGTGGCAGCCCCGACCGGATTTGAACCGGCGTTACCGGCTTGAGAGGCCGGCGTCCTAGGCCGCTAGACGACGGGGCCGCGCGGCCGACGCCACGAGGGCGCCGGTTGCTCGGGGGGAAGGACTCGAACCCTCAATAACAGGGCCAGAACCTGTCGTGTTGCCAATTACACCACCCCCGAACGCGTCTCCTCCAACCGACTGGCAGGAGGAGAGCTCACATGGTAGCCCGTTGGCGGCGTTTCGTCATACTCCGCCGCCGTCCGGTCCGCGGTGCGTTCTCGACCGTCCAAACCTGCCATCTGTCGTCGATCCTACGGACCACGAACACCCACTCGAACCGCTGTGACGGCTCACCGGTCCTGACGAACACCACCTCGGAGCGGATCCGCCGTTCTCGATCGTTCGCTTCGGTTCCGATCGGCTCGAACGTCACCCGGTAAGCGGGCTCGCCGGGAGGATCGCGGGCGATAGCCTGCGCCTCCTCCCGGAAGCGGGCCATCTGTGGCCCGCGGGCGGCGAACCAGGGCTCCACTTCCTTCAACTCTCCAGTGACTGCGAACCTTCCCCAGCCGTCGAGAGCTCGCTGGATCACGCCTTCTGGATCGTCGATGGGCGTCGTCGTCCCAGCCCTGCTGGCCGGCGTGGAGGCCGGACTGGCGGGTGGCGTTTCGATGCTCGAGGGCGTGGTCGGGAGGGTGGCGGTGGTGCCCGTGACCGTCGGCTCGTGGTGCGGCCGGATGGCCCATGCGGCCAGTGCGGCCAGGACCGCCAAGACGCCGGCGGCGGCGACCCGGGAGGGGCGCATCAGGGAGAGAGCAGCGGAGTCACCGTGGCCCGGGCGCTCACCTCCAGGGGCCCGGCGCTGACCAGCCGCAGCAACGTGAGGTCGACTGAGGTCCACGCCCTGACGGTGGCCTCCGATCCGTCGGCGGCGGTGTCGACGTCGTACGCCACGGGAAGGCCCGTCTGGGCGGTGATCGCCTCGCTCACCCGGGACTGCACACGTTCGGGGTCGAGGACGAGGCGCCCCTCCAGCCGCCACACCGACTCGTCGATTCCGCTTCCCGCCGCAACGGCTACCGAGTCGACGAGCGAGCTCAGGTGCTGGTAGGCGATGAGCCCTCGCCACAGGTCGATGGCGATTCCTCCGACGACGAGCACCACCATCACCAGCCCGACCATCCACAGCGTCACCGATCCCCGCTCGCCATTCATGGCAGGCTGCGATACACGTCGACCGGCTCGGCGTGGAAGGCGGTGACCGCCAGCCCCCCGATTCCTCCCCAGGGAGTGTCGATGAGGGGGACGTGCACGGTCACCTCGGCGGTGATGTACGCACCGCGATCGAGCGAGCACTGGTTCCCGCCGCACATCACCACCGAAGCGTCGTAGCCACGCGCTCGTGCCATCGGAGCCACCACGGCCTCTCCCGTGCCGGCTGGGACGCCGTCGGCGAGCACGGCAGCCCGGGCCGCTTCCGCCGCTGCGGTCCGCACGAAGGCCCTCGCTTCGAGCCACGGCGAGAAGGCGAGGACGACGATCACCGCCGGTAGTACGAGAAGGCCGATGCCCAGAGCGAGCTCGATGGCCGCCGATCCGCGCTGGGTCATGGATCCTCCCGCCACGCCCACGTCTCCAGACTGAACGAGAGGTCGGTGGCCGACGAGATCCATCCCGGCACCGAGCCTCGGGCGCTGGCGACGATCGCCCCGCCCTCTTCGCTGCATCCGAACTCGACCGAGCTGGCGAGCCCGCCGACCACGCTCGCCAGGGCGTCGGCTACGACGGCGACGCATTCGGTGGCACCGGCCCCGGCAACACTTCCTGCCCTCGCCCCGCGCTCCAGCGCCGCCAGCACCGCCCCGCGTGTGTACTGGTACGCCACGAGCTGGACCAGCCCCACCACCATCAGCATGGCCAGGGCGGCGGCGAGGACGAACTGGAGTGAGGCGAAGCCTCGCTCTAGCCGCCGAGGATCTGGGTGCTGATCCAATTCACCACGTCGAGGCCCAGCGCCTCGAGCGCCGCCCAGATCACGACCAGGGCTGCGATCGCCAGGGCGGCGTTTCCCATCAGCTCGGCCGTGTTCAGGCCGCGTTCGTCGCGGTGCGCTTCTGCGACGAGGGCCGCCGCCTTTCTCAGTGCCGTGCGCATGGCTCGGTCTCCTTTCTCATCGCCAACCAGTGAGCAGGTACGGAAGGGGAGCGGCAACGAACAGGAGGAGGGTGGGAGCCAGGAGGGCGATCGTCGGTACGAGCATCGCCGCCCGGCGTCGTGTCGCCGCCCGCTTCATCGCCTCTCGACGCGCCTCCCGCACGTCCTCCGCCAACGCCAAGAGCCCTGCCGCCAGGTCGACGCCGCGCTCGTCGGCGATCGCCAGCAGGCGGTACGTGCGGGCGCACGCCGACTCCGGCGTGGAGTCGGCGACCCGCTGGAACGCTTCGGCCACGGTCATGCCCGCCCGGTGCAGCCTGACCGCTTCAGCCAGCTCGGCGACCACCTCTCCTCTCCCCCGGCTGATGACCTGGCTCACCGCTTGCAGCACCGCCCCTCCCGCTCGCACCCGGAGGGCGAGGAGCTGGTCGATCGTGTAGATCTCGATCCGCATCCGAAGTCGCCGCTCTTCGATGGCGCGTTCGAGACGTCCCCGGACCCGGCCGACCGAGGCGACGGCTCCCGCCACGATCAGAGTGAGCACCGCCGGCGTGGAAGCATGCAAGGAAATGCCGACCGCACCCCCCAGCACTGCGCCGAAGAAGAGAGCGCGCAGCTGGCGGACCCTGAACGCCGCCACCCGTTCCTCGTCGCCGGCCCGGGGGTCGTAGCCAGCTTGCCGAAGACGCATGGCGAGGCTGTCCTCACCCGCCGGGTCGAGACGCCGGCCGACGGCGGTGGCGAGCCGCCGGATCATCGGCCCGAAGACGCGGGCAACCGCGGACGCAGGTTCGCTCGTGATCGGCGTGCCCGACGGCGCGACGTACGGCCGCAGCCGCGGGGCGAGCCGGGGCGTAGGAGGGATGAGCATCCACATGACTCCGGCAGCGACGGTCGCCGAGGCGAGGGCAGCGAGCACCACGAGCGGTGTCATCTGCCCAGCACCCTCGGCTCGTCGGGGGTCCGCCCCAACCGGGCGACGAGCCAGGCTCCTCCGAGCGACATGACCCCGCCCACGGCGATCACCATCAGCCCCAGCGGCGTGGCGTAGAACTCGCGGAACGGCCCGTCGCGGACGGTCATCGCCACGAGCACCAACCACGGAAGCACGAAGACGACCCGGGCGTTGATCCGGTGCTCCAGCGCCGCGGTGTCGATCTCCTCGGCGGCCCAGACGTCCCGGGCGGTGGCCTCGGCCAGGTCGCGGAGGATCTCGGGCACGATCGCCCCGCCCTTCTCGTGGGCGACGATCAGGACCTCGATCACCCGGTCGGTGGTCGGGTCGGCGGCTTGGTCGCGGATCGCCTCCAACGCCGCCACCACCCCGAGGCTCCGCGCCAGAAACGGATACGGAGCGAAGGCCAGCCGGATCGGGATCGGGCCCTCGGTGGCGAGGGCTTCCAGGGCTCGCGGCAGCGACCTGCCCGCCGAGATGGAGGCCACCAGGTCCCGCAGCCCGTCGGGCCAGGCTCGGCGTAGCTCCCCGAGCCGCTTGCGCCGCTGCGCCGCGAAGTAGAGACGGGGAAGCATCCCGACGAGCACTGCCGGCACCGAGGCGATGGCCCAACTGGCGGTGAGCCACGACAGCAGGAGGAACGTGAGGGCCCCCGAGCCCGCCGCGATGCCCCAGAACTGCGCCGGCGTGGTCGACACCCCCGCCTGGACGAGCCATTCCTGGGCCCGGCTCGTCCGCCGGTGGCGGCGCTCGGGTTCGGGGAGCAGCCCGAGCAGGGCCGCCACGACGGCGCCGGTGGCGAGAGCGCTGAGCAGCGACACCGCGAGCCTCACGCCACCCCCTCCCGGTGACCGCCGAGGATCGCCCGGAGGCCGGGCCCGTCGTCGATGGCTCGTTCGATGCGGTCGGTCACCGGCTGCGGCGGCAGCGCCCCGGTCCACTCGAGCGGCGCTCCGAGGTGTTCGCGAACGAAGATCGGCTGGGTGGAGAAGTCGTCGCGCAACGACGGGACGACGGCGAGTATCTCCATCACCCGCCGCCGGATCGGGCCGTCCCCGGCGGCGTCGCGATCGAGATGGACGACGAAGTCGATCGCCGACGCGAAGACCTTGCGGACCACCGACTCGGTCACGTTCTCTCCCGCCATCAGGGCGGCATTGACCAGGGCATCCAACGCGTCGGGCGCCGAGTTGGCGTGGACGGTACAGGCGAAGCCACATCCGGCGTTCACTGCCCTCGTCAGCTCGAACGCCTCGGCTCCCCGGACCTCTCCGACGACGATGCGGTCGGGACGCATCGCCAGCACCAGCTTGACCAGGTCGCGGAGGCTGATCTCACCCGTGCCGTCGAGGGCGGGGGGACGCGCCTCGTAGAACGACCCGTGCACCAGCGGGACGTGCAGCTCTCGGACTTCCTCGCAGCATCGCACGCAGTGCGAGGCCGGCACCGCTCCGATGAGAGCAGAGAGCAGCGAAGTCTTGCCGGCGCCGGGAGGACCGGAGACGACGACCGATGTCGTCGCCTGCATGACCGCCCACAGGAACCGAGCGGCTTCGGCCGACAGCGCCGACCGTTCGACCATGGTCTCGAGCGTCTCCCGCCGCAACGCGTAGCGACGGATGGTGGCCGACAGCCGGTCCGAAACCGGAGGGATCACCGCGGTGAGCCGGGCGGACTCGCCGAGCACCCGGGCCTGGACCATCGGGCTCGACGCGTCGAGGCGGCGGTCCGCCTCGGCGAGGAGCCGGTCGAGCACCTGGCGGTTCTCTCGTTCCGACGTCGGCTCGTCGATCGCCCGGAGGCGGCCGGAGGCGTCGAGATAGGTGACCCGTCCCCCTTCGATGAACACCTCCTCGATGTCGTGGCGGGAGAGTAGAGAGGTGAGCGGCCCGAGGTCCGCCACGGACCGGAGCACTCGGTCGACCATCGCCGCCGGGTCGGCGAGAGGGCGGCTCTGACCGAGCTGGACGCTCCTCTGGTAGTCCTCGACTGCCTCCACCACCAAGGCTCGCACCGCGGACCGGTCGACGTGGACGTCGAGCTTCCTCTCGTCGATGGCGGCGACGACCCGGCGACGGATGTCTTCGTAGGCGTCGGTCATGCCCCGACCTCGGCGGCGAGGCGGGACACGGCCTTTCGGAACGGCCCGCGACGCACCTGGGTCCCCGCCCAGGCCGCCTCGGTGACCCGCTTGTCTTCGGGGAGGAACACCACCGGGGACCCGGGGAGGGCGGCGGCCAGCTCCCGTTCGATCTCGGCCCGCCGGTAGGGCGACCGGTCGATCCGGTTGACTGCCAGGACGAGCGGCGTGTCGGGCGCCAACGTGGCGGCCTCCGACGCCCATCTGATGAGCCGGGCCACTCCGACCGGATACGGGAGACCCACTCCGACGATGCGGTCGGCCAGCCGCAGGAGCGCCCGGGCGAGCCCGAAACGGCCCTCGCCGACCCGAGGTCGCTCCAACCCCGAGCCGACGTTGACCACCACCCGCGGATGGACGGCTGCCGCCTCGGCGACGACGGCGTCTACCTCGCCGGGGTGGAGCTGGCCCCAGTCGTCCCCGGTCGCCAGGCCGGCGAGAAGCCGGACACCGGCGTCGACGACGACGTCGTCGAGCGTGCCGGACTGGTGGTAGACGACGTCGATGGCGGTGCGCAGGTTCGGTAGCAGCGGCGCTCCCAGCCGCTGCGCCAGCGACGGCGCCACGTCGTCGGCGTCGACGAGGAGGGCGTCGTAGATCCCGGCCAGGGCCACCGCGACCTCGGATGCTCCGCATCCTCCGGGGGGCGCCCCGACGACCACCACCTGCCCCTTCTTCTCGGGTGGGCCCGAGGGCGAGGGCATCCCCGGCACGTACGGCGCCAGGTCGAGTACGGCCCGGACGACGGCGAGGAACTCCTCGGGGCTGGCGTCTGCCTCGATGACGTCGTCGACTCCGCAGTCCAACAGGCGCCGTTTGGCGTCGGCGCCGTCGCGGGAGTCGTAGACGCCCACCACCAGGCGCCCCGATCGGCGGACCTGGTCGACGAGCCGGGGAGTGAGGAAGGAGCAGACGTCGTCGATGACGAGGGCGTGGTAGCTCTCGGCGACGGCTTCTTCCGGGCCCATGACGGTCGCCCGCACCCGGGCACCGCCGTGATCGGCGAGAAAGCGATGGAGGGCGCCTCCCCACGTGCGGGCAGACGCCGCCAACGCCAACTCGATGTCAGTCATCGGCCACCCCCGTCGTGACCACGATGTCGACGCGTCCGTCGGCGATGGCCTCGGCCAGTCTCAGGGTGTCGGACCGCTCGAGCCCGAGAACGACGTATCCCTCGTCTCCCCCGACGAAAGCCCCGGTCGATTCGCTCGAGACGGCGATGACGGGCACGTTCCTGACGACGAAGCCGGCCTTCCCGGCATCGTCGACGTCGATGACGTCCACCCGATCGCCCACCCGGATCATCCCCCCGGCGGCGTGGGCCTTGTCGGTGGGAACCGACATCGACACCAGGCCGTCTGGCGAAGCCCCGGTGAGGAGGTCCGCCGCCCCGACCAGTTCGCCGGGGGCCAGGGACCGCCGGGCCACCCGACCCTCCAGCCCTTCCAGCGACGTGAGCAAGGTGGCGAGGATGCCGGCATCGGCGCGGACCTCCGTCGTGGTGAGGTCTGCCGTCTCGATGGTCTCGCCGGCCTGGATGGGACGTGCCGCCACCACCACCCGGGTCATGTCGTCCCGCGACCGCAGGAACGCCATGTTGGCCACGAAGGCCAAGATCGCTGCCACCGCTACCGCCAGGTGACCGAGGCTGGGCCGCCGCCGACGGGTCCGAAGTGTCTCGCCGACTCCCTCTTTCACCCCCGAGGGAAGTCCGACTGTCATCCCCTCTCCTCCACGACAGTGACGAACCTACGCTGAACTCCTGCGGTACGCCAAGAAGCGCGAAAACCATGCCTGACGAGTTCGACGAGCTGGCCCGTTCGCTGCGCCAGGGTGCGGGCCGGGAGTGGCGGGAGGAGGCGGCGGCCGACGAGCAGTTGACGGAGCTGCAGCGGCGCCGCGCCCGGACCCTGGCGGATGTGGCTCGGGAGGCGATGCACCGAGGGGACCGGGTGACGGTCGAGGTAGCCGGCCTGCGGCTGGCGCATCCGGTGATCGCCGTCGGGGTCGACTACCTGGTGCTGGACGACGGCGACGGAGTGGTGGATGTCGCGCTCGACCGCGTGACGCTCGGCCTCGAGAGGAGATCGTCGGGTGGTGCGTCGGGGAAGCCGGCAGCAGCGACGCTGCGGGCTCGGCTCGGGGAACTGGAGCAAGCGGGTGCTCGAGTGACGGTGGTGACCACCGGAGGGGAGAGAGGAGAGGGTTTGCTGGAAGTGGTCGCCGCCGACCACCTGGTAGTCGATGGGGGCGGCGGGAAGCGGACCTACATTCCGCTCGGTGTGTTGGCCCTCGTGTTCAGTCGGTTTCCGCCTCTGCTCGATCGCTCTTCTCAGCTCTTTCCTCGCTCTCCGGGACCACGGGGTGAGCGCGGATGAACTGGAAGAGGTCGTCGCGGAAGAACTTGAACGTCCGTCCCCCGGGCAACTTGTAGGCGGGGAGCCTTCCCTCTCGCGCGTAGCGCCGAACCATCTGCACGTTCATCCCCAACAGGTCCGCTACCTGCGCTGCGTCGAGAATGGGGGGAAGATCCTCATTCGCCATGTGTCGTCCTCCAATGACGTACACCGCCATCGTATGGGGGCGAGGAACCTATGTGAAGGAGGGCGGTCAGCCCTCGACGATGATGGTTCCCGTCATCGAAGGATGGATCTCGCAGAAGTAGGGGAACTCGCCCGCCTCTTCGAAGGTGTAGGTGGCGGTCTCCCCGGGACCGACCGACACGTCGAACGTGCCGTCTTCGGCGGTCCAGGTGTGGGGGACCTCGTCGTTGTTGACGATCTCGATGGTGTCTCCCACCGAGACGGTGGTCGCCCCGCTGAAGGCCATGCCCGAGATGACGATCCTGGGGTTCTCCGCCGCCTCGTCGGCCGCGGTCGTAGCGGGTGCCGCTTCGGTGGTGTCGGCGGGCGGAGCGCTGTCGTCTTCGGCGGTGTCGGAGCCGTCGCCTCCGCAAGCGGCGACCAGCGACAACGAGACGACGAGAATCCACAGCTTCTTCACGGGACGATCCCTCCGGTCGAATCCCCTTCCAGTACGTCAGCGGGCCGCCGAGTGGTTCACGTCCCGGGGCGGGCGTACCCTGGATGACGCAATGAACCACAACGAAGAAGCGGTCAGAGAAGAAGCGGTCAAACCGGAAGTCGTCGAACCCGACGACGAGGAATCGGACGTCGTCAGGGAGGCGATCAGCCAGCCGACGAAGCTGATCCGGATCGCCTCGATGACCCGCGCCATGCTCGACGAGGTGCGCCAGGCGCCGATCGACGAGAAGGGCCGGGCCCGGATCGCCGAGATCCACCGCAGGTCCCTGGACGAGCTGCGCGACGTGCTGTCGGAGAGCCTCCTCCAGGAGTTCGACGAGGTGATGCTGCCGTTGAGGTCCGAGGACGCGTCCGAAGCGGAGATCCGCATCGCCCAGGCGCAGCTGATCGGCTGGCTCGAAGGCCTGTTCCATGGGATCCAGGCGACGCTGTTCTCCCAGCAGGTGGCCGCCCAGAGCCAGCTGGCGGAGATGCAGCGGCGGGCCCTGCAGCGGGGCCAGGAGCGGCCGGAGCCGCCCGGGACCTACCTCTAGCGGATCAGGCTCACGACGATCCCGAGGCCGATGGCCACGACTCCGACGGCGATGAGGCGCGTCGGGGTGAGGGATCCGGGCAGCTTGACGGCCAGGGACGACTCGACGTAGGCGATCGCCCCCACGACGAGGGAGACGACGCCGACGACGAACAAGAGCCCGACCAGCACGGCGGGGACGAACACGACGGCGAGGGCGAAGACGCCCACGCCGATCCAGAACGGCGTGCCGACGTAGACCGACTCCCACAGGGCCTTGATCTCGTCGACGACGCCGGTGACCTCTTTGGTCACGTCCTCGCGGATCTCCTCGCCGAGGGTCGGGCCTTCGTCGGGTTTGCGGAACGCTTCGTGGGTGGGCGCCCTCCGCTGGCGCCTCGGGTCCACCCGGGCTGAGGCGGTCTCGGCGAGGAAGCTCTCGTGCTGCTGGAGGTTGAGGAGCACCTCGTCGTCGTCTACCCGGAAGCTGATCGTCTGGGGGTCGCGCTCTTCGATCTGGACCTCGTAGAGCTTCCACTCCCCCAACACCGTCTTGCCGGACTGGAGACGGATGTTTCCCTTGTCGACGTGGACCACCGCCGGCAGCTTCTTGGGGTGGTCGGCGTGTTTCATCTCGCCGAAGAAGACAGGCATCCCCGTATCTTCGCAGACGATCGCCGCCGGACGAGGTAGCGGCGGCGGGAAGGGTCAGCTGGCGCGGCGGGCGGCCAACTGGCGTTCGCGGCGGATCTTGCGGCGCTCCCTCTCGGACATCCCTCCCCAGATCCCGAACTTCTCACCGATCTGGATGGCGAACTCGAGGCATTCCTGTCTCACCTGGCACTCGGCGCAGATCGCCTTGGCCTTGCGGGTGGAAGCGCCGCGCTCGGGGAAGAACAGGTCGGCATCCGCTCCCCGGCAATTGGCGTAGTCCTGCCATGACAGCTCCCCAACCGCCAGGGCTTCGATGAGCTTGCTCTGCATCGCATCCCCTTACACGCGTGTAATTACACGTTTGAGATTACGGAGTCTTACGCGCGCCGTCAAGGGGGGGTGGTTGGGCTTGCCATAATGGGCGGACCGGATAGGAAGGACGAGTTGGTCGCCACAGAAGAACGTAGGCGCGATCCGTGGTTCGTTGACTTCTATCGCTCGGCCGTCGGCAAGAAGTGGGTGATGGCCCTGTCGGGGATCGTCCTGTTGGGGTACCTGGTCGCTCACATGATCGGCAACCTCAAGGTCTTCCTCCCCGCCGTGGACGGAGTGCCCGAGCTCGATCTGTACGCCCAGGCCCTGAGATCCCTCCTCTTCCCCATCGCCCCCCACGGCGTGGTGTTGTGGATCCTGCGGGTGGGTCTGATCATCGCCTTCCTGCTCCACGTCCACGCCGCCTACTCGCTGACGATCATGAACCGGCGGGCCCGCCCGGTCGATTACGCCGGCCCCCGCCAGTACCTGGCCGCCAACTACGCCAGCCGCACCATGCGCTGGTCGGGGGTGATCGTCATCCTGTTCGTGATCTTCCACCTCGCCGACCTGACCTGGGGCATCCAGCCGGCGGCGCCGGACAGCTGGGAGCACGGGCAGGTGTACGCCAACTTCATCGCCACCTTCTCCCGCCCGTGGGTGACGGCGTTCTACGTCCTCGCCCAACTGGCCCTCGCCCCCCACATCTTCCACGGCGCCTGGTCGATGTTCCAGAGCATGGGCGTCAACCACCCCCGCTTCAACCGCTGGCGTCGCTACTTCGCGGTGGCGCTGACGGCGGTGATCGTCGTGCCGAACGTGATCATGCCGCTGTCCGTCCTGCTCGGATTCGTAGGAGCCTGATATGACCTACACCATCTCGTCCCGCCAACTCGACTCCAAGATCCCGGGCGGGCCGCTGGAGGACAAGTGGGAGAACCACAAGTTCTCGATCCGGCTCGTCAACCCCAACAACAAGCGCAAGTTCAAGATCATCGTGGTGGGCACCGGCCTGGCGGGGGCGTCGGCGGCCGCCACATTGGGTGAGTTGGGATACAACGTCGAGGTCTTCACCTTCCACGACTCCCCCCGGCGGGCCCACTCGATCGCCGCCCAAGGCGGCATCAACGCCGCCAAGAACTACCACAACGACGGCGACTCGGTCTTCCGGCTCTTCTACGACACCATCAAGGGCGGTGACTACCGCAGCCGGGAAGCCAACGTGTACCGGCTGGCCGACGTCTCGTTGAACATCATCGACCAGTGCACCGCCCAGGGCGTGCCCTTCGCCCGCGAGTACGGCGGGTACCTCGACAACCGCAGCTTCGGCGGCGCCCAGGTGTCCCGCACCTTCTACGCCCGGGGCCAGACCGGCCAACAGCTCCTCCTCGGGGCCTATCAGGCGCTGTTGCGCCAGGTGGCGGCGGGAACGGTGAAGCTCCACCGCCGCACCGAGATGCTCGACCTGGTCGTCAAGGACGGCCGGGCGGTGGGCATCGTCACCCGGGACCTGATCAGCGGCGAGATCCGCAGCCACTCTGCCCACGCCGTGGTGCTGGCCACCGGCGGCTACGCCAACGTGTTCTTCCTCTCCACCAACGCCATGGCCTCGAACGTGACAGCCGCCTGGCGGGCGCACCGGCGGGGAGCGGCGTTCGCCAACCCCTGCTTCACCCAGATCCACCCCACCTGCATCCCCCAGTCCGACGAGTTCCAGTCGAAGCTGACGCTGATGTCCGAGTCGCTCCGCAACGACGGGCGGATCTGGGTGCCCAAGCGGGCCGACGACAACCGTCCCCCCGACCAGATCCCCGAAGAGGACCGCGACTACTACCTGGAGCGGATGTACCCGGCGTTCGGGAACCTGGTGCCCCGCGACGTCGCCTCCCGGGCGGCGAAGCGGATGGTCGACGCCGGAAAGGGCGTCGGCCCGCTGAAGAACGGCGTGTACCTCGACTTCTCCCACGCCATCGAGCGGCTGGGCATCGACGTGATCGCCGACCGCTACGGCAACCTGTTCGAGATGTACGAGCGCATCACCGACGAGAACCCCTACAAGGTCCCGATGCGCATCTACCCCGCCCCCCACTACACGATGGGCGGGCTGTGGGTCGACTACAACCTGATGACCACGATCCCCGGCCTCTACGCCCTCGGGGAGGCGAACTTCTCCGACCACGGCGCCAACCGCCTCGGGGCGTCGGCGCTGATGCAGGGCCTGGCCGACGGCTATTTCATCCTCCCCTACACGATCGGCGACTACCTGGCCGACTTCCTCGGCGACCCGGTGGTGCCCACCGACGACCCGGCTTTCCGGGAGGTGGAGGACGAGGTGCGGGGCCGCATCTCCGGCTACCTCAACACCGGCGGCACCCGCTCGGTCGACTGGTTCCACCGGGAGCTCGGCAAGATCCTGTGGGACCACTGCGGCATGTCCCGCAACGAGGAGGGGCTGAAGAAGGCCCTCGCCGAGATCCCCGCCCTGTACGAGGAGTTCAAGCGGGACGTGCGGGTGCTGGGCACCAACGAGTCGCTCAACCAGAGCCTCGAGAAGGCGGGCCGGGTCGACGACTTCTTCGAACTGGCCCAGCTCATGTGCCTCGACGCCCTCCACCGCGAAGAGTCCGCCGGAGGCCACTTCCGGGAGGAGTACCAGACCGAAGAGGGCGAGGCGCTGCGGCGGGACGACCTGTTCGCCTACGTCGCCGCCTGGGAGTGGACCGGCAACCCCCAAGCGCCGGCCCTGATCAAAGAGCCTCTCGAGTTCGAGTACGTCACCCCGTCCACCCGTAGCTACAAGTAACCCGGAGCCAAGGTCCACCAATGAACATCACGCTGCAAGTCTGGAGACAGGAGAGCGCCGACCGTCCGGGCCGGTTCGTGACCTACCAGGTGACGGACATCGAGCCGGACATGTCGTTCCTCGAGATGCTCGACGTGCTGAACGAGCGGCTGATCGCCCAGGGCGAGGAGCCGATCGCCTTCGACCACGACTGCCGGGAGGGGATCTGCGGCAGCTGTGGGGTGATGATCGACGGGCTCCCCCACGGCCCCCAGCTCGGCACCGCCACCTGCCAGCTGCACATGCGCAAGTTCCGGGACGGCGACACGATCGTCGTGGAGCCGTGGCGGGCCGCCGCCTTCCCAGTCATCAAGGACCTGGTGGTGGACCGGTCGGCGTTCGACAAGATCATCGAGGCCGGCGGCTACATCTCGGTCGACACCGGCTCGGCCCCCGACGCCAACCTCATCCCCGTCCCCAAGGAGGTCGCCGACACCGCCTTCGACGCCGCCGCCTGCATCGGCTGTGGGGCGTGTGTCGCCGCCTGCCCCAACGGGGCCGCCAACCTGTTCACCGCCGCCAAGGTCGCCCACCTCAACCTGCTGCCTCAGGGCCAGGCGGAGCGGTGGCGGCGCACCGAGGCGATGGTGGAGACGATGGAGCAGTACTTCGGGTCCTGCACCAACCACGGCGAGTGCGAGAAGGCCTGCCCGAAGGGCATCTCCATCGACTTCATCGCCATGATGAACCGGGACTACGCCAAGGCGAAGGTGAAGAACCGGCGCCTCCTCAGCCAGAGCAACTGAGCCCCGGCGCAACCCGCTCCACACACTCTTCCTTGTCGGCGCGCCCCCAACTTTTTTACGCCCCCCGTCGTTTTTACTAAGTTGGCCGTGGATAAAGGAGGGATCCATGGCGACGACGGCGGAGAGGGCGCCGACGATCTATCACCACCCCCGGGCCGAAGGCGGCTTGTCGTCGTGGCTGACCACCGTCGACCACAAGCGCATCGGGGTGATGTACGGGTACACCGCCTTCACCTTCTTCCTCATCGGCGGCCTCGAAGCGCTCCTCCTGCGCATCCACCTGGCCCAGGCGAACTCCGAGTTCCTCACCGCCGGCGCCTACAACGCCCTGTTCACCATGCACGGCACGACGATGATCTTCCTCGTCGTCATGCCGCTGGCGTCGGCGTTCATGAACTACCTGCTGCCGCTGCAACTCGGAGCCCGCGACGTCGCCTTCCCCCGCCTCAACGCCCTGTCGTTTTGGATCTTCCTCTTCGGCGGGATCTTCCTCTACTCGACGTTCCTGTTCGGGTCGGCCCTGCCCCCGTCGTATCCCGGCGGAGCGGCGGTGGGGAACATGCCGATCAACGGCGGGCCGGGCGGCTTCGACTTCCTGGCGTCGGCGCCCAACGGCGGATGGTTCGGCTACCAACCCCACGCCGGGCCCGACTTCTCCCAGGGCACCGTGCTGGACTACTGGGCGTTCGGGCTGCAGATCCTCGGCCTGGCGTCGCTGATCTCGGCGGTGAACTTCATCGTCACCGTCTTCAACATGCGGGCCAAGGGGATGCGGCTGCTGCGGATGCCGGTGTTCTGCTGGACCACGCTGGTGACGGCCTTCCTCCTGTTGTTCTCGCTGCCGATCATCGCCGTGGCCCTGTTCATGGTCACCTTCGACCGCCAGTTCGGGGCTGTGTTCTTCGACCCCGCCGTCGGCGGCGACCCGATCCTGTGGCAGCACCTGTTCTGGCTGTTCGGCCATCCCGAGGTGTACATCCTGATCATCCCCGCCTTCGGGATCGTCTCCGAGGTGGTGCCGGTATTCAGCCGCAAGCCGCTCTTCGGCTACGCCGCCATGGTCTTCTCGACGATCGCCATCGCCTTCCTGGGCTTCGGGGTATGGGCCCACCACATGTTCGCCTCCGGCATCCCGCCGGTCGCCCAGGCGGCTTTCGGGCTGGGGACGATGACCATCGCCATCCCCACCGGGATCAAGATCTTCAACTGGCTGGGGACGATCTGGCTCGGCCGGCTGAGACTGAAGACCCCGATGCTGTTCTGCCTCGGGATGATCGCCATGTTCGTGATCGGCGGCCTGTCAGGGGTGACGCACGCCGTGGTGCCCTCCGACTGGCAGCAGACCGACACCTACTACATCGTCGCCCACTTCCACTACGTGATCTTCGGCGGGTCGCTGTTCGCGTTCTTCGGCGGCTTCTACTACTGGTACCCGAAGCTGCGGGGCCGGCTGATGTCGGAGAAGCTGGGCAAGCTCCACTTCTGGCTCACCTTCATCGGCTTCAACCTGACGTTCGCCCCGATGCACTGGCTGGGCCTGCAGGGCATGGTTCGGCGGACGTGGAAGTACGGGGCGGACTTCGGCCTGGAGCGGTGGAACCGCCTGTCGACGGTCGGCTCGTTCATCATCGCCCTCGCCGTCCTGGTGTTCCTGTTCAACTGGTGGCGCTCGAAGACCAAGGGCGACGTCGCCGGCCTCGACCCCTGGGACGCCCGCACCCTCGAGTGGACGATCCCCAACCCCACCCCGGAGTACAACTACGCCGTGGTGCCGGTCGTGTCCGAGCTCGACGACTTCTGGCACCGCAAGTACACGGAGGACCCGGAGGGGCGGCCGGTCCGCAGACCCGATGCGGACCAGCTCATCACCCGACTGGAGTTCGAGGGCCTGAACCCGCCGGAGCCGATCCCCCTCCCCCGCCCCTCCTATTTCCCGATCGTCCTCGCCGCCGGCATCCCGCTCATCAGCTGGGGGCTGGTCTACCACCTGACCGCATGGGGCAAGGCGCTGGTGGCGATCGGCGTGATCCTCGTCCTGGGCGGCGCCACCGGTTGGGGCATCGAACCCCTCTTCGACGAGGCGCTCACAGAGGTAGAGGACTCACCCGAGGCTGTCCCGACACGCTGATCGTCGCCTGTCGTACGCCCCTCCCGAACGGCGGCGTTGGGATATCCATGGTGCGCTTGCCTGCCGTAACCCAACGCTTTGTAGCTGAGCTGCACCTGCGCGGCAGTTCGCTCGATTCGACCAGGAGACTGTAAAGATCCGGGCGCTCTGAGCCGATAGACGGCAATCACGGACGGAAGGTTGTGCGTAACGTGCGGCGCCCTAACGGGACTAGTCTGAGTTCGGGGTCTGGACCAGGGCAGCTCTCGCGCCTGCGTGATCGCGCGTGGGGCCGCGGAGACCATGGAGCGACCATCGTCGAGATGGCCATGGTCCTTCCGATCCTCATCTTGATCATCGTCGGGATCACAGAGGTCGGCCTCTACTTCAAGGACTATCTGACGGTCACTTATGCGTCTCGAGAGGGTGTTCGGGTAGCAGCCTTCGCCGGGGACGCGATCGACGCGGATTGCCAGATACTGGTCGCGGTCGGTGAGTTCTTGGGTAACGCCAACCTGGAGAAGCTCGACCGAGTCGAGATCTACGTGGCGACACAGGACGGCCAACAGCTTCCAGGGAACACCAACACGGCTCGGCTGAAGGCTGGCGGCGACCCAACCGCATGCTCGGAACCGCCTCTCCCATCCGATGGCTGGACCCGCGTTACGAACTTGCCGGCTACTGCACGACAGGTCACAGCAGGTGGCGGAGTACGGCTGGACATCGTAGGAGTGCGCATCGTGCTGAAGCACGAGTGGGCGACCGGGTTCCCACCCTTCCAAGGCGAAGTCACCATCAACGAGACCACGATCATGCGCGTCGAGCCGGAGGCGTTCCAGATTGACTGAGCTCAAGTCTCTGCTGAATAGGTTGAAGAAGACATCGAGCCGGGAGCGCCGCAAGGAAAAGGGAGCCGCGCTGCCGCTGGTGGCCGGCATCCTTGCGACCCTCCTGGGTCTGTCGGCGTTTGCAGTCGATCTCGGCTGGATCTACCTCAACACGTCCCGGCTCCAGAGAGCCGCCGATGCAGCCGCCTTGGCCGGAGTGGTTCATCTGCCTGCGTTCCCGTCACGAGTGACCGAAGACGCGACTGCGGCTGCAACCGCCAATGGTTTCCCGCCTGACACCGGGCCGAACGGCCCGCTTTCGTGGCGGGCGCTCGACGACAACCGCCTGGAGGTGACCCTCACCACCGCCGTCGAGCCGTTCTTCCTCCGGGCTCTGGGCTTCGACCAGTTCACCGTGTCGCGTCGGGCGACAGCGGAGTACATCAAACCGGTTCCGATCGGAAGCCCGTTCACGTCGTTCGGCGACGGCACCGATCCGAACCAGAACTTCTGGGCCTCCATCTCCGGCCAGTACACGTCGAAGGTCAACGGCGATGCCTTCAACTCACGTTGTGACTGGTCATTCGATATGGGAACTTGCCTGGACAGTGACAACGCCAACGCCACCAAATGGGGCAGTAATCCGACGATCTACCCAGGCGACATCGATGCCGACTCGGACCCTTTCAATCCCACGTATCAGCGTGGTGGCGGGACGGAGGGGTACTACTTCGGCATCGACAAGACCACGAACGGGTCGACATCGATCGTACTCATCGATCCGTGGTTCCAGCGCCGTCAGAACAGCAACGGAAGCTGCAACCAGCAAAAGGCCACGGGCGACTGCGACCGCCTCGTCTGGGGTCCTCCGCCCGGAAACAACGCCAGCAGCACGAACGGTCCCAACACGACCTTCACACTGTTTGCCCCCGACTCGACGCCACTCGATCCCTACGACAACTCTGTCGAAGTCTGCACCAAGACGTACAACCGCAAGAGCCCAACCGACTCCAGCACGATCCAAGAGGACACGCTCTGCAGCATCGAAGGGCAAGGCCTGTATGTGCTCAGAGTGACAACGGACGGCGGCCACGGCAGCAACCAGTTCGGGATCAAGACCACCGGTGAACCAGCCAAGGTCTACGGCATCAACGACATCTCCATCTACGCCAACGCCGACAACGCAACCTTGTATCTGGCCGAGATTCTGCCGGTCCACGCCGGCAAGAAGCTGATTCTGGAGTTCTTCGATCCAGGAGAAGGCCAGGCCAACGCCACGATGACCATCCGCCCTGCCCCTCGCCCCAACGGGTCGGCCAACACCGGGGTCAAGTGCGAATGGATCGCCGAAGACACCGACGGGAACCAGATGAAATCTGGCTCGTCCTGCCAGCTAGAAACGACACTCGGCGGAGTCGCCCAGTTCAACAACTACTGGGTGCGAGTGACTGTGGACATCCCATCCACATACAACTGCAACCCGAATGCATCCAATCCGGCCAATGGCTGCTGGTGGCGGATGGACATGAACCTGAACACTCCACACGACCGCACCACCTGGACGGCTCGGGTGGTAGGAAACCCGATTCGTCTGGTCGCGAACGAATGAAGAGGTTCCGAGCTCTCGCGCAAGACAAGGGCGCCGCGCTCATCGAAACGGCGCTCGTCCTCGGGCTGCTGCTCATGATCGCCCTGGGCGCGTTCGAGTACGGGATGGCGTTCAGGGAATGGTTATCTGTCACCAACGCCACACGCGAAGGAGCGCGGCTCGCCGCGCAAGCAGGTGACTTCGTCAATCCTGCCAACCCCAACGACGACAATGCCGACTGTCTCATCCTCGAAGCGACAGCCGGTGCCCTCCGCTCCCTGGACGCCAGCCAGGTCGTCCGGGTCACGATCTTCGAGTCCGACGAATCGGGCACATTCACCGCCAACCAGCAACGCTATAGACCGGCGGTCAGCGGCGACAGCCCAGCCCTGCTCCGCTGCAATGGCGGATGGTTCTCCCTGGGCGGCAATTGGCCTCCCTCTGCGCGTGACAACGAAGGCAGTGTCCGGGACTGGATCGGGGTCAGACTCGAGTTCCGGCATGATTGGATCACTGGATTCCTGTGGTGGAACGGCTCCGTGACCTGGACGGACGACACCGTCATGCGGATGGAGCCAAACTACGACTTCTGAGCCGATTGAGGCGTAGCCCTCTATCCAGCCTGAGTCCCTGAAGTCCTCTCGGCGGACGCGCTAGATCGCACCTCCGGTCCGCAAGGTGCAGAGCTAACCTCGGGAGGTAGCGCAGTGGCTCGAGAGGGAACGGTGGATGGGGCGGGGCGAGACACGACAACAGAGATGTTTTCCGGCCGATGCGGGCGCGAGTGTCGTTGAGTTCGCCTTCCTCGTTCCCCTTCTGATCCTCCTCCTCTGCGGCATCATCGAAGTCGGGTGGTTGTTCACCCAGAACCTCGACGTCCGCCACGGAGCGGCGGAGATCGCCCGACTCGTCGCAGTCGGCGAGAAAGACCCGGGGAGGGCGTGCTCGCGCCTGGATGTCGCCTCCGGAAGCGTCACCGTCCTGGTGGATACTGGCGATGGCGAGGTCGGCGACGACGCCACCGTCACGGTGTCCATGCCCGCGGACACTCTGACAGGCGTCCTCGATTGGGCTTTCCCCGCCAGCATGACTCTCGAGCACACGGCCACCGCCCGACTCGAACAGGAGAACGACTGGGGAGTCGTCACCTTCTCATGCTGAGGCGGCCGATCGACAGCGAACGAGGCGCCACCGCCATCATCGTCGCCAGTGCGATGCTGGTCCTGTTGGGCTTCGCCGCTTTCGCCGTCGACATCAGTGCTGCCCGAAACGAGCAGCGACTCGATCAGAGCGCGGTCGACGCCGCCGTCCTCGCCGCCGGCGTCGAGTTCGTTCTCGGAGGCAGCGCCCAGGACGCCGTGGACGAGATCCTCGAGTACGTCGACACCAATCTCGTCCAACCGGTGCCCAAGAGCGACTGGGCCTCGTGTGCCGACGATCAGCCTCTCGACGAGACGGCTGCTGACCTGGGTCTCGACCCCCCGACGCGCTGCATCAGCTTCGGCCACGAGACGACTCGTCGTTTCGCTCGACTGCGTGTGAGGCTCCCCGATCGTGAGACCCAGACGACCTTCGGTCGGGTTCTCGGCGTCGAGGCTCTGGAGACGTCGGCGGTAGCCGAGATCGAGATCGCTCCCACACTGGAAGTCGATCTGTTCCCGGCGGGTCTGCCTGCCGACACCGAGAGTGGAGACACGGTGTGTTTGCCCACCGCGACCGAACCGTCGGCCGATCCGGCCGAGCACTGTCCGTCTGTGTCCGACATCGCCCTTGCTTTCGACCCCGGTGGGTGCAACGCGGCTTCGATCACCGACGCCATGAGAGACGGGTTCACCCAGGTCCTCGGCCGGTATGCGGGAGACGAACGGTTCCTCTGTGGGCCCAACCAGGAGCCCTTCGAGAACACCGTGGTCGGACTCACGGAGTTCTCGGTGTCCTCGCTCGAGGAAGGGCTGGTCGAGGGCCGCCTCCGGGCTCCGGGAAACGGCGCAGTCGTCGCCGGCGACCCGATCGACAACACCCCGCTGTGGACGTTCATCAGCCCGTCCATCGCCACGGGACCGTGCTTCGATGCGCGGAGCGGCCCCGAGTCGATCGACGATCCGGCACAGGTCCCGGCTCTCGAGGCCGCGCGGGCCGACATGCGAGCCTGCCTGGCCAACCCGCCGAGCGAGCTGTTCACCCCGACGATCTACGAGAGCCCCAGGCTGGTGCTGGTGCCGCTCCTCGACGGAGATGGCCACATCCTTGGGTTCGCCCCCGCCTACCTCGACTCGATCTGGACCCGCTTCGACCCTGCCACGGACACGTGCGATCCGGTGTTCGACATGGACGAGGCCGAAGGCTGGTGCCGCCACGACCCTGGACGGCGAGGTACCAGCAGCCAGAAAGCAACCTCAGCCAGCCTCATCGTGTTGTCCTGCGACGCTCTCCCCAAAACCGGCATCCTCGGGGCCGAGAAGTGCAAGACGGTGACCGACGGTAGTGGCCGAGAGTTCACGGTCTTTTTCGACTTTGCCCTGAGCGGCTGAGGCCGTAGCCAATCGGGACCATAGTCCCGTAGCGAAACCTTCTCTGGCATCGATCACGACGGTGTAAGGCATCCGATCGGGAGGCGTCAGGAAATCTGCCTAGCGGCTGGGTGGGGCACTTTGCATCCGCTTGCTTCAGCTGTCTCATCCCAACGCGCGGTGGCAGACCCGGCTTCCAGGAGTTCAGCCGTGGGTCGACCGAACCATTCGACGAAGAACCGAGTAACAACCCGGCTCGGCCGGAGACCTAGGTGCGAGATGAAAGGGTCCGGATCTAGGCGGTCAACCGCGCCCGAACGCGGGGCGACGGTGGTGGAGTTCGCGGTCGTCGCGCCGCTCTTGTTCTTGTTGTTGTTCGGCGTGATCGAGATCGGTCGCCTCATCGCCACCTACACCAGCGTCTCGGCTGCCGCCAGGGAAGGGGCGAGGTACGCCGTGGCCGTTAGCGAAAGCCCTTTCACGCCAGGGGTGCCCCGCTACGCCGACTGCGCTGGCATCAAGGAAGCAGCGAAAGCCAAGTCAGTCCTCGTCGACCTCGACGATTCCGACATTTTCATCGGTTGGGATACCGGGCCCGACGCGCCCTCGATGTTCCATACGTGTGATGCCGGCAACCCCGCTACAGACACCGTCACTTCAGGCCACCGGGTGATCGTCCGCGTGTCCACCGAGTTCTCATCACCGATTCCGCTCATCTCCAACATCCTCGGGACGCTGAATGTGGAATCGGAGCAGAAGCGCACAGTCTTCAAAGGGGTCGTTGGTGGGTGATCGACGGTTCAGCGACCGAGGTGCAGCCGCGGTCGAGATGGCCATTGCCACCATCCTCTTGGTCCTTCTCTCCTGTGGCATCGCCGACCTCGGTCGGGCGCTCTTCACCTACGTCAGCCTTCAGGACGCCGCACAAGAAGGGGCGATCTACGGATCCTTCGAGCCCTCGGACGCCACGGCGATCGCAGAGCGTGTCGTGGAGTCGGTCGACTATCCGAAGCTGGACCCATCGAACGTAGCGGTCACGTGTCCCGCCGGCTCCCCAACCGGCGGCAAAGAGATCGCCATCACCGTTACTCACACTGTCGATCTGATCACTCCCATCGTCGGACAAATGCTCGGCGGTTCGATCGACCTATCACGCACGTTCATCGGCGAGGTGTTCATCGGAGAGTGCCTCACCTAATGAGAAAGGTCGGAATGCGCGATAGACACGACAAGGGAGCAGTCCTGATCACCATTGCGATCTGCCTCTTCCTCCTGATGGGGATTGCGGCACTCGCGATCGACGGCGGGGTTGCCTACAACGAACGCCGGTCGACTCAAGGAGCGGCCGACCACGCCGCACTCGCCGCAGCCTGGGCCGCCTGCAACGCAAAAGGTGAGGCGGCGGCCGTGGAAGCCGGCCGTCAGGCCGCGGCCAATAACGGCTACGACGACTCCGATCCGGAGATCGAAGTCACAGTTCGCAGACTCGGTGGATCCCAAGCGAAATACGAAGCAGTGATCCGCTCAACGAACCAAACCGAGTTTGGCGCCTCCATTGGGGCGGAGTCGGTGTCTGTTGAATCGAGAGCCGTTGCGGACTGCCGTAAGAAAGCGTGGGGCGGCGGATACGCACTATTTGCGGATGGCCCTCCCTCTTGCACAACCATGGAGCTGGACTTCAACGGTAAGAAGATCCAGGTTCACGGCCTTGTACACAGCAACGGAGACCTGAACATCAACGGCAACACGGCCGACAAATCGATATTCCACGACCTTGTAACCTACGTAGGGACCTCAAAAATCAAAGGCGCCGACTTTCCGGGCCCCGATCCCGAGAGGAAAGACCCTCAGCCTGAACCTCATCAGATTGACTTCACGCAATTCGAGCCGGCTCAGAATAGCGGGCAACCAGATTACTACTTGTTCGATGTTATGAAAGATAAGGATCTAGATCCTTATCGCGACGGTGCAGGCCGCATAAATCACTCAGGCGTCTTCTTTGCGCGAACCCAGATCCAGAACATCTACGTCGAAATGGCGCCTGGACACCGGGCGACTTTTGTGTCACCAGGGCCAATCGCCATTCAGCCGGGTTCGGAGGTCTTGGCTTACCATTCCAGCGGCGTGGCCGTCTACTCCAACTATCGCGACCCTGCGTCGTGCGCGAACCAGGCAATTCACTGGAGAGGCGCTGCGCGCTTCGAAGGCCTGGTCTATGCACCTCGCGGCCTCATAACCTTTTCCATGAGCTCAGGAGCCACGAGCGACGGAGCCATCGTTGGGTTCGGGATAGAGCTGTCCGGCTCGGACTATGTCATCCAGTGGAAGGATGTAACAGGCGGTAACCCGGAGTTCGAACTCGAGTTCGAGGAGTAGGCCTGCCGGACGACCAGTAGCCTTACGGCATGACACTGCCACCTCGCGTCATGCCCGCCATCCTCACCCCGTTCGACGAGCGCGGGGAGCTAGACCTCGACGCCCACGGCCAGAACGTCCGCTTTCTCGTCGCCGAGGGT
>Ga0207864_1001715_pt1 | contig 23094 bp, 17 predicted proteins | sample HigsolmetaAR202D_FD_184834 | JGI IMG/M metagenome (GOLD analysis project Ga0207864, IMG submission 184834) | Ionic liquid and high solid enriched microbial communities from the Joint BioEnergy Institute, USA - AR20-2-D (SPAdes) (version 2) ... | reverse complement strand
GAAGCGCGTTTGTGGTATCTGGCTGCCCTTATCAACTGTCTGTTGCGGCTCACTGAGCAGAAACGCTCACTTGCCGCATTTACCATTTAGCTAGTAGCAACATTAGTTTGGATGTACTGAACAGTAGTTCGAGAAATAGTTTTGCCTGATTACGTAAAGAATCGGTCCATACATTCTCATTAGTTCGGCGATTAGCGCGGTATAATCAAACTGTACATTAGCGAATGAAGTATCACGTTACTTTATTTTTTAATATGTTACAGTGTATTTTGTTTATATTATTTCTTATGAAATAATGTTTTCTTATCCGAATGCCAACGAGGTGCGTCATGTCGTCTTCCACTGCATTGATCGTAGATGACTCCCCCGAAATTCGGAGATTACTCAACCGTTCACTGGCCTCGCTCGATTTTACTATTATTGAGGCCGCAAATGGCGAAGAAGCGGTTCGGCTTGCACGCGAGTGTTGCCCGACAGTTGTGGTGTTAGATCTCTGTATGCCAAGTATGGATGGCTGGGAGGTGGTGCGGCATATGCGTTCTGACCCTGCACTTGAAGAAGTTCCTATTATTGTTATCACCGCTTATTATGGTAGTACAACGATTCAATCAGCTCAACGTGCGGGATGTCAGTATGTGGTGGCGAAGCCTTTTGAACTGCGTGAGATCGTTCGTATGATTACCATGGTGACTTCGCGATCAAACATTCAGCTACCACGCTATGCATGATGAGAGCGAACCGACTGTCGCTTTGCAACGTCTGTTAGACGTTCATCGACGCACGATCAGTTTTTTAGAGGTACAACGCGCATATTTTGGAGCGTTTGCCCCTCCTTATATTTGGCATCAATTTGATGAAGCTCGTGGGGAGATCTCCCGTATCAAAAGCGAATTACGGGCATTAGGCGTTCAAGTTCAAGATGCTCCCGGTGATATTGCTCCTCCGAATCCTCACCCGACCAACCCTGCGGCAACTGATATTGATGCCCTTTTGTTGGTCTATCGGCGCATGTTGATAGATCAAGTACGTTATGCTCCTCAATTTATGCCCAGCGCTTGGGGCAACCTCTATTTGCAGCTTACCGAGCTGTATGTCGAGCGCACCTTTATCCCTTTGCACGCCAGCGGTTCAAACACCTCGGCGCTCTATCAAGAGGCGTCCTCGCTGTTCGAGTTGATGAGCAAGCCCGGTACGCGTATTTTGCTTGAGGGAGAGGCAGGCAGCGGCAAGACGACCGCGTTGCAGATGCTCGCCCTCGCGTGTGCGGCGCGCGCTACGGGTGAGCCTGCCGAGGCGGCGAATCTGGTGGCCGCCTGGCCCGACCCGATCCCGCTGCCGATCTTCTTGAAAGCTCGCGAGATCGCGACGATGTTGGTGAGCGCCGGTGCTGCCCCCGATGGCATGATGCAGCCTGGCCCGTCGGTGTTCTGGTCGTCGATCGAGCGCTGGTTGCAGTTTAGCGATCTCGATGCGCTGGTTCCAACCATTCAGCAGTTGCTTGAGCGCGGCGAATGTTTGGTGATGATCGATGATCTCGACGATTTTCCCACCGAGCCGCAGCCCCACGCGTATTGGATCGCGCTTGGGCGGTTCATCGCCCGTTACCCCAACAACCGCTACCTGCTCTCGTGGCGTGCGCTCGATTCTAATGCGGCTGCGAGCCTGATCAATTTTGTGCGGTATCGGATCGCGCCGTTCGAGCAGCAGCAGATCGATGAGGCTGTTTCGCGCTGGTACACGGCGATCGGCGATTTCGCCAACTTGTTGCTGCCCGAGATGGTTGCCGAGCGGGTGGCGCAGTTGCAGGGCGCGCTCAACGGCGACGACCGTTTGCTTGAGGTTGCGCGCACGCCGCGCGGCGTGTCGTTGTACGTGCTGGCGCACGCCGAGGGCTATTCGTTTCCAGCGGAACGTGCGATTGTGCTGCAGCGCCTCGCGCAGGGCCTGATGCAGGGCTGGGAGCACATGATCAGCGAAGATGTGACTTCGCGGAATCTGTCGGTGCACACGCCTATCACTGGCACCACCGAGCGCTGGCTGACGATGCTCGAACTGTTGGCGCTAGCGTTTCAGGAGCGGCTTGAGCCTGGGAACGAGCAGCCGTCGCCGCTGAGTTACGCCGAGATCAAGGCGTATTTGTCGGAGAGCCGCTCGATAGCGAGTTTTGAGCGGCGGCGTGGTGGCATTGATATGATCGCCGAGTTGATCCGCTGGTGTTGTCGCTGCGGTTTATTGGCTTCGGTGGGCACGGAGTCCTACACAATGCCGAACCGCCAGTTGCGCGAATATCTGGCGGCTCGGGCGCTGGTGCAACTGCCCGATTTCCCCGCGCGCGCTTCGATGCTGGGCAGTGACCCGCAATGGCACGAGGCGCTGCAGATGGCGGTACACGGCGCCAAGCGCGGTCAGCGTTTATCGAGCACGGTGAAGTTCCTCAACATCCTGCTCGAATCCGACGATCTGAAGGATGAGCAGGTGCGGGTGCACGTGCTGTTGGCGGCGGAGTGTCTGCTTGAGATCGGCGATCGGGGGCAGTTGGGCTTGACTATCGAGGCGAAGGTGTGCCAACTGTTGACGCAGATGCGCGATGATGCCGAGTGCCCGATCGCGCATCGCATTCAGGCTGGTATGCTGCTCGGTCGCCTCGGTGATGCGCTGCGCGAGCCTGAATTGCCAGTGGTGGTGCATGTGCCGGCGGGCACGTTTATCCTTGGCTACGATCAGGGCTTCGCCGATGAGACGCCTCGGCAAGAGGTGTATGTGCCGGAGTTTGCGATCGGCATGCATCCGGTGACGAATCGCGAGTACAAGCTGTTCCTGGATGAGAATCGCGCGGTGCCGCGCCCGCACTATTGGTACGATCTGCGTTTCAACAATCCGGCTTGTCCTGTGGTGGGTGTCACTTGGCACGACGCCACCAACTATTGCGCTTGGCTGACGCGGCGCTTGACCGAGATGGGCAAACTGGCGCCTGGCTTGGTGGTGCGTCTGCCGCGAGAGGTGGAGTGGGAGAAGGCGGCGAGTTGGGATGCGCAGTTGCAGAAGCAACGCCGCTACCCCTGGGGCGATGAGTGGGATAATACGCGGGCCAACACCGCCGATGGCCGCCAGAACTGGTACACCGCGCCGATCGGTTGTTATCCCACTGGCGTCAGCCCCTACGGCGCCCACGATATGATCGGCAATGTGTGGGAATGGACGATCGACCAGTATCGCAGTTACCCCAACTCGTCGCAACCGTTCGACGAAGCGGGGCGTTACACGTTGCGCGGCTCCTCGTGCGCGGCGCAACCCACTCATGCGCGTTGCACGTACCGCAGCCGTCTACCCCCCACTGCTTGGCGCTACCACTTAGGCTTCCGCGTGGTGATCGGCCCTCCGATCGATGAATCTTAGGCCATACGTCGGGTTTCCCTCAGTCTTTGCCCCTGGTATGCACCCTATACAAGCATTCAATCGTTTCTACTAGTAAGCGTCCCTGTCGATCGGCCTATGCTTGGGGTGTTGAGGTGTGTGGCGTTCGTTGGTGACACCTCTCCCGCTCGCAAGCTGAATGGCGGATGAAGACGCACTACTACTTTGGGTCTTAGTTGAGACAGGTGCCTAAGACCCAAAGTAGTAGGAGGCGTGGTACAGTGTCGTGTTGATGATGAGGGATTGAGAAGCCTACGCTAACGTTTGGTGTGGGAATCGTACGTATTGATGTGCATCATGATTATCCTTCCTCGGTGACTACATTGTGTGCTGCGATGTCGAGGTTGGGATAAGGCTGCTAGGCTGGCTTAGCACTTAGGGCAGCTACCATCCTCATACGGCCCATGATCTGGGCAATCATCAAAGGCGAACATGTTGGCTAGGATGTTGATGGTGTGCATGGTGGCATATCCTTTGATTGTCTCATTTGCCAGCTTGTTAAGCCGCACATTACTTGTCTCATGAGGAAGAACGAGTGTTGAGGGAATATTTCGCATACGAGATACTCTTTTTTGAAAAGAGTACGAAACAAGGTAGTGCGGTGAGATAGTATGTGGCATAGGCGTATAGGCAGAGCAGATACGATATGGGGCAAAGTGGCATATACTGTTTCTGCTAGCACTATGCTATACTACGAATCTACCGTGGGAATGTTGAGTGGGCATTGTAACGTTGCTCTTGTGGTGCGCGACCAAAGAGAAGTATCGTGTTATCTCAAGATCATCTTATCGGCACTCTTGGATCATGCGCTCAGGCGGTTAATAGACAATAGTGGTTGAAAGGGGCGGCTATGAACGCCAATACTCGGGTGATCGATAACCTGCGCCGTGTTGAGATTTTTGCGGGTTTACTCGATGAGGAGTTGCTCAAGGTTGCAGAATTATGCAAAGCGCTGCGGGTACCAACTGGTAAAGCTGTGTTTGAGGAAGGCGATGGCGGCGATGAGTTGTATATCATTCACGAGGGCAGTGTCCGCGTGATGATCAATTCGCGCCGACCGAACGGTGATTTCGCTCCATCCACCATCAATATGCTGTACCAAGGGCAATGCTTTGGCGAGATGATCCTTCTCAATAGCGCGATGCGTTCCGCAACGGTAGTTGCTGCTGAGCCAACGACCTTGATCGTGATCCGCGAACCGGATTTCCGGCGGCTGTGTGAGAGTGATCCTCGGATCGGCTACGTGGTTATTCGGAATTTAGCACAGGATTTAGCGTATAAACTGCGCTCGTCCAATCTGCTGTTACGGGGCAATATTCGGATTATGGCTCATTAAGATGCGGTGCTTACGTTTGTGATCGGGCCAGCGGTGGCCCGATTTTGTTATGTTCGCCCGCTTATCACATCCGTTTGGACGGCGAAGATGCGAAAGCCGTGATGTCGACGCGCTGTTGATCGGGTAGCGCATCGACATCACATTCGGCGGCACCTCTGGCATCAGCCGACCGGTTCGGCGATCGTGATCAAGCGATTGGTCATATCGATCACTTCGCCGTTGCTGATCACTTTGTCGCCGATGCACGATACCATCGTCACCATCTCCTTGCCCCGAGGCAAAATATACTCGACCTGATTCGGCTTCACCCAGATCTGCTGGGTGACGACGTAGCGATGCTCGCCGCCGTCGGCATCGTACAGCACGACCTCTGCGCCGGGCTGCAGCGTTTTGATGTTGGCAAATGGTGCTGGAATGTCGGGCGCATGGCGGAAGCGCAATACGTGACCCCAGAGTACGATATTCTCACCCTCGCCGGGTTTGGCACTCAGATTGTACCAACCGATGTCGTGATCGGGCACGATCGGGATGCGGTTGGCATCGAGTCCCACCGAGACGAGCTTGCCGTCTAGCTTGATGTCGGGGATGCGCAGCCGTATTGGCTCGCTACTCGCGGCCCGGCTGCTCGATGGCGCGGCGGTGTTCGTGGTGGTGTTCGCAGCAGTTGGCGTGCTCGCCTCGGCGGTGGCGCTCGCCTCAACGCTCGGCACGGCGGTGTGTGTGGCCGCGGGCAGGAACAGTTCCTCTGTCGGCTCCGCCGTAGGCTCGGGTGTAGCAGTTGGCGCGCTGGTCGCTGTGGCGCTCGGTACTGCAGTGGTGGCTGTCGGCGCTGAGGTTGGGCTTGCCGGAGGTGGTGCTGTGGGTACGCTTGTGGTTGGCGCCGCTGCGGCGGGTGCAGTGCCTTGACTCGCTGGTTGGGCGCTCGATAAACTTCCGCAGGAACTTAACAACAACATGCTGCTCAACAGCACGATATACACCTGTCGCATGCATGACTCCTGGATAGAAAGAACTGCCGTCTCGTCGTTCAGGTTCGTTCTCTGTTGGTGTTAGTATACTACAGCTGTATTGCCTTTGGCACTTGATATCAATTTCACAATGGAATGAGGCTTCTATGTCGATTCAACCGCGCTTTGTATCAACTGCACTATTTCCTTTTGAGATGGTTGTTGATCTGTTTCGGCGCTCGTTTGAGAATTATTTCTATCCCTCCAATACCACGAACGAGATGTTGGCGCGCAATATTCGGCTGGATAACGTCGATCTACACCATTCGTTGGTGATGTTGATCGATGATGTGCCGGCGGGAATCGCGTTGATTGGGTTGCGTGGTTCGCGGGCATGGTGCGGGGGTTTTGGCGTCACGCTGCCGTACCGTGGGCGTGGGCTAGCGCTTCCGCAGGCGCAGGCGATGATCGAGCGGGCGCGACAGGCGGGAGTGCGGCAATTCGGCTTGGAGGTGCTGACACGCAACGAGCGGGCGATCAAGACCTATCAACGGGCGGGGATGACGATTCAGCGCGATCTGCTGATCTTGGAGTGGCGCAAACCCGAGCAAGATACGCCACCAACTTCATCGGGTGTTGCTGTGGTGGAGGCTGATGCGGGGCAATTGTTGAGCCATTTCGCGGCGCTGCACGCGGTTCCTGCGGCTTGGCAGCGCGACCTGTCTAGCCTGTTGGTGCGCGACCCGATGCAGGGCTTGGCGGTGATGGATGGCGACAAGGTTGCGGCGTATGTGCTGTATCAAATCGGCCCCGATGGGAGCGCGCGGATCTGCGATTTGGCGGCGCTGGATGCCACCAACACGGCGGCGCTGCTCGCAGCACTACAAGCGCGAACCGACCGCATCATCACGATCAACGAACCAAGCGATAGTCCGGTGATCGCTGGCTACAATGCGGCTGGCTTCTACGAGAGCGACCGCCAGCACGAGATGTCGATGGCGCTCTAGCGCGATTCGTTAGCTTACTTCGGAGTAGGGGCTACCGGCGACTTGTTCGCGCAGTCGTTCGGTAGCCAACTGCAACTCGCAGGTGAAGGTCGAGCCAGCGCCCAAACTGCTCTCGACCGTGAGGCTGCCTCCCATCACTTCCATCAGGCGCTTACTGATCGCCAAGCCTAAGCCCGTGCCGCTGTTGCTGCGGGTGTGGTGATTGTCGATCTGGCGAAACTCTTGGAACAGCAGGTGTAGATGCTCTGGGGCGATGCCGATGCCCGTGTCGCTGACGCTGCAGCGCAGCCGTTCCTCATCGTATGTCACCCGCACCAAGATGCTGCCGTGATCGGTGAATTTGATCGCGTTGGCGATCAGATTCATCAGCACCTGTTCGAGTCGTTCGCTGTTCGCATGCACGAGCGGCGCATCGCGTGGCACATCAACACGCAGTTCCAGATTCCGCTCCTGCACCTGTGGCTGGAGCGTGTTGACAACGGTGGACACCACGCTCGATATCGACACAGGGTAGAGATCCACGTGGAAACGCCCGGCTTCCAGTTTTGAGAAATCGAGAATATCGTCGATCAGCCGCAACAAGCGCTTGCTATTGTGCTCGATATGCGAGAGCGGCTCGTAGGCGCGCTCGGGCAGGCCGCCGAACACATCGTGCGAGAGCATAGCGGTGAACCCCATGATCGAGGTGAGCGGCGTGCGCAATTCATGGCTGACGGTCGCAAGGAAGGCCGATTTGGTGCGGCTGGCCTCTTGCGCTTGATCGTGCAGTTGGCTGCGCAGGATCGCGTCGGCCACCAGTTCGCCGACGATCTCGAAGAAGCGTCGCTCGTCTGGCTGGATGGTGTGTTCCGCCGTATATCCCACAAACATCGCGCCGAGCGGCTTGGATTGGCCGTAGAGCGGCACGATCAGCACAGTGCTCAGCTTGGCACTCTGCAATAGCGCGTAGGTGGGTGTGCCAATTAACGTTGGGTCGGAGAGTTGCACCACCTGGATATTGCGGTTGGTGATCACGATGGGCAAGCGCGGAAAGTCGCTATGGCTGAGCACCTGGCCTTCGAGTGTGGGCACTAGATCGACCGCCTCATCGACCACCAGGTAGAGCGGCGATTGGCCGGGCCGCAACAGCCCCAATGTGATGCGTTCGCCCTTCTGATTGCGGATCAACTCGCGGACGATCGTGCGTACCACTTGATCGGTCTGAATCGCCGCATTCGCCGCCCGTGCCAGGTGATTGAGCAGTGTCAAGTTGTTGATCTGCTGGCCGAGCGAACGCTCGATCGCCATTCGGGCGGTACGATCCCGCAGGACCAGCAGCGATCCTGCGCGCACGCCATCGGCTTCGAGTGGGATCAAGTGCAGTTCGATCGCGCGCAATTCCCCGTCGTGTTCGTAGGTAAATTCGCGATTTGCTGCCAACGCGGGCGGCACGAGCAACTCGTAGAGCGCCGTCTCCAGCGGTGAGCCGCTGAGGCTGGCCAGGAACGGCTCGCCGAGCCACTGCTTTCGGTTGGTGGCTAGCAATGGCGGCGCTAACGTATTGATCGCAGTGACATAGCCACGCATATCGAGCACTACTATGCCATCCGGCAGATGGTTGAAGATCTCGCGTTGGGCGATCGGTGTGAGGTCGAGCAGTTGGTAGCGCAGCACTGCGTAGCCCATCATCAGGCCCGATCCCGCGAACAGGAACGGCGTTGGGTCATCGACCACAGTCATGCGCCAACCCAACAGGTGCACGATATTGCCGACGATCGGGAACAGCGCGCCGAACGTGACAAGCCATGCTTGGCGGCGGAAGGGCGGTTGCGTAACTACGGCGGCCCGCAGGATCAGCGTGAAGCCCAGCAGCACACAGCTATAACTGAACACCGCGTGCGCCCAGAACAGCGGCCCCCGCGTGATCTCCAGCGAACCGAACGGACGGTTCAGGTCGAGGCCAACCGTCGGCCACCACAAATGGTGCAGCCCGTTGGTGAGCACCATCACGTAGGTGATCGCGGCGATCAGCAACAACCCGCGCTGTGTCCAGAGCAAGTTCTGGTGGCTCGCGCCAGTGTACCTCAGCGCGAACAACAGCCAGAACGGCCCAATCAGCACGATGCCACCGTACTGCACTTGCGCCCAAAAGAGCACGCTCGGCAATTGGCTGCTCGCCACACTAAACGTGTGGCAGATCGACCAAAAGACGATCGCCAACATCAAATAGCTAAAAGAGCGTGCCGAGGGGATGTGCCGGTGGCCCCAAGCGTACCACGCTAAACCAGCAGAAATAACTGCAGGAACGAGGTACAACAAGACATAAGGTACAACGTTGAGCATGGGCATGTCGCTATTCATTCAGCGAATGGTAGTGCCGTAAGCAGGGCTCGTTGAATTGTGTTTGGCTGAGACGTAGAAAAAAGTGATGCCATGAATAGAACGTATGGCATGTGGCATATTTGCTTGTGTGAATGCGTCAATAGTTATACCGAACACATCTGGGGTGAGGGATACGTCTATTTTTAGCTTGGATAACTATTTTGCATAGGAAAGGCACGAGCCGTGCGTCATACCAAACCCGCAGGTCACAACCGCTCGATGATCGTGGCGGTGCCCATGCCGTGGCCGATACACATTGTTTGCAGCCCGTAGCGTCCCCCGCGTCGCTCAAGTTCGTGCAGCAGCGTGGCAAGCAGCCGAGCGCCCGACGCGCCGAGCGGGTGCCCCAAAGCGATCGCGCCGCCGTTGACGTTCACGCGGTCGAGCGGCACGCCGATCTCGCGCTGCCACGCCAACACCACGCTAGCGAACGCCTCGTTAACCTCGAAGAGATCGATATCATCAAGTTGAAGATTGGCCCGTTGCAACGCCAAGCGCGTAGCTGGGATCGGCCCCGTCAGCATCATCACAGGATCGCTGCCCACCGCCACCCGCGCCAGCATACGCGCCCGAGGCCGTAGCCCGTAGCGCTCCACCGCCGCCTCGGAGGCCAGCAACACCGCCGCAGCGCCGTCGCTGATCTGCGAACTGTTGCCAGCCGTGATCATCCCTTCTGGCTTGAAGGCGGGCCGTAGCGTGCCCAACTTCTCGCGATTGGGCTCCATGCGAATGCCCTCATCGGTGCGGAATTGGCCATGCGGCAGAGGGAACGGTGCGATCTCGCGCTCGAACCAGCCCGCCCGCGTAGCCGCAGCCGCCCGGACATGGCTCTCGTGGGCGTAATCGTCGAGCTCCTCGCGACGCAACCCCCAATGCTCGGCGATCAGTTCGGCGGAGATACCCTGGTGGATGAGTTCGTGTGGGAAATCGGCGGGCGCGAGTTTGGGCGACCAATCGGAGCCGATCGGCACGCGCGACATCACCTCGACGCCGCCGGCGATCACCAGATCGCAATCGCCAGCCGCCACCGCCTGCGCCGCGCTGTGCACCGCCTGTTGGCTGGAGCCACACATGCGGTTCAGGCTGTAGCCGGGTACCTCGACGGGGAAACCTGCTTGGAGCGCCGCAAGCCGAGCGATATTGCCGCCCTGCTCGCCCGTTTGCGAGACGCAGCCGAGCACGACATCATCGATGTGGGCGGGTGCGATCTTGCAACGCTCGACGATCGCCCGCAGCACGTGCGCCGCCAGATCGACCGGGTGAATCTCGTGGAGGCTGCCCTCGCGCCGCCCGATCGGCGTGCGCACAGCATCGACAATGTAGACCGGAGTGGGACTTGGCATACCGCGCACCTCCTCTGTCGAACAATGCCGCCCAGGCAAGTGGCATCATGGGCTTTCTATTGTAACATGTCTGTATCAAGCCGTGTGCTATACTTCCCTTTCTAAGCATTTGAAAGATAAGCGAGAGCCTCATGTTCGATCTCCATAACCATCCGCATCGGCGCTACAATCCGCTGAGCCGAGAATGGGTGTTGGTCTCGCCGCACCGTACGCAACGGCCCTGGCAAGGTCAAGTCGAACGGCCTGCGCCCGAACAACGCCCCGCCTTCGATCCCGAATGCTACCTCTGCCCCGGTAATGCGCGAGCGGGAGGCCACAAAAACCCCGATTACACCAGCACCTTCGTGTTCACCAACGACTTCGCGGCCTTGCTGCCCGACACGCCCGAAGGCTCCTTCGCACCCAACCACCTGATCCGCGCCGAGAGTGCGCGGGGCACCTCGCGGGTGATCTGCTTCTCGCCTCGCCACGACCTGACGATGGCCGAGATGGAGATCGCCGATCTGCGGGCGGTGGTGAACGTGTGGGCCGAGCAATACCTGGAGTTGAGCGCCGATCCGACCATCACCTACGTGCAGATCTTCGAGAATCGTGGCGCGATGATGGGCGCCAGCAACCCACACCCGCACGGCCAGATCTGGGCCACCTCCGCCATCCCGCAGCACGTACAGGCCGAACTCGAATCGCAGCGCGACTATTTCGCCGAGCATGGCCGCACTCTGCTGGCCGATTACTTGGCCTACGAACTCGCCGAGGGCACGCGCCTCGTCTGCACCAACGAGCATTTCGTGGCGCTGGTGCCGTTTTGGGCGGTGTGGCCGTTCGAGACGATGGTGATCAGTCGGCGGGCGGTGGGCGCCATCCCCGATCTCGACGATGCCGAGCGCGACGCCTTGGCCGACATCCTCAAGCGGCTCACGACGCGCTACGACAACCTGTTCGAGGTCTCGTTCCCCTATTCGATGGGCTTTCACCAGCGCCCCGTGGATGGGGCCGCCTACCCCGAGTGGCACCTGCATGCGCACTTCTACCCGCCGCTGCTGCGCTCGGCTACCGTGCGCAAGTTTATGGTGGGCTTCGAGATGTTGGGCGAGCCGCAGCGCGACATCACGCCCGAGCAGGCCGCCGACCGCCTGCGCGCCCTTTCGGAAGTGCACTACCGCTCACAATAGCGGCGGTGCGCTATGCGAGGCTGTTGGGTTTTGGGAAGAAGAGCGCAGCGGCAGTGCGCAGGCCCTACCAGCATGCCCCGCTGAGCACCAAGCGCAGGGCGACTTACGGGGCGGAGCGCGGCGCTGCGGGGATGGTGGCCACACTGCTGAAGCGACCCGTGCAGCCGCGTGGCCGCCCAGCGTAAGGGCATCTGCAGGAGGCATGGGCCACCAGCCGAACAACAGCCGCTGGCCCCTTTCACAAAAACCAGAACTGCGTGAGGGATGTGAGAAATGCAAAAGACGACCAACCGCGTGGTCGTCTTTTGCATTGAGGCTTACTGGGTGGTCCAACCCAAGTCGATCGACAGCGTTGTGCCGGTGATGGCTCCCGCCGCGTCCGAGCAGAGGTAGAGCACGAGCGAGGCGATCTCGGATGGCTCGATCAGGCGCTTGATGGCGGTTGGCTCCAGCATCACCTTCTCGACCACTTCCTCGATCGGGATCTTGCGGGTGCGGGCTTGATCGGCGATCTGATTCTCGACCAGCGGCGTACGCACGTAGGCCGGGCAGATCGCGTTGGCGGTGATGCCGTATTGACCGCCCTCCAGCGCGATGGTGCGTGTGAGGCCGATCACGCCGTGCTTGGCCGCGACGTAGGATGCCTTGAAAGGCGCGCCCACCAGGCCCAGCGCCGACGAGATATTGATGATACGGCCCCAGCCTTGGCTCTGCAGCGTCGGCCAGGCGTACTTGGTCAGCAAGAATGGTGCAGTGACCATCACGGCCTGCATTGTCTCCCAAACATCCTCGGGGAAATCGACGATCGCGTCGATGTGCTGGAAGCCAGCGTTGTTCACGATGATGTCGATTCGGCCATAGTGTTCGAGGGTGGCATCGATCAGTTGTCGACAGTCGGCGCGTTTGGCGAGGTTGCCCGGTACGAAGAGGCCGCCGATGGAGTCGGCGACTTCCTGGCCGGGTTGTGTCGGTAGATCGGCCACGACGACCTTGTAGCCTGCTTGGCCCATCCCTTCGGCGATGGCGCGCCCGATTCCGCTGGCGGCGCCCGTGACGATTGCGACTCGTGTTGTCATTCCGTACTCTCCTATGAGTAGGGTGCGTGCTGAGGTGGTGTCGCCGATGATTCTCGCACCATAGATCCGTGGCGACGTTGTTTAGACCGCTTCGAACAAGATATCCTGTGCGCCTTGCCAGAGCACGGTTCGACCCATTTCGCGAAGTTGTTCGCGGCCCTCGACAATGGTAAGGAAGTGATTGCCTGCGAGTTGCCCGAGTTTACTGGCGAAGCAACTTGCGCCGTAAGGGAACAGGATCTCGGTTTCGCTGTAGCCGCCCGGGTACCACAGGATTTCGCCAGGGGCGGGGTGGCTGGTGGCGTTCTCAAAGCCAACGCCGAGCGCGAAATCGCCCAGCGGAACCCAGCATGCCTCGCCGCTCCAGCGGGCGTGTATCAGTTTTTGCTGATACGGCAGCAACTTGAGGAACGCCGCGCAGGTTTTTGGCGCGTCCTGCTGTTCGAGCCGAGCAACGTAGCGAAACGGCCCAGCGCTGATTCGCAGCATCATATCAACCTCCAAACAAGCGATAGCGATTGGGTTGTGGTGGGCAAGTGTGCTTGCACCTTCCGGATCTGCCGTGTGCGGCGGGGTTACTATAGAGCAACCCGCGCTCATCGTCAAACCACGGATTTCGCAGATTGCACAGCGGTTTGGGAAGCATTTGCTCGGAAGGCTTGTGACTATTGTGCGACTGCTCGGGGCGGTGGGATTTCGAACGATAATGACCTGTTAGGTGTGGTTTGTGGCATTGGAATGCTGTAAACACACGCCTAACAGGTCGATGCAACAAGGCCTTTAGTGCGACCGCAGCGGCAGCGGCGACATACCCTGGCAGTGGGCACAATTGCTTGTGATGTGCGCGTTGTGTGCCGCCACGATCGCCTCCGCTGCGCTCCAGTACAAGTTCTGCTCGCCGATCTGCTCGATCAGCCCGGCGCGCTCCAGCATGCGCCGCACGGCGGGCTGCATACTGCTGAACAGCACAGTGCCGCCCCGAGCGTGCTGCTGGTGCAACAACTGCTCAAGCGCGTGAATACCCATCACATCGACGATCGGCACGCCGCGCATGCTGATCACCAACGTGCGGTACTTCTCCTGCGCCGCGCCCACCATCTCCGTCACCGTGCTGACCGAGCCGAAGAACAACGGCCCCGTCAGGTAGAACACGTGAATATCGGGGCAGGCCCGCTCCAGATCGTAGCCGTTGCCGCGCACCTTCTCGATGTTGACCGCCTCGCCGATCACGCTGGTGGCGCTCGCCGATTGCCGCAGATAGATCACTGCCGACAACGCGATGCCGATCAGGATGGCCTGCGTGAGGTCCAGCGCCACCGTCGCCACCATCGTCACTAGCATGCCGGCCAATGCGTGCTTGAGGCGTCGCGATGCGAAGAAGCGGATCGATTCCCACTCGTTCATGCGCCACGCCGTCACCATCAGCACGCCACCCAATGCGGACAGCGGCACCTTGCTGATCAGGTTGCCCAAGACCAGCGCCGAGAGCAATAGCACCAACGCGTGGATGATGCTGACCATGCGCGTCACGCCGCCGCTCTTAATGCCGACGCTGGTGCGCGCGATCGCGGCAGTAGCGGGCACGCCGCCGAAGAACGGGATGAGAATATTGCCGATGCCTTGCCCGATCAACTCTTGATTATTGTCGATCGGCTTGCCCGTCATATTCATAGCCACCGCGCCGCACAGCAGCGTCTCGATCGCGCCCAGCGCCGCGATCGCGATGGCCGGAGCGATCAACTCGTGCAGTTGCGACCATGGGATGGCGCTGAACGACAGGCGCTCCTCCAACACGATCGTGTTGGGGATGTTGCCGATGATCGGGATGTCCCAGCCCACCACCACCGTCACGATCGTGGCGATCACCAGGCCGACCAACGAGCCAGGCACGCGCGTCGTGATGCGCGGCAGCACCACCATCGTCGCCACCACGATCAGCGCCACCACCAGCGCTCGCCAATCGGGCGTCGGCGGATGCTGGAAATATTCGCTGATCTTCAACAGGGTATTCTCGGCGGGCGGCGTTTGGATACCCATCACATTATCCAACTGCCCGATCGCGATGATCAGCGCGATGCCGGAGGTAAAGCCGACGATCACGGGCGAAGGGATGAACGAGATGTACCGCCCAAGCCGAAACAATCCCAGCAGAATCAGCATGATACCGGCGATCAGGCCAGCGACCCAGATGCCGCTCATGCCGTAGCGGATCGACAAGCCGATCAGGATCGCCGACATCGCGCCAGTCGGCCCGGAGATCTGGAACGACGCGCCACCGAAGGCGGCGATCACCAATCCCGCAATAATCGCAGTTACTAAACCGGCTGCGGGCGTGCTGCCCGACGCCACGCCGAACGCCAACGCCAATGGCAACGCCACCGCCCCAACCGTCAAACCTGCCAATAGGTCGCGCTGGAACGATGCGAACCCATACCCGCGAAACTCCTCGCGCAAAATTGATACAAGCTTAAGCTGCGGACGAGCGACCCGCATATATGAACCCCTTCTGCAACTGCAAAACGAACGAAGACTCGACCTTGCGGACGAGCCTGAGGCTATACCAACGAGGTTGGCTTACGGGTTTTGGTTCGACCATTCCTGCCGTACACACGATTCCATTCAACAATGGCTCCCTGCGCGTCTCGAAGGTTGGCAGTTCGATAGCCTGCATCTAACTCGACGCGCCCTCCTGATTCAACTGATCAAGCATCTCCTTTGAGCTAATCAATTGGTTACTGAAGATCACCCGACCAATGTCAAGCAGTTCGAACAGCAGCGGGTCGCACACCCGATAAAACGCCGTTGTTCCTTCGCGGCGCGCCTCCACAATCCCGCGATTGCGTAGCACCGCTAACTGCTGCGATACACTCGATTGATCAAGACTGAGTGCGATCTGAAGCTCCTGCACGCTGCGCTCGCCATCGCGTAACTGTTCGAGGATCACCAATCGTGCCGGGTGCGCCAGAGCTTTGAAGAATTCAGCCTTGAATCGATGAACCGCTTGATTCACGCGACCTCCTTGTACTATTGCTATATTCAAATATTTGAATGTTTCTATGTTACAACCATACCTCCAAACTGTCAAACAGGGCTGTACGATGATGGTTCATACCAAATCTGGCTCGGCGGCGTTTACCAACAAGCTGTGTCATCTGAGGCTGCGAGGTACGTTGGTTCTGTCGTAAACTGGATATGCCGCTATTTTCACCAGGATTTGATCCGTGGACAGGACGAAGAAAACCGCATACAATCGGGATGCATGCACTCCGCCAAGTTTCGGTATAATTGCACTATGCCAGCACTAAGCCTTCGCGCAACACCCGCACAACCGACAGTTGGCTTGCTCTCGGAGCCGCAGGTCTGCTACCTCCTGCTCACGATCGGCAGCACCAGCGACGCGAGCGCGCAGCCCGTCAACTGGGCGTTTGTGGCCGATGCCAGCCGCTCAATGCGTATCCCGATCGTCGATGAGGCGCAGTTCCGTGCGCTGATCCGTGAGGGTGGCGCGCAAGAAGTTTTAGTGGATGGTGTGCCAGTCTGGCAGTTGAGCAGCCCCGTGCCAGCCGATGTGCGGGCCGCCGCCTCCAACGCCCTCGATTACGTCGCACGTGCGCTGCACAGCATTGTCGAACGCCTCGATGGCAACGACCGCTTTGCGCTCATCGCCTGCGCGGAGGAAGCCGTGGTGCTCAATCGCAGCACCTCGGGTGCTGCCCGCGCCGAGTTGGCCCGTGGCATCGGTCGCCTCGCGAGCCTCAATCTCGGCGAACAGACCGATCTCGCGCGCGGCATCGAGCGGGCGATCGATGAACTGCGCCAGGGACGTCAAGGCTCCACCTCCCGCATCGACCGCCTGCTGCTGCTCACCGATGGCTTTACGCAGAACCCCGAGGCATGCCTTGCGCTGGCCAGTGCTGCCGCCGCCGACGGCATTGCGATCAGCACGATCGGCTTGGGGGGCGAGTTCCAGGACGAGGTGCTGACCGCTTTGGCCGATCGCAGTGGAGGACGCGCGCTGTTCCTGCACACGCCCGACGAAATTCCCCGTGCGATCGCCGCCGAACTCGAAGCCTCGCGCAACGCCTCCGCCCATGCCGTGAGCCTCACTATCACGCCTGGTGATGGCATGCTGCTGCGGCGCGTCACGCAGATCCGCCCCACGCTCACCACCCTGCACGAGACGAACACGTTGCAGCCCGTGTCGCTGGTGCTCGGCGATCTGGCCGCCAAAGCGCAGATCAGCGTGTTGTTGGAATTTCTCGTAGTTCCCCGGCCTGCCGGATGCGCAACGCTGGCGGAGTTCGCGTTGGCCACCGCGAATGGCCCCGAACGCAGCACCAAGCTGGATGTCTGCTACCAAGCCTCAGTGCCCGCCGCGCCTGCCGAACTGCTCGATGCGGCTGCGCGTGCTGCGGCTGCGCGATTGCAACGACGCGCCCAAGCGCAGGCCGCTGCTGGCTCGCTCGCTGAGGCTGCCCGCCTCATGCGCGCGGCTGCCACTCGCTTCGAGGCGCTCGGCGAACGCGAATTGAGTGTGATTGCCCGAGAACAAGCCGAAAACTTTGAACAAGGTCGAGCCGCCAATGCGTTGATCACCAAACAACTCACCTATGCAACGCGGCGACTTGGTGAGACATAGAAGTGTCAACGACTGCCAGCGAAAGCAGGCAGCTTGCCCTCATCGCCCACAACGGGCGACAGGGCTTCAGGGCCGCTGTCAACCGGCCCACTGAGCCGTAGCGCAGTAGAGCAAAGGCGGATGTTCACAGCGGCGTTGACATCCGCGTGGGCCTCGTACCCACAATGAGGACAGGTGAAGGCGTGACGCTTTCTGACACCACCCAAGCCACACCGCGAGCAATCCTGGCTGCTATAGGCCGGATTCACCTCGTCTACCAGCAGTCCGCGCCGCTCGGCAGCCTTTGTGACGCTTACCCTCATCAAGCGGCGCTGCCATTGGCTCAGGCGTCGGCGTGTGCCCTTTCGCACCCGCAGTTTCTTGGAAGTCTGTGGGAGCATCAGGTGCCCAAGCAACCAGTTTGGCGGCGGTTTGCTGACAGAAGGTGCGCGTGCAGATCGGGGTCATCAGCAATGAGTATCGTTACTGTGCGTTGTACGTCCATGTGTTCTAGTATACCACTAAGAGTAGCACAACGTAAGGCTTGGTGGGCATTGGAGGGCGGCATTCCCCCGCCAGCTAAATCAGGCGGTCCCCTGCCGCAATTTATGGTATAGTAGTCGCGCACTGCTTGGCTCATCGTTTGTTGGAGTAAAAAAATGACCACAGCATCTCCCCGCCCTGGCCGCTTCGGTGTCTTTGGCGGCGCTTATATTCCCGAGACATTGGCCCCTGCCGTTGCCGCGCTGGAAGCCGCCTACGAATCGGCGAAGGCTGATCCCTCCTTCTGGGCCGAGTTCGATCACTTGCTGCGCACGTTCGTTGGTCGCCCCACGGCCTTGACCTACGCCAAGCGCCTCAGCGAGTATTGCGGCGGCGCGCAGATCTACCTCAAGCGCGAGGATCTGGCCCACACTGGCGCGCACAAAATCAACAATGCCCTCGGTCAGGGCTTGCTCGCCAAGCGCATGGGCAAAACCCGTATCATCGCCGAGACGGGTGCGGGCCAACACGGCGTCGCGACCGCCACGGTCTGCGCGCTGCTCGGCTTGGAATGCTTGGTCTACATGGGCGTCGATGATATGGCCCGCCAACGCCCGAACGTGTTCCGTATGAAGCTGTTGGGCGCCGAGGTGCGCGGCGTCGAGACTGGCTCTCGTACGCTCAAGGATGCCGTGAACGAGGCGATGCGCGACTGGGTCACCAATCCCGATAGCTACTACCTGCTCGGTTCGGCGCTCGGCCCGCACCCCTACCCCACGATGGTGCGCGACTTCCAGAGTGTGATTGGCCGCGAGGCCCGCCAACAGATCCTGGAGGCGGCGGGGCGGCTGCCCGATACGGTGATCGCCTGTGTGGGCGGCGGCTCCAACGCGATCGGCATCTTTAGCGGCTTCGTCAATGACGAGAGCGTCGATCTGCGCGGCGTTGAGGCTGGTGGGCGCGGCTCGGATCTTGGCGAGCACGCAGCGCGCTTCAGTGGTGGTCGACTCGGGGTGTTGCACGGAGCGTACACCTACGTGCTGCAAGACGATGACGGCCAGATCGCGCTGACGCACAGCGTCTCGGCTGGTCTTGATTACGCCGCTGTTGGACCCGAGCACGCGTGGCTTCACGATCAGGAGCGGGCCTACTATACGTCGGTCAGCGATGAAGAAGCGCTCGCCGCCTTCCAAGTGCTCGCCCATCAGGAGGGCATCATTCCGGCGCTCGAAAGCTCGCATGCCGTAGCCGAAGCGCTGAAACTCGCGCCGACCATGCGCCCCGATCAAATCATCCTCGTCAACCTGTCGGGCCGCGGCGACAAGGATATCTTCACGGTCGCCGATGTGCTGGGCGTGACGATCTAATTCCCGAGCAACGCGCCGTTCAATATGTTCGTCAGGTGGATCGTACACCGATTGGTGTATGATCCACTTTGTGTTTAGTGGTAACTTTTTGAGAGTAGGCGCGTAGTAACGTACAGAGAACATGGTAGTCGTCGCCAAGCATCTGCGTGCTCGTTCATTTATGCACCGAACAATCGGTCAGAGGCATTGTTTTTGTGGTATGCTGAACACGATTAGAGCAACGCAGAAGGAGAGGTGAGTGTGAGGAACTCTATTCGGTGGATCATATTGGGCTTGTTGCTGATGGTGATGGCTCAGCCAGCCTTCGCACAAAACCATATCATTGTAGATGATCCCACCAACACCATCAATATTGGCGAGGTGCAGCGCGCGGCCCGCACTCTTGCCAGTAAAGGTGCCACGGTGGTCGTACTAGTGAGCGATCAGACAGGCTCGAATGCGCAAGCGTACGCGAGCGGAATCCTGAAAACGTACGGTATCGCGACAGATCCGCTCAGTCCTAACGTCATCATCTACCTCGTATCGCTCGATCAGCGAAACGTGTACATCTACTACGGCTCTGATTGGAACTCGGCGCTGGGGCCGACCTACCAGGGCATCATCAACGATTCGATTATTCCCCCCATTTCGCGCAACAACGACATCACCAAGGGCATTGTCGAAGGCTTTAACGCCACGGTGGATGCTATCGATAACCCGCCCGGTTCGGTTTCGAATGACTTCCTGGCCTGGCTGATCGGCTTGCCGGTGATCGGCGGTATTGTGGTGTTCCTGATGAACATCTTCAACAAGCGCCGCCGTGCTGCGCAAGCGCTCGCCAATGCTCGTGGCATCTATGAGCAGGCGCGCCGTAGCGCGGGTGCCGCGATCGCCGATATGGGCCAGTTGCTCGTCTCGGTGCGCGAGAAGGCGCAGTACGACAGCATCTCTTACCCGCCCGCCGAGATCGCACAGTTGGCGCAATGGCAGCAAGAAGCGGAGAAACTCTTTATTGTGGCCCAAGGGCATTTCGACAATGCCGATGAGGCCCTGGCTGCCAAAGCATCGCCGACAGAGGAAGATTACAAGGCGAGCGCTGTTGTCTACGAACAGATCGTCACCGAGGTCGCCGCTGCGCGTGAGCCGCTCGAACGGGCCGATGCGCGCCGTCGCGAACTCGATCAACTGAACGCGCAAGCACCTGGCTCGATCGATCAATCAAAAAAAGCACTGGCTGACGTCGCCGAGCAACTCGATATGCTGCGTGAGGATGGCGCGCGCCCCGATGCGATAACGCGCACGGCTGCGGAACTCATTGCACGTGCCGAGGCGCTGTTGGCCGAGCACCATGCCGCCGATGCGATCGCAACGGCGGAGGAGGCGTCAGCCACCCTGAATCTGCTCAAAGGCTCGATTGCTCGCTACAACGATATTCGTGAGGGGATTTCGGCGGGGCGCGCAGCCGCAGAGAAGGTTGTGGCCCAAAACTACCGGATCGAGGATGGCCTCGCCGCTTTCGACGAATCCGAGAATCTACTGCGCCAGGCGCTGAAGGCGCTGGAGATGGGCGCCGAGGCGGCGGCTCCGCTGCTCGACCAGGCCGAGGCGTCGCGTGCGGAGGGTGTGGCGCGTGGCGGTGGTATGCCAGCGCTGCGCAGCGCCAACGATGGACGCTTGATCCAGGTTGACGAGGCTGGCAAGCAGTTGTCCGCGTATATCGACGAGGGCCGTCGCGCCTTCGATATCGTCGATGAGTTCGCCGAGAGCACGTGGAGCGATATTCGGGGTAATGGCAGCGAAGCCGAGGCCGCCGCCGCAGAGGCGCTGCGTCTCTGGCAGCGCGCCAGCCAGCGCAACACTATGGAGGTGCAAGACTTCCTTGGCGCGCAGCAGGACCTCGATGCCGCCGAGCAGTACATCGCGCAGGCGCGCCAGTTGATCGACGCGATCATCCAGCGCCTCAAGGACCTGGAGGCCGCCCGCGATGCGGCGCGCTCCGAGATCGCGATGGCGCAGGCCGATATCGAGCAGGGTTGGGCGTATATCCGCGCTAACGACCCGGATATCGGCAAGGTGCCCGAGCAACAACTGCATCGCGCGGAGGAACTGCTCGCACAGGCCAATGCGGAACTCGCCAAGCAGCGCCCCGATTGGCTGCTTCTGGTGAAGTTGGCACAAGAAGCCAATCAGCAGGCCGACCAAGCGCTGGCCGATGCGCGCAGCGAAGTCGATACGATGAACAAACTGCGCAGCGAAGTAGAGCACGCGCAGCAGGTCGCCACCGCTGAAGTGCAGAAGATCGTGAAGTTCGCCGGTATCCACACCGACGATGTGGATGATCAGCTCAATCAGCGTATCAACCAGCTGCAGAACGATGTACAGAAAGCGTACAAAGCCCTCAAACTCGCCGAGCAGTCGGAGGAGGAGGCGCGAGTTGCGGCATTAAATAAGGCTCAGAAGCTCTACGCTACACTCGCCACCACTGCCGAGCAGTTGTACGCCGATATGTATGCGGCCTTCCAGCGGGGCGAGGAGCTACGCAAGAAGGTGCAACAGCAGGTCAAGCGGGCGCAACGCGAGATCGAGCGGGCCGAGGATCTGGTAGCGAAGTACCGTCATATCATTCCCCGCACATCGGAGGGGCATAAGCGCCTCTCGCAGGCCCGCAACAAGTTGGGGCGCATCGGCAAAGTGCGCGATGAGCGCAGCGCTCAGGATGCTATCGAGTTGGCAAATCAAGCCTATGCCGACGCAAACCGGGCCGATAAGATCTTCCGTGCCGAGATCAACGCTCGACATGGCGGCCGTGGTGGCGGTGGTGGCGTCATCATCATCGGCGGCGGCGGGAGCAGCGGTAGCAGCAGTAGCAGCGGCGGAAGCAGCGGTTGGGGCAGCGGCGGCGGCAGCTGGGGCGGCTGGGGCGGCGGCGGAGGCGGCGGCTGGGGTGGCGGCGGAGGCGGCGGCGGCTGGGGCGGCAGTGGCGGCGGTGGCAGCGGCTGGTAACCCTTCGCAGCTATCGCAGCTCCGTACGTAGAAAGCCGTTCGCCAACAGCACTCTCTGCTAAGCGACGCGATCCTGTGTTCCATCTGTATCCATAGGAAATGCGTGAAGCCGATGGTCTACGAGCGTAGATCATCGGCTTCAAAACGTCACGCGCTTATCGGCAGGTTTTCAGCAAAACAAGGTTCGAGAGCAGCAAAACATGCTGTTCTCAAACCCATGCTGCAGCGTTGAATAGGGATACTGGTTCTAAGAGGGCTTAACGCGATCGTGAGGCGCTAGTCATTTCCCAAGGCAAAACTACATCGTTCGACTTGCCGTTCTGATGAGGAGCGCGCACCAACAGTTGTGGTCCATACGTGAAGAATGAACCGTGCTCCTGACAGCACAGTAGATCTTGTGACTTGGTTAACTTAACGCCACACTCAGGGCAAGTATAAGCGCTGGTGTTTTTTTCTTGCTTAAACATTTCTTTGAGCCTCCTAACCAGATGCCCCCAACACAAAAAGCCCGCCCCAGATGGGGCCGGCCTCAATTGCCTGAAATAGCATTCATTGCCACACGTTCGGCATATTATATCAGCTTTTGCAAGGTTTGCAACATCGCTAGGCCACAAAACATGCCACATGAATAGTTGTTGTTCTTCTTCGATAGACTGCATTTGCGCAATCCAAACGTAAAAACGACACACCTTAGAAAGGTTTTGTACCCGAAAAATCGCCTCAAAAGGACTCTATCTGCACGTTGTTGTGTCCCTATCTGTTCTGCGATGGAGCCGCAACATCCATCGTTGGGTGCGCGCATGAGTTGTCAGGCAGTTGAGGCGACGGTCGCTTCAGCCAGTCGTGCCTCTGTTTGGCGATACTGCTGGCGCACACTCCAGGCTTTGCGCCAGGGATGGACCGCCTGTTCCTGCGCCAATTCGGCTCGCACCTGTGCTATCACCTCTCTTACACGCTCTTCCTCTTGCGCTGCTCCTTCTGCGCTTGT
>Ga0207864_1001710_pt1 | contig 23129 bp, 14 predicted proteins | sample HigsolmetaAR202D_FD_184834 | JGI IMG/M metagenome (GOLD analysis project Ga0207864, IMG submission 184834) | Ionic liquid and high solid enriched microbial communities from the Joint BioEnergy Institute, USA - AR20-2-D (SPAdes) (version 2) ... | reverse complement strand
GACAAGCTGCACGAGAAGTTCATGAGCCGGATGAAGGGCCGTCACGCACGGTCGTAACGGGCAGGTGAACGCGAGGGCCGGCACGCAGCCGGCCCTCCTTGGAGACAGCGCCTTAGACCGCCGCGTATGCTCTTTCCGCTGCCGGCCTGCCGCTATCCTTCGTACGGAATCCTTCCGCCCGAAGAGCGCGCTCAAGCGCTTCGAGCAGCAGCAGAATGTTTTCCTGAGTGGAGCCCGCGCCCATCGTTCCGATGCGGAATACCTTTCCTGCCAGTGGGCCGAATCCTCCCAGTATCTCGATCCCTTCTTCTTCGAGCAGGCGCTTCCGCACCTTGACGTCGTCGATGCCCTCGGGCACCAGAGGCGTGTTCAGGGTCCACAGACGCTTGCCTTCCGGCACCAGCATCTTGAGGCCCATCGCCTCAAGGCCGGCTACAAACGCCAGGTGGTTGCGGCGATGCCGCTCCCAGCGGTTTTCAATGCCCTCTTCCGCGATTTCGACCAGCGATTCACGCAGCGCGTAGAACATCGTGATGGGTGCGGTGTGGTGGTAGCGGTGCGCCCCATCGTAGTAGTCGTCGAGGAGCTTCAGGTCGAAGTACCACACGGGCGGAGAAGACTTGCGGGCCCGTAGACGTTCCATCGCCCGAGGCGACACAGTGATCGGCGCCAGTCCTGGCGGGCAGCTGAGCCCCTTCTGCGAGCAACTGTAGGCGATATCGATGCCGGTCTCGTCGACGTTGACCGGCATTGCGCCGAGCGATGTCACACAATCGGCGATCACCAGCGCGCCTACCTCGTGAGCGGCCTCACAAATGGCCTTTCCCTTCTGCAGGACGCCGGTCGATGTCTCCGCGTGCACAAACGCGACGGTGTGCGGCTTCTCGCGCAGGATGAACTCTCGCGCTTCGTCATCGCCGAAGGTCTCGCCCCAAGGCTTCTCAAAGCGCACGACCTGGGCTCCGTTCCTTCTGCCCATCTCGGTGATGCGGTCGCAGAAGTAGCCGTTGGCGAATACCGCGAACTTCGAGCCCGGCTCGACAAAGTTCGAGACTGCTGCCTCCATGCCTGCACTCCCGGTGCCGGAGATTGCCATGGTGAAGGGGTTGGAAGTACCGAAGGCGACGGCGAGCAGCTTGCGGATGTCCTCGACCACCTGAAAGAAAAACGGATCGAGGTGCCCCACGATGGGCTTTGCCATTGCCTCGTACACCCTTTGGGAAACCGGAGACGGGCCAGGCCCGAGCAGGAGCCGCTTAGGCGGCTGAAGTGGTGCAAATGTTTGAGGCATAAGCATACAACATACCAGACCTGATTGATGGCCGATATGTCTTCTCGATTACTCTGAAATTGTGACCGCTCTTCCCGTCGATTCTCTGATTCCAGAGATCCTCAACACGCTGCGAAACGGGACGAATCTTGTCCTCGAAGCTCCTCCCGGCGCTGGCAAGACAACGCGGGTTCCGGCGGCCCTGCTCTCTCTCGACCTCGGCGAAGTGCTGGTGCTGGAACCGCGAAGGCTCGCAGCGCGGATGGCGGCGCGCCGCGTAGCCGCGGAGCGAAACGAGCCGTTAGGCGAGACCGTGGGGTATCAGGTACGCTTCGAGAATGTCGGCGGTCCCCGCACGCGCCTGCGATTTCTTACCGAAGGCGTCCTCGCGCGGCGGCTGCTGTCCGACCCCTCACTGCGCGGGGTTGGCGCCGTCGTGCTCGATGAGTTCCATGAGCGGAATCTGGAGGGCGATCTGGCTCTCGCTCTCCTGCGCCGGCTGCAGACGACACTACGCCCGGATCTCCGGATTGTCGTGATGTCCGCCACTCTGGACGCGGCCCCGATTGCGGCATACCTCGGCGGCTGCCCGGTCCTTCGGTCCGAAGGGCGGCTTTTCGATCTTTCCATTACTCACACCCCGCATTCCCCCAAGCCCCTTGAAGAGCAAATAGCGGAGGCTGTCGAATTACTGCTTCGCGAAGGTCTCGCTGGCGACATCCTCACCTTTCTACCGGGTGCCGCGGAAATCCGGCGAGCGGCGAAGCGGTGTGCACCGATTGCCGAACGAGCCGGACTTCTTGTCGTTCCTCTGCACGGAGACCTGCCTCCCGCCGAGCAGGATCGCGCTGTCCAGCCCGCAGACCGCCCCAAGCTGATCCTGTCCACGAACATTGCTGAAAGCTCGATCACGATTGAGGGTGTGCGCGCCGTCATTGACTCGGGCGTCGCGCGCGTCGCCGTAGATTCGCCCCGCACCGGCCTGCCAACCTTACAGGTGCAGCGCATCTCGAAAGCGTCCGCGATCCAGCGTGCCGGTCGCGCAGGACGCCTTGGACCGGGACGAGTCATCCGGTTGTTCCCTCTCGATGATTTTGTGCGGCGTCCCGAGCAGCGGAGTCCGGAGATTTTGCAGCGGGAGCTGTCCCAGGTAGTGCTGGATCTTACGGCGATGGGAATTCAGGACCCACTCGCCCTCCCCTGGCTCGACGCACCGCCTCAGTCAGCCATCGATCACGCGACCGAACTCCTCCAACACCTCGGAGCAATCGATGGCAATCGGACTTTGACGGATGTCGGCCGGAAGATGGCCGGCCTTCCCCTGCATCCGCGCCTGGCCCGTCTCATCGTGGAGGCCGAATCGCGCCGCGTTGGCGAGGATGGATGCGCCGCTGCTGCGCTGCTCAGCCATGGAGCCAGGCTGAACCACGAACGTCACGCCACGGGCCCCTCCGATCTTCTTGCGCTCCTCGATAGCGAATGGGATCCGCAGGCGCGTAGGCTTTACGACCAGATCCGCCGCGTTGCGGGCGTGCGGCGGCAGTCCAGCCATAACGAAAAAGCCTTACTCGCTGCAATCCTCGCCGCCTTTCCCGACCGTGTGGCCCGAAAGCGAGGCGCTGACCAGGTAATCCTTGCATCAGGAGGCGCGGCGACGCTGTCAGAAGCAAGCGTCGTTCGCAACCATGAATGGCTTGTCGCAGTGGATATTGAAGAACGGCGGGAAAGAGGCCAGCCGGTTGTGCGCCTCGCAAGCGGAATCGAGCCCGATTGGCTGCTCGATCTTTTCCCGGAGAAGATCACAGAACGCCAGTCTTTGGAGTGGAACTGGAACGCCGAGCGGGTGGAAGCGGTCAGCGCGCTCCTCTACGAGAACCTCGCCATCGAGGAGAGCCGCGACGCGAAGCCCGACACCGAGCAGGCAGCGAGACTCCTTGCGGAAAAAGCGCTCGAAGCAGGTATCGAGCGGTTTGTTGATATGGAAGAGCTGGAGGCGTTTCTTCGCCGTATTCGATTCGCTTCGCGCCACGCTGCCGTTGATGCCCTCGGCCAGGAGGATGTTCACGATTCTCTCCGATCGTTGTGTTACGGACTTCGCAGTTTCGCCGAACTCAGGCAAGCCGCCGGGGACGGAGGGATCTTGCAGTCGCTCGAAGCGAAGCTTTCTGCGGCCAGCCGGCAGATCCTGGAAAAGATTGCGCCCGCCAAACTCCGCCTTCCCAGCGGACGCCAGGCGCGGGTTCACTATGAAGATGATCGCCCGCCCTGGGTCGCCTCCCGGCTTCAGGACTTCTTTGGAATGCGCGAGACGCCGCGTGTTGCCGGAGGAGCAGTGCCGGTTGTTGTGCACCTTCTGGCGCCCAATCAACGCCCGGTTCAAATGACCTCGGATCTTGCAGGCTTTTGGCAGAGGCTATATCCGCAGGTCCGTCGCGAGTTAAGCAGGCGCTATCCAAAGCACTCCTGGCCCGAGGATCCGACCGCTCCGCTGCCAAACGCCCGCTGATTTACGCGCTTCTGTAAAGCTGCAAATTTACTTTACACACACTGCAAGCGCCAGTATCATACCGGCTGCGAGGACACTCAATTTGTGTCCATTCTCTTGCGGGGGTAGAAAGTGGACTGTTCACGTCGCACGCTCCTGGCCTTCCTTGCCCCGTGTTTCCTGATTGGCTGTTCCAGCGCATTCGCCCAGAATGGCACAATCCACGGAGTAGTACTGGATCCTCAAGCCGCGGCTGTTAGCGGCGCACGCGTGACCGCCTTTGATGAGGCCAAAGGCCAGGTCATTCGCGAAACGGTTACCGCTGCGGACGGCGCCTTCCAACTGCTTCCGTTACCGCGGGGAACCTACACGGTCAAGATCGAGATGAGCGGGTTTAAGACGACGGAGCGCACACAGCTCACACTCGATCCAAACCAGATTATGAATCTCGGCGCAATTACGCTCGAGCTCGGGCAAACCGCCGAGTCGGTCACGATTCAGGCTGAGGTACCCCTCGTCGAAACCACTACGGCGAATAAGTCTTTTGTTTTGTCCTCCCGTCAGGTGACGGAGCTGAGTATCAATGGCCGCGACTTCCAGAACCTGATGCTGACGCTGCCCGGTGTCGTATCGAACAACGCGTCGAGCTTCCGCCTGGCTTTCAACAGCACCGATCAGTTCAACGTCAACGGCATGAGAGGCAGCGCGAATAACTTCTTCCTGGATGGCTCTATTAATACCGACGTCGGCGCGAACGACGGCCAGTACACGCAGCTAAGCATGGATGCCGTGGGCGAGTTCAAGGTACAAACTAGCGTCTTCTCGGCAGAGCTGGGCCGGAACCCAGGCATCCTTCTTTCCGCGACAACAAAAAGCGGCGGCCAGGAGTTTCATGGGACGGTCTACGAGTTTCTGCGAAATAACGTACTGGACGCACGCCTGCCGCTCGACCGCACCGGCAAAGTCGCTGACCTCCGATTCAATCAATTCGGAGGGAATCTTGGCGGACCTGTGATCCTGCCTAAAATTTCTCCGGCCAACAACAAAAAGGTGTTCTTCTTTTTCAATTACGAGGGCACGCGCGCCAGCCGCCCCCGCGGGAGCAATTTCCGTGATTTACCTCACCCTGACCTCCTGACGGGTGACCTGTCCCGGCTGCTCCGACCGCAGCGTATGCAGTTTGCTCCGAACTTCAACGTCGGGACTGTGTTCCAGCCGGGTACGATCACACGCGACTCTGCTGGCCGTGTGACCGGAGGACTTCCTTTCCCCAACAACATCGTGCCGCGTTCCATGTGGAGCCGGAATGCGGAGGCGTTTCTTCGCGTCATCGGGTCTTTCCCAACCGCTGGAGGAACCGTGCTTCCATCGAGTCCCGAGCTGATTCGCGTACCGTATCAGGAGATTTATCGCTTTTATAAGAATCAATACGTGGCGCGCATCGACTACAGCATCAGCCCTAAAGCAAACTTCTTTTTCCGGTGGGTCCGGGATGATCAGAACGAGGAGCAGCCGACAGGTATCTTCACAAGCGCCCCCTTCCCTGTGTTTCCCCAATTTCGAGAGAAACCAGGCCGGAGTTTTTCCTGGAATCTGGTCAATGTGATTTCACCTTCAATGACCAACGAGGTGATCGTAACCTACAACGATCTGGATCAGCTGGTCGACGTGACGCCTGGAACCGATTCGAGCATGTATGACAAAGACGCGCTCGGCTTCCGTATCCAGGAACTGTATCCGCAGGTGAATGTGCGCAACCGGTTTCCGCGTTTCAGTTGCGGCGTGGGCAACTGCAACTTTTCGAACTTCCCGGCCAACTGGCGCAGCGAAGCTACGACCTACGCCTTCACCGACAACTTCACTGTCGTTCGCCGATCGCACACGTTCAAGTTTGGAACCCTGATCAATCGGAACGACAACGCCCAGCAGCCCTCGTGGACCGATGCCTTGAATGTAAGTTTCAGCCCCAGCTTCATCAACCCGAACGATACAGATCAGACCTTCGCCAATATGCTTTTGGGTAACTACACGTCGATTAACCAGAGCGATGGGATTTACTACGGTCGGTTCCGGTTCTTCGGGATGGAATTTTATGGACAGGATAGCTGGAAAGTGAACCGGCGTGTCACGCTCGAGCTGGGCGCTCGCTACGTCTATCTTGGCCCAACCTGCACGCTGGGTAAGTTTCTGATGTACTACTTCGATCCCGCGCGCTACGATCCCTCGCAAGCCGTGCAAATTGAGACTGCGCGCGGCGCAACGCAAGGATCGATCATTCCGGGCTCCGGGGACCCGTTCAACGGCATGGTGCAGGAAGGATCGCCGGGCGTCCCGAAAGGCTTCAGCAAGCACCGTTGGAATCAGGTATCACCTCGCTTCGGCATCGCCATCGATCCCTTTGGCGACGGCAAGACCTCGATCCGCGCCGGCGGAGGCATCTTCTGGGAACGCATCCGGCAAAACAACCCCAACTTTGACGGTTTGGGAAATCCTCCGCTCGCTTTCAACCCCAGCATCTTCGCCGGGAAGATCGACGACGTTTCTCCGGCGCTTCTTGCCGGGGGCGTGCGGTTCCCGCAGGGAATTCGAGCGTGGTCTGGCGAGGGTAAAAATCCAACCATTTACTCGTGGAGCGTCAACATCCAGAGGCAACTGCCGGGACAAACGTCGGTCGATATCGGCTACATCGGGAATCTTGGGCGGCACCTGATGGACGTCCGGGACATTAACCAACTTCCGCTCGGCACGACGATAAACACGCCGATCCTGAGCGACGCCAACGGCGTCGCCAATGCGGTGTGACCTTACCGGGGATACAGCAGCATCCTGTTCACCGACTTCGGCTCGAACAGTAACTACAATGCCCTGCAAGTCCGCGTGAGCCGGCGCTTCTCCGCGAACCTCACATTCAACATGAACTATACCTGGTCCAAGGCCCTCGGTTACACAGAAACCGACACCGAAGATATCGGCTACTTCCTCGACCGCCGGCGCAACTATGGCCCGCTCGACTATGACCGCACGCACGTATTCAACATGGACTACGTGTACCTTCTGCCACGGTTCGGCAGCCGGCTTGGGCACCCCGTCGCCAGGCTCATTTTGGACGGATGGCAGATCAGCGGCATCACGCGGTTCTCTTCCGGGCGTCCGCTTGCGGTGACGCTCGGCTGAAACCCGGGCACGCTTGGCGGAGGCGTCCGCGCGGATTATTTAGGCGGCGACATTTTCGAGGGTGCAGACCAAATCTCGACCGCCAATCCCATGTACTTCAATCCGTTCCGTTTTGCCCGTCCGCCGGAAGGCACGCTCGGCAATACGGCCAACGGAATCTTCCGGGGACCGGGAATTAACAATTGGGACATGTCGCTGTTCAAGAACACGCGTATCTCGGAGCGCGTGACCGCTCAGCTCCGGTTCGAGTTCTTCAACGTGTTCAATCACACGCAATGGGACGGCATCAACACGAGCCGGACTCTGCCCAATCCTGGACCGGTAACGGAGGCGACGCGCGGCCAACTCGGCGAGATCACTTCCTCGCGAGACCCGCGCAACATTCAGCTCGGTTTGAAAATCTATTTCTGAGCGGCGCAGCTCCCCCCGCATTCGCGGGGAGGGACAGCCGCGGCCGGCTCCCGGAAACCGGGACGAAGCACGAAATGCGCGGGAACTTCGTCCCGGTTATTCTTGTTACGCAATGCCGCTCCTCCTCGTATTCCTTCTGCTGGCATCAAGCGAGTCCCCTCGCCAAATGTTTGACCGGGCCGTTCAGGCGATGCACGAGGGCAACTACACAGCCGCAGAGGAAGCCCTTCAAGAGTTTTTGAAGGTACGGCCAAATCATCCGGGCGCCCTCTCCAACCTCGGCGTCGTGTACTCCCGGATGAACCGGCCAGCGAAGGCGATCGAGGCGTACCGGAGGGCGCTCGAAATTGCGCCGAAAAACCCAGCGCTGCTGCTGAATCTTGGCCTCGCCTATATCAAGCTGGAGCAGTACAGCAACGCGCTGCCCCTGCTCACCGAACTCATTCGCCTTCGGCCCGATCACCTGCAAGCAAGAGAACTGGAAGCGGCCTGTCTTATTTATTTAGGGCGGGCCAGCGAGGCGATTCCCAAGCTGGAGCGTCTGCCACGAGATGGCGGTGCGTTGTATCTCCTCAGCCTAGCGTACTTACGTGAGGGGAAGATTGAGCAGTCGCGAGCCGTGATGGACGAGATGCTGGCAAAGGTCGGCCCCGGCCGTGCAGCCCTGCTGACCGGTAAGGCCCTCTACGAAGCGGAGCGCTTCGACGAAGCGATCGCGGCGCTCGAACGGGCCCGGGCGCTGGAGCCGCATTTAGCCGATGTACATCTGGCATTAGGTAAAGCCTACATCAGTTTGCGTCGCAACGAAGAGGCTGAGATGGCTCTGAAACAGGCGCTGTCGCTGTCTCCGAACGACGCCGAGGGCCACTATTTCCTGGGCGCGCTTCTATTTCAGCAGGAGCGGCTCGAGGAGGGGGAGAAACACTTGCAAAAGGCGGCAGCCCTCCACCCCGACCTATGGGGACCGTATTATTATCTCGGCCGCCTCCCTTTGAAGGAGGGAAAGGCAGCGGAAGCGGTCCGGCTGCTGAGGAAGGCAGCGCAGCTGAAACCCAACGAACCTTCCATCTTTTATCAACTTTCCAGGGCCCACAAAGCGGCTGGGGACGATGCCGCGTCGAAGGAAGCCATGAAGCAAATGGAACAACTGCGCCGGAATGAGTCAAACGTAACACTCGTGAAGCCTTGACACGCCCCGGGGACAACTTACGCCGTTCGTTCGATTCAACTTAATCCTGCTTGCGAAAATTCGGTCTGACACCGTTCAAACTCTCTTGACTTTCCCCCGGACTCACGATACCTTTCTACAAACTGTAATCTCGCACATGATTCAGGGACCGTTCCGTCATTTCGCTCAAAGGGGGAAATGTAAATGAACATCAGAAGGACCTGGGCGCTGTTGGGCTTGATCGTTTCGCTTTGTACGGTAGTTTGGGCCCAAGGTGATCGAGGCGCGATATCCGGGATTGTTACCGACCCGTCCGGTTCAGCCATCCCGAACGTTGTAATCGAGGCAGTCCATCAGGGCACAAACGTCCGTATGGAGACGGTCACGACGAGCACGGGTGCCTACCGTCTTCTGGCGCTGCCTGTTGGTACGTATGTCCTTACTGCCAAGGCATCCGGCTTTCAAACTTACACCCGTACTGGCATTCAGATCCAGGTTAATCAGACGGTCAATGTGGATATCCAGCTCAGGGTCGGCGAAGTAACCGAGACCGTGACGGTCGAGGGCAGCGTGCCGCTGATCCAGACTGAAAGCGCGGATGTCGGCATGGTCGTCGAGTCAAAAACGTTTCTCGATCTGCCGCTCGCTCTCGGTGGTGGGATCCGCAACCCCTCCAGCTTTATCAAGCTCTCCCCGGGAGTCGATCCAAGGAGCACGTGGAACAAATCCATCAGCGGCGGCGGCTCGTTCCAGGACGCGACCTACTACGATGGCATCTCGCTGAGCCGCGGTGATCTTTCGAACGATGGCGAAGTGAACCCGTCCGTGGACGCGATCGCCGAGTTCAAGCTGATCACGAACAATTACTCTGCTGAATACGCGCACGCGATGGGTGGAATCACGAGCTTCACCATGAAGAGCGGCACCAATGACATTCATGGGACGGCTTTCCACTTCCTCCGCAATGAGAAACTGGATGCGCGCGGGTTCTTCTCTCCTTCCCGAGCACCGGCAAAGCAGAATGAATGGGGCGGCACCATCGGAGGACCGGTTGTACTTCCGAAGATCTATGACGGCCGCAACCGCACATTCTGGTTCTTCTCGTTCGACCAGTTTTATCGCCGTGGGGGGCAGTTGGCAGGGCTGAACACGCTGCCGACCGCGCGCATGCAGGAGGGCGATTTCTCCGAACTTCCCCGTACGATCTACGACCCTGCCACCACGCGCATCGGACCTGACGGACAGGCCATTCGCGACCCCTTCCCGAACAACTTCATTCCGCAGAACCGCTGGAGCAAAGTTTCTTCGGCGATGCTGCCGTACCATCCGAAACCGGAACTCCCCGGCATCGGCGCCAATAGCGTGGCTCCGCTGGACAGTCCATTCGCCGACCAGAGGACCCTTGGCGTGAAGATGGACCATAACTTCAACGAAAACCATCGAATCAGCGGAATGTTCAATTACACGGACCGGCCCTCCGAGAAAAGCCCGGGCCCGTCTCGTCTGATTCCGGTTGGAGACACGACAGCGTTGATGAATTACAACCTGCAGCGCGTCACGACCCGCGTCTTCCATGTAAACATCGATTCCACGATTAGCCCGACCACTCTGAACCACATCGGCCTCGGCATTTCGCGCTTCCGAAATCCCAACTTCACTCGCAGCCTGAACCAGGGATGGTTGCAGCCGAATGGAGGCAAGCTAGGGCTCACCGGTTTGCAATACGATATCTTTCCGACAGTTCTTTTCGACACGGAAGGATATACACGCTATGGCGATGACATCGCCTCCGATAACTTCTTCACGACGTTTACCGCTCTTGATACGCTGACCAAGATCAAAGGAAACCACACGATCAAGATCGGCGCAGAAGTTCAACACCATCGCGACAACTATCGCGAGTTCGGCAATGGTGGCGGCACGTTCCGGTTCCGTCGCGAATCTACCGGCTTGCCCGGGGTTTCCAACTCGGGCGATGCGTGGGCCAGCTTCCTGCTTGGTGAAGTCTATTCAGGCAATGCGGCCTTCCGCGCTTCGCTTCCTGGAGGACGGTACACCAACTGGGCCTTCTTCATCGACGACACGTGGAAGGTAACCTCCCGGCTGACCCTGAACCTCGGCTTCCGCTATCAGCTCACAGTGCCGCACAGCGACCCGCTCGGCCGCATCTCGTATATGGACATCACGAAGCCGAATCCGGGCGCCGGCGGTTTGCTTGGATCGATGGTATACGGGAACCAGGACATTGGAAACCGCTATCTCAACATCCTGGCCTTCAATCCCGCTCCGCGCTTCGGGTTTGCCTACCGCCTCACGGATAAGACCGTAATCCGTGGCGGCACAGGTATCTTCTACGCCGACTACATCAACCAGGGACTTGGAATGCCGGCATTCGGCTTCTCGACCAACGCCAGCTTCTCGACTGGAGATGCAGGTGTGACGCCAGCCTTTAACTGGGATGGCGGATTCCCGCAGAACTTCCCGCGTCCGCCGATCACCGACACGACTGCAGCTAACGGCCAGGGTGTCACAACCGTCCTGCCATCGGACTACAAGCTTCCGAGGAAGCTGCAGTGGAACTTCCTCATCGAACATCAGTTCACTCGCGACCTCTCTATGAGCTTCGGGTACGTAGCGAATGTGGGGCGGCACTTGTACGAAAGCCAGCAATTGAACCAGCTTCCGCACGAGTACTGGAGCCTGCCGGATTCCCTGCTCCGGGCGCACATCACGTCTCCGCAAGCACAGGCTGCGGGAATCAGAGAACCCTTCCCCGGCTTTGCCCAGCTGTTCGGAGGACGTGCCTCCGTCGCCCAAGCGCTGCGGCCGTTCCCGCAGTACGACGGTGTGTCTATCTACGGGTCGACGTATGGCAACTCCAGCTACCAGTCCTTCCAATATAAGCTCGACAAGCGCTATGGCAACGGTTTGACAGCAACGGTTGCCTACACCTGGTCGAAGTTCCTGACAGATGCCCGTCAATTTGACGACCTTTCAGGAAAGCAGGACCAGCTCCGCCGTGAAAAGTCTTATCACCCGACGGACCTGACTCACATTCTGACCTTCAGCGCGGTTTACGAGCTGCCGTTCGGACAGGGTAAACGGTGGCTCAGCTCTCGAGGTGTGGCCAGCAAAGCCTTCGGCGGATGGCAGGTTGCCCTCGTCAACAGCTATTCGAGCGGTACACGTTTGCCGATCACAACCAACAACCCGCTGCCGTTCTTCAACGGCTCCCTTCGCCCGGACCTCGTTTCAAGCGATATTCGGAGCGACATCGGGCTCGGTGAGTTCGATCCGGCCAAGCACTACTTCCTGAACCGGAGCGCCTTTGCTCAGCCCGCACCCGGCAAACTGGGCAACGCGCCGCGCTATCTCGACCAGCGCGGTCCAGGACGGCTCGACGAGTCCTTCGCTGTTCTGAAAAACACTTCCATCGGAGAGAAGGTGACGCATCAGTTCCGGATGGAAATCATGAACCCGCTCAACCGAGTCGTGTTCGGCAATCCGGTAACCAACTTCTCCGACGTGAACTTCGGCAGAATCACGAGCACTCAGATCGGCCCGCGCAACATTCAATTCGGCATGAAGCTGATCTGGTAGCAGTAACTCTTACCGGTCAGGTTCTCGAACTCGCAGAACCTGACCGGTTTTTACATTTTCCAGGACTTGTAGCCTTCCGCTTGGCCAGCGAATCTCCACCCTCTCGATCTTCTCCGCCCGTCCCAATCCGAAGTGCACGCCCGCGTGGCTCGACGAAGCGTAGCCGACTGCTGAAGTCATATGATTCTCTTGCTTCCCCACTGAAATCCGTGCGCCAATTCCGTCGCGGTTGCTTCGGACTCCCTCCAGCTTGAAGATGATCCAGCTTTGCGGCTCCGGGCTCTCGTTTCGCCACAACTCCGCGGGGCCGGACAGAGAAGACACAGCAACATCGATCCTGCCGTCGCCATCAAAATCGGCGTAGGCGGCGCCCCGATGAGCTGCGGGCATTGTAAATCCCGCCTCGGTTGACACATCACGAAATGTTCCGTTTCCCAAATTGGCGAAGATACTGTTCGGCTGCCGGTAGACGTAGCTCGAAAAGACTGCAATGTCGTCCGTAACGTGGGAGTTTGCCGAGAAGAGGTCCTTCCAGCCGTCGTTGTTGAAGTCGAAAAACCCGTTGCTCCATCCGCTACGGCGGTTGCTCAGTACGGCAACACGGCTAGAATGCGTCGCGTCACGAAAGTAGCCGTTGCCCTGATTGCGAAACAGCGGGAAGGTTTCGCCGGCCAGGGCTGTGATGGCGACGTCCGGCAATCCATCATTATCGTAGTCCCGAAAATCGACCCCCATGCTGGAGACCGCCTCGCCGTCATCGGTGAGCGCGACCCCTGCGGCCAGTCCCACCTCTTCGAACGTGCCATCGCCACGATTCCGGAAGAGGAAGTTAGGTAGCGTGTCGTTTGTAACAACGATATCGATGAAGCCGTCCTGATCGTAATCGGCGATGGCCACACCCATTCCCTTCCCCACATGACGCGAAATGCCGGACCTTTCGGATACGTCCTCAAAGGTGCCGTCGCCGCGGTTTCGGTACAAGGTGTTCGGAAGTCCCTCAAAGTGCTTCGGGTGGCAGTACACACGAAAGTTCTTCTGCTCATCGCCGCAGAACAGGTCGAAGGCCGGCGACCATTTCACGTAGTTCACAATGAAGAGGTCAAGCCAGCCGTCGTTATCATAGTCCACCCAGCCCCCGGCCACCGCCCAGCCGTGGCTTCGAATGTTGGCCTTTTCTGAAACTTCTTCGAATGTTCCGTCGCCCCGGTTTCGGAATAGGAGGTTACGGTTTACGCCCGCGACGAACAGATCGACGTCGCCGTCGTTATCGTAGTCCGCCGCCGCTGCGCCCATGGAGTATCCGGAGCCCGCAACACCCGCTTCAGCCGTCACGTCGGTGAATTTCAGGCCGCCCTCGTTCCGATACAGGCGATTGAAGTACTTCGGATCGTCCTTTTCGAGCGATGGGATGCTCGCCCCATTGGTAAAGTAGAGGTCCGTGAGCCCGTCGTTGTTGTAATCGAATGCCGCCACGCCTCCGGCCATCGCTTCAATCAAATGCTTTCGGGGTGTAGGGTGATTCTCGAGCACGAACGTAATTCCGGCTTCCGACGCCACATTCCGAAACCGGACAGGCGGAAGATCAGCGGCCTGAGTAGAAACAGTGGACGGACGCCATCCTCCCGAACGTAGCTGCTCCAGTAGACGGCGTGCCAGCTCGTGGCCGGCGCTCGCTGCCTGCGCCAGGTCTGCCGTCGCGGAATCCGCCTGGTTCAGCTCAAGCGCGGCGCGGCCGCGGTGATACAGGATCTCCGAGGAAACAACGGAACGATTCTTCGCCCGTGTCAGCAGCTCGAACGCTTCGCGCGCTCGGCCTTGCTTCAATAAAAGTGCACCTGCGTTCGCGTAGGCGTCCGGGAACCGTTCATCCGCCTTCATCGCCTTGCCGTACGCTTCCAGGGCCTTCTCTGGCAGGTTCTTTTCCGTCAGAATCAGCCCAAGCAGATCGTACACGCGCGCCGGGGGCTCCTTGAGTTCGAGAGCGCGATTCGCACTGGCCTCCGCATCGTCCAGTTTTCCCTTCAGGAACTGTACGCGCGCGAGATAGAAATGCCCGCGTGAATCCCGCGGCTGGAGCCGGATTGCCTCGATGAACGTTTTCTCCGCCGCGTCGCGATCGCCCGCCTGCTGTTGACACAACCCGAGCAGGAGGCGCATCGGCAGATCGTCGGGATGCATCGCCAAATGCTTCGCCAGTGCGCGGGCGGCTTCACTGAATCGTTTCTCTCGATAGAGCTTTAGCGCATCCTCTTTGTGTCCGCCTGGAAGGAGCTCGATTGTCAGCAGCAGGATCGTGGAAGCGACTGCGACTCGAATGAGAGCGGCTCTCATTGGTCCAACCTCGGATCGATGCGCTGCGGCATGAACTTCCGTAACCGACTGAGGGTTTCCTTCCGCAAAGCCTCCTGCCCCATCCGGCGGTACGTCTCCGCCAGCACCCAGTACGCCTCCTCAAGTCCGGAATCAATCTCTAGTGCCCGTTCCAGGAACTGAACCGCGCGAGCATAGTTGCCTGCGGCGGACCATGCCACGCCCAAGTTCAGTTGATGCATTGCGTCGTCCGGCTGCACCCGCGCTGCCGATTCGAAGAGCCGCGCCGCTTCAACGTACGCTTTCTTCCGAATCAGCACCATGCCGAGAGCCGTATCGACCGCGGGATCGGGAGAGGAGCGCTTGCGGTACTCGGCCAGGAGCCGGAAGCCTTCGTTCAATTGCCACGCCGATTGATTTCGTTCTCCCGCGCCGACGTAAGCCAGACCCAGGTTGCGCTCTCTCAACGCCTCCGGCGCTTCGCGCCACGCCACTAGCCTTTCAGACTCCGATGGTTTGTGCACATCTTTTGCAAACCGAACAATGCGGTGATCCGTGAAGGCGCTGTGAGGGGCATCCGAAGCAGGCTTGCTCGGCATGTGGCAACCAGTACAATCCGCCGCCGAATCTTGATGCGCCTTACTGCTTCCCTTACTCAACGTCGAAGCGTGGCATTCGAGGCATTTGTTGCGGTAGTAAGCGCGGGCGTCGGAAATGACAGTGTGAGGATTATGGCAGGAGCCGCACCAGAAGCGCTCTCCGCTTTGCGTGGCGCACCGGCTCATCGCCAGTTGCTCCGCATGGCTGACCACTTTGATGGCCGACCCATCGCCGGCCGCCTCCCGGACATAGACGGTGAAAACACTCTCAAGATCCATCCCCGGCTGAAAGTCTGCAAACTGACGTCCCGGATTGACGATTCTCGCCTCACCGGAAAGATGGCACTGCTCGCAGACACTGTCGCGTGCACGTGCAGGAAGTTTGCGGGGATTGATTATATTTCGCGCCAGCGGCTTCTGCAGATGTTCCCTGACGGGTCCGTGACAGCGCTCGCACGACATTGGCTGCAGCGTGCCGACGTTTTGATAGCGGTTGATGGTGCCCGGTACAGGTTGGGATCCCCCGGTATGACAGAAGAGGCAGTCCGCAGTGATGGGGCGCTGAAAGTCAGGGTGAGCGTCACCTTCATAGCCGGGAGACATGTCCCACACCCGGCGCTTCGAATAGTACGAAACGGGAGACTGAAACAGGCGGCCGCCAATTTGCACTAGATAGCTGCGGCCTACGTTCCCGGACCCGATGAAATAGCCAATCTCGTACTCGGCCGCGCGAGCAGAGCGCTCCATCCTCTGGCGCATCCCGCCATGCGTGGAAGTGACGACGTAGCGCGTGCCGGAGAGGCGATGGAAGAACGAACCGCCAGGGTCCGCCTTCGGCCTGCCGAATGAGTTCCCCATCGGACTCGCAGCGTAAGCGCGCACCTCTGCCGGATGGCACTGCACGCAGCGCTCGTTCCCGAGGACCGGCAGCGGGAGGACGCCGAGGGCGAATAAGGCAGCAATTCGCACAAGCTTCCTCCACATCTTACCGCTCGAGGTCCGATGACGAACCCTTCGCGTTCGCTATTCGTAGGTGCTGAGTAGAGGCGCTGCGAAAAGACCAATTCCGTAATGACATCCGAGGCCGGCGAAAACGGGCCCTTTTACTGGCTCCCGGAAACGGACCTCCACGTGGTAGCGGGGATAGCCGTCGAGATGCGCCGGAACCCGTATCTGCTTCGCTCCTCCCGTGCCCGCCCAGAGCGGCGCTGGCTGAAACATCAAGGTTTCGATTAAGTCCGTCTTCACGCCGCCGATCTCAAACGCTCGAAGGAGCAGCCGTTCGGTCTTCTGAATCGAGATTTTGCCCCGGGTTGCATTATGGCCGTGCAGAACCACCGGTGTGACGCTCCTCCACACTTTCGCTTGCGCAAAGTAGCGGCTGGTGACGAAATCGTCCTCAAGCGGTGCCAGCATGGCGGCCGCTTTGCCGTCTTCATCTGTTACCACTTCGCGCGACAGTCTTGCTTGCAGGAAGTTCACTACCCTCCCGTCGGCGTTGGCAGGCTCCACGATCACGGCTCTCCGGATTCGTCCATCCGCATGCTGGTGTCCGATCGAAGGCAGCGGAAGGTAGGACATCCGTTCGCGGCGCTCGCCGGGCTGGCCCTCGGTATGCCCGTAAACGTAACTTTCGATATCAATTCCAAACTGCTCTTCCTGCAAGACCTGCCCGCACGCATGACGCAGCCAGGCCGCAACCTCCATCCCCCGGTGCCAATCCCAGGAAAGAACAGACGCACCATCGAGACGCCGCAGAGCAAACGACGCGGCAGGCAGCTCTTCCTGCCCCTGACGCTCGTACCGCTGCAGGCGGTACACCGTAGGTCGCGTATCCGCATCTACGCCTGCGCCGCTGGCCCTGCGGCAAAACCGCTCGTACGTCGCCAACAGGTCATCCAGAAAACCCGGCACCGGTAGCCTGAGCAGAGATCTGCCTTTCGCCGAAGGAGACCACTCCTCGTACCCTTCCCCAACGACGTCGTCCTCAACGGTCACGTCCGCGAACGCCATGTCCACTCCCCATCCAAGCGAGTAAAGGCAGTGACAGGCAGGCTTGAGCCGCGCTGCGATCGCATTGGCATCTTCCCCATCGCGCAAACGGTAAATGTAGCGCACATGCGGCTCCTCCGGATGAATGCGCCGCGGGCGGACGGTCTTCATCGTGCGCAGCTTCGTCGGGTCCGCCGATCTTCCCGCAGCGAGCTCCTTCGCCACAACGTCCATATCGTTGTTGGGCACGGACAGGCAGTAGGGTGTCTGCTGTTGCACTGGCTTGGCGAGAATCACCGGCGCCGGCTGCTGTTCCAGCCATCGCAGGCCCTCCTCAACCTGTGGCCACAGCGTCCGGTTCGCCCCGGTCTTCGCGCTTGCCACGAGCGCCTGCACCAGACGGGCCGGAGCAGGAGGCCACTCTTTCCCGTGATAACGTCCTGTCAGGAACGTGGTCGAAATGCAGATCGCAGCAGCCATTACTATGTTTTTGCCCTCTTGCTCTTGCCTTCGTTGCTCTTCTTCGAGGTCCCGTCCACCGCTGCCACTGCGTCTTTGTCGAAGCTGGCCTCCCATGCCGAACCGACACCAAAGGCAGCAGCCGCAGCCTGCGCATACTGCAGAGCCTCGCCGGTGCTTAGCTGGAAGTCGGTCCGCTCGCCTTGGCGACTAACGATCTTGCGAGATGCGGGCTCCTCACGAGACGGTACCAACAGACAGCCTTCGCGGAGGAAGAGTTCAAGCGGTGCAGTGAACGCCACCAGCCCCAGACCAAGGACATAGCGCCGAAGGGCGAGGGTCTCCGCGGCGTCGGAACCTGCCAGGGCGCGCAGCGCCACGAGATTGAACACCGCCTCCCGCCGAATGCCCCCTTTCACCAGCACGCCGCCCAAGGTCCGTCCTGCAGGCGCATCCGACAGTCCTTGCTCAGACAGGAAGTCCTGGTTCTCCCCAAGGTCCTCAACGTCCTCCTTCTCAAAGACGGAGAAGAATTGCGCAGCACGCGTCAACGGCTGAACATCGTGAGCGCGAATGGTAGCGCCGAGCAACCGGGGCAGCTTTACCTGCGTGCCTCTTGAATCCCACACTCCAAACAGCAGCGATGTTGGGGACAGCTTCGCCAGGGGCACCGCATTCCCTGTCTCCGCAAGACTCCGGAAGGCACAGGAGAATGCTTCGCGCTGCGTCGAGAATCGAACCACGGCGTCTGCAGCCCGGTGCCCCGCATCGAGCACATCGACGACGCGGTTTCCTATCCGGACCGTCCCCTTCGGCACGAGCGCCGAGTACGGTTCTTGCTTAAAGAGCGGTTCCAGCCGGTTCGCCTGCGAACCCACCGAGTCGAGGAGCGCGACCTTGGATCCGCCCACGTCATCAATCACGTAGTAAGGCCCCTCGTTGCTCTTTTGGGGAGGAGCAAATGTTGGCGGGAACACCACTCCGTCTGGACCGAGCACGGGTTCCAGAGGATCGATCGCTGTGATGGCAACCGGACCATCGGGTCCAAACCAAGAGTCGAATTGCGAGAGCAATTCCTGATTGTTCATTGGTAATAACTCTTCCTTTTCACGTATTCTGCAGGGGAAAAATACTTGTAACTCTGACCACGCTTTAAGATCGAATAGGAATAACGGCGCAGAGGAAGACCTTTCCAGCCCTCAGTCCCCGCCAGCCTCGCTACCGCCAGAGGTAGCGGAATCTCCCAAAGGTTGTAGTAAACACGGTCTCGCTGCTCAGCCTGCGGGCGGAACGCCTGCAATCCAATGGCGCCCAGGATCTCGACCGCCGGGTAAGTAGCCGCGTCCTTGTTGTGCTCATTGGGCGAGTATCCGAAGTCGAGGGCATTCCAGGCTGACCTGGGATCGATGCCAAACTTGGACTTCGTCATCGCCGCCGCCGTCATTAGTGTTTTCTCGTCCACGTCTTCGGACAGCAAAGGAAGCAGCTCTTGAAAGAGTTTGGTCGTAGTCACCTGCCCGGCCCAGCACTTCAGATTCGTTGTCTCTTGCCGAAACTCATCCAGCCACCAGTCCAGTTCGAGTCGCCGGCCCGCTATGTGCAGCGCAATCGGGCGGATCGATTCCTCAGCGTGCTCCAGCCGCTCGACACCGGCTTCGCGAAGAGCCGTCAGGATGACCTTTAGCTCCGGCAGGGCACGTCCGCTGATGACGAAGAGCGCCCTTCTCGGAAGAAGCTCATCGCCTTCAAACCACGCGCACGCTTCCGGATCGTGATGCGCCGCCAGGTCGAACAGCCCGCAGCAAGCGAAAAATTGCCCCGGATTGAGCGGATCAAATGGAACTCGAATCTCTCTCACTTGCCTTCCTTCTGGTTTGAAGCATCGCCGTCAGCGGCGCGGAAAAGCGCCTCAAGATACGCCAGTCCCCATGGCCCCCAGCGGCTCTGCAATTCTCCGAACCGCCGGGCGGCGGCGAACGCGGCACACTCACTCGCGCGGAGCCGTTTCGGATCGTACGCCTTGTGCTCCCAGAAGGGCCGCGCCCATCCGTGGTGGCTGGCGATCAGATGCAGGACAAGCGGATCCGCGTCGCCAGCGTTCAGGACTGACACAAGCTCATGACGAAATCCATCCAGCATCCAGGGGTTTGCAGCTCCGGCGGTCTTTGCCAGGGGCTTGTCCGGGTCTCCGCCCATTGCGGTTTGCCACAGCGCATGCGCCTTTCCGCAGTCGTGCAGCTTCCCGGCCGTGCGATAGATTCCTTCAAAACCTGGCCCGAGCAGACGCAACGCCAGACAGGCTGCCTTCTCAGCAACAGCTTTCGAGTGTTCCTCAAGCTCGATTTCGAGCTTTCGCTGATTCTTCCGGAGCGCGCCCGGGAAATACACGAGACAGCGCTGCGATTCTTCCGCATCGCCATCCTCATCCTTCGCCGGCACTTGAAACACAACCGGCGGAGCGAGCCCTCTCTCTGCCGCAAACTTTACGACCTCCCGCCGCGCCGTCGGATCCACATCAAACTCTGGCTCCTCGACGTCCTGCCCGCCAATCCGCGTCCACTTCCACCGGCCGTCAGAAAACTCCACCACGTAGCGGCGGCGTCCAGACTCCTTGCGCTCCGCATCCCTCACTTCATCGGCGACATCAAAGCGCGTTTCGCCAGGGTCCGCACTGCCCGCCGCTTGCAGCATGCCTTTGGAGAGTCCTCCGCATCCCGGCGGCAGTATAACGCGGCAATACGCCAGATCGACGTCGTCACCCGTCAACTTGTTGAGTGCATGCACCTCCGAACTGCCGTCGCGCCGGACGACCACCACCTCCACTTCCGGAGCGCTCTCTGCGATCTCCGCAAGCTTCTTTCGTACCCGGCTCGTCGGCTCGCGGAGAACTTCATGTGGTAGCACGAAGTATTTTTTCAGCGCCTCCTCCCTGTCTTCGTCGCGCAACCTGACCAGGTACTCGACGTCGGCACGCCAAAGCACCTCCGTCTCCGCATACCCTTCCTGCTTCCCATGCAGCCACAGCTCGACGTCCGGCATGCCATCGCTGGCGCTCGTCTGCGACCATAGATCGATCACGCGATCATCCAGCCGGCACATCAACGGATCGGGCTCCCGCGTTTCCGGTCCCGGCGACGATTTAGTGAGCGCACGGCAGGAGACGTCAAACACTCCCGGAGCAACCTCCGGAAGCGTCCTCAGGTACTGAAGCGTAGCCTGGAGTGCCGCTTGGCCGCCCCGATCCGAGGACTTCGGCGGAATGTAGAGGACGTGCGCGACGCCGACGCGGTGCGGTTCGCCGTCCTGGTCGCCGAACCGGTTTAGCCTCCCCAGCCTCTGCTGCAGGTGATCGGACTCCCGCAGCATCGTGATCATCCGCTCCGCGCTCAAATTCACGCCAACTTCCGCCGCAGACGTGGCCACAAGCCAGCAGGGCTCGGCGGGCAGTTCGCGCTTCAGAAACTCCTGAAACACGGGGTCGCTCACTAGCTGGTCCCGTTCCCATCCGCGCATTGTTCCGGTGAGGAGGCAGACCCGATCGCTGCCAGCCTTCTTTGCAAGGCGGTCGGCGAACTGTGCAGCGTCTTCCGGACTCTCGATAAAGACCAGCGTCCGCAGCGCGCCCGGCTCCAACGCAAGTTCCAGCATCTTCGATTCCACGCCGCGCTTATCCGCACATTCGTGCAGCATGAGCCGTTTTTCCGCTTCGTACACCCGCTGGAATCGTTCGTTGTCCTGGAGATCCTTTTCCAGGGAAGCGGGAAACGGATGCTCGCCTCTTCCTCCGTCCGTTGCCGAAACGAGAAGAATCCGAAACGTTTTTCCTGGAATCTTCGAGGCTGGCTCCCGCCGTTTCAGTTCCAACAGGAGTTCTGCAAACGCCGGTGTGAGGTGCGATTCGTCATTGACAATGAGCGTATCGACTCCAAGCAATCCCGCATGCTGAGGCCGCCAGTACTTACCATCTCCGTAACCCCGGAATAACAAGCGGCTGCCGATCATATCTACCGTCCCGACGACAATGGCCGGCGCCGAGGGATCGTCGCTCCACTCGCGGTTATCGGCTTTCTGACCGCGGAGAGTACTGACCGCCAGCAGTTTACCGGATTGAGAGTAGGAGCGAAGGCCGCAAATGAGCGGATCACTCGGGTCCTGGTCAGCAATTCCGTTGATGGTTTTAGCAATCCCCTCAGCTTCCGCCGTCGCCTGATCTACAACGACACGCCGATTGACGACCCACACAAGACGTCGTGGAATCGGCACTTCCAACCCATGTAGGCCTTTCCATCCGAGCGCCAGGAGCCAGATCTGTAAGATGGAGGTTTTTCCCGAGCCGGTCGGCAACCCGATTGAGTCGTACTCTGCGCCATTGATAAGAGACTCGAAGTACTGGAACTGCCAGTCATAAGGTGAGTCAGCTCCAGTAATAAGGGGAAAATAGGAGGAAAAATACTTCCGGCAATCTTCGCGCATGGGCTCTGGGATTTGAGGCACGATTATATCAAAGCAACATCCGACTGCTGCCATCTTTTGGGGGAGTCGATATACTCTTTTTGGTTTAGGCGAGTGCCGCAGGAATCAACTGTGCCCGCGGCCACAGTTGATTTGATATGAGGACCCCTGAAACACCATCAGACCTTATGTCACTAAATAAAATGAGCTAGTCCGTTCCATGCGCGATTCCTACCTGATCTGCTACGACATTTCCGACGATAAGCGGTTGCGCAAAGTCTTCAAGACCATGCGCAACTACGGCGACCACCTGCAGTACTCGGTATTTGAATGCCAGTTGACGCCGAGCGATTTGGCCAGATGCCGGCGCGATTTATCGGAAATCATTCATCACGAGGAGGACCAGGTGCTCTTCGTGAACCTCGGCCCCTCGGAAGGCCGGGGCGACCGGGTTATCACCGCGCTGGGCAGACCATACTCGGCTGTCGATGCCCCCTGCATCGTCGTCTGACCGGGACGAAAGGGCGAAGCGGAGATGGGAGCGCTGCCTGTTCTTCCGGAATCTGCAAGAAGTTCCTTGCCGGACTACCTGCCGGCACGGATGGTCAACGAGTTTGTCTACTGTCCCCGCTTGTTCTTTTACGAGTGGGTGGAAGGGGTTTTCCGGGACAGCGCCGACACTCTGGAGGGCAGATTTGAACACCGGCGCGTCGATGCGGGCAACGGTTCCCTGCCCGGCCCTGAGACTGAGACGGACGAGAAAATTCACTCCCGCTCTGTGACGCTCTCGAGCGAGCGGCTTCGTGTGATCGCCAAGATCGATTTGATAGAGATGACCGGCGCCGTCGCCACCCCGGTTGACTATAAGCACGGCCGGCCGCGTGAAACGGAAGAAGGGCTTGACGTCTGGCCTGCGGACCGCGCACAACTGGCGGTACAGGCCCTGATCTTGCGGGATAACGGGTACCGCTGCGACGAAGGGATTGCTTATTACGCCAAGACGCGGCAGCGTGTCCGGGTGCGAATCGATGAGAGCGTGGTCGCGGAGACGGAGGAGGCGATCCGGGCCGCCTGGGCGACAGCGGCCAAAGGAAGCATTCCCTCTCCTTTGGTCGATTCTCCGAAGTGTCCCGGCTGCTCCCTGGTCGGCATCTGCTTGCCGGATGAAACAGCCATTCTCCGAGAGACAGCGTACGAGGAACTGGAACA
>Ga0207864_1001708_pt1 | contig 23158 bp, 18 predicted proteins | sample HigsolmetaAR202D_FD_184834 | JGI IMG/M metagenome (GOLD analysis project Ga0207864, IMG submission 184834) | Ionic liquid and high solid enriched microbial communities from the Joint BioEnergy Institute, USA - AR20-2-D (SPAdes) (version 2) ... | reverse complement strand
GCCGGCCGGGGGCGGCGGGAGGTCGAGGGGGCGGGGCGTGGCGGCCCCCGAGAAGCGAAGCGGGCCGGTCGGCGGTGAGCCGACCGGCCCTTCGTTTTTCGTGCGACGTCGCCTACCCCTCGCTCTTGAGCAGCCCCGTCTTCAGCGCGAAGCGCACCAGCTCCGAGCGGTGGTTCAGCTTGAGCTTCTCCATGATCCGGGAGCGGTAGGTGTCGACGGTCTTGGGGCTGATGAAGAGCTTCTCGCCGATCTCGCTGGAGCTGTACCCCTCGGCGGTGTAGGCGAGGACCTCGCGCTCGCGGTCGCTGAGCTGAGCGAGCGGGTCGGGCTCGGAGGGTTCGCCGCGGACGCGGAAGCCCTGGAGCAGCAGTTTCGCGGCGCTCGGGTACAGGAACACCTCGCCGCGCGCTACCGTGCGGATCGCGTTGGTCAGGTCCTCGTCCGCGCTGGTCTTCTTGACGTAGCCGCTGCCGCCGGCCTCGAGGACGGCGAGGAGGTACTCTTCCTCGGCGTGCATGGTGAGGACGAGGACGCGGGTGTCCTTGCCGAGGGCGGCGATCCGGCGCGTCGCCTCGAGGCCGCCCATCCCGGGCATCGAGAGGTCCATGACGACGACGTCGGGGTTCAACCTCTCGACGGCCTCGATCGCCTCCTCGCCCGTGCCCGCCTCGCCGACGACGGTCATGTCCTCCTCGGCGTCGAGGAGGGCGCGGAGCCCGGCGCGCAGGACGACGTGGTCGTCGGCCAGGACGATGCGGATCGGGTCAGGCATAGGGCTGAGTCTCCGTAGTCGGGATCACGACGGTGACCTTGGTGCCGGCGCCGGGCCGGCTCTCGATGTCGACGCGCCCTCCGACGTAGGAGGCGCGCTCCTTCATGCCGAAGAGGCCGAGACCGCGGCCGTCCTCGGACATCGCCTCGGCGACGTCGAAGCCGCGCCCGTCGTCGCGGATGCTGGCCTCGACGAACCCCGGCCGGACGCGCATGCGCAGCTCGACGCGAGTCGCGTGCGAGTGGCGCACGACGTTGGAGAGCGCCTCCTGGAATACGCGGTAGAGCGCGAGCTCGGCCTCGGGCGTGAGCCGTCCGGCGACCGGCGCCAGGTCGCTCACGATGGTGATACCCGTCGCCTCCGAGAGCGTGCGCGCGTGCGACTCGATGGCCGGCGCGAGGCCGAGCATGTCGAGCGCCGGCGGGCGCAGCCCGCGCGCGATGCGGCGGACCTCCTCCGTGGCGGCGCCGATCGCCTCGCTGACCTCGTCCAGGTGCGCGAGGCGCTCCTCCTCGGTGCGCGCGCCGCGGGCGAGCCGGAGCCGGACGCGGAGCGCCGCGAGCGACTGCGCGATCCCGTCGTGCAGCTCGCGGGCGATCCGCTTGCGCTCCTCCTCCGCCGCGCCGAGCGCGTGCGCCGCGATTTCCCGTAGCCGTCGCCGGTACCCCGCGCTGCTGTCGAGCATGCTGTTGAAGGTCACGACGAGCCGCTCGAGGTTGCGGTCCGCAACGGGCGACAGCGGCGCCCGTGCATCGAGGTTGCCGGCCTGGACGCGCTCCGCCGTGCGCTCGAGCGCGGCGAGCGGCGACAGTGCAACGCGCAAGATCACCGCGTTGACCAGCACGCTCATGGCGACGCCGCCCACGGCGATCAGGACCAGCGCCACGTCGGGATCGATCCCCGGCACGTTCACGACGATGCGCACGGCAAGGACGGGCGCGAGCACCGCGACGATCGCGATCAGCGCCGCGTTGGCCAGGAGGATCTTGTAGAAGAGCGGGACACGCAGCAAGGGGGCGATCCACCGCCAGCCGCGCCGGATCTCGGCGGATCGAGGCACGATCGGCCCGAGACGCCGGGGGGCGCCGCCGGATGGGGCCGGCCCCGCGCCGGCATCGCCTGCACGGCGGGCGGCGTTCGGTGTCGTGCTCATCGTGCTTTCGATCCCGCGTCCACTGATCCGGGTGTGGCGCGGCGCCCGCGCGCCAGGGCGGCCGCACGCACTATGCTGCCACGTTGAAGGTAAACGCCGCGGCGCTCCCTGTCTGTCGGGCGTCGGGCTACTCGCGTGTAGGGGAAATCCCTACAGCGGAGCGGCCGCGGTCCCGGGAGCCGGGTCATTCGTCGATCCGGTAAATGAGGACGGGGCATGGCGCCTGGTGGATGATCGCGCGGGTGGTGCGGGCGCGGTCCGGCTCCGGTCGGCCGCGCCAGACGACGACGATCAGGTCCGATCCGCGCTCACGGGCGGTGCGGACGATTTCCGCGCCCGGCTCGCCGGTCGCGACCTGGAGCCGCAGCTCGAGCTCGTCGGGGATGCCGCCGAGACGGCAGGCGCGCTCGAGGAACTCGGCGGCCCATGTCGGCCACTCGTGCTGGGGCTGGTCGACGTAGCGCGGGAGCGTGAAGGTGCCCGGCTCGGGCGGCCGCTCGCCGCCGGCCTCGGCGACGTGCAGGACGAGCAACTCGGCGTGGGCGCGGAGGGCGAGGCGCGAGGCGGGCCGGAAACCCTCGGCGGTGGTCGGCGATCCGTCGTGCGGGAGGAGGATGTTGTCGACGACCCACGGCCGGTGCCCTCGCTCCGGTTGGACGAGGACCAGGGGCGCGTGCGTCGACAGGAGCACCTCCTCGGCGACGTGGCCGAGCGTGCCGAACGGCTTGTCCATGCCGGTGTGGGTACAGAGGACGATGATCGGATCGTCGGCGGCCTCGGCGGCGGCGAGGATGGCGGGCGCGGCGTCGCCGGCCGGGACGTCGAGGATGACGTCGCGCAGATCCTCGGGCGATAGGCCGAGGTCGCGGAGCAGCTCGCGCGGCGGCTCGGCCTGCGGCGTCACGTGCAGCAGGTGGATGGTGCCGTCGAGCAAGCGCGCGAGCGTCTGGGCGACCGGGAGCGCGACGGTGGCGTGGGGCGAGCCGTCGAGCGGCACGAGGATCGCGGGCACGGTCTCACTCCGTTCGGTCCGTGGGTTCCGGTTCGCACGAGACCGCGCCGCCGGCGTCGATGGCGACGCGGTAGCTCACGCCCCGCCAGAGGAGCCGGAAGCGCAACGCGCGCCAGGCGGCAGGCACGTGCGGCTCGAACGCCGGGCGGTCGTCGCGGAAGCTCGTGCCCGCGAATCCGAAGACGACGGCCTGCCAGAGTCCGCCGAGCGAGGCGGCGTGCACCCCGCCGGCGGCGCTCCCCATGTTGTCGGCGAGGTCGATCTCGGCGGCCTGGCGGAAGTAGCGCTCGGCGGCCGCGAGGTCCCCGAGGCGAGCGGCCAGGAGCGCGTGGATCGACGGGCTGAGCGAGCTGCCGTGGGCGGTCCGCGGGTCGTAGAAGCGGAAGTTGGCCTCGCGGACGCGCGGCGGGAACCGGTCCCAAAGGAGCGCGATCAGCATCAGCACGTCGGGCTGCTTGAGGACCTGCGAGCGCCGGGTCCGCTCGCGGCCGAGGATCACGTCGATCGGCGCGGTCCGCGGCTCGAACTCCGCGAGATCGACCTCCTCGAGGTCGAAGAACCCCTGGAACTGCTCGATGACGCCGGTGCGCGGATCGATCGGGAGGTAGACGACGTCGGCCATCCGTCGCCACGCGGCGGGCTCGTCGGGCTCGAGGCGGAGCCGGCGGCGCAGCTCGTCCCAGCGGTCGGGCCAGCGCCGGGCGAGGAGCTCGGCGACGCCGGCCGCGCATTCGAGGTTCCAGGCGGCCATCCCGTTGGTGTAGGCGTTGTCGTCGACGTCCTCGTGGTACTCGTCCGGGCCGATGACGTGGCGGATGTGATATCGGCCGTCGTCCTCGATGCGGCCGCGGCTCGCCCAGAACCGAGCGGTCTCGATGAGGATCTCGGCGCCCGCGTCGAGGAGGAACGCGTCGTCCCCGGTCGCGTGCCAGTAGCGCCAGACGCCGTAGGCGACGTCGGCGCTGATGTGCGTCTCGATTTCGCCGGTGCGGATCGTGACGATCTTGCCATCCGGCGCGAGGACGCGGCGCGGCGTGGTCTCGGCGCCATCGGCGGCGGACTCCCAGGCGTAGAACGCGCCGTCGCATCCGTGGGCTCGGGCTTTCTCCCGCGCGGCCGGGAGCGTGTGCCAGCGGTACATCAGGAGCGCGCGGGCGGTTTCCGGGTGCGTGTGGACGTAGAACGGGAGCATGTAGATCTCGGTGTCCCAGAACACGTGCCCGGAGTAGGAGGGCCCGGTGAGGCCGCGGGCGGCGACGGAGACGCGCTCGTCCTCGGGGTTGGCGGCCGCGATCAGGTGGTAGCAGGCGAAGCGGACGGCGCGCTGGGCGTCGTCGTCGCCGTCGATCTCGATGTCGGCGGCGTGCCAGCGCTCCCGCCATGCGGCGACGTGGTCGGCGATCATGGCGTCCGCGCCGCGGCGGCGGAGCAGCTCGAGGTGGTGGGCGGCGGCCGCCTCGGGGTCGTCCGTGTCGCGCGAGGTGAAGGCCGAGACGAAGCGATCCAGGCGGTAGACGCCGCCGATGCGGACGTCGGCGCGGATGCGCTGGACGAGGCGGCCGCGGGCGCCGGAGTGCTCACGAATCGATCGGACCGCGTCTTCGGGGCGGAGAGTCGCGGCGGAGGCGAAAGCGACGGTGGTTCCGGTCGTCGGGGTCCGGAGCGCGAGGGCCATGGGGGTCGACGCGGGATCGCCGGGCGCGGGATCGGTGCGCGCGGCTTCCGCCGCCCGCGAGTGCTCCGCCCGGACGTCGCCCTTCTCGCGCTTGCCCACGGCGCGGACGCTCGGCAGCGTGGGGTGGCGCGGCGGCGGCTCGACCCGCGTCTCGAGCGTGATGGTTCCGGCGAAGTTCTCGGGCGAGAACACGGCCGACTGCAGCAGCGCGTGGCGGTCCGCGAGGGAGGCGAGGCGGAGCGCGCGGAGCCGGAAGACGCGGCCGTCGGGGTTGCGGTGCCGCCATTCGCGCCAGAAGAGGCCCTGCCGGAGGTCCAGGATGCGGCGGTGCTCGAGGATCTCGCCCCGGCCGGGCTCGAAGCGTTGGCCGTCGACCAGCGCGCACAGGCGCATCCAGTCGGGCATGACGACCAACTCGGGGATCTCCGGCGAGTGCTCCTCGACGTCGTAGACGCCGGCGATCAGCGTGGCCGGGGTCGAGAGCGGGTTCGGCTCGGCGAGCGAGCCGCGCGTGCCGAGGTAGCCGTTGGTGATGGCGAAGATCGACTCGATCTCGTGCTCGCGCGCGATGTTGAGCCCCTCGTCGACGATTCGCCAGCGCGGGTCGGGGGTGGGGGCGACGGGGAGCGCGGCGGAGAACCCCGTCGCCGGATCGGACGGTGGCGCGGCGGATCGCGTGGCTCGAGTCGGCGTTTCCGGGCTGGGCATCGCGGCGCCGCCGTCGCCGCGGCGCTCGTGGATCCGCGCCTGCGCATCGAGGAGCTCGACGAAGCGCTGCGGCCCGCCGCCGAGGTGGATCACGTCCCGGGGCACGCCGCCAGGCTCCGGTCCGACCGACACGAACGTCGCCCCCCGTGCGGAGGGGGTGAGCATGCGGGCGTCGCTCCCCTCGAAGCCGGCGACGTCGCCGAACTCGTCGCCGCCGATCAGCACCTCTTCCGGCGCGATCCCGTGTTTCGGCGCGAGCTCGTGCATGAGCCAGTCGACGGAGTCGGACTTGTCCGTGAGGCCGATCTCGATGTGCTTGACGTCGCTGGTGATGCGCGCGTCCCGGAGGCCGACCCGGCGGGCGATCTCGCGCGCCATGCGGAACGCGGCGGCGAGCCCGCCGTGGCAGCCGGCCCTCACCAAGCGGGACTGGACGGCGCGGTACAGCGCGCCGATCTCGGACTTGGGCGGGTCGGCCCACTCGGCGAGGGGGATGAGGTCGACCTTGCGGCGGTTGAGCCGGTCGTAGACGACGCGGATATCGAGGCCGGTATAGGCGACGAGCGCGGCGCGCAACGCATCGGCGGCGGCGGTGAGGCGTCGCTCTTCATCCGGCGTCGCGACGCGGCGCCAGAGCGAGACTCGCCGGCCGGCGTCGTCGAAGCCCCACACCTCGGACCCGCGGTTCGTGAGGACGAAGAGCCGTCGCGCGTGCGGGCCGTGGATCCCGGACGAGAGCTGCCGGTCGACGTTCTCGAACCTGGTGCCGGTGATCACCGCGACGAAAACACCCTGGCGGAGCAGGCGGTCGATCACGGTCCGGACGGCCGTCGCGTCGGCGCGGCGGTTCACGACCGCGGTGCCGTCCCAATCGAAGGCGATCAGGCGGAACGGCCGCAGGAGGGCGGGCGGGAGGTTGGATTGCGCGTCGCCGGCCGCAGGCCGCGGCTGGGGCCGCGCGGCGCGCGGTTGGGCGGCGCGGGCCGGCGATCCGATCGAGGCGGAGGGTTCGCTCGCTCGCATGGCGCCCGGAGCACGGCAACGCGCGTGCCCGGGCGCCGGCGGCGGCGCGCGCTCAGTCGAGCGCCCGCCGGTTGTTCGAGCGGTCCGCGTCCAGGATGATCGTGTCGGGATCCAGCACGACCTCCGTCGGGCGGGACGCGGTCACGACCTCGACCGTCTGCCGCCGCTCGCGCGAGTCGAGGCGCACGCGCTCGTCGCCGACCTGGAGCACGACGGGCATCCACGCCTCCCCGGCGCGCTCGACCTCGACGCGGGTGACCCAGCGGCCGTCGGGGCGCTGCTCCGTCGTCGCGCCGCGGACGCTGTAGTCGAGCGTCGCCACCATGCGGAACCACTGGTCGAAGAACCACTCCAGATCTTCGCCCGAACCGTCTTCCATCGCCATCTGGAACTCATACAGCGTGACGTGGCGCAGCTTGTTGCGCTCGTAGTAGAGGCGCAGCGCGCGGCCGAAGCGCTCGTCGCCGAGATACGCCTGGAGCATGCGGTAGACGACGGACGGCTTCGTGTACGTCATCGCGTTGTACGTCTGGAAGTCGCTGAAGTTCGCCGAGTGCCGCACGAGCGGCTCCGACCTCCCCGTGCGGTCCCACTGCGCGGCCGCCTCGAAGCTCCGCACCCAGACGTCCGGCTGGCCGTGGGTCTGGAAGTACCAGTTCGTCGTGAACGAAGCCATCCCCTCGTCGAGGAAGCCTTCCTTCCACTCGTTGTTGGCCAGGATCCCCATGGCGTAGTTGTGCCCGACCTCGTGGAGGATCAGCCCGAGCGACGCGCTGCCGTCCATGACCATCATGGGGAACTCGGTCCCGCCGCTCTCGATGCGGTGCACGTTGGTGAGCTGCGGCCAGACGAAGTCGCCGAAGATGGAGTCGTACCAGGCGAGCGCGGTCTTGGTGTGCTCGAGCGCCTGGCCGCGCGCCCAGTCGTCGTCGCCGGGGCGGTAGAGGACGTGGATCGCGATGTCCTCCCAGCGGCCGCCCTCGTAGATGTAGTCGGGCGAGGTGCTCCAGGCGAAGTTGTGGACGTCGCGCGCGATCCAGCGCACGCGCTTGCGGCCCGTGGGCGTGTCGCCGGTCAGGAAGCCGAGGGACTCGGCGGCGCCGACGTCGCCGTAGTAGTCGCGGCGGTACCAGATCGAGTCGGCGAAGCCGGCCGCGGCGGCGCGCTCCCACCCCGGGTCGCCCTCGACGGGGACGCCGGTCGCGCCGATCACCTGGTCGGCGGCCAGGTCAAGGGTCACGTCGAAGTCCATGAACTCGCCGTAGAACTCGCCCTGGGGGAGGAGCGGCCGGACGGCCCACCCCTCGCGGTCGTAGACGGCGACGATCGGGAACCAGTGCGCGAAGTCGTAGTGCCGGCCCTGGCGCCCCTGCCGGCGCGGCAGCGAGGACGGGCGTGCGTCCCAGTCGATGTCGACGGTCACGGACGCGCCGGGCGCGAGCGGGCGCGGGAGCGCGATCGCGACGACGGTCGAGTCGGGCGCGCCGGGGTAGACGGGCGTGACCGGCCGGCCGTCGACGGCGATCGACTTCAACGACTGGAAGCCCCACTCGTCCGGCCCCAGGTCCTGGAAGCGCGTGTTGCCGAACTCGAGCTCTCGCCGCGCCCACGCGCTGTTCGGACGGAACGCGTTCAGGTACAGGTGGAAGTAGAGCGAGTCGAGCGTTTCGGGCGAGCGGTTCACGTAGCGCATCCGCGCGCGGCCGCTGAGCACCTCGGCGTCGTCGTCCAGGCGAGCCTCGATGCGGTAGGCGACGTCCTGCTGGAAGTAGAACGTCTCCTGCGCCGCGGCCGGTGCGGCCGACAACGCGAGGGCGGTGGCGAAGAGCAAGGTCGTTCTGTGCATCATCGTCCTGATCCGGTCACGGTGGGTTCACGGTACGATGCGCGGCGACGCCTGCGGCGGAGCCGCGAACTCGATCGTCCGCTCGAGCAGCATCGAGACGGTCATGGGGCCGAGCCCTCCGGGGACGGGCGCGAGCGCGGCCAGGTGCGCGGTCCCGCCGGCGGTGTCGATGTCGCCGCGGCCGCCGGGGTTGTAGTAGCCCGAATCGATCGCGACCGTTCCCGGCGCGAGCGTTGCCGAATCGACCAGCCCCGGCCGGGCCGCGGCGACGACGACGAGGCGCGCGGCGCGGGCGCGCTCCGCCAGGTCGGCTGCGGTCGGCGGCACGAGCGGGCCCATCCGCGCGCCCCTGCGCGCAAGCGCCGCGCGGAACATTTCGGCGAACGGCGATGGTTCGGCGATCACGATCCCGTCGAGCCCGGCGACGCTCACGCCATAGCGGTCGAGGAGCGCGAGCGCGGCGGCGACGGTGAGCGGCGGCGGCCCTTCCGCGTCGTCGAGGTACCTACTGACGCGGCCCGGCGTCATGACGTCCACGTCGAGCGACTCGGGGACGGTCGCCATGACCGCGTCGCCGTCGACGCCGTCGGGGAACGGGAACTCGACGAATACCGCATCGGGTTTCGGGTCGACGGCCAGTGCATCCCCGATCGTGCGGCGGATGTCGTCGGTCGTCGCGTCGGCCGGCAGAACGAGCGGCGCGACGTCGATCCCCGCGGCGGCGCAGGCGCGCAGTTTGAGTTCGGCGCTAGGCGAGCGGCCGTCGGGGCCCGCGAACGCTACGAGCAGGAGCCGCGGCGGCCTGCCGCGTCGCCGCGCGATCTCGGTCGCGCGGGCGGCGAGTCCGGGCGCGCGTTCGCGGGCGAGGCGGCGGCCGTCGAGGAGCACGGGGCCGGCGTCGGACGGTGCGGGACGCGACGCGTCGTCTCGAGCGCCGTGCGGCGTGCCGCCGGGCGGCGTGAACGTAGACAGGTCTTCCATGGCGCCGGAATCTTGCGAGGCGCGTGGAGGATCGCAAACCCTCGGGTGCGATCCGGGGTCGCCGATGCGCCCGTTTTTTTGCTTCGTGGTTCCCGGCAAGGGGCGCGGCAGATAGATTTGCCATCCTGAACGCGTCGTCCGCGGTGGGCCGGGACGGCCCGGAATCGCTTGCGGCCAGGAAGGGATTCGCGAATGGAGATCGGGATCTACACGTTCGCGGAAACGTCGTTCGACCCCGCCACGGGCCGGCAGCTCGGCGCGGGCGAGAGGGTCCGCGACCTCCTCGAGGAGATCGAGCTGGCGGACCAGGTCGGGCTCGACGTCTTCGGCGTGGGGGAGCACCATCGTCCGGACTACGCGGTCTCCGCGCCGGCGATCGTGCTCGCGGCCGCGGCGGCGCGCACGAAGCGGATCCGGCTGACCAGCGCGGTCACCGTGCTGAGCTCGGACGACCCGGTGCGCGTCTTCCAGCAGTTCGCGACGATCGACCTGATCTCCGAGGGCCGCGCCGAGATCATGGCGGGACGCGGCTCGTTCATCGAGAGCTTCCCGCTCTTCGGCTACGACCTCGAGGATTACGACGAGCTGTTCGCCGAAAAGCTCGACCTGCTCCTCACGCTGCGGGAGCACGAGCGGGTCACGTGGGAAGGGCGACACCGCCCCTCGATCCACGACCGGGGCGTCTACCCGCGCCCGCAGCAGAACCCGATCCCGGTCTGGATCGCCGTGGGCGGGACGCCGCAATCGGTGATCCGGGCGGGTACGCTCGGGCTGCCGATGGCGCTGGCGATCATCGGCGGCGCGCCGGAACGCTTCCGCCCGATGGTCGATCTGTACCGCGAGGCCGCGGCGCGCGCCGGGCACGACCCGGAGCGCCTCCCGGTGAGCATCAATTCGCACGGCTTCATCGCGGACGATCCCCGGCAGGCGGCCGAGGACGCGTTCCCGCCGTTCGCCGAGGTGATGAGCCGGATCGGCCGGGAGCGGGGGTGGGGGCCGTACACGCGGACGCAGTTCGATTTCGAGTGCACGCTGCGCGGCGCGCTCTTCGTCGGGAGCCCGGAGCAGATCGTGGAGAAGATCCTCTACCAGTACGAGCTGTTCCGGCACCAGCGGTTCCTGATCCAGCTCACGGTCGGGCCGATGCCGCACGCGAAGGTGATGCGGGCGATCGAACTGCTCGGCACGGAGGTCGCGCCGGTCGTGCGGCGCGAGCTGGCCGGCCGTGCCACCGGGGCGGAGGCGCCGTGAGCTCGACGCTCATTCTCATCCTCGTCGTCGTGGGCGCCTACCTCGCCGCCCACGTCGCGTTCGGGTGGCTCGCCCGGCGCTTCGACGTCATTTCGGGCGCGGAGTACGTGCTTCTCGGCATCCTGCTCGGCCCCGAGGTGTCCGGGCTGATCAGCTCGAGCGTGGTCGGGAGCTTCGCGCCGATCCTGACGCTTGCGCTCGGGTGGATCGGTGCGGTGGTCGGCGCGCAGTTCTACCTCCCGGTGGTGAGCCGCATCCCGCTGATCGACTTCCGCGTCGCGTTCATCGAGGCGACGCTCACCCTCGCGCTGGTCTCCGCCGCGATGACGGGTGTGTTCATGTGGCTGTTCGGCCTGTCGGCCGCCCAGGCGGTGTTCCCGTCGGTCGCGATGGGCGCGGTCGCGACGGTGTCGGCGCCGTCCGGGATAGCGCTGACCGTGCGACGTCTCGGCCGGCGGGTGTCCGTCGCCCGGCAGCTCGAGGTCGCGACCGCGATCGACGCGCTCGCCGCGATCACCGCGTTCGGCCTGCTGCTCGCCATCGGCCACGCCGCGCCCGAGACGGCCGTCCGCGCGCCGACGCCGACCGAGTGGGCCGTGATCGGGATCGCGATCGGCATCGTCGGCGGCGCGCTGTTCCACCTCTTCCTGGGCGGCGAGCAGGAGGTCGACCGCCTCTTCATCGGGCTCTCGGGCGCGATCATCCTGGCCAGCGGCGCGGCGGCGTACCTGCGCCTCTCGCCACTGTTCCCGGCGATGCTGATCGGCTTCATCCTGATCAACACGTCGGCGAACCGGGACGCGATCAAGGAAGTGCTGGGTCGGGTCGAGCGGCCGCTGTACTTCGTGCTGCTGATCTTCGCGGGCGCGGCGTGGCAGTGGGGCGGCATGATCTGGACGGTGCCCGTCGTCCTCTTCCTCGTCGCGCGCGTGCTGGCCAAGATCGCGGGCGGCGGGATCGCGGCCGCGCTCACGCAGTCGACGTCGCGGCTCGGGCTCGGCTGGGGGCGCGCGCTCTTCGGCCAGGGCGCCCTCGCGATCGCGATCGGCCTCAACTACCAGATCGTCGGCGACCTGCCGTTCGCCGGCGTCGTCTTCACCGCTTCGATCGTGTCCGTGCTGCTGACGGACTTCACCTCGGCGCGGTGGGCCCACTCGGTGCTGGGGCCGTGGCTGCGCCGCCGGGGCCGGACCGCGCGGCCCGAGGCCGGCGCCGAGCAGGCGGAGCCCGAACGCGAGGGGCCGGGACGGGCCAGCGCCGTACAGACGGGGCCCGGGCGCGAGGGGCCCACACGGACCGGCGCCGCACCGCGCGAAGGGGAGGCCTGAGATGCGACGACTCCTCATCCTCGCCCTCCTCTTCGGCGGCATGTCGCTCATCCTCCCGCTCGGCGTATCGGGGCAGGGCGGGCAGGCGCTGCTGACGTTCGGGTTCCTGATCCTCGCCGCCTACACCGTCGGCGAGCTGGCGACGGCCGTCCGGCTGCCGAAGATCGTCGGATACCTCGTCGCAGGGCTCGTCTTCGGCCCGTCCGTGCTCGGTACGGTCACCTACGAGGCGAGCGTCAGGCTCGACGCGGTCAGCCAGCTCGCGATCGCGCTCATCGCGTTCCTGGCCGGCGCCGAGCTGCAGTGGTCGGAGGTCAAGGAGCGCGGCACGACGCTCCTCAAGATCATGTCGACGGAGCTCCTGTTCGGCTTCGTCGCGCTCACGCTCTTCCTATACGCGCTGCACGGCTTCATCCCGCCGCTCCAGGGCGCGGGTACGGCGACGGCGATCGCGTTCGCGCTCCTGTTCGCCTCGGTCGCGATCGTCCACTCGCCCGCCGTGACGATGGCGCTCCTGAACGAGACGGGCGCCCAAGGCCCCGTCGCGCGGACGACGCTGGGCGTCGTGCTCCTGGCAGACGTCGCCGTCGTGCTCCTCTTCAGCGCCGTGCTCGCCATCGCGCAGTCGTTCGCGCCGGCGACGGACGCGGCGGCGACGCGGTCGGTCGGCGCGGTCGTCTGGGAGATCACGGGCGCGATCCTGATCGGCGGCGCCATCGGCGTCGGCGTCGCCGCGTACCTGCGCTTCGTCGGCCGCGAGCTGATGCTCTTCGCGGTCCTCGTCGCGTTCTTCGGGATCGAGATCGCGCGACTGACCCACGTCGAGCTGCTCCTCATGCTCCTCGTCGCCGGCTTCGTGACCGAAAGCCTCTCGGAGCACGGGCAACAGCTGCGGCACGCGATGGAGCGCTCCGCCGCGCCCGTCTTCGTCGTCTTCTTCGCGCTGTCCGGCGCCAAGATCGAGGTCGGCACCATCGCGCCGCTGCTCCCGCTCGTCGTGCCGATCGCCGCGGTACGCGCCGGCGCGATCTGGGTCGGGGTCCGCGTGGGGAGCCGCTGGGCCGGCACCGACGGGCCCGAGCGCCGCTACGTCTGGATGGGTCTCGTCTCCCAGGCCGGCGTCGCGATCGGCCTCGCCACGATCCTCGCGGACGCGTACGGCGAAATGGGCAACTACATGCGTGCGCTCCTGCTCAGCTTGATCGCCGTGAACGAGACGGTCGGCCCGGTTCTCTTCCGGCACGCGCTCGACGCGAGCGGCGAGGTCGCTTCCCGCCCGGCGCCGGCGCACGGCGAAGTCGTTGCCGGACACTGACGTACGCTCGCCCAACACTTCGGGCCCGTCGCGTGTATTCACTGCAGGAGGCGGCCGCAAGGAGCGGCGGCCCCGCACGGCTTGACTCCTGGAGGTTGTACATGCGAAGGGTACTCTTGTCGTTGGCCGCGTTCGGTCTGGCGGCGTCGCTCGGGACGGTTCAGGCCCAGACGCCGGAGAGGGCGCCGGGCAGGTCGGTGCGGATGGTGGCCCCGGGCGATCCGGTCGCTCGTCTTCTCGAGCAGCGCGAGGCGCTGGGGCTGACGGCTGAGCAGGTGGCGCGGCTCGAGCAGATCCGTTCTCGGTTGGAACAGCAGAACCGCCCGCTCCGGGAGCGGCTGCGGGCGCAGCAGGAGGAGCTGCGGAAGCAGCGCGAGGCGCGGCTGCAGGCGCTCACGCCGGAGCAGCGGGAGCTGCTCGGCGCGATGCGCCCCGGCGCGATGAGGGGGCGCGGTGGCGAACGGCTCGTGATGCCTCGGCAGGCCACGCCGGAGCAGCGCGAGGAGATGCGTAAGCGCGCGGAGGAGATTCGTCAGCGCGCCGAGGAGGCGCGTCGTCGCGCGGAGGCGGCGCGCGAGCGGTGGCAGCAGCTCACGCCGGAGCAGCGTGAGGAGCTGCGCAAGCTGCGAATGGAGCTGGGCGACGAGATGCGCAAGCAGGCGGAGGCGCTGCGCCCGACGATCCAGCAGATCGCGGAGAACCAGCGCACGGCGTGGCGCGAGGCTCGCGACGTCCTGACCGCCGAGCAGAAGGACAAGCTCGAGGAGCTGCGCAAGGAGCGGATGGGCGAGCAGCGTGGTCGCGTCATGCGTCCGGGCGCGGGGATGGGTGCGAGGCGCGCCCGTGGTTTCCGGGCGCCGGGTGCGCACGCGCCCGCCATGTGGCCGGGTCGGTAGCGCGATTCGGGGCGCATGGCGAAGAGAGCGCCGGTCGGCTCGGACGCCGAGGCCGGCGCGCCGCGAGGCGCGCCGGCCTCCGTGCCGGATGCGTGGCTCGTCGGACGGGTCCGTGCCGGCGACGCCGAGGCGTACGGCGAGCTGGTCCGGCGGCACATGCGGCGGGCGTTCTCGATCGCCTATCGCATCCTCGAGCACCGGGAGGACGCCGAGGACGTGGTCCAGGAGGCGTTCGTCCGGGCGCTCGAGCGGTTCGACACGCTCGAGCCCGGCCGACCGTTCGCGCCGTGGATGTACCGCATCGTGGTGAACGGCGCCCTGAACTATCGCCGTGCGCGTTCCGTCCGACGGACCGAGCCGATCCCCGAGGACACGCGCTCGGGCGATGCGGCGCCGGACGGCGCGGCGGAGCGGGCGGAACTCAGTCGCCGCCTGCGGGACGCGATGGCCGGGCTCCCGGAACGTCAGCGCACGATCGTGCAGCTCGCGGAGCTCGAGGGGTTCTCGAGCGCGGAGGTCGCGGAGATCCTGGGGTTATCGGACGGGACCGTGCGCTGGCACCTGCACCAGGCCCGGCGGACGCTGCGCGAGGCGCTCGCGCCACTACTGGAGGAGGATCGATGAACGACGAACGTCGAGGACCTGGAACGTCAGGCGACGCGCTCCGGCGGGCGCTCCTCGCGGCGAGCCCGGAGCCGCCGCTCGACGCCGTGGACTGGGACGCGCTGCACGGGCGGGTCATGGCGCAGGCGCCGAAGATCCTGGCCCGGTCGGCGGCGCGGCGCGCGTGGTGGGACGTCGCCGCGGCGTGGGCCGCGCGGGGGATCCCGGTCACGGCGGCGTCGGCGGCCGCGGCAGCGGTCCTCCTCGCGCTCGCCGGAGCGCCGACGGCCGCATGGCTCGCGGAGTACGAGACGATCGCATTGCTGCCCACGACAATGGAGACGGAACTCGCCGCCGACGCGGCGATGCTCATCGGCAACGAGATCGGCGACGACGAGCTGGCGTGGGCGCTTCTGGTCTACGAAGGAGAAGAACCGTGATGTCACTGAGGATCGAGCCCGGGCCGCGCGCCCAAGCGGCGGCGCTGCTCGCACTGGTCGGGGTGCTCGGCGTCCTGATCGGCATCGGGATCGACCGCGTGCTCGTCGGCCGCGCGCTCGCGCGCCCCGCGCCGGCCCCGTTGGAGGCGGTCGATGCCGAGCCGGGCGGGGCGGACCGGGGCGGCGTCCTGATACCGTGGATGTCCGGACCGCCCGGCCGCATGAGGGCAATGCGCTTCAGCCAGCAGATGGCGGAGGCGCTTGGGCTGACGCCGCAGCAGGTCGCGGCGATCGACAGCATCATGGAGCAGAACCGCGTCCGCGTCCTCACCCTCGCCCGGGAGTACCACCCGCGGTTCCGCGCGATCGTGGACGAGACGCGGCGCGAGGTCGATGCCGTGCTGACCCCGGAGCAGCGCGAGCGGCTGCGCGCGATGCAGAGCGGGTCTCGCCGCGCGCTCCGCGGAGACGGCATGCCGCCCGGCCCACGCGAGCGGCGGCGCGGCGACAGGACGGCGCCGGACGGCGCGTCGCTCTGAGCCCTGCGGTCAGTCGGCCGCGGCCGGCGTCCCGCGAGCCGCGCCGCCGTCGATCGGCAGCCACAGCGTGAAGGTCGAGCCGCGGCCGGGCTCGCTCTCGACCGTGACCTCGCCGTTCAGCGCATGCGCGATGCGACGGCTCATGGCGAGCCCGATCCCCGCCCCACGCTTGCCTTCCCCCGACCTCAATCGCGCGAATTCCTGGAAGAGGTAGCGCTGCTCTTCCCGCGGGATCCCGGGCCCCGTGTCGCTCACGTCGACCGCGACCCACCGCCCCGCGCCCGGCGCGCGACCATCGAAGACCTCCCGCGCCCGGATCGTGATCCGTCCGCTCTCCGTGTACTTGACCGCGTTCGACAGGAGATTGCCCAGGACCTGCCGGATCCGGAAAGGGTCCGACTCGATCCGCGGCAGGTCCGCGGGCGCATCGATGGTGAGGTCGAGTCCCTTCGCCTCCGCCTGGGCGCGGTACTGCTCGACCGCGTCGCGCATGACGCCATCGATCTCGATCGTCGTGGCATGCACCTCGACCTGGCCGGTCTCGGTCTTCGCAAGGTCAAGCAGGTCTTCGATCAGGTGGAGCGCCGCGCCGATCGCGCGGCGGGCCCTCGACACGCTCTCGAGCTGTTTGGGCGTGAGCTCGCCCAGGATGCCGTCCTCCATGAGCTGGAGGTGGCCGTCCGCCGCGCCGAGCGGATTCTTCACGTCGTGGCTGAAGCCGCGCATGAGCCGGCTGCGGCTCTCCGTGATCCGCTGGATCTCGACCTGCCGCCGCTCCGACTCTTCTCGCAGCCGCCGCTCTTCGGCGTTCGCACGGGCGAGCGCCGCGGAAAGCATTGTCTGGCGGCGCGCGAACCAGCCGACGACGATCGACGCGGCGAGGGCGAGCACGCCGAGGGCGAGCGCGGAGGCGAGCTGACGCTCGGCCGCCTCGCCCACCGACCTGAAGAACCTCACCGCCTGCGTGTCGACCACGGCCGCCAGCCGCTCGACTGCGTCGGTCGTCGAGTCGTTCAGCGCGAACTGGCGCGGAAGCCGTGTCGCGTACTCCTCGGTCGTGAACGCGCCCGCGGCCAGAGAATCGTTCGTCGCATGCCAGAGCGCCGAGAAGTGGCGGACCTCCGCGAACCGCTCGGGCGCGTCCGACCCAATCCGGTGTACCAGAGGCTCGAGCTGGTCGAGCGTTTCCGATTCGGCTCGACGGGCCTCGCGGTAGCCGTCAAGGAACCGCACGTCGCCGGTGAGCGCCAGCCCGCGCAGCTCGGCCACCTGTTGCTCGTAGAGGTACCTCAGGTCGCGGACCTGACGTCGCGCGGGTTCGAACGTCCGCGCGTTCTCGTCGACGGCATCGGACACCTCGCGCACGATCACGGCGGGGATGATCGCGAGGGCGGCCAGCGATAGGATCACGAAGACCGAGGCCACCCCCGTGAGCCGCGCGCGCCAGCCGGTCTCGCGTTTGCTGCCGTCGACTTCCCGGGGCTGGTCCATGATCGTGATCGAGCGCCCTTATCACCGGCGGGGAACGAATCGGCGACGCTCCCGGTTTGGATTTCCGACCGATTTCGTTCCTTGAGATCCTGCGGCGACGGCACGCCGGCGCCGCAAGAGCCGGTCCATGCATCGACCGCGCCCGCTTCGCGCGACGATCGTTCGTACGGGTCGCGGTCCCAACAGGAAGGAATTCATGAAAGTCGAGATCTACTCCGACGTCGCGTGCCCCTGGTGCTACATCGGCGAGCGTCGGTTCGCGCGTGCGTTGGCGGCGTACTCGGGTGCCGACCGCGTCGAGGTCGTGTTCCGGTCGTACCAGTTGGACCCGGGCGCGCCGGCGGAGGCGGTGCCGACGAAGGAGTACCTGCGCCGTCGCTTCGGAGACCGCGTCGATGAGATGCTGGACCGTGTGTCGTCGAATGCGCGGGGCGAGGGGATCGTCATGGATTGGGACCGGGCGCTCTCGGTGAACACGCTGACCGCGCACAGGCTGCTGCGCCTGGCCGAGCACGAGTACGGCGCGGACGTGCAGGGCGCGCTCGCCGAGAAGCTGTTCGCGGCGCACTTCACGGAAGGCGGCGACGTCTCCGATCACGAGCTGCTGACGTCGCTGGCGGAATCGGTCGGGATGGACCCCGAACGGGTGAGGACCTACCTGGCGACGGGCGAAGGGGAGGCGGAAACGACGGCGGAGATCGAGCACGCGCGTCGGCTGGGGATCACGGCGGTGCCGACGTTCGTCTTCGAGGGGAAATGGGCGGTGCAGGGCGCGCAGCCGGCGTCGACGTTCCTCCAGGCGCTCGAGCACGTGGCGGCGCAGGTCGGCGAGGAAGGTGCCTCCGCGGGCGGGCACGGCTCGGCGGGCGACGACGGCTCGGCCGCGTGCGCGGACGGGAGCTGCGAGGTGTGAGCTTGGCGCCGTCGCTTTCAATTCTCGACCTCGCGCCGGTCGGCACTGGCACCTCGTCGACGCAGGCGCTGCGCAACTCCGTGGAGCTCGCGCGGCTCGCGGAGCGGTTGGGGTACACGCGCTTCTGGCTCGCCGAGCACCATGGGATGCCGAGCATCGCGAGCTCGTCGCCGGAGGTCGTGATCGCGCACGTCGCGGCGGCGACGGAGCGGATCCGCGTCGGCTCGGGCGGGATCATGCTACCGAACCACGCGCCGCTCCGGATCGCGGAGGCGTTCCACACGCTGGAGGCGCTGTACCCTGGTCGCATCGACCTGGGGATCGGCCGCGCGCCCGGGACCGACCCGGTGACATCGAGCGCGCTGCGCCCCTTCGACCCGGAGCAGTTCCCGGCCCAGCTCACGGAACTGCTCGACCTTTCGCGACGCGCGTTCCCGGAAGGTCATCCGTTCCACAAGGTGCGCGTCGTGCCGGACGACGTGCGGCTGCCACCCGTCTGGATCCTGGGCTCGAGCGGCGCGAGCGCGCGCTTCGCCGGCTCGCTCGGACTCGGCTACGGCTTCGCCAGCCACTTCAGCCCGACGCCGGCTCGCCCCGCGATCGACGCGTACCGGGAGGCGTTCCGCCCGTCGGAGTGGTTCGACCGGCCGCACATCATCGTGGCGGTCTCGGTGTTCTGCGCAGAGACGGATGAGCGGGCCGACTACCTGGCCCGGAGCATGGACCTGGCCTGGGTCCGGCTCCGGCGCGGTGAGTTCGGCCGGCTGCCCAGCCCCGACGAGGCGCTAGCCTACGACTACACCCCCCACGACCTCGCCGTCGTCCGCAACCAGCGCGAGCTCGCGATCGTGGGGTCGCCGGAGCGGGTGCGGCAGCGGATCGAGGCGGTGATCCGTGAGACCGGCGCGGACGAGATCATGATCTCGTCGATGATACACAGCCACGAGGAGCGGTTGCGGTCGTACGAGCTGGTGGCGGAGGCGATGGGGTGAGTTTCACGCTCCGCTCCCATCCACCACGATGTCCTTCGTGAGCCGCCGGAGTCGCCGCACCAGCTCCTGCCTCTGCTCGGGCGCCCATTCGCCCAGCACCTCCGCGAGCCGTGCCCGGCGCGCCGCTGCGAGGCGGCGAAGCACCGTGGTTCCGGGGGCGGTCGGGATTCGACGTGGAGGCGCGCCGCCGTTTCCGACCTCGGCCACGAGACCACGATCCCGCAGCTCGGCGGCCGCGCCGGCCAGGCGAGCGGAGTCGATGTCGTAACGGCGGGCCAGCTCTTCGGGCTGCGTTTCGGGATCCCGGTCGATCCGCACCAGCAGCCATGCGGCGAGCGGCGAGATGTCGGCGCGGGCCCGCGCGACGACCGAGTGGATGTATTCCCTCTTGAGATCCCGGCTGGCCAGAAGCGAGAGGAACCGCTCGAGCTTGGAGATGGAATCGGTGTCGGTCGGGAGCGGGAAGACCTGCTCGGTCTCTGCGCCCACGTCACCGGCCGCCGCGGCGATCGTCTCGCGCAGCGGCTGCTCGGGCACCATCCACGTCAACGCGAAGCCGGCGATCGCGATGAACATCGCGATGAGGAAGACGGTCGAAAGCGACGTCGCCACCCCCTCGACGTAGACGTCCCTGACCACCGCCGGGAGTCGTTCGAGCACCTCGGGGCTGACGCCCGACCCGAGCGCGGCCGTGGGAGCGCCACCGGGAAACGCCGCCGCCAGGTGATCGGTCAGCCCCGCGGCGAAGATCGCCCCGAACACCGCCGTGCCGAGCGCGCCGCCGATCAGCCGGAACAACGTCGCGCCCGACGTGGCCACCCCGAGGTCGTCGTAGGCGACGGCGTTCTGCACCGCGATCACGAGCACCTGCATGACCATTCCCATCCCGAGTCCGAGGACGAGCATCCCGACGGACGCCTCGAGGATCGTCGTTCCGGCGGTCATGCGTGAGAGGAGAAAGAGCCCGACGCTCATGACGGCCGTGCCGGCGATCGGGAATCTCTTGTAACGGCCGGTCCGGCTGATGATCTGCCCGGCTGTGATCGAGGTGAGCAGCATCCCGCCCATCATGGGGAGCATCTGGAGTCCGGACGCCGTCGGGCTCGCGCCGCCGACCACCTGGAGGAAGAGCGGCAGGTACGTGACCGAGCCGAACATTGCGAACCCGACGATGAGGCCGATCGCCGAGGTCAGGCCGAACGTCCGGTTCGAGAAGAGGCGCAGCGGCATGACCGGCTCACGCGCACGCCGCTCCACGACCAAGAAGATGGATAGCGCGATGACCGCGACCGCGGCGAGCGCGGCGATCTGCGGCGATCGCCACGGGAACGCGATGCCGCCGAGGTCGGTCACCAGCACCACCGCGCTCAGCGTGATGGCGAGGAGCGCGGCACCGGCGTAGTCGATCGTGCGCCGGACTCGCTCGGCCGCGCGTGGCAGCGTCGCACCGATCACGACGGCGGCGACGGCGCCGAGCGGGACGTTGATGTAGAAGATCCAGCGCCACGACAGGTGCGTCGTGAAATAGCCGCCGAGGAGCGGACCCGCGATGCTCGAGACGCCGAAGACCGCGCCGAAGATTCCTTGATAGCGTCCTCGCTCGCGGGGCGGGACGATGTCGCCGATCGCGGCCTGGGTCGAGACCATGAGCCCGCCGCCGCCCAGCCCCTGCAATGCACGGAACGCGATGAGCTGGCCCATGCTCCCGGCCGCGCCGCACAGCGCCGACCCGACGAGGAAGAGCCCTATCGCCGATTGAAGCACGACCTTGCGGCCGTAGAGGTCGCCGAGCTTGCCGAAGATCGGCGTGACGACGGTCTGTGCGAGCAGGTACGCCGTGACCACCCACCCTAGCCGTTCGAGTCCGCCCAACTCGCCGACGATCGTCGGCAGTGCCGTCGCGACGATCGTCGCGTCCAGCGCGCTCAGGAGCATGGCGAGGAGCAGCCCGCTGAACGCGGTTGCCAGTTCACGTCCCCTTAAACGTTCGTTGTCGCTCACAATTTCACTCGTCGAAGCAACTGCGCGTTGACCGCCACGATCACCGTGCTCGCCGACATGAGGATCGCGCCAAAGGCCGGAGGAAGCAGGATCCCCGCGCCGGCCAGCACCCCCGCGGCGAGTGGGATCGCGACGATGTTGTAGCCAGCGGCCCACCACAGGTTCTGCACCATTTTGCGGTAGGTCGCCCGGCTCAGCTCGATGATGCGGGGCGCGTCGCGCGGGTCGCTGCGGACGAGGACGACGTCGCCTGCCTCGACGGCGACGTCGGTCCCCGCGCCGATCGCGATCCCGACGTCGGCGGCGAGGATCGCGGGCGCGTCGTTGACCCCATCGCCGACCATGGCGACGCGGCGCCCCTCGGCCCGGAGCGCGCGGATCCGCTCGACCTTCTGTTCGGGGAGCACCTCGGCGAGCACCTCGTCGATCCCGAGCTCCGCCGCGACCGCCTCGGCCACGGGCCGCGCGTCACCGGTGAGCATGACGACATCGACGTCCATCTCGCGCAACCGTCGCACCGCATCGTACGACTCCGGCCGGATCGCGTCGGCGACGGCGAGGACGGCGAGCGCCTCTTCGCCTTCGATCAGGACGACGGCCGTCCGGCCCCGGGCGGCTGCGCGCTCGACGGCTGCCTCGAGTTCGGCCGGCAATTCGACGCCGTGCCGTCGCAGCAGCGCCGGCCCGCCGACGGCCAGCTCCCGGCCGTCGACGCGCGCCCGCACGCCGTGGCCGGGGATCGCCTCGAAGCCGCGCGCCGCCGGGACGTCGAGCCCGGACTCCTCGGCGCTCCGCACGATCGCGCGCGCGATCGGGTGCTCGCTGTCGCGTTCGACGGCGGCGGCGAGGGCGAGGGCTTCGCGGGCGGCGGGCGTGGTCGCGGCCCGCGGGGCGGCGCCATCCGCCGCCCGCCCGGCCGGTCCGCGGCTCTCCGGTCGTTCGCCGCCGCGCCCGCCGGCTTCGCCTGCGGCCACCACCTCAACCACCCGGAACTCCCCGCGCGTGAGCGTCCCCGTCTTGTCGAAGACGACGGTGTCGACGTCGCGCGCCGCTTCGAGCCCGCGGCGGTCGCGGACGAGGAGCCCGTGTCGGGCGCCGAGCGTCGTCGAGATCGCGACGACGAGCGGGATTGCGAGCCCGAGCGCGTGCGGGCAGGCAATGACCAGCACGGTGACGACGCGCTCGACCGTGAACGCCGCCGGCGCGCCCGTCGCGAGCCAGGCGACGAGCGTGACCACGCCCGCGCCGACGGCCGCGAGCGTCAGCCCGAACGCCGCCCGATCGGCCAGCGTCTGCGCGCGAGATCGCGATGACTGCGCCTCCGCGACGAGGCGCATGATCCCGGCGAGCGCCGTCCGCTCGCCCGTCTTCGTGACCGTGACCCGGAGCGAGCCCGCGCCGTTCACCGTTCCGCCGACGACGGCGTCGCCCTCGCGCTTCTCGACCGGGCGCGACTCGCCCGTGATCATCGACTCGTCGACCGCGCTCGCGCCCTCGCGCACGACGCCGTCGGCCGGGATCTTCGCTCCCGGCCGCACCAGCACCTCGTCGCCTTCCCGGAGCGCGTCCAGCGGGACCTCCTCGGTGCGGCCGCCAACGATGCGCGTCGCCGTCGACGGGAGCAGCTTCGCCAGCTCCCGGAGCGCGCCGCTGGCCTGCCGGACCGAGCGCATCTCCATCCAGTGCCCGAGGAGCATGACGGTCACGAGCGTCGCCAGCTCCCACCAGAGCGGCGTCCCCGGCAGCCCGAGCGTGACCGCCGCGCTGAACAGGAACGCGACGCCGATCGCGAGCGAGATCAGCGTCATCATTCCCGGGCGACGGTGCTTCAGCTCGTCGATCGCCCCCCGAACGAAGACCCTGCCGCCGTAGACGAAGACCGCGGTCGCGAACAACGCCGGGATCCACCGCGACCCCGGAAACGTCGGCGCGTCATACCCGAGCCACCCCTGCAACAGGTCGCTCCAGAGCAGCGTCGGGATCGTGAGAAGGAGCGAGACCCAGAACCGGCGGCGGAAGAGGTCGACGTGGGCGGTGTGGTGGCCGCCGCCCCCCGTTGTGTGCGCCATCGGTTACGTTGGTTACGCAGGTGGTGCGCCAGGGGGCCGGCCGCCCTCTCCCCCCACCGCGACCGGGGCTCAGGGCTCAGGGGTTAGGGCTCAGGTGGGTGGCGCCCCGCGCCGTCGTCCTGAGCCCCGAGCCCTTCCACAAACCAACCG
>Ga0207864_1001707_pt1 | contig 23159 bp, 17 predicted proteins | sample HigsolmetaAR202D_FD_184834 | JGI IMG/M metagenome (GOLD analysis project Ga0207864, IMG submission 184834) | Ionic liquid and high solid enriched microbial communities from the Joint BioEnergy Institute, USA - AR20-2-D (SPAdes) (version 2) ... | reverse complement strand
GCGGGATCGGCCACCGCTTTAGGGCAATCGTAGCCGCAGCACCGGTGGTGGAAACGCACAAACCGTCGCTTTCGCGGACCCGCCGGGCGGCCGCGGCGCGGCGCGTCCAGCGTGCTCACCGCCCCCGTCCCCCGCTGCCGGGTGCGGATCGGGCTGGGGCCGCGCGCCGCAGGTCAGGTCCGCGCCGTCGGCCCCGCCTCCGGCCGCGGGCAGGGTCCCGTACCGCAGGTAGTCAGCGAAGACCCGGTCCACGCACGGGTTGCCGCTGAGCGTGACCCCGTGGTCCACCCCGCCGTCCTCGACGACGAGCCGGGCGCCCGGGAAACGGTCGCGCATCGCGTAGGCCCCGGCCAGCGGTGTCGGCCCGTCCTCGGTGGCGTGGACGAGCAGCACGCCGCCCACCGCGGTGCCGTCCACCTGGAACCAGGGGCGGGCCGGGACCGGCCAGGTCCGGCACGGAGCGTTGTACCAGGTGTTGTTCCAGGTGACGAAGGGGGCCTCGGCGTGCGTCTTGACCGTGTCGGCGCGCCAGGTCTCCCAGTCGGCGGGCCACGGCGAGTCGGTGCACTCGGTGGCCAGGTAGGAGCCGAAGGTCCGGTCGTTGTCGGGGTCCTCGCCGAACCGGCGGTACACGGCGAGCAGCGTGGCGTCCGTGCCGCCGACGACCCGGTCGGACAGGGCCTGGGCCAGCGGCGGCCAGACGGCGCTGGCGTAGGCGGCGAGGATGAAGGCCTCCTCCAGCTCGGCGGGGCCGACCGTGCCCGCGGCCGGCTGCGCGGCCAGCTCCTCGCGGGTGGCGTAGTAGTGCTCCGCGACCTGCTCGCCGGTCGTGCCCAGGCCGTAGACGTCGTGGTGGCGGGCGGTCCAGGAGAAGAAGTTGCGGGCCGCGGCGTCCAGGCTCCTGTTCTGCGCCAGGTTCCCCTCGTACCAGGGCAGGCCGGGGTGGACGACGCTGTCCAGGACGAGGCGGCGCACCCGGTCGGGGTAGCGGGTGGCGTAGACGGCGCCCAGGTAGGTGCCGTAGGAGTAGCCGAGGTAGTCGATCCGCTCCACGCCGAGGGCGAGCCGGATGTGCTCCATGTCGGCGGCGTGGTCCACGGTGGTCACGTGGCGCAGCAGCTCGCCGGTGTGCTCCTCGCAGGCGCGGGCGTAGGCGGCGGCCCGCTCCAGCAGCACCTGCTCGGCCTGCTCGTCGGCGGGGACCGTGTCGGGGCGCACCGGCTCGAAGTAGCCGGGGTCGCAGGCGACGGCGGGGGTGGAGGCCCCCGTGCCGCGCGGATCGAAGCCCACCACGTCGTAGGAGGCGCGCAGGTCCGGGGGCAGCCGTTCGGCGACCACGGCCGCCCACTCGCGCCCAGGGCTGCCCGGTCCCCCCGGGTTGACCAGCAGGGTGCCCTGGCGCTGCCCGGCCGCGGGGACCCGCGACAGCGCGAGGACGACCGTTCCCCCCGGTTCCAGGCCGTCCTCGTGGATCATGGGCACCCGCACCTCGGCGCACTCCAGGCCGAGCCCCTCCTCCGCCGCCAGGTCCGCGCACTCGGTCCACCGCAGTGTCCCGCCCGCCGCGGCCGGGACGACGGCCCCGCAGGCCACCAGAACTCCCGCCGCAACCGTCCCGGCCGCCTTGGCCGCCGCATGCCGCATCCGCTCCGCCTTCCCCACAACCAGCAGTTCAGGGGAATTCTGCCGAGGCCGGGCCGCGGAGCCGGGAAGCGACACTCACGCTCTGTTTTCGGTCGGCGACAGAAACCGTCGGGCTGTGGGCGGCAAAAGGGCCGCCGCCCCGGCCGGGGTGCGGCGGCCCGCGGGCCGGGTCGCGCGGGCTCAGCCCGCCACGTCGACGCTGGGCTGCCCGGAGGGCACGCCCGCCGCGCGCATCTCCTCGGCGATGCGCATGGCCTCCTCGATGAGGGTCTCCACGATCTGCGACTCCGGCACGGTCTTGATGACCTCGCCCTTGACGAAGATCTGGCCCTTGCCGTTGCCGGAGGCCACGCCCAGGTCGGCCTCCCGGGCCTCGCCGGGGCCGTTGACCACGCAGCCCATGACGGCCACGCGCAGCGGCACGTCCAGGCCCTCCAGGCCCGCGGTGACCCGGTTGGCGAGCGTGTAGACGTCGACCTGGGCGCGCCCGCAACTGGGGCAGGAGACGATCTCCAGGCCGCGCTGGCGCAGGCCGAGGGCCTCCAGGATCTGGGTGCCGACCTTGACCTCCTCGACGGGCGGCGCCGACAGCGAGACGCGGATGGTGTCGCCGATGCCCTCGGCCAGCAGCGCGCCGAACGCGACCGCGGACTTGACGGTCCCCTGGAAGGCCGGCCCCGCCTCGGTGACGCCCAGGTGCAGCGGGTAGTCGCAGCGCTCGGCGAGCAGCCGGTAGGCCTGGATCATGACGACGGGGTCGTGGTGCTTGACCGAGATCTTGATGTCGCGGAAGCCGTACTCCTCGAACAGGGAGCACTCCCACAGCGCCGACTCCACCAGCGCCTCGGGGGTGGCCTTGCCGTACTTGGCGAGCAGGCGCTTGTCCAGCGACCCGGCGTTGACGCCGATGCGGATCGGGATCCCGGCCTCGCTGGCGGCCTTGGCGATCTCGCCGACCTTGTCGTCGAACTTCTTGATGTTGCCCGGGTTGACCCGCACGGCCGCGCAGCCCGCGTCGATCGCGGCGAACACGTACTTGGGCTGGAAGTGGATGTCGGCGATCACCGGGATCTTCGACTTCTTGGCGATGATCGGCAGCGCGTCGGCGTCGTCGGCGCTGGGCACCGCGACCCGCACGATCTGGCAGCCCGCGGCGGTCAGCTCCGCGATCTGTTGCAGCGTGGCGTTGACGTCGGCGGTCACGGTGGTGGTCATCGACTGCACCGACACGGGAGCGTCCCCGCCCACGGGCACGGTGCCGACCATGATCTGCCGCGACTTGCGGCGCGGCGCCAGCGGCTGCGGAGGAGCAACGGGCATTCCGAGATCGACGGACACGCGATTTCACCTCGCTGGCCGCCGGGACGACCGACGGCATCGCTCGACTTACTGGTTACCGGGGGAACTGCCGCGGCGCAGACGGGCTCCGCGGCGCAGAACGGGGGGAAAGACCTCGCCGTTGGTTTCGTGTGCCACAAGGCTACCCGGAGCGGGAGGCGGTTCCCGCCACCTCCGGAGGGGTTGCGGACGGCCGCTGCGGGCCGTCCGCGCACGTTCACCGGAGGGTCACCGCCGGGTCGCCGCAGGTGGCGGTCAGTAGATCAGCCGGACCGGGTTGACGATGTCGGCGACCAGCAGGATCAGGCTGAAGCCGAGGAAGCAGGCGACCATGACGTAGGCCACCGGCATGAGCTGGGCCACGTCGAAGGGCCCGGGGTCGGGGCGCCGGAAGAGCCGGGCGGTGTTGCGGCGCAGCGACTCCCACAGCGCGCCGACGATGTGCCCGCCGTCCAGCGGCAGGATCGGCAGCATGTTGAAGGCGAACAGGAAGAGGTTGATCCCGGCCAGCAGGTTGATCATCATCGCGACGCGGTCCAGGACCGGCGCGGGCATGGCGAGGATCTCGCCGCTGATCCGGGAGGCCCCCACGACGCCGACCGGGGAGTCGGGGGCCCGCTCGGCGCCGAGGAACGCCGCCGCGAACACGTCGGGGATCTTCGCCGGGAGGGTGACGATGGCCTTGCCGACGGAGACCATGGTGTCGCCGAAGAAGGCCGCGGTCTCGGCGGCGCTGAGGGTCTGGCGCTGCTCCTGGGGCACGAACCCGAGGAAGCCGGCGGTGACCGTCTCGGGGATCTGCCGCCCCTCCTCGTCGAGGACCGGGTTGCCGTCCTCGTCGGTCCGCAGCACGGTGTTGCCGTCCTCGTCCCGCTTGACCACCTGGTTCTCGATGAAGTCGGCGGTGAGCGTCAGCTCCTGGCCGTCCCGGACGACCTGGAGGGTGCCGGGGCCGACGTGGGCGCGGATGGCGGCCTGCACGTCCTCCCACTCGGGGGTGGGCTGCCCGTTGACCGCGACGATCCGGTCCCCGGGGCGCAGCCCGGCCTGGGCGGCGGGGGAGGGTTCGGCGTCCTCGGGGCAGGTGGCGGTGGAGGCGGTGGCGGGCACCACGCACTTGTGCACCGCGCCGACCACGGTGGTGGGCCGGTAGACGCCGATGCCCATGAGGAGCACGGCGAACAGCACGACCGCCAGGACCAGGTTCATGAACGGCCCGCCGACCATGACGATGAGCCGCTTCCACGGCGGGCGCTGGTAGAACTGCCGGTCCTCGTCCCCGGGCTCCAGTTCCACGAAGGACGCCTCGCGGGCGTCCTCGATCATGGCGCGCCACCGCGACATGGGCTTGCCGGGGTCGGGGCGCTCCTTGGCGGGCGGGATCATGCCGACCATGCGCACGTACCCGCCCAGCGGGATCGCCTTGATGCCGTACTCGGTGTCGCCGCGGCGGAAGGACCACAGCGTCTTGCCGAAGCCCACCATGTACTGGGTGCAGCGGATGCCGAACAGCTTGGCCGGCACCATGTGCCCCAGTTCGTGCCAGGCGATCGAGAACAGCAGGCCGAGGACCATGACGACGATCCCCAGCGCGGTCAGCAGCGCCACCATGTAGGTCTCCTCACCCCTGTCGGGAGATGAGCTCGCCGGCCCGGCGCCGAGCCCACCCGTCGGCCTCGTAGACGTCCTCCAGCCGAGGCGTGGTTCCTGGGGCCTCTCCCCGGTGCTCAGAGACTACCCGCGCAACGGTGTCCAGGATCGCCGGGAATGCGAGGCGTCCCTCGAGGAAGGCGGCGACGGCCTCCTCGTTGACGGCGTTGTAGACGGCCGGGGCGGTGCCGCCCGCCGCGCCGACCTCGCAGGCCAGACGCACCGCGGGGAACGCCTCATGGTCCAGCGGCTCGAAGGTCCACTGCTGGGCGCGGGTCCAGTCGACCGCGGGCGCGGCGTCGGCGACCCGGTCCGGCCAGGCGATGCCGTGGGCGATGGGGATGCGCATGCTGGGCGGGCTCGCCTGGGCGATGGTGGAACCGTCCGTGTACTCCACCATCGAGTGGACGACCGACTGCGGGTGGACGACGACCTCGATCCGGTCGAAGGGGATGTCGAAGAGCAGGTGCGCCTCGATGACCTCCAGGCCCTTGTTGACCAGGGTCGCGGAGTTGACGGTGATGACCGGCCCCATGCTCCAGGTGGGGTGGGCGAGCGCCTCGGCGGGGGTGACGTCGGCGAGTTCGGCGGCGGAGCGGCCGCGGAACGGGCCGCCGCTGGCGGTGACGACGAGGCGGCGCACCTGGTCGCGGCGGGCGGCGACGGCGCCCTGCGCCAGGCTGGTGAGCCGGTCGGGGGGCAGGCGGGGGAAGCACTGGGCGATCGCGTGGTGCTCGGAGTCCACCGGCACGATCTGCCCGGGGGCGGCGATCTCGCGGACCAGGGGGCCGCCGACGATCAGCGACTCCTTGTTGGCCAGCGCGAGCAGCCGTCCGGCGCGCAGCGCGGCGAGGGTGGACTCCAGGCCCAGGGCCCCGGTGATGCCGTTGAGGACGACGTCGCACTCCCAGGCGGCGAGTTCGGCGACGCCCTCGGGGCCGACCAGCACCTTGGCGGCGCTGCCGCGTTCGGCGAGCCGGTCGCGCAGTTCGGGGGCCTTGGCGGGGTCGGCGACCGCGACCGCCTGGACGTCGAGCTCGCAGACCTGGTCGACCAGCAGGTCCAGGCGTCCTCCCCCGGCGGCCAGGCCGACCACGTCGAAGCGGCGCGGCGCCTGGCGGACCACGTCGATCGCCTGGGTGCCGATCGAGCCGGTCGAGCCGAGGATCACCACCTCGCGCGGGGCCTGGTCGGAGGGTGCGGGCGGCGGGACGAACGCCTCGTGGGGCTGAGCAGCAGTGGTCACGTCCCCATTGTGGCGTAGCGCCCGCTTCGTTCGGCCCGGATGCGCGCAACGGGGGCCGCGGCCCTTTCCGGCCCCTCGGGCGCCCGCGACAGCCGCCGCAGGAAAAGTGACCCGCTTCACAGAAGAGTCTTTACAAACCGCTTATCCCTGCCTTAACTTAACGCCGAAGTAACTTACCTCACAGTAGCAAGGGCTCCCCGCCGGGAACCCCCGTGGCCCCACCGGGATGCGACGGCCGACCAGCCGTCACTCCCGCTCATTCCGGAACGAGGTCCCATGAGACGACTGTCCGCAGTCATCGGCGCTGCACTGGTCACGCTACTCACCGCAACACTGCTGTCACCCCCCGCCCATGCCTCCGTCGGCTCCACCACCCGGCGGGTCAGCATCACCGTCGACGACGGCGTGAAGCTGAGCGCGCTCGTCATCACCCCCACCGGCACCCCCGGCCCCCACCCGCTGCTGGTCATGCCCTCCGCGTGGGCCACCAACAAGCTGCTGTACGTGGGAGCCGCCTGGAAGCTCGCCCGGGAGTCCGGCTACCAGGTGGTCAGCTACACCTCCCGCGGCTTCAACGAGTCCGGCGGCACGATCGAGGTCGCCGGCCCCCGGGACGTCGCCGACGCCCGCGCGGTCATCGACTGGGCGCTCGCCAACACCGACGCCGACCCCGAGCGCATCGGCATGGCGGGCATCTCCTACGGCGCGGGCATCAGCCTGCTCACCGCGGCCGAGGACGACCGGGTCCGGGCCGTGGGCGCGATGAGCGGCTGGGCCGACCTGGCCGCCTCCGTCTACCCCAACCAGACCCTCAGCACCCAGGCCATCGAACTGCTGCTCTCCTCCGCCCACCTGACCGGCCGCCCGGGGAGCACCCTGCAAGAGATGGAGCGGGGCTACCGCAGGGGCGACGTCCAGCCCGCCCTGGACGCCGCCCCCGCACGATCCCCGGCGACCAGGGTCGAGGCCCTCAACGCCAACGGCACCGCGGTCATGATCGCGCACGCCTGGAACGACGGGATCTTCCCGCCCAGCCAGATGACCGACTTCTACACCGCGCTGCGGGGTCCCAAGCGGCTGATGCTGGCCCCCGGCGACCACGCCACCCAGGAGGCGTTCGGCGCCTTCGGTCTGCCCGACGAGACCTGGGAGTCCCTGACCCGCTGGTTCGACCACCACCTGCGCGGCGTCGACAACGGCATCGACGCCGAACCCCCCGTGCAGGTGAAGCCGAACAGCGGCGGCGGGACGTGGACCGGCTACCCCGACTGGCCGTCGGTGACGGCGTCGCAGACCGTCTACCACCTGACCAAGCCCGCCGCCACCTGGACCAACTGGCGGACCACCGGCGGCCTGGCCGCCGAGCCCGCCACCGGGTGGAGCTACCAGATCCGCACCGCGCTCGGCACCGCCGCCAACAGCGGGGCGCTGATGCTCAGCGGCGCCGTCCAGCAGTTCGCCGACATCCCCACCGGGGTCTCGCTGCCGCTGGTCAGCCGGGTCTACGCGGGCGTGTGGACCGGCCCGGCGCTCAACGGCGTCACGGTGAGCGGAACGCCGCGCGTCCGCCTGACCGTGACCCCCAACCGCTCCGACGCCTCCCTGTTCGTCTACCTGTACGCGGTGGACTCCACCGGCACGGGGGCGCTCGTCACGCACAAGCCCTACACCCTGCGCGGGGCGACCCCGGGCAAGGCCCAGACGGTGGAGATCGCGCTGGAGCCGGTGGTCTGGCGCGTCCCCTCCGGCCACCGCCTGGCCCTGGTCGTCGACGGCCAGGACCTGCGCTACGGCAGCGAGAACGGGGTGGGCGCCACCGTCACGGTGAGCTCCCCCGCCGCCTCCCCGTCCTGGCTGCGGATCCCGACCGCCTGACACCCCGCCTGATCGCGGCCTCCCCGTGCACCGGGGAGGCCGCTCCCCTTTTGTCCGGGACTCCCCTCAGCCACCCAGGGGAAATAACTGAAAGGAGTCACACCAATACGGAGAGTGTGGCATGATCCGGGGGCATGAATCGGTCCATCGTCTACTCGATCCTCGCCTCTTTCACGCTCGCCGTGCTCGGAGCGTCTCCGGCATCGGCCGTCGAACCGTCCGCCCCGGAGGGGACGGCCACCGCCTCCTCCCCCCACGTGGTCCGCCAGTCGGCCGCCACCACCCCGCAGCAGCGGCGCTCCGTCCTGGAGTACTGGACGACCGAGCGCATGGCCTCGGCCACCCCCCTCTCCCGGGGGATCGGGGAGCTGGACGTGCCGCTGTTCGCCTCCCCCCGCTCCCCCGAGAGCGCCGACGCGGGCCGCGGCTCCGGCTCGGTCCGCCGCTGGACCGGCGGCGGCCTGGTCGCGGCCACCACCGGACGGGTGTACCTGACCCTCGACGGCGTGGACTACACCTGTACGGCCTCGGTGATCGACGCCGAGAACCGGGACACCGTGCTCACCGCGGGCCACTGCCTCAAGGACAAGACCGGCTCGTGGGCGGAGAACTGGATCTTCGTCCCCGGCTACACCGACGGACGCGAGCCCTACGGCCGCTACTCCGCCCGGGACATGCTCGTCTCGCCGAAGTGGTCCCGCCAGGGCGACGACAGCTACGACTTCGGCCTGGTGGTGCTCAACACCGACCTCCTGGGGCGGCACGTCGCCGACCGCACCGGCAGCCAGCAGGTCTCCTTCGACGGGCACATCGCCCCGCGGGTCTACGCCTTCGGCTACCCCTCCTCGTCGCCCTACTCGGGCCGCCACCTCTACTACTGCGCCGGCCCCACCCACCCCGACCGCAACGGCACGCACGGCTCCGGGATGGACTGCGCGATGACCCAGGGCTCCAGCGGCGGCCCGTGGTTCGCGAACTTCGACCCCTCCACCGGGATCGGCACGATCACCTCACTGATCAGCTTCAAGTACGCCGACAACCCGGACGTCCAGTACGGCCCCCGGCTCGGCGAGGAGGCCCGGCGGGTCTACCAGGCCGCACAGACCCTGTAACCGGACGACCGCGCCCGGGGGACCTGCTCCGGCCTCCCGCCGCCCCGGGCCGCGGTCACCGGCGGGCCCCGGGAAGCCAGGTCCCGGGGCCCGCCCGCTGCCCGTCAGTTTCCGGCCGGTTTGACCAGCGGGAAGAGGATGGTCTCCCTGATCCCCTTGCCGGTGAAGGCCATCAGCAGCCGGTCGATCCCGATCCCCACTCCGGCGGTGGGCGGCATCCCGTACTCCAGGGCGCGCAGGAAGTCCTCGTCCAACTGCATCGCCTCGGGGTCGCCCCCGGCGGCCAGCAGCGACTGCTCGGTGAGGCGGCGCCGCTGCTCGACCGGGTCGATCAGCTCCGAGAACCCGGTGCCCAGCTCCATGCCGAACCCGATCAGGTCCCACTTCTCGGTGAGCAGCGGCTCGTCGCGGTGCTGGCGGGTCAGCGGGCTGGTCTCCACGGGGAAGTCCCGGACGAACGTGGGCTGGACCAGGGCGGGCTGGACCAGCTCCTCGAACAGGTGCTCCACGAGCTTGCCCGGCCCCCACGCCGGGTTCCACTCGACCCCCCGGGCGTCGGCGAGCCGGCGGACGCGCTCCACCGGAGTGCGGACGGTGACCTCCTCGCCGAGCGCCTCGGACACCGACCCGTACAGGGTGATGTGCGGCCATTCGCCGCCCAGGTCCCACTCCCCGTCAGGACGCCGGACCACGGTGGAGCCGAACACCGCCCGGGCGGCCCCCTGGACCAGCTCCCGGGTGAGTTCCGCGCCGTCGTTGTAGTCGGCGTAGGCCCGGTAGAACTCCAGCATGGTGAACTCGGGGTTGTGCGTGGAGTCCGCGCCCTCGTTGCGGAAGTTCCGGTTGATCTCGAAGACCTTCTCCAGGCCGCCGACCACGAGTCTCTTGAGGAAGAGCTCGGGGGCGATCCGGAGGTACAGGTCCATGCCGTAGGCGTTGATGCGCGTGGTGAACGGCCGGGCCGTCGCGCCTCCGTGCACCGTCTGCAACATGGGGGTTTCGACCTCGACGAACCCCCGCATCTCCAGTTCCGTGCGGAGCGCACGCACCATGCGTACCCTGCTGCGCACCATCCTCTGCGCCTCGGGGTTGACGATGAGGTCCACGTAGCGCTGCCGGACCCGCGCCTCGGGGTCGGTCAGCCCCTTGTGCTTGTCGGGCAGCGGGCGCAGGCACTTGGCGGTCAGCGTCCAGGAGTCGACGAGGACCGACAGCTCACCGCGGCGGGAGGTGATCACCTCGCCCTCCACACCGACGTGGTCGCCGAGATCGACGTCCGCCTTCCAGGAGTCGAGGCTGTCCTGGCCGACCTTGTCCAGCGAGAGCATGACCTGGAGGTCGCCGGTCCCGTCCCGCAGCGTTGCGAAGCACAGTTTTCCACCGGTTCGGTAGAGCATCACTCGACCCGCGATGGAGACCTTTTCTCCGGTATGCGTATCCGGTGCCAGGTCGGCGTGTTTGTCGCGCACGTCCTTGATCAGAACAGTCCGGGGGAAGGTGGCGGGGAAGGGGTCGATTCCCTTCTCACGCAGCCTCTCCAGCTTCTGCCGCCGGACTCGTACCTGTTCAGGAAGATTGTCGTTATTGGTGTCATGCGCGTCAGTCACAGAGCTGATCCTATCCGCCGTTGCGTCCTCCAACAGCACGTTCAGTGGCTGCCACCGTGCGACAGGAGTGTGTCCTCCTGGGAGAGCCCTGAATCGAGCAACCCTTGACGGTCGACACTGACCAGGAAGGCCACCACGTCCTCGTACACCTGAGCGCGTGGAACGTTGTGTTGACTGGCCACACGATCGACGATTCCCGCTACGGTAACTGTTCCGTCGCACAGCTTCAGCACTTCGGCCGCAGTTGGGTTGACCACCAGTACACGCACGTCCATGTTTTCAGGAACGACGATCGCATACTGTCCGGTGTGCTGAATCCTGGACGGAACAAGACAAGGACGTGAGGTCGGAATCATGGAAGGTGCCTTTCATGTGCACGAAGCCAATCATCAACAGAGTGGAGAGCCCACAGAGCAGGAGCGTGACGGCGATCACCATTCTGATATCGGATCAAGGCCGACTTGTAGCGAACTGGGTCGAGGATTCCCAGGTCGATAAGTGGACTGTCCTTACCGATTGAGCGAAGCCTGCTCTGATTGTCTTGGAGACCAGAGTTTAGAATCATCAAGGCCTCAGCTTTGTCTGCTCTGGAAATGACAGAAGAAGGCAGAAACATGTCCAGCGCCCGACGGAGAATCACCTTCTCCAGTCCGTTATTCCGAAACATGTGAGGGGGCAGTGCCCAGGTAATTGAGGCGAGATCCGGATCGAAGAAGGGATAGACGATCGTGACTCCTGCCCGGCGGCCAGCGTCCTCCCACCATCCTCCACATTGAGCTCGGCCAGCTGCCCCGGCTTCCGCAAACAAGCTCTGTGAATAAACTTTCGTCATTCCTCCGGCTTCCCCCAGAACAGGGTAGCCGTCGATGAGCTTACTCAGAAGGTCCGCTTTATCCATCCACTCTTGGGTGAACCACGGCGGTATATCTTTCAGAGCACGTTCCAGACGCGCTCGGGGAGCGTCGTAGTCCCCTGCCAGAAGATGATTGACAACACGGCGTACCCGATTGGGACGAGGAAAAGTATCGATTTCTCGCCACCCGCTGGTATCCCCCAAAGCGATCCGGTCTGCTATGGCAAAGACCTGCCCGAGCAACAGCTCGTCTCCGCCTTCTCCAGCGATGACTGTGGTCGGCGAAGCGGAACTGTGGGCAATATGATTGAGCATCGCCCAGTTCCGTCCGGCATAAGGCCAGGCCTCAGGCTCGTGTCTCACCGGATAGGACGCTGACAGTGGCAGCAGTTTGTCAGCTGGCAGCTCCTCGAAGAGTAATCCGGTTTCCATCGCCACATCGCGAGCATAGGAGCGCTCATCGCATGCTGGTAGCGCCTCGGTGTAAGTCAGACCGTAGGCACGTACCGGTTGCAGCCCTGTGGCCGCGTACACTCCAGCCAAACTGGAAGAGTCGATACCACCGCTGAGCAACAATGCATCAGAAGCCCCTGAGCATCTCTCCACAGCGGTGAAAAGAGCTTCTCGAAACATCCCGACAAGTTGTTCATCATCTGCTCCAGTGACGTCCTGAGGTCTGAGGCGGGTCAACGGGAAGCAGTTGGTCTCCCCGTTGCTCCATACCAGGCTGTGTCCAGGGGGCAGGCGTCGCACTCCTCGCCAAGGACTGCCGTGTGGATCACACAGCTGGGGGACGAGATAAGCAGCCAGGCCGGCGATGTCCACCTTCGCCGGAAGTAGACAGGTGAGCGCGTCAGAACAGGTTGCAACAGCCACCTGACCATCGGGACCAGTTGCGTAGAACAGGGGACGTGCCGATAGCGGTCCCCGATAGGCGACAAGAGTGCGGCCGGGAAGAACCACGACCGCGTGAGCGTCTCCTGTCAGATTTGCCAACCACCTCGTAGCATCGGCGCTAGCAGACAACATCGCCGCACAAGGCGGAGAAAGACGCCTACGCAACCACTCTGGGGCATCGATGATCGCAAAACCGTCTCCCTTTTCGAAGGGCAGAAGCAAGCTCCCTTCAAAAGTGACATTCCTGCCTCCAGCAGCGGTAATACCATCCAGACTCCGCTGATCCCACTGGGAAGCCCGGTAAGCGAGAGCGTCCTGCATCGTGTTCAGCGCACCTTCTGGCCAGGAGCCAGCAAGCGCCACCAGTGCCGTCATGTCGTTTCTTTCTTCTGCTGAGATGATCGGATCTGCATAAATCCCGTTGCCGCCAAGAGGAAGAATCGATTATCTGCCAATTTCTCCTCAAGTTCAGCCACCGCATCCGCGTCATCTGTGATAGCTCGACAGAGCGAACAGAAGGACTCGTCCAGGAGTCGCTCTGCGACTCGTTGTTGCGTTTTGGGAGACAGTCGGTCGTAGAGAGCACGCGGCCCCTGAATGTGAAGCAAATTGAGGAGCGGATTGGAAGCCGCTGACCTTAATGCCTCACCCACCTGTGCAGAAGAGGTGATCGACAGACGTAGGGGAGAATTCGGAGAGGCTCCCCTGGCAGGACCGCAACAGGTGTAGAGGTCACCTTCAGGAGTCAGAACCGGGCGAACCACGACTCCGCAGGCATCACCGGGTACGTTATCAATGCTGGGGTTACGCATGACCGCCAAGTTACGCCCTCTCCCAAAAGGAAGGACCCTGGAGGAGAGCAACGGCACCTGATGGACATCTACAATCTTCCTCAATTGTTCATAAATTTTATTTTCACTATTTCCACAGTACTGCACCTGGAGCCGAATTCCAGCATCGCTGCCACAAGCAAGAAGACGATCCAGCATATGAATATTAGTCAGACGCTCATGAATTTTGTGGTAGCTGTCAAACGAAATTGCAAGTCTATCGAGCCCGGCCTCTTTGAGCTCTGAGAAGACTCTTCGGGCTTCCTCTTCGGTACGTGCCCAGTAGCCGTTGCTGATCATGGAGACAACCAAGCCGAGACTGTGTGCGAGACGAATGGTCTTCAGCGTGGTGTCACGGCGCAGCCAAGGTTCACCGCCAGTGACGCACACCCCATCGATGTACGGAGCAGAGCTACGGACAGCGGCATCGATCTTTTCCCAGGGAAGATCTCCGCGAGCTCTTGGGGAGGAGTTCGTGATGCAGTGAGCACACTCCATGTTGCAGGAATTGGTCACCTGTATTCCAAGTGTGTTGTAACGCATTCTTCCCTCCTGAGGTCCGCAGAACAGGAGCTCTGCGGACCTCTGTTCTACTCAGATCAACTGTTCTGGACTGTGTGCACGTGTGGACTCAGGTCTTCAGGCACGCTTCCAGCGAGCTGCTCCTGCTCGAGGCCCACCAGAACAACTGGAGGCTCATACTCCCCAAAAGAGTCGTTCTCCACTCTTTGCTCCTTTTAAGTCGGACTGTTCTCCCTCACGGCGACTGCAAGGGATCCCTTTCCGATCCAATAGAACACCTTCGACGTCCCCCAGTCACCAGGTCCAGCGACATGCTTCTTATGTCATGGAAATCTTTCTGACCTGGCTTTATGGACGGTGACCAGGATTTCTATGTCACTTAGGCACTCCGCTACCCGGCTCCGCTGTTGCGTCTCTGCCGACTCTGGGAGATCGTGGTACCGGGTTCTTGGAGGAGATCCACGGATGGGATGGACAAAACGGCAGATCACTCAGCTCCGCGAACGCATGCGTAAGCAGGGGAGAAGTGACGACGACATCGCTGATGAGATCCGCTACCGATGCGGCTGTTCCCGCTTGGCCGCCTACCGAAGGTTGCATGGTTGGAGTCAGGCAGAAGCTGCCGATCGGTACCGCGAGCACTCCCCGGGCCTGTTTCTCGATCAGGCATCTCTGAGCAGACTGGAACTGTGGCCGCAGGTTGGTGGTCGTTCTCCGAAAGCAGCTCAGATCATCGCTCTGGCGTCGCTGTACGGAACATCACCGTTGCGTCTTCTCTGCCCGGAGGGGTTAGAAAATCTCGACCCTTCTGAGCGAGATGTCCTTCTTCGAGCGAGTCTCTCAGGCAACACTCCGACACAACCTCCCCTGTCTCGAGAACTCGAGACGGACAGCTGGGCTCCAGACAACCTTGTAACACCGAAAAGCAAAATGGAGACAGCAGCGCAACGCGCACTGAAATTCGGTTCTATCGCCGAAGGAGGAAACGTTGGCAGCGAGACAGTTCAACAGCTCTTCGAAGAGGCCGAACGATTGTGCTCTCTCTATCCCAGGGTGGCACTTTCTCGGCTTCTCGATGATTTAATCGAGGCCCAGAATGTTGTGTTCACTCTCCTCGAAGGACGCCAACGTCCCAGCCAGACCCGGGATCTCTACCTACTTGGCGGAATAATCTGTTTCATGCTCGCGAAAGCAAGCCACGACATCGGCGATCCGAAGTCTGCAATGAAACAAGCCCGCACTGCCTATATTTGCGCAGACAACGCCGAGCACAACGGCCTACGTCTCAGAATTCGCGTACAGCAATCATTAACCGCCTACTGGGCAGGCTGGAATACTGAAGCAGCACGTTACATCGAACTTGCACAGAGTATCCCGGCGGGAAGCGCCGGGAGCGCCACTGTCTGGCTTGCAGCTCAGAGCGCGCGCACCTGGGCATCACTGGGCGACCGGGAACGGGCCTTAAAAGAATTGTCGGTTGTAACCACACTTCGAGACCAGACACAGGAAAGTGACCTGGACAGGCTGGGCGGACTGATGCGATTCACAGACTGCCGGCGGCTTTACTATGAAGCCGAGACCTTGGTCTGGCTTCCCGGAAATGAGATAGAGATGGAGCAAACTGCGCTTACCGCAGTACGAGCCTACGAGGAAGCTGCAGAGAAAAATTCCGACGACTGGGCTTACGGGGACGAGGCAGGCGCACGAGCCGATCTGAGTTTCGCGCGGATCAGTCAAGGGGAGATCGAGGGAGCCCACGAGGCACTCATCCCTGTTCTAGAACTTCCGGTTGAGCAGCGCACGGCTGGCATTGTCGCCAGTGTGATGCGTATTCACGGCACTCTTCGAAACACTAAGAGCAACAACTCTGTGTCACAGCTAAAGCGCGAGATCGAGCTGTACAGTCAACACTCCGCTTCATCCCTAGCTTCAGGACGTTAAGCTCAGAGTGTGCGTATCGATATGTCCAGTGACCGCCTTCGGTTGCGGGAGTTCCGTTCTTCCGATGTCGAAGACCTGCTGCGGGTGTACGGGGACGAGGAGACCGTCCGACACCTTTCCTTCACCCCACGGACAGCCGAGCAGTGTAATGCCATAGTGCAAGGCGCGATCAGAGACGCCGAGGCTGATCCGCGGACCGTGTACATGCTCGCCGTAGCGGCCGACGATGACCGGGTCGTGGGGGCCGCGCGCCTAGCTGTCGACGAACGGCCGCACAGCGCGCAAATCGGCTTTGCGCTCCGTGCTGACCTGTGGGGCAGGGGTCTCGGTTCAGAAATGGTGGGCCTTCTGCTCCGCCTCGCCTTCGACACCCTCGAACTGAAGCGCGTCTGGGGTGCCCGTTCTCCTGACAACGAGCTTTCGCGGCGGGTCATGCTCCGCGCCGGAATGATCGAGGAAGGACGTATCCGCCGACACCTGTGGACACGAGGGGCCTGGCGCGACTCCGTGGTCCACTCGATCCTCGACGACGAGTGGCGCGCCACGGCTGCTGGACGGTCCTAGGGAGCACAACCGACCTCCGTGCCCCGGGCGAGGAGCAGACGGGGACCGCCCCACCACGGTAGGAGCTCGAGCCGACGGCTTCGACTTCTGTTGACGCTGGACCGTCGATGCCGCTGTCGGACGTAGCGGTCTCGAGGACGCGGTCGTGACAGGGGTGCCGACCAGCACCGCGGTGCTGGTCCTGGCCTCCTGCGGGCCGTTTTCCCGGGGCCCGGAGGATCACACACCCCGCCGACGTCTGCACTTCCCGTGCCGCTGCTCCTGGCGGCGCTGCCGTTCGGCCTCCCCTGAAGCGTGCGGCGCGTCCCGGGCTGCAGTGGTCGGGCGAAGCCCCCACGCCCCGCTCGCCCCGGGCCTGGGGCGTGGCGTGCTCCGTCCCGGCGTCGGGCGCCCAGCCGCCGCCGGGACGGAGCCGATCCGCGGCTCTGGTGTCCGGGACCGGAGACCGGACCCGAAGCCGCGGTGAAGGTACTGGTCAGAGCACTCCGGTGAGGACCAGTACCCGCTCGTCGGTGAGGTCGTCCATCGCCGATCGGACGCCCTCCTTGCCGACGCCGGACTTCTTGATGCCGCCGTAGGGCATCTGGTCGGCGCGGTAGGAGGGAACGTCGCCGATGATGACGCCGCCCACCTTCAGTTCTCGGTGCGCGCGGAAGGCCGTGTGCAGGTCGCGGGTGAACACGCCCGCCTGAAGGCCGTAGTCACTATTGTTGACCTCGGCGAACGCCGCGTCCACATCGCTGACCCGGCGCAGCACCAGGACGGGGCCGAACACCTCCTCGCACACCACCTTGGCGTCGTCGGGCACGTCGGCCAGCACGGTCGGGGCGACGTTGACGCCGTCGCGGGTGCCGCCGGTGAGCAGGGTGGCGCCGCCCTCGACGGCCTCGTTCACCCACTGCTCGACCCGGATCGCGGCGGCCTCGTTGATCAGCGGACCCACCTGGGTGGCCTCGTCCGCGGGGTCGCCGGTGACCAGCTCCTCGACGTACTGCACCAGCTTGGCGGCGAACTCGTCGTAGACGGCGTCCTCGACGACGACCCGCTGCACGCCGATGCAGACCTGGCCGGCCTGGTTGTTGCCGAACAGGGCGATGCGCCGGGCCGCCCAGTCCAGGTCGGCGTCGGCCAGCACCACGGCCGCTGCGTTGCCGCCCAGCTCCAGGGTGACGTGCTTGTTCGGGGCCAGCCTGCGCAGCTCCCAGCCGAACTGGCCGCCGGTGAAGGAGATGACCGGCAGCCGCTCGTCGGTGATCAGCGGCTGCGCCAGCTCGTTGGGCATGGGCAGCACCGAGAACATCCCGGCGGGCAGGTCGGTCTCGGCCAGGATCTCGCCGAGGACCAGCGCGGACAGGGGGGTGGCGGGGGCGGGCTTGACCACGATGGGGGCGCCCACCGCGATCGCCGGGGCGACCTTGTGCGCGACCAGGTTGAGGGGGAAGTTGAACGGGGAGATCGCCAGCACCGCGCCCTTGGGCACGCGGCGGATCAGCGCGACCCGGCCCACTCCTCCCGGGTCGGTGTCCAGCCGCTGCATCCGTCCGCTGTCGCGGCGGACCTCCTCGGCCGCCCAGGTGAACACGGAGACCGCCCGTCCCGCCTCGATGCGCGCCCACTGGATCGGCTTGCCGCTCTCCGCGGTGATGGTCTGGGCGATCTCCTCGGAGCGCTCCTTGAGTCGGCGGGCCACGTGGGCGAGGGCCTCGGCGCGGACGTGCGCGGGCAGCGCCGCGGCCTCGTCGAGGACGCCGTGGGCGGCGGCGACCGCCTGCTCGATCTGCTCGGGGGTGGGAACCGCGACGGTGGCCACGGTCCGGCCCGTGTAGGGGTTGGTGACGGTGAGTTCTCTGTCGCCGGTGGTAGCGGACCCGGCCAGCCAGAACGGACGTTTGGACATGTCCGTGACGCTACTGCGCCGCCGCGTCCGGTTCCTCATCCATTCGGGCCCAACGACACGGTTCTCCGCTCCATAGTGGCGGATGCCGAAATCCCCCGTTTGCTGTCCGCCGTCTCCGCCGGGGGTTGTCCACAGTCGGCCGCGGCTGGTGGCGTATCCGGCGTCGGTCGGCCACAGTGGTGTCAGGGCGCGCGTCGGTTCCTCCCCCGCCGCTTCGCGTGCTCGGGGCAGCGTCGCCCCACCCGAGCTCTGTCAGAGACCGGGTCCGGCCGACGCCGGACCGCAGCCCGCGAGGACCGATCTGGAGAACACCGCTTGCCGCTCGTCTACCGCACCATCTTCACCGTCTCGCCGCCGTGCGACGCCGTCGAACTGAGCCTCGACACCTTCTCGAGCTGGCTCGCGCACAAGTTCGGCGGCAGGACCGTGGACGTGAGCCGGTCGGGGCACCACGCGCTGGACCACCACTACACCGTGAAGGTGGTCCGGCACGAGAACCCCGACGAGAACGTCCGCTTCCTGCGGCTTCGGACCGAGTCCGTGCACGAGCGGAGCGGGACCGTCTGGCAGACCGTGCTGACCGCCGTGTCCGACCCCGGGCGCGCCTCCGACCGGACCGTGTGGATCGACATGGTCGCGATCCCGCCCGGGGAGGAGGACGTGCTGGACCGGATCGAGGTGGTCCGCCCCAAGCTGGTGCGGCTGTTCCTGAACACGGCGCGGTGCCTCGACGGCGCGGCGGTGCTCACCGAGGCCCCGGTGATCGTCCGGGGCCGCGACGAGCAGGCGGTGGACGCGCTGCTGGCGGCGATCCGCGACGACTCCCGGCGCATGGCGGTGATCGCCACAGGGGGGCCCGCCGACCTCACCGTTGTCGGGTGGCGGGCCGCCATGGGGCAGGTGCTCAAGTTCGCGTGCGGCATGTACTCCGGGTACGTGCTGGACCGGGCCGCCCAGGAGCGGGTGGCCGCGCGGCTGCCCGAGGACTTCGACATCCCCGTGGGCGGGGCGCGCACCTTCCGTCCCGGGGTGCGGCTGACCGACCCCGACGACCACCGCCGGCATCCCCGGCTCAGCACGCGCAGCATGGACGCCGCCCGCACCGGCGGCATGATCCGCCCGCGGGTGGGCCGGGCGCTGGCGCAGTCGGTGCGCGAGGTGATCCTGGACGCCCCGCTCCCCGGGGAGCTGAGATCCCTGGACGCGCTGCTGAACGAGGAGGAGGCGGACCTGTCGGCCTCCCCCGCGGTGCCGGTCCCCTGCTCCGGTTCGACGGTCGTCTACCGCACCGAGTCCGCCACCGCCGCCCGGCGCCCCGCCGTGCCCCCTCCCGACCCGGACCGCACCGCCGAGCTGACCGCCGAGATCAAACGGCGCAATGCGCGCATCGCCGAACTGGAGAAGGAGCGCGAGCACCTGATCGCCGAGCTGGCCGAGACCGTGGAGGAGCGGGACCGCTGCCTGGAGGAGGCGCGCGCGGCCCGCCACGAGGTCGCCTGGCTGCGCGACCAGTTGCGCGGCCTCGGCCAGTACGCGCTGGCCGCCGCGCGCCCTCCCGTGGTGCCGAGCGAGCAGCCGCCCAACGACTTCGAGGAGCTGCTGGAGCGCATGACCGACGGGGTGTCCTTCCCCTACCTGTGCGTGACGATGGACGACTCGCTCGACGACGTGCGGGAGCTCAGCGGCAACCGGAAGGAGCGGCTGTGGGCGACCAAGGCGTGGGAGGCGCTGCGGGCCCTCAACGACTACGTGCGCTACCAGTTGACGCATCCCGGCAACGGCCGGACGCTCCACGACTACCTGCGGGAACAGCCCGAGGGCTATGCCACCATCCCGGTGAAGCGGATGGCCGCCCACGAGAGCGACACCGTGCAGAACCGGGCGAAGTTCAGCGGCAAGCGGGTCTTCCGGGTCCCCGTCGAGGTGCACCCCGACGGGGAGGTCCCGATGTTCGCGCACATCAAGCTGGACACCGAGTACGGGATCTGCCCGCGCCTGTACTACTACCCGGACCTGGGGCCGGGGCGGACCAACCGGATCTACATCGGGTACCTGGGTCGCCACCTGCCGGTGCACAGCACCAACTGAGCCCGCCCCGGCCGGGGCCGCGCTCCGGCGGCGCGGGGTGCCCGCCCGCCGGGGGGGCGTCAGTGGCCGCCCGGGGGCAGCGCTCCTCCGCTGTGCGGAGCGGTCACGTCGGCTCCGCCGTGCGCCGCCGTGGGCGGGAGGGCGCGGCCGGGCAGGTCGGCCGCGGGCGCCCCGACACCGGCTGTCGCCTCGATGCGGCGGTTGCGGGCGCGCCCCTCCACGGTGCTGTTGTCGGCCACCGGGTCGGCGGAGCCGTGCCCCGCGGTGATGAAGGCGACCCCCTCGGTCGGCATCTGCTCCTGGATGAAGGCCACCACCTCCTCGGCGCGTTGCAGCGAGACCCGCAGGTTCGCCTCGGGGCTCCCGGTGCTGTCGCCGTATCCGTCGACGCGCACCCAGGCGACGTCGGCCTGGGCGGCCTCCTCGGCGAAACGTTGCAGTTCGACGATTCCCTCATAGGTGAGTTCGGTGCCGTTGTGGGAGAAGTGGACCACCGCGGTGATTTCCTCCGCCGTGTTCTCCTTCTCCCGGTACTCGGCCGCCTCCCCCTCACCTGCGGTTTTCGCTGTTTCTTCTTTTCTTGCGGCCAGATCGGCTTCTTTGCGGACCGCTTTCCCGGTGGTCTCCGCGGGGGTGTCCGCGGGCGCGGGGGCGGCCGCGTCGCGGTTGGGCCGCTGGGGCGGGAACAGGGCGACCGAGAACGCGAACAGGCCGAGAACGAGGACGCCGACGAAGGGAAGGGTGACGTAGCCGGACCACGCCCCCCGGTGCGACTCCCGTTCCCGTCCCGCTGTCCTCGTGTTCCGGGCCGCAGCGACCCGCCACTGCCCATACTGTCGTTCCGTCACCCGACCGAGAGTAGGAAACTCCGTCCCCGTCCGGGGCGAGAAATCGCGGCAGGGGTGCTTTCCCCGGGCTTTCCCCGTCCCGCACCCCGACGCTTTTCTCCCTTTTTTCCGGTCGCCTTCCGCGGTTTGTCGGATTTCTTCGCGCCACCTCCCCGAAAAAGCAAGTGGCGCAGATCACACCACCTGGGGCCGTGGCCGCTCCCGTCGAGACCCGGACACATCCGGCGTTCGCGACGTCCTACCCTGGAGCTGTCATGGACAGCGTCGCCCCTTCCCCGATCCCCGCGACCCGCACCGTCCTCACCGAACAGGAGTGGCGGGAGCGCGCCGCCCGGCACGCCGAACGCGCCGAGGAGTTCGTCCGCAGCGCCCAGCGCCCCGCCGCGCGGCCGGTGGAGAGTTTCCTGTTCACCTACTACAGCTACCGCCCCGCCCAGTTGCGCCGCTGGCACCCGGGTCCGGGGGTGGTGCTGCTGGGCGAGTCGGCGCGCGCCGAGTTCCGCCGCTGGTACCGCACGGTCACGGTCCCCGACGCCTCGGGCACGCCGCACACCGGCGTGGAGCTGGACGTCGCGGCCTTCGTCGCCGACCGGGGGCGCGCGCTGCGGTTCGTCGCCGACCTGCTGTCGGCCGTCCGGGCGCGCAGCGCGAACTTCGGCTGCTTCGGACTGCACGAGTGGGCGATGGTCTACCGGCAGTCCCCCGAGGAGCGGCGGCACGCGCTTCCGCTGCGGCTGGGCGCGGAGGCCACGGACCGGGTGGTGGAGTCGCACCGCATCCGCTGCTCGCACTTCGACGCGTTCCGCTTCTTCACCCCCGAGGCGCGCCCGCTCAACCAGCTCCAGCCCACCCGCGACACCCAGATCGCCCTCGACCAGCCGGGCTGCCTGCACGCCACCATGGACTGCTACAAGTGGGCCTACAAGCTCTCCCCCGCCGTCCCCGGCGAGCTGCTGCTGGACTGCTTCGAGCTGGCGCGCGACGTGCGGGAGCTGGACATGCGCGCCTCCCCCTACGACCTGTCCGCGCACGGGTACGCCCCGGTGTGCGTCGAGACCCCCGAGGGCAAGGCCGAGTACGCCGCCACCCAGCGGGTGTTCAGCGAACGCGGCCAGGTGCTGCGGGACCGGCTGCTGGAGGTGATCGCGGCGCTGGGCGTGGCGGTGGAGCGCCCCGCGGCCGGCTAGCGCGCCCCGCCGCTCCCCCAGCCCGCGGGGATGCGCTCCAGCACCCCGCCGCGGAACACCTCGTACAGGTCGAGGGGCTCCAGGTGCACGTAGCCGATGTGGCAGTCGCACCGGGCCGCCGGGCAGGGGCGGGGACGCAGCCGCTCGGCGAAGGAGCCGTCGTACAGGTTGCCCAACTCGGTGGGGAGGAAGTGGCAGCGGCGCACCGTGCCGTTCCCGTCGACCGAGACGACGGTGTCGCCGGTGCGGCACGGCAGGCCCCGGCTGGGGTGCGGGTGGCGGCTGTAGTGGAACAGCGGGTCGACGTCCTGCCACTCGGCGGCCTCGGCGTCGGTGTAGGAGCGGCCTTCGGCGGCGTTGACCCACAGGTAGACGTCGTCGGGCAGGTCGGCGCGGAGCCGACGCGCCGCGGCCAGGTGCTCGGGCAGTCCGACGATCCCCACACTGAACCGCACCCCCAGTTCCCGCAGGCGGCGGCACTTGCCGAGGAACCGGTCGTAGGGCGTCTGGGTGGGGTGGAAGGTGGTCCACAGCGCCGCGGTGGCGCGGTCGCAGTCGGCCAGCCACTCGACGCGGCCGCTCAGGTTGGTCTGGATGGCGACCCGCTCGACGTGCGGCAGGTGGCTGAGCCGGACGATCGCGGCACGGTACCAGGACCGCACCAGCCCCTCGCCCCACGGGGTGAACAGCACGGACAGGCGCGTGCCGGGGCTCTGCTCGGCCTGGGCGGCGACCCAGTCGACGAAGCGGGCCAGGGCGGCGCGGTCGGCGCGCAACTGCTCGGGGGTGTCGCGCCGCTTCGCGAACGGGCAGTACGGGCAGTCGTAGTCGCAACTGGCCAGCGGCCCCCGGTACAGCAGGGTCAGGGTGGGCGGCAGGCTCATCGCGCGTCGTACTCCGCCATCAGCCGGTTGACGCGCTCGGAGAAGAACAGCGGCCCGACCGCGTCGGAGTGGGCGAGCCCGCCCTCGGTGAGCCGCACCGGGCCGGGGCCGTCGGCGACCCAGCCGCGCTCGTCGAGCAGCGCGAACTCGGCGGGGAAGTCGGTGCGCGGGTCGGA